>Ga0302317_10002767_pt1 | contig 11784 bp, 14 predicted proteins | sample III_Palsa_N3_3_FD_200450 | JGI IMG/M metagenome (GOLD analysis project Ga0302317, IMG submission 200450) | Peat permafrost microbial communities from Stordalen Mire near Abisko, Sweden - III_Palsa_N3_3 | ecosystem: Environmental > Terrestrial > Soil > Palsa > Peat permafrost | place: Sweden...
ACCTTGACTCCGCTCGCGCTCACCGAGCGTACCAGCTCTTCAATCGCTTTCGTGGCGGCGGGATCCAAACTCGCGGTCGGTTCATCAAGGAACAGGACCCGAGGCTTGCGGGCCAAGGCACGGGCGATGGCGAGGCGGTGCTGCTCGCCACCGGAAAGCCGTCGGGCTGGGCGATCTCCCAGGCCGTCAAGATCAACGAGCAACAGCAATTCATTGGCGCGACGTTGGCGCTCGCTTCGAGGCACTTCGGCAGATTCAAGCGCGAAGCGGAGGTTTCCGACTGCGCTGCGACGGAGCATCACCGGGCGCTGGAAGACGATCGCGCGCCGTAGTGGCGGTGATTGTACAAATCCACCCCAGGTCACCTGGCCGCTGGAGGGAGCAATCAATCCCATGGCCGCGCGCAGGAAGGTTGTTTTTCCTGAGCCGTTGGGGCCGATAAGCACCGTGGGAGCCCCCGCCTCAATCACGAGAGACACCTGACGTAGAATTCCAACGGCGCCCACGTCGATGTTCACTTTCGAGAACTCTATGGGCAAGTCAGAAATGGCCGCGTCGGTATTCATCCGGCAAACCGCTCGCCGGCAAGTCGCGCACTCCAGGCGAGAGCGCTCACCAGCATGATAATACCCAACAAGATGACCCCTAAACCGACGGCAAGAGGGAGATTGCCTTTCGAAGTCTCAAGCGCGATCGCCGTGGTCATGGTTCGTGTGAAGCCTTCGATATTGCCGCCCACGATGATAATGGAACCGACCTCGGCGGCCGCTCTGCCAAATCCTGCAAGAAGTGCCGTCACCAGAGAAAATCTGCCGTCCCATAACAGCGTCGAGACGCGTTTGAATGCACCAATGTGCATGGCGGAGAACTCATCTCGGTATTCAAGCCAAAGGTCTTCGACGGTTTGGCGTGTGAGCGCCGCAATGATGGGCGCCACCAGTATTGTCTGCGCGATCACCATGGCCGACGGCGTAAAGAGCAATCCCCATGAGCCCAAGGGACCCGATCGCGAGAGACTGAGATAGACGGCCAAACCCACGGTCACCGGCGGTAAGCCCATGAGTGCATTCATCATGACTATGACGAATCCGCGGCCTCGAAACCGCGTAAGCGCGACCAGCGCTCCCAGAGGCATACCGATGAACGATGCGAATACTGTCGCCGTGAGGCTTACGGCAAGGGACAGCCAAGCAATTGAAAACAGCGCAGGATCACCGGTCAGAAGCAGGTGAAATGCAGATGCGCTCTCGGACATCAGACAAGTGCCCGCACACGATGAATTTTAAGCACTCGTCCGACGCTTTTTAGACAACGGGACCGCGCGAGTTGATTTAGCAGCACTTCGATTCACTCGCTTTCTGATCTCTTCGAGGCTATCGCCCGCAACATCGTTCAGTTTTCGCTCTACTTCTCGATAACGCTCTATCAGCAGAACTCCGAATGGGGTGATTTGGGTTCTACGACCGCCGGGGCCGCCTGGACTACTCACCGCCGCAGGCAATTCAAAGGACTTGTTCAAGCTATCAATTAAAAGCCAAGCTCGGCGATAACTAATTCCCATTCGACGCCCGGCCTCGGAAAGTGAGCCGTACTCCCTGATCCCTTCCAGCAAGGCAACTTTCCCCGGGCCTAGATTTGAGTTTTCCGCAAAATCTATACGGAATCGAATCAGGGGCGCTCGCTTCATGATTCCTCCGTGGTCAAGGCTCACCAATGGCAGCGTTATACCAAGAATGTACAACGCTTGTTAGACTACCGGAATCAACCGGAAGTCACCGGTCACACGCTCGATTTCCCTGACGTAAAGTTTCCCAACCGCTTTGATCGGATGGAATGGGCCGGTGCCTTTGGCACCCTCATTCCTTTTGTCGTCGCCTACATTGCGGTCGTCAAGCTGGACCCCTTCGGCGATCCAGGCGGCCCAGACGGGCACTATCACCCAAGCAACGGTCTATGCGGCGGACGGCGTTACAGGATTGGCTTTGCTGCTCCTTGGTCAGACAGGCGCGGCGAATCTAGTCGCGAAATCGTTTCCCCGATACATCGTCATTGGAATCGTCCTGGGCCTGGGGCTGGGATTCATGCTCAGCGGATTTTTCGTCGGAGCCACCACTTCGCAGCGCACCCCAAGCTCGGTGAGCTGCCAGTACAGTACATAGCCGGTGGGGCCCGCCTCGTAGCACACCCTCAAGCTCTCCGGCTTGCCGAGCTTGCGGATCAACCGACCGACCGACTCGGCGCGGTTCGGAATCGTCCCCAGACTGCGCACCTCCCCGCCTACCTCCGCCACTGCCACCGCAATACTCTCCGCATGGACATCCAACCCGATAAATCGTACGTTCTTCATCGTCGGCTCCCATTTGTATGCGCCTCTGCGCCGCGGTCTTTCCCGACTCACAGCGTAATCCGCGATGCTGCAAATCGGGAGCCGGTCGTTTCATGATGACTAGCCAGCTTTGGCGCAATAAGGCCGCACCTTCGGCAACCAGCCTTTGCTCTAAATGCTCTCACCTGGCATGACCTAGAGCTGGGCGTGAAGTACCGCTTCATCCCGCAAAGCGACACAGTGCCGGAGGTGGGGTATTTCCGATGATAGAGCTGCCCACCGGCTGCTACTCGCGCGGCCTGGGCGTGGTGAAGACCTGGGGGTCCAGACGTCACTACCCATTACAGCGCGCCGGAAATTGGCCGGCTGATGGCTGCTGCCACTCGGATTCTGGTGGGGTCCCACGAAACCTCCACGCCGACCTTGCGTGGAATGGCACAAAGGGAACCTAAGTCAATGGTAGAAAGGGAGGGAATCGAACCCTCGACCCCGGCATTATGAGTCTGGTTCTTGGGTCAAGGTAGTCTTTATATTCAATAACTTAGCTGAGTGGCTCCCGTTGCAATTGGCACCACGAAGCACAACTGGGCACTACTGATTCCCGCAAATCTCCCGCAGCAGTCAGGGTCCTGATCCCCGGGATCGGCACTTAAGCGGGTAATAGACCGGCCGCGAACGTGTTGGCGGGCACGACCAGCAACCACACTTCCTCGGACGCCGCTCCGACATGCAGCCCGTCCAGCTCGACCAGCCGGATGGCATCGCCACCCGCCTCGGTGCGCAGCAGCGGAACCTCGACCATCAGGCGCAAGTTGTTGTCGCCGGTTGTGTCGATTGGCAGCTGTTCCAGGACCATACCGAAGTATGGTTCCGGTTCCACGGAGTCCACGTCGGTACTCGTGGAAGCAGGATAAAGGCGCGCCTCGCCTTTTTCGTAGTCCACATCCACCCGCCCCACCGGAACGAGATCAACGTCGACTCCGTCCAGGTCGGGCGTCGCGAGGTATGCCGAAAAGGCATGCACGTCGCCGGCAGTCTTGAGTTGCGCGTAAAGTTCGGAAAGTCGCACCTATCTCTCCCGGCACTTGCGTTGACCCCGGTCTCCTGCCAGTCGGTTGTCGCGATGTGCACGATGATCGCTGAATAGCCGAACGATACCCGAGAGCGGCTCGGGCCGCGCGAACAACAAGCCCACTACGGATCTCGGCATACTGGTCGATCCGAGCCCCAGACGCTGCATGGCGACCGGCCAACGCCGGGTCAGGCAACGCCCTCGATGATCCGCAGATCGCGATCGGCGCCATTGCCCAGGACGCGCAGCGCCTCCTGATAGGCCGGGCCGTCATGCGCGGCAATGGCCTGTGCGACGCTGTCGAATTCGATGAGGACCGTGCGCTGGTGGATGCCACTCTCGTAGAGTTGCTTCGGCAGTCCGCGCGCGAGAAAGCGGCCGCCCGCTCCCTGCAGCGCCGGAGCCGCCAGTTTGGCGTAGGCCGCAACTGCCGCCTCATCCCGAATGGACCGGTATGCCGAAATCCAATAAGCCTTGGCCATAGTCCTCTTGCCGTGTGCCAGACCCAAAACACTCGAAGGCCAGGAGCGCGACGGGTCTCGGATGCCGGCGCCCTGCCCTTTACACCCCGCCTTGCAGACGAAGCTGACATGGGCTTTGCTGAATAGCAATTCGCGGTAGGTCCCAGCGATTAAATTTGGTGGAAAGGGAGGCAATCTAAATGCTATCTAACGACTTGATTCTAAAGGCCTAACGGAAATGCGCTGATTTCCATACCCCAGAAATACCCCACCCGCGTCCAGCCTTCCAAAATATCATCCGGCCGGCCGACCAGCAGTCGCCATATAGGCCGACTGGGAGATCCCGTGAAGAGGACCACCATCCTGCCTTCCTACCGTGAAGTCTTTAGATTCATGTGTCTAGAGCATCCTGGGAAGTCCACTCATGACTAGCGCCATTTTAGGTCTCCTGCATCCCGGTGAGATGGGCACGTCCGTGGGCTTGGCCGCGCAGAGCAATGGCGCACGGGTGGTGTGGGCTGCCGCAGGGCGCAGCGTAGCTACGGCGCAACGCGCCACGGCAGCCGGGTTCGAATCCTTGCCAGATTTGGGGGCGGTCGTCGCCCGATCCTATGTAATCGTCTCGGTCTGTCCGCCACATGGTGCAGAGGCACTGGCCCAAGAAGTCGTCGCGGCGGGATTCCGGGGCCTCTATATCGATGCCAATGCCATCTGCCCAGAGCGGGCACGCCGCATCGCAGCTTTGGTCGCCACGGCCGGCGGACGCTTCGTCGATGGAGGCATCATCGGCAATCCGCCGCGCGGGCCGGGCGAGACACGGCTTTATCTCTCCGGCCCCGATGCCGAACAGGCGGCCGCACTGTTCCGAGGAACACTGCAGGAACCGATAGTGGTGGGGCCGGAGCCCGGTACGGCATCGGCGCTGAAGATGGCCTATGCGGCGTGGAACAAAGGCCAGATCGCGCTCCGGCTCGCGGTAGCCGCGCTTGCGCGGAGGGAGAGAGTGGAAGGGGCGTTCACAGCGGAATGGGCACGCTCGCAGCCTGGTCTCATGGACCGCACCCGCGGCGACGCTGTCCGGGTCTCAGCAAAGGCTTGGCGCTGGACCGGCGAGATGCAGGAGATCGCGTCGACATTCGAAAGTGCGGGCCTTCCCCGCGGCTTCCACGAAGCCTCGGGCGCGATCTACGAGTTCCTGGCGCGCTTCCAAGATAGCGAGCCGCCGAACTTCGATGAAGTGATGGCAGCGATGCTGGAACGATAGCTACAGGGGTATCCGCGGAGTATTCATAAACGGGAATTGCGGTGTAGGCTCGCCACGATCATAAGAACAGGAAGCGGCCAACCGCACCGGAAGGGACAAACATGAAGAGCGTCGCCGCGTTATGCCTGATCCTGCTGTCCTCCCACATCTGCGCAGCCATGTGACTGTGCCCTATCCCACCAGTGCGAGCCGCGAGGGCTGGGTCGATGTCGGTTGCCCTCTGCGCGATTGTGAGTGCAGCAACTGTGGTGGCCCGTTACGGTATCGGGGCCGCCAAGTAGCGTGTCAGACAGCCAATGGCTGCTTAGGCCCCGGATGCGATCGCAGGTACTGCGTCGGAGTCATACCTAGTACTTTGTGGAAAGCTGCCACAAAGGAGCTTGGTGTGCTGTAACCCACAGCCAGTGCGGCGTGAGTGACCTTTGCGCCTTCCGCGATCAGGCGCATGGCGTGCATCAGACAAAGCTGTTGGCGCCATCTTCCCAGTGTCATTCCGGTTTCATCCTGGTATAGCCGCTCTACCGTTCTTCTACTGGCGCCACTCGCCCTACACACGGCATTCAGTGATCTCCTTTCAGCCGGATTGCCCAGCAGTGCATCAGCAACGCGCTTTGCCCTCGGATCCTTCAAAGCCGGCAACTGCAGCGCTACCAGTTCAATGGCCTGAAGCTGATCGAGGATGACGTCAATCAAGTGACGCTCTACTGCGACTCTGCCCCGAAGACTGCCGGCGGCGCAGGAGCAAAGGATGAGCTCCTTCAGAATTGGCAGCACGTTGACTACACAGCAGTTGCGAGGCAGCGACGTAGCCAGGCGGGGCCGCAGATAGAGCGAGCGCATCGCCACATCGCCCGACATTGCTATCGAATGAGAAACTCCCTTAGGTATCCACACCGCCCGCTGGGGAGGAACGATCCAGGTTCCGTCTTCTGTGCGTACTGTCATTACGCCCTGGGAGGCGTAAACCAGTTGGTCGCGGTCGTGAAAATGCACAGGGATAGTATGGCCGCGCGGATAATTCCTTGCGAGCGTCACGATCCAGGAGCCGTTGTGGGCTACGTGATCGAAAACCGCCGTGTGTCGCATTTTCAACATAGTTGGTCAGAATATCGACAGTATGGCGGGCGCGCAAATTTTAAACTGCGACAGTCTGCCGGGCATTTCCCCGCGGGGGGTGGCCGTTGCGCGCTTGAGCAATCAGGAGGACTTGAAACATGAATCGGGAAGTGATGACACACTCGCTGCATATCCGATGTCTTTTGTTGATTGCCACCATAGGCTTGTGTTCGAGCCCCTGGCAGCGGAGCTTGGGGGCAATGGAGCCAAACCCTTGCGCAGCCAATCCGGAGAGCCGGCTGCTGGACTTCTGGCTCGGCGAGTGGACCATCGCCGCTCCAGGAGGCAAGTCAGGCATGACAAGCCGAGTCTATCTCGCTCTCGACAAGTGCATGGTTGTCGAGAGCTGGAGCGGTAACCAGGGGCATCAAGGCGAGAACATGTTTGCATACAGTCAGGACGACCACAGCTGGCACGGAATGTTTGCCGACAATGAGGGCCGCGTGCATGTCTTCGTTGACGGAAAGGTCAGATCGGGTTCCGCGGTATTCTCAGGACCCAGCCGGGGACCGAAGGGCGAGACTCTCCTCAATCGGATCAGCATTGCTCGTGCAGGCCCTGACAAGGTGGAGCAGCTGTGGCAGAAGTCGGCTGATAACGGCATAACGTGGTCGACTGAATTTCGCGGTGAGTACTCTCGGAGAAGCCCCTGACGCCTGCGGGAAATACGCATGTAGGGCCGCTTTTTCACTGGCCTTCGATGCGCGCAATCGTGCTGGTGCTCGTCATGGCCTGCAGTGTGCAAGCGCAAGCGTCGCCTCCGTCTCCACAGATCAGTCTGAAAGCGGGGGTTCTACAAGGTATGCATTCTGGCGCAACCGGCACGCAATCGGTTTTTCTGGGAATTCCCTACGCGTCGCCACCTGTTGGCTATTTAAGGTGGAGACCGCCGCGGCCACCGGCGGCATGGTCTGGCACGCGAAGCGCCTCACATTACGGGCCGGCCTGCCCGCAACTGCCCGCAAAGTGGTTACCGTACCCTACTTGGAATGAAGACTGCCTGTACCTGAATGTCTGGACTCCCGAATTATCGGCGAAGGCCCGGCTTCCGGTCATAGTGTATTTTCATGGTGGATCCAATCAGGCGGGATACAGCCAACTGACTCCTCTGGGTTCGGCGCTTTCCTCCATGGGTGTCGTCACTGTGACCGTGAATTATCGGCTTGGGCCCATGGGATTCCTGGCGCTCCCCGCGCTGACCGCAGAATCCCCGCATCACACCTCCGGAAATTACGGTCTTCTTGATCAGATCGCTGCGCTTCGCTGGGTACGCGAGAATATCGCGCGTTTCGGCGGCGACTCTCGGCGCATTACCGCCATGGGCCAATCGGCCGGGGCCGTCGACATTTGTCTGCTGATGACCTCTGCGCTGGCGCGGGGGTCATTTCAGCGAGCCATTATGGAGAGCGGGGATTGCCAGGGAACGGTGAATGAAGATATTCGAGCTTCGATTCCCTATAACGGGCTTTCAGACTCGGGTGAAGGTGCCGGAAAACGCCTGGCGGCCGACTTGGGAATCGGGTACGGATCAGAGGCACTTAGAGCGCTGCGCGCCATTCCCATCGCTACGATTCTGAAAGCCTGGAGCAGCGATCAGACGATTCACTTCGGCGCGATCGTCGACGGTTGGGTAGTTCCCGACCAGCCGAGCAAGATCTTTGCGGAAGGCAGACAGGCTCGCGTTCCTGTCCTTGCTGGCAGCAATGCCGACGAAGCCACGGTATTAGCCCCCGGACCCACGACTGTCGGGGAATACAAGCAGTACTTACGGGAAGACACTGGAACATACGCGCAGCAGGAGTTCGCGACCTGGCCGGTATTGTCCGATGCGCAGGTTTCACAACAGTATGCGCAGCTGCGGAGCGACACATTTGCCTACGGGGCATGGTCCATGGGACGCGCCATGACGAGGATTGGCGAACCAGCCTGGTTGTATCGCTTCACCTGGGCCCAATCCGGCCCGCGGCGACGCCTTGGTGCCTATCATGGCGAGGAACTCTCGTTTCTGGGCAACGAGTATCCAAGCAATTGGGGTTCGAGCGGCGGCGATGCAGCATTCGGGGAGACCCTGCGACAATACTGGACGAATTTCGCCAAGACCGGAGATCCCAATCGTGCGGGCCACCCAGAATGGCCCAGATATGACCTTCGCGCGAACCAGATTCAGGAACTCGGTCAGCAGATTCACACTGTCCCAGCTTCGCCGAAACTCCTCCGGCTCGAAAACATTATGAGACCAATTCTTGCGAGCAGAGTCGATGACTTGCCGAATCAGGTGCGCAGGTGAATTTGGTGGAAAGGGAGGGAATCGAACCCTCGACCCCGGCGTTATGGTAACCACAAACATTACGGGAGACCCCCGAATGGGCAACTCTTCAACCAGGAATAACGTCCTGAGACTTCATACCTAGACGGCCCGGAGCCGTTGCAAACACTAAGGAGTTATCGGTTCAAGGCCGGGCAAAATTCCAGCACGGTCAAAGCAGCTTGTCCAACGTGATCGGAAGGCTACGAATCCGCCTGCCACACGCATTGTAGATCGCATTCGCCACCGCAGCTCCGACTCCGGTAATTCCTATCTCGCCGACGCCATGTGCCCCCATCGGGGCGTGCGGGTCTGGAATGTCAGTCCACATCACATCGATGTTCGGCACGTCCATGTGCACCGGTACGTGGTATTCCGCGAGGCTCGGATTCATGATGCGCCCGTTACGCTCGTCGAACTGCGTTTCCTCCGTCAGAGCAAGGCCCAGCCCCATCACGATGCCACCGCGCAACTGGCTTGAGGCGGTTTTCGCATTCATGATCCGACCGCAGTCGAATGAGCCCAGGAAACGGCTGATGCGCGGTTCTCCGGTGATCACATTCACCCGTGCTTCGCAGAACATCGCGCCGTATGAATGCATCGACCAATGCAGCATCTCGAACGGCGGCGGCGCAGCGGCCTCCACGGTCAGCTCTTCGCGTCCGGCACGTTGAAGGATGGCGGCGTAGCTCTCATGGCGTTTCGGCTCGTCTACCTTGCACAGACCGCTGTCATGACCGCGCAACTGGCCCGGCTTCAGGCCGCTGAGCGGCGATTCCTTGCCTGCCAGCTTCAGCAGTGCAGTCACCAACGCTGCTTGCGCCGCGACCACAGCGCCGCCAATCGACGCCGTCTGTTGCGATCCACCCGCAAGTACGAGCCCGGGGTACGACGAATCGCCGTAACAAAAGGTCACGCGTTCCATGGGCAGCCCTAGCCGCTCGGCGGTTACCTGGGTTTGAGCGGTAGACGTGCCCATTCCCATCTCGTGTGCCGCAATCTCGACTTTCGCTCGCCCGTCTTTGCTGAGCGTGATCCGCGCGACGCCGCCTGGCATGCGATAGTACGGATAAGTGGCGGTTGCACACCCTATGCCGACGAGCCATTCGCCTTCGCGGCGCATGGCCGGTCTTGCGTTTCGCTGGGTCCAGCCAAATCGTTCTGCGCCCGCTCGGTAGGCCTCCACGACGTGCCTCGATGAGAAACGCAATCCGGTGGTCGGGTCCTTCTCCGGCTCGTTGCGGAAGCGAAGTTCGATTGGGTCCATGCCCAGCTCCGCGGCCAATTCATCTACCGCGGACTCGAGCGCAAAGGTACCGACCGATTCACCCGGCGCGCGCATGAAGGTGTTGGCGAGCATGTCGAGTGTCGCGACTTCCACTTCGAGCCTGAAGCTGCCCGCTGCATAAGCGGTGCGCGCCGGCAGAATGAAGGGTTCGGGCATGTTGTTGTGAGGGCTCATCGCCACTACGCCCGTGTGGATCAGCGCATCGAAACGCCCATCGGCCTGTGCACCAATCGCCACCCGCTGCTCGGTGTTGGTCCTCCCGCCGACGACTCGATAGACGCCTTCGCGAGAAAGCATGATCCTGACGGGTCGGTCTGCAAGCCGCGATGCCGCGGCGGCTAGAATGTGGTGGGTCCACAGCGACTTGCAGCCGAATGCACCACCAACAAAAGGCGATGTGATGTGCACCTGCTTCTCGTCCAGGCCGAAGATCTGCGCAAGCGACCAGGCGGTATGCGTCACCGCTTGTGAAGCGTCGTGCACAGTGAGCTCTTCACCCTTCCACGCCAGGGTTGCTGCATGCAATTCGATGGGGTTGTGGTTGTGACGCGGCGTGCTGTAGGTGACATCGACCTTATGCGGCGCGGCCGCCAACGCCGCCTCTGCATCGCCCATCTCAAGCTTCAGCGGTTCGCCCTGGAAATTGCCGGTCTTCACCCCAGCGGCCTTCGCCGCAGCAAAGTTGGTCATTCCAGGTTCGGGCTCGTAGGTGGTGCGTATCAACGACTTCGCGTGATCGGCCTGCTCCTGCGTCTCGGCCAGCACAATGGCGATGGGCTGGCCGTTCCAGTGGATGAGGTCGTCCTGCATCACTGTTAGATCGTCTCCGCCAGCCGCCTTGGCCGCCGACATGAAAAGGGGCGTCGGCTTCAAGCGCGGTGCGTTGCGGTGCGTCATCACGAGCACGACGCCGCTGGCGGCTTCAGCTTCGCCGGTGTCGAGCGTCGCGATGCGACCCTTCGAAATCGTGCTGTAGGCGAGCGCGGCGTACGCCATACGGTCCATTGGAAACTCGGCTGCGAAGTGCGCCTTCCCTTGCACTTTGAGCGGACCGTCGAGACGCGAGACCGGAGCGCCAATCAGGCCGGGCTTGCTGCGGATCAGTGGGTCGGGATGGGCGTCCGGCATCCAGGAGTCTGGTGCGAGCTCGACTGCCTTCTTCATCGCCGCCTGGAGGGCGTATGTAATGATGCTCATACGTCCATCTCCATCAGTTCGGTCAGCACAGCAACAATCGTCCGATTCGCCAGTTCAACTTTGAAACCGTTGTCGCGAAGAGGCGCAGCGTCGGCCAGTTCGGCCTCCGCCGCGGCGCGAAAACTCTCCGGCGTGGCGCGCCGCCCCTTGAGCGCCGCTTCCGCCTTCCAGGCTCGCCACGGCTTGTGGGCGACGCCCCCGAGCGCGAGTCGAACCTCCTTCACGGTGTCTCCCTCGACTTCCAGTGCTGCGGCGACTGAAACCAGGGCGAAGGCATAGCTCGCCCTATCGCGCACCTTGCGATAGGTGGAGCGTGCCGAAAACGGCAGTGCGGGTATTTCGACAGCGGTAATCAGCTCGCCCGCCTCCAACATCGTCTCGATGTCAGGCCGGTCTTCTGGCAGCCGATGCAGGTCGGTCAGGAACAGCGTGCGCTCGCCGCGCGCACTTCGCAGATGGACGTTTGCGCCGAGCGCTGCAAGCGCCACACACATGTCGGAGGGATGCGTCGCGACGCAGGCCGACGACGCGCCTAGGATTGCGTGATTGCGACTGAATCCGCCGATCGCATCGCAGCCCTCGCCCGGGCTGCGTTTGTTGCAGCGCGAACCGTCATGGTCGTAGAAGTAGGCGCAGCGCGTGCGTTGGAGAATGTTGCCGCCGACGGTCGCCATGTTCCGTATCTGAGCCGAAGCGCCGGCAACCAGGGCCCGCGAAAGCACCGGGTATTGACTCCGCACCGCACGATGCGACGC
>Ga0302317_10002782_pt1 | contig 11754 bp, 10 predicted proteins | sample III_Palsa_N3_3_FD_200450 | JGI IMG/M metagenome (GOLD analysis project Ga0302317, IMG submission 200450) | Peat permafrost microbial communities from Stordalen Mire near Abisko, Sweden - III_Palsa_N3_3 | ecosystem: Environmental > Terrestrial > Soil > Palsa > Peat permafrost | place: Sweden...
GGTCGAGATGATGAGTTCTGGGGTGGTGCGGGCAGAATACAGGGGTCTCTCCACTGCGGCGCAAACGCGCGCCTTCGGTCGAGATGACGAGGGTTGAGGTGGTGCGGGCAGAATACAGTGGTCCTTCTCTGCGCTCAGGATGATGAGAGTTGAGGTGGGGTGGGCAAAAAACGGTGGGAGAATAGAGCACTATGAGTTTGATGGAACATGCTATGTTTGCGCCTTCGCAGCGGGTCCACTTTATTGGGATCGGTGGGATTGGGATGAGTGGGATCGCGGAGATCCTGTTGACGATGGGGTATGCGGTTTCTGGGTCGGACCTGCGAGGGTCGGCTACTACGGAGCGGCTGGAGCGGCTGGGGGCGACTGTCTATACGGGTCATGCGGCGGGGAATGCTGCGGCTAGTGATGTGGTGGTGACTTCGTCGGCGGTGGCGAAGGACAATCCGGAGGTGCTGGAGGCGCGGGCGAGGAAGATTCCGGTGATCCAGCGGGCGGAGATGCTGGCGGAGTTGATGCGGCTGAAGTATGGGATCGCGATTGCAGGGATGCATGGGAAGACTACGACTACGAGCATGGTGGCGGCGGTGCTGGCGGGTGGAGGGCTTGATCCTACGGTGGTGGTGGGTGGGCGCGTGGATGCGATGGGGTCGAATGCGCGGTTGGGGAAGTCGCAGTATCTGGTCGCAGAGGCGGATGAGAGTGACCGGTCGTTTTTGCATCTCTCGCCGATACTGGCTGTCGTTACGAACTTGGATCGCGAGCATATGGATACGTATGCGGATATGGCCGATGTCGAGCGGGTGTTTCTGGAGTTTATGGATCGCGTTCCGTTTTATGGGGCGGTGACGGCTTGTGTGGACAATGCGCTGCTTCGGGCGGTGCTGCCGAAGGTGACGCGGAAGGTTTATACGTATGGTGAGTCGGCGGATGCGGACTTTCGATTGAGGGTGTTGTCCCCCACTCATGCCGACGATGGAACTGTCGGCATGAATGGGCCACCCGGCATTACTGCTCATGCGAGATTTGAGGTGAATGCGCGGGGGTTGTTGCTGGGGCCGTTCAAGTTGCACAAGCCGGGGAGGCACAACCTGCTGAATGCTACGGCGGCGGTGGCGATTGGGGTGCAGTTGGGGATTCCGCCGGAGAAGATTGCGGAGGGGCTGGCGACGTTTCGTGGGGTTGACCGGCGGTTCCAGGTGAAGGGTGTCGAGCGCGGGGTGACGGTGGTGGATGATTATGGGCATCATCCGACGGAGATCAAGGCTACGTTGCAGGCGGCTCGGGAGTGTGGGTATGGGCGAGTGCTGGTGCTGTTTCAGCCGCACCGGTTTACGCGGACTCGGGACCTGATGGAGGAGTTTGCGGGGGCGTTTGGGGATGCGGACTCGGTGCAGGTGCTGGATATTTATGCGGCGAGTGAGAAGCCGATTGAGGGTGTGACGGGTGAGGCGCTGGCGGCGCGGGTGAGGGAGGTTAGTGGGAAGCTGGTAGCTTATGCGGGGTCGATGGAAGAGGCGGTTGCGCGGTTGGCGGCGGATGCGCGGGCGGGGGATGTCATTATGACGATGGGGGCGGGGAATGTGTCGGCGGCGGGGGGATTGTTGTTGGAGAGGTTGCGGGGGTAGGTAGGAGCGGTTGAAAGGTTCGAGCGGTTTGGGCGGGGTGAAGATTTTATGTCGGGCATACAGCCCTCTGGATCTGTGGCGATCCTAACCCAGGGCTTCGCCCTGGGCTGGGATATGGCCGCGCCGTTGGCGCTAAGCAATGTCAAAGCGGAAGCAGGTCTAGTGAGGCGCGGGCGGCTGGAACCTCGTCTTATTGCTGCTGGTAGAAACGGACGTAATCTACCCACATTTTGCCGGTGGGGGGTGTGGTCTGGTTGACTGTTCCAGAGAAGCCGGCCTCGCCTATGGCGAAGTTGAGGATGATGTAGAAGGGGTGGTCGAAGACCCACTTCTTGCCGGGCGGCAGGCTGGCTGGCGTGACCACGAAGAACGGTTTGGTAGGATCGTCGCGGTAGAATTCCATGCGGTCTTTGGACCAGGTCATGCCGTAGGTGTGGAATTGACCGTCGTCGATGCGGCCGCCGTTTGGGAAGGGGAATTTTTTGTCGATGCCCTCGCCGCCGCTGTAGCCGGGGCCGTGGACAGTGGAAGAGGTTGTGCCGGGGCCGTAGGACTGAACCCATTCGATGATGTCCTGCTCGCCGCAGGTGGGCCAGCCGGCGGTTTCTATATCGTCACCGAGGAGCCAGAAGGCGGGCCAGAAGCCGGCGCCGGGTTCCATGCGGAGGCGGGCTTCTACGCGGCCGTAGAGAATGGTGTGCTTCTTCTGCGTGTTCAAACGCGCGGAGCTCCAGCGCTGGCCGTTATGGATGGCCTTGAGGACGAGGTGGCCTTCGCCGTCTTCGTAGAGATTGGAATCTTTGGCGTTGCAGGGGCCTTCGTCGTTGTCGGGCTGGCAGTACCACTGGATTTCGTGGTTGTCGTTGGGTCCCCAACCTTTGGTGAAGTTCCAGTCGGATGCGGCGGGGAGGGAGTTAGCGGGGCCGTTGAACTCGTCGCTCCAGATGAGCTTCCATTTGGACTGGGCGTGGGCTGGGGTGAGAGTGAGGAGCAGGGCGAGGGTTGCGGCGAGTCGAATCATGGTTGTCCTAGCGTAGTCTGTCGGGTGTTCGCTCGCCTACCAGATTTTTGAAAGCCGATGTGGTGCTGTTTTGGGAATGACCTTGAGGATTTTGAACGCTTTCCTCGGTAGGCATCTAGAAAATGCGTTACAAGAAAGCGTGGAGGGGCGTTCGTGTTCATCTTGACCGTGACATCGCGTGGGCGCGTGACGTTTCCGGACGAGCTATTGAAGTATCTTGGCGCGCGTCCCGGAGATAAGCTTGAGGTGGAAAAGTTGCCAAACGGCAGTCTTCTAATTCACCTAGCTCGTTCCTGAAGCGATACCCCCTGAAGTTGTGGGGCAGGGGTGGTGGGGTGGGCTTTATAGTTGAGAAGGCGATTCTTCCGCGGCCTTGCTCGGGCTCGCGTTGATGGCTGGTTTAGGACGGCGTAAAAATGGGGCCGGTTCTGGCTCCGCTTCCGGGGTGCTTGATGCGCCTGAGGAGAGCTTTGCCCAGGAGTGGGCTACTCCTGAACCTGCGCCGGCGGGGATGCTGCAGCGGGGACGGCGGGATGAGGCGGGAGATTATTCTGCTGCTGGACAGCCTGTTGAAGAGGTTTACAAGCCGCGGCGGGAGCAGGGACGGCGGACGTTGCGGCTGGCTGTGCCGAAGTCTATTGCGGGACGGATTGTGGCTGGGACTGTAGGGCTGCTGGTGGTTGGCGTGGCGCTGGGTTCGGTGTTGGCGGTTCGTGGGATGTTGATACATGATCCGCGGTTTTTGATTGCTACCTCTTCTGAGATACAGCTTGCAGGGAATCAGCACCTGACGCGGGAGCAGGTGCTGGATGTGTTTGGAGCGGACCTGGAGCGGAATATCTTCAAGGTGCCTCTGGCGGAGAGGCGGGCGGATCTGGAGCGGTTGCCGTGGGTGCAGCATGCGACGGTGATGCGGTTGCTGCCGAATACGGTTCGTGTGGCTGTGACGGAGCGCGTGCCGGTGGCGTTTGTGAGGCAGGGGACGCAGATTGGGCTGGTGGATGCCGATGGCGTGCTGCTGGATATGCCGCAGGATGTGGCGGGTGATCCGAGGTACTCGTTCCCGGTGTTGACGGGGCTGGCGGAGAGCGATCCGCTGAGTGTGAGGGCGGCGCGGATGGAGGTCTACCGGAAGTTTATTGCCGATCTGGATGGCGGCGGCACGAAGAACTCGCAGGCTATCAGCGAGGTGGATGTGTCGAACCCGGAGGATGTGAAGGCGCTGATTGCCAGTGGGAGCGCGGATATCCTCGTACACTTTGGCGATGAGAACTTCCTGGCGCGGTACAAGATGTTTGAACAGAATTTGCCGCAGTGGAAGGCGCAGTATCCGAAGCTGGCATCTGTAGATACACGGTATGAGAACCAGGTTGTGCTGGAGATGACCAAGGGAACGCCGGTGCCGGTTGGGAGTGAGTCTTCTGGTCAGCAAGGTAGTGCGGCGGCTGCAGTGGAGCCGGCGGCGGTGAAGCCGGTTGAGGTTGTGAAGACCCCGGCGAAGGTTGTGGCAAAGGCTAAGAGGCCGGCGGCTAGTAAGACGGAGATGTCGAAGAAGAAGATGGATGCGATGCTGGCAGCGGCGCGGAGGCCGAAGCCGGCGAATGGAGTGAAGCGGTGAATAATTTCGAGCAGGGTTGTCCCTGGTATACCTGTGGCGACCGGAGCAAAATACAGAGGTCCTTCGCTTCGCTCAGGATGACGAATTCATTTGGTCATACCCGTCGCGATAGCGCTCAAGGGACAATGAGGCGGAGAGTTCAGTGAATCCACGGAATGACAACCTGATTACCGTGTTGGATGCGGGGAGCTCGAAGAGCTGCGTGTTGGTGGCGGAGCTGACCGATGGTGTGCTGCGGTATCGGGGGCATGGGGTTGAGGCGTCGAAGGGCATGCGGCGGGGGATGATCTCTGAGCTTGGGCCGGCGGCGGAGGCGATTAACCAGGCGGCGTTGACGGCGGAGCGCATGACGAAGGCTCCGATTGAGAGCGCTGTGGTGGGTGTGGGTGGGCCGCATATTCGGGGGATGAATTCGCAGGGCGGCATCAGCATGGGCTCGCGGATGAAGGAGATTACGCGGGAGGATGTGCGGTCGGCGATTGATCGGGCGCGGTCGATTGGGTTGGCGCCGGATCGCGAGGTGCTGCATCTGCTGCCGCAGCAGTTTATTTTGGACGACCAGTCGGGGATTCATGATCCGGTAGGGATGGTGGGGAATCGGCTGGAGGTTAATCTGCATCTCTCGACGTGCTCTGGGAGCGCGGTGCAGAGCGTGGTGACTTGCGCGAATCGTGCGGGGCTTGAGGTTGTGGATACGATTTTTGAGGGGATTGCTTCGGCGGAGGCGGTGTTGAGCGCCGATGAGCGGGAGCTTGGGGTTTGCCTGGTGGATATTGGGGCTAGCTCGACGGAGCTGGTGGTGTTCTTTGAGGGGTCGGTGGCGCATACGGCGGTGTTGCCGATTGGCGGCGACCACTTTACGAATGACCTTGCGGTTGGTCTGCATGTGAGCGTGGAAGAGGCCGAGCAGTTGAAGCGGCAGTATGGGAACTGCGTGGTGACGAGCGTTCCGCAGTTGAATGAGATTGAAGTGGGTGGCGATTTGGCGATGGGTGGGAGCGCTCCGAGGATGGTGCGGCAGCGGTTTCTGGCGGAGGTTTTGGAGCCGAGGGCGCGCGAGCTGGTGACGATGTTGCGGGACAATCTGCGGACCGGTGGTGTGTTGGAAGCCATGGGTGCGGGATGCGTGTTTACCGGCGGCGGGGCGAATCTGCTGGGGCTGCTGGATAATGCGGAGAGTTTGCTGCGGGTTCCGGCGAGGATTGGGTATCCGGTGCCGCTGAGCCGGATGCCGGCGGAGCTGGCCAGACCGGAGTTTTCGGCGGCGATTGGAATGCTGCTGTACACGCATCGGACACAGGTTCGGAAGGCCAGCGAAGAGCAGGGACTGCGGCAGAAGCTGAAGTCGATCTTTGCGGGGAGTTTTTAGGAGTCGCGTCGGGGCTGTCTTTGCATCAAAGCAGTTGTAACCCGAAATATCGGAGGAAACTGGAATGGCAGAGACGAAAAAAGCGCCGGCGAAGACTGTGAAAAAAGCGGCGAAGAAGACGGTCGCTAAGGCGGCGGTGAAGAAGGCCGTTGCGAAGAAGGTTCCGGCGGCGAAGGCTGTGAAGACGAAGAAAACGCCGACGTTTGAGGAGATTTCAGCACTGGCGCATAAGTATTGGGAAGAGCGCGGCGGGCATCATGGATCTCATGGTGAGGATTGGGCTCGGGCGGAAAAAGAGTTGAAGGGGTAGGTTGGCCTCTGGAGTTTGTGGAAACCCAGGTCTCAAAAGCGAGACCTGGGGCACCCGCACCCGCAGTTGGGGTTTCGCTAGGTAGAATAGGAAGCATGTCTTTACGTAAGGTTCTCTTTTTTGGCGCGGCGATGGTTTTTGGTTTGGCTGGATCAGCACGTGCTCAGCTTGGCGTTTATGGGATGTATTCCGGGGAACGGTTTACAGGCATTACCTGTCCTACTTATGCGGCACCGTGCGGGACCAGCGATGGCGTCGTAAAGCCGTATGGCGGGGCAGCTGGAGCTTTCTATGATTTCAAGAATGTTGGGCCGGTACGGCTCGGCTTCGATGCGCGCGGCAGCTTCCTGAGGGCCGACAAGCGGGCTGACAGCTCTGCTGGTGGGACGGATATTATCCGGCAGTATGAGGTGCTGGGTGGGGTGCGGGGGAGTGTGCGTACGCCTCTTCGCTGGCTGAAGCCCTATGCGGAGATTGCCGGTGGGTACACCCGCAATAACAATGTCGGGCTGTATACGATTACCAATTTTCCGCCGACTACTGTTTCGTCATTGAGCTACAACCCTGCGGTGAATAAGAACTACCCGATGGTGAAGGTGTTTGTGGGCGTGGACATCAAGATCTTCCCGTTCATGGATCTGAGGCCTATTGAGCTTGGTGAGGGTGAGGCCTTTGGCAGCGCGATTTATAGCCAGACGGTGACTGCCAGTGGAACGACCACAACGACGAACTCTACTTTGTCCGGGCCGAGTACGCATGGGTCGCAGTCGATCAGTGCGGGCATCGTGATTCATTTGCCATCGCTGCGGTAGCTGGCGCGGCTGAAGATTAGAGCATCCAACTTGGTTCGGAGACCCCGCGATGCGGGGTTTTCCTCGCTGGGTTGTTGTTGCGTCATGCAAAATCTAGAGAGGTGTTTTACAACGCCTGAGGAGAACCAATGTCACCCACGCCTGAGGATGCGCTTCGCATTCATTACCACGACGAGATGCAGCGCAGTGCGCGGATCAAGGTGATTGGGGTTGGTGGCGGTGGCAATAATGCGGTGAACCGCATGATCGAGGCGGGCGTTGAAGGCGTCGAGTTTATTGCGGCGAATACGGATGCGCAGGCGCTGGAGATCTCGAAGGCGCCGGTGAAGTTGCAGCTTGGGGTGAAGCTGACGAGTGGGCTGGGTGCGGGGTCGAATCCGGATATTGGAAGACGCGCGGCGCTGGAGGATTCAGACAAGATTATTGAGGCGCTGGAAGGCGCGGATATGGTGTTTGTGACCGCGGGCATGGGCGGAGGCACGGGTACGGGCGCGGCTCCGGTGATTGCTTCGCTGGCTAGCGAGATGGGCGCGTTGACTGTGGCTGTTGTTACGCGGCCGTTTGCGTTTGAGGGCAAGCGACGGACGATGCAGGCTGAACGCGGGATGCAGGAGCTGCTGGAGTCTGTCGATACGCTGATTGTGATTCCGAATGAGAAGCTGCTGGCCGTGGCGAAGGATGCGGGATTCTTTGAGAGCTTCCGGATTGCGGATGATGTTCTGCGGCAGGGTGTGCAGGGGATCTCGGACATTATTACGATTCCGGGTGTGATCAATCGGGACTTTGCGGATGTGAAGACGACGATGGCTGGGATGGGCTACTCGGTGATGGGGACGGCTGTGCGGAGTGGGCCGGATCGCGCGAAGGATGCGGCGATGGCCGCGATGGCTAGCCCGCTGTTGGAGGCCGGTGCGATTGATGGAGCGCGGGGCATTCTGATTAATGTGACAGGATCGAGCAGCCTGAAGTTGAATGAGGTGATTGCGGCTTCGACGCTGATCCAGAACGCGGCGCATGAGGACGCGAACATTATTTTTGGCGCGGTGCTGGACGAGAATATGGGCGAGGAAGTGAAGATTACCGTGATTGCTACGGGCTTCCGCGACCAGTCGCCGGATCGGCGCGAGAGGATGCTGGCGGATGCGACGCTATTGAATTCAAGGCATGAGGCGCCGCCGCGTTATGATGCTCCGCCGCCGAGGATTGAGCAGCGGCATGTGGCTGCTCCTTTTATTAGCGAGACACAGCTTCCGAGCCAGGCCTATTCTTCAAACCAGCCGCAGGCGCCTGCGCGGCAGACACCGCCGCCGGTGATTGCGCCGATGGCTACGGAGTCGCTTGAGGTTGTGGGTGAGGCTGCGGAGGATGTGGAGGCCAGCCCCGAGGAACGGGCGCAGAACTTTCGCGAGCGGTTCCCGGGATTTCAGCAGGAGCGGGTGAGGCAGCCGGAGGCTACGGCTTCGCAGAGGATCCAGGCGTATACGGAGCCGGAGCGGGATTTTGAGTTTAAGGGTGAGGCACCGCGTGGACTGTCTGAACGGGCTGCGGCGTTGGAGCGGGCGCTGGCCGAGGTAGGCGAGCCTGTGATCGCGCGTGGGCAGGGAACGCCGGGGGCTTATATTCCGGAGGCTCCGACGGAGCCACGACCGGAGTTGGTGCCGGTGCCGGCTTCGGTGTTCGACGATGATTTCTTCCGCAAGCCGAATGAAGAGCTGCGAGCTACGAATGCCGCGAAGGATGCGGCGTGGCCGGAGGCGAGGGTTCCGACGTTCGCAGGGTATGCGGCGGATGCGCCGGCGGAGACTGATGAGTTGGATATTCCGGCGTTTTTGCGGCGGAATCATTAAGGCAGGGAATAGGGAATAGGGAATAGGGAATAGCAGAAGCAGATTCCCTGCGGGAATGGAAACATGAAGAGCAAGAACGCTGCGCCCGGCTTTTGTGGCTATGGAGAGATTTGAGTTGATAAAGCGGAGTACAGGTTTCGTTGTTGCCGGGGTGATCGGGTTGGCGGGTGTTGTGGCTGCAGGGGCGACTGTTTCGCGGCGGCGTAGCGATACTACGAGCCATACTGCGGTGGCGCATAAGGGCCATGTTTCGGCTGCGGCACATCATGTTGGAGTGGCTACATCGCGCAGTGTCCGCGCGGTGGGCCATGCGACGGTGCGTAGTGCGGGGAAGGTTAATGCGGAGTTGCATCGGGCGTCGGGAAAGGTTCGCCATTATGGGGAACGGTTTACGGCGAGCAGCGTGGGGAACAATATTACGGAAGGCGATGTGACGGCGGGTGAAGATCCGGTGGTGCGTGAGGCTGCGATTGAGGCGCTGGGGAACTTCAATGGAACGGCTCTGGCGATCGATCCTTCGAGTGGAAGAATCCTGGCGATGGTGAACCAGAAGCTGGCGTTGAGCGCGGGTGCGGAGCCTTGCTCGACGATTAAGGTTGCGGTGGCGTTGGCGGGGTTGTCGGAGGGATTGATCAAGGCGGATACGCCGGTGAATCTGGGGGGACATTACTCGCTTGATTTGACCCATGCGCTGGCGAAGAGTGTGAATCTTTATTTCGAGGTGCTCGGTCGCGCGATGGGCTTTGAGCGCGTGAAGCACTATGCGAATGAGTTTGGGCTGGGTGAGCTGGCGGGGTACAACATTGCTGGTGAACAGCTTGGGGTTTATCCGGATACGGAGCTGCCGGCTGCGGATGGTGGTGTGGGGAGGATGTGCTCGTTTGGCGAGAGCATCTCGATGACGCCGCTGCAACTGGGCGCGCTGGTGAGCTCGATTGCGAATGGCGGGACGCTGTATTACCTGCAGCATCCGACGTCGCCGGAGGAGATTGCAAACTTTGAGCCGAAGGTGAAGCGGCTGCTCGACATCAAGAACGCGATACCGGAGATACTGCCGGGGATGCAGGGTGCGGTGAACTTTTCGAATGGTACGGCGCGGTCGCTGAGGGCGAACTTTACGCAGTTTCCTGTGTTTGGGAAGACAGGGACTTGCTCGGATAATGGGACGCGGTTTGGGTGGTTTGTCTCTTATGGGGACTCGCCGACCGGGCGGATTGTTACGGTGATTTTTTTGAAGGGCGACCGGCAGGTGTTTGGGCCGAAGGCTGCGGAGCTTACGGGTGAGTTCTATCGCGCGATGTATGAACACAACTACTTTGCGCCGAAGCCGGCGGAGACGGTGCAAGCTGCGACGTCGCAGGGTGTGGGTGGGCGGTAGTTCGGCATCCTATAGGCGTGGCTTGCGGTTAGGCTTTAGTGGCGGGCGAAGAAGATGCAGATTCCTCCGCTGCGCTGCGGAATGGAAAGAAAAAACCGCCGCGCAATGAGGAAAACGATGAAGATTCTTACAGCGGAAGAGATGGGTGCGGCCGATAAGAAGTCGGTGGAGATGGGCGTGCCTGTTGCGGAGTTGATGGAGCACGCGGGTGAGGCGGTGGCGAAGTTTTGCCTGCGGCATTATGCGGGTGATCTGTTTTCTTTGGTGCTTTGCGGCAAGGGCAACAATGGGGGCGATGGGTTTGTTGCGGCGCGGTACCTGGCGGAGGCTGGACGGTTTGTGCGCGTGGTGTTGCTGGGAGCCGTCGCCGATGTGAAGGGTGATGCGGCGGATGCGCTGGCGCGAGCGGAGACTCATGCCGGGGTGGAATTGCGAGAGGTGGCTGATGAAGCCGCGCTGCGTGAGGCGTTAGAGGGTGCGGGGCTGGTGATTGATGCGGTGGTGGGAACGGGGTTTAAGCCGCCGCTACGTGGGTTGGCTGCTGCTGCGAGGGATTTGATTGCGGCAATGGATATGCCGGTGGTTGCGGTAGACCTGCCGAGCGGGTGGGATGCGGACTCGATAGAGCAGAAGGCCGAGGGGGCGTTTCGGGCGGATGCGGTGGTGACGTTTGTCGCGCCGAAGCTGGCGCATGTGTTTGGACATCTGACGGCTGGGAAGGTGTTTGGGCCGGTGGTGGTTGCGGGGATTGGAACGCCGGATGTCGCGGTTGAATCGGCGAGTGGGCTGCATTGGGCAGGCGCGGCGAAGGCGATTGCGGAGAAGCCGCGGGACATCAATGGAAACAAGGGCAAGTTTGGGCATGTGCTGATCGTTGGCGGAGCGCTGGGGAAGGCTGGGGCTCCGACGATGGCTAGTTTGGCTTGTATGCGCGCGGGTGCGGGGCTGACGACGGCGGCGGTGGTGAGGGAAGTGTTGCCGACGGTGGCGTCGATTGCGCCGGAGCTTATGTTGCAGGGGTTGGAGGGTTCAGGGCCCAGGGCCCAGGGCTCAGAAGGCGGGTTATCGCTGGCACTGTTGGAGCCGGAACCGTTGGCGAAGTTATTGAAGGGTATTACGGTGGTGGGGATTGGGCCGGGGTTGGGGACTGATGGGACTACGCCGGAGTTTGTAAGGGAGTTCGTGAAGCGCGTGGAGCTGCCGATGGTGATCGACGCGGATGCGTTGAATGCGTTGGCGGGGCGGACTGGCTTGCTGCATGACGCTGCCAAGGGAGGGAAGCGGACGATTGTGTTGACGCCGCATCCGGGGGAGATGGCGCGGTTGGTGGGGATGACGGTGAAAGAAGTCGAAGCGGACAGGATTGGGTTGGCGAAGAGGTTTGCTACCGAGCATGGCGTGACGCTGGTGTTGAAGGGATGGCGGACGTTGATTGCGCATCCGGATGGGCGGATTGCTGTGAATACAACGGGGAATCCGTCGATGGCGAAGGGTGGGAGTGGGGATATTTTGACGGGGATTGTGAGCGCGATGCTGGCGCAGTATCCCGATAACGTGGCGCGGGCTGTGGAGGCTGCGGTGTTTCTGCATGGGCTGGCGGGGGATTTTGCTTGTGTTGCTCAGGATGAACATACGGTGCTGGCTACCGATACCGTGGGGCATTTGTTTGAGGCGTTTCGGGCGCGGGTTCGTGATGATGATGGGTTGATCTGGATTACGGGTGGGGCAACGAGAAGGGTGTCTGTTCAGTTTTGAGTTTTGAGTTGGGCTA
>Ga0302317_10002783_pt1 | contig 11753 bp, 8 predicted proteins | sample III_Palsa_N3_3_FD_200450 | JGI IMG/M metagenome (GOLD analysis project Ga0302317, IMG submission 200450) | Peat permafrost microbial communities from Stordalen Mire near Abisko, Sweden - III_Palsa_N3_3 | ecosystem: Environmental > Terrestrial > Soil > Palsa > Peat permafrost | place: Sweden...
TAATCCTGATCGCCGTCCTGCTGCCCGGTGTGGGGGATGCCCTGGGTGGCCAGCCCAGGGGTGGCCGGTGTGGTGGTGCCGGGCGTGCTGGTGCCTGGCCCGGTGGCGCCCGATTCGTTATCCTCCGGAGTATTCATGGCAAAAATCCCCTAAGCCCGATTCATAGCGGTATGCGCCGAAAGTCTCACGGGTTCTTGGCGAATTTCTCGCTAGTTTGAGGAGGACAATACACACTTAGTCATGGTTTGTCACGTAAGTCGTGGGGGCTTACGATCCTTCCCCTGCGGCTTAGCTAACAGTCCCGCTTTGCTAAGAGAGGCTGGCGCCGCCTGCAAAGAAGCAGAGCACCGAACCGGCTTATCTGCGCTCGGTCGCATACTCGACCGGAAAGCTGGTTAGATGCAGATATTCGACGATCGATCTGAGTTGCTTCGGGCGCATGACGAGGTTGCGCGGCAATCCCTGCCGAACTACAGATGAGTCAGCCATGCGGGAGTAGATATGCCGCGCTGCAGCGATATGGGGTTCCCGGCGCTGCGGCGGCTGGATGGCCGCCCGGCCCGGCTGGGTCAGCCAGCGGGGGACGTCAGCGGAGTTTCGAAGTCAAGGACGATACGGCCGCGGATGCCTCCCGCCGCGAGCCGGCGATGGGCCTCGGGCGCCAGCCTGGCCGGCATGATCTCGGCGACATGGAGACTCAGGGTGCCATCTTCAGCGAGGTCCCGCAGCTCCTCAAGCAGCGCGGTGTCGGTCACCGACCCGAACGCTGAGATGGGGCGGACGGTGATGCCGCGTTCGGCGGGGCCGCTCCAGCCTTTCAGGCTCGCGATCGCGCCCCCGTCGGCGATCGCCCGCAAGGCGGCGGCGTCAAGATTGGCGCCGTCGGCGAGCCCGGGAACACCGCCCGGCACCAGCGCGCGGACCTGGCCGGCGAATCCCGCGCCGCGAGCAACGACATGATCGGCGCCCAGCACGCCGACGGCATCCTCGCCGCCCGGCGAGGCGTCGGCGACCACGGTCAGGCCCCGCGCCTTGGCCAGCTGGATGGCGTACCCGCCAACAGCCCCGGCGGCGCCAGTGACCGCGACGGCCTGTCCCGCGCTGAGGCCGAGCGCATCCAAGGCCAGGCGGGCGGCCACCGCGTTGAGCAGCAGGGTGGCCGCTTCGGCGTCGGTAGCACCCTTCGGCGCGCGGACCACGGATGCTTCACCGGCCACGATCTGCTCGGCGTAGGTTCCGCCATGGGGGCCCATGGGGATGACCAGCGCGATGACCCGGGCACCGGCAGACAAGCGCCCGCTGGTGCCCGGGCCTACCTTGTCCACGACGCCTGCGGCGTCCATGCCGGGAACGTAAGGCGGCGTCCGGTCCGCAAGCTGCGCTGCGCGGCCGCCCGCACGGAACGTGGCATCCGTGGGGTTCACCGCGACCATGTGGACCCGGATCCGCACTTCCCCTTCCCCGGGTTCGGGGGTGGGCATGCGGACAACACGCAGCACGTCCGGTCCGCCGAATTCGGTGAGGCCGATCGCCTCCATGGCATGCTCCCTGATTGACCTCGGAACCAATATCCGCGGGAGGCACATGGCGCGGCCGGAAAGCGCGCCAGGCGAAACGGGTGCCGTCGGCCTCGGTGTCCTGGCTCCGCGCCGTTTCATGCGGGAACTCAGTCATGACGCCAGCGTCCCCGCTGGAGTGCGGCGCGGGTATCCGCAACCTGGCTGCACTGTACTGGACTGTGCAGCCAGTTCCGCTCCCCACGCCGAGCAGCCTGCCACAGTTGCTGACCGGCGTTTCCGGTGAACCGGGCCGGCCGACGGTCCGTTTACTGCAGTGCACACTTCTCGGCGCAGTGCTGACGGCTGCTCCCGGTACCAGCGGTCGCATCCGCAACGTCGCCGTGATTGTTTACGGGAGGTCATGGCGGCGTGCCGGGCATTGACGGGGGCCGGGAGCGGATCGCTCAGTTCTGGCGGGCGATCGAGCTATTCAGCCCGCAGTCGCTGCCGAGACCCGACGCCCGCGGTCACGTCGAGGATTTCTATCCCGGTGAGCCGATGCCGTGGGAACCGGGATCACAGCTGGCCTCCGCTGTGGTCGCGCCGGGGAAGGTGTGGCGGCACGAGGTCTTCGCCGGCGTCTACGACATCCAGCGGGTGGCGGGGACGCTCGTGGAACAGTTCGGCGACGACGATCCGGCCAGCCAGCGGAAAGCCATTGGCGATCAGTCCGCGCTGTTCGGGTGCACGGTCGACGCGGATGGGCTGCTGGTCGAGGAGTCCGCGGTGCTGTCCTCGTGTGCCTGGGCCATCGGCCGGCTTTGCGCCGGCGGCCGGCGTTCCGGCGACTGGCTGTCCGGGTTCGACGAGGACGTGCTCCACTTCGGCGACCGGCTGGCCCTGATGTCCGGGTCCAGCCTGGGCAGCGGCATCCGGCTGCTGGCCGCGAGCATGCGGGAGGCCGCCCCCGATGCCGCGGCCGGCGGCGGGAAAGCGGCGGTCCCGCCGGCCCGGCTGGAGACCCGGCCGCTCACCGGCGAGATTCTGCAGCGTTTCACCGCCGAGCTGACGGCCCGGCTCGGTGTGGGGCAGGTCCTTCGCCCCCGCCACATCCGGGTGCGCAGCTACCAGATACCGGCCACGCGCGCCGGCGAGGCACCGGAATCCTCGTTCCTGAACAGCTTCTGCGCCGAGGACCTGGCGCGGGTGGCCCGGGCGCTGCACCGGGGCGACGCCGGGCCGGGCCTGCTGGCCTACCTGACCAGTGGCGGCAGCACGCCGCCCGGGAGCGGATCGACGTGCGCCAGCAGCCGCAGGCGGTGCGGGCGGGCGGGCGGGCGGCCAGCCGGAGCGTATCCCGCTGGGCCGGTGGCCGGCCGACAGCAGCCGTCCGCTGATCCTCAGCCAGCAGTTCGCGGTGAACAAGATCATGGAACAGCTCGGCGGCGGACGTGGCCTCTTCGCCGTCAACGGCCCACCGGGCACCGGCAAGACCACGATGCTGCGGGACGTGATCGCCGCGATCGTCGTCGAGCGGGCACTGCGCCTGGCCGAGCTGGCCAGCCCGCAGGATGCCTTCCGCGACACGGAGTCCGGCACCTGGTCCACGAGCACGTGGCAGCACACGGTCGTCGCGCCGCGCCCCAGCCTGACCGGCTTCGAGATCGTCGTGGCCGCGGCCAACAACGGGGCCGTCGAGAACATCACCACCCAGATCCCTGGCCCGGCCGCCATCGGGCCGCAGTGGCGGCCGCGGGCCAGTGACCTCGACTACTTCAGGGCCACGGCCGCTCAGGTCCACGGTGAGGGCGCCTGGGCGATGGTCGCGGCGCGGCTCGGTAAGCGGGCCAATCGGGGCGGGTTCGTGAACTCCTTCTGGTGGAGCCCCGCCGGCCAGGACGGCCACGGCGGCATGGGCGACGTGCTCACCGCACTCGAGGCCGAGCCGGTGGACTGGCCGGCCGCAGTCGACGCCTTCACGGCGGCGGCCGACGCTGTACGGGCCCTGGCCGCGCAGCGGCAGAAGGCCGCGACGGCCATCGAACGGCTGGCCGCCGCGGAAACGGAACGCAGACAGGCCTGGGCGGCGATCCGGGCCGCCGAGCAGACCTGCCGTCAGCTGGTGGAGCGCGGCAGGGCCGCCGAACGGTCGCTGGCCGAGGCGGACGCGGGCCGCCTCGCGGCACACAACGCATACGACGGGCACCGGAACGAGCGGCCCGGCTTACTCGTGTCGCTGGCGACCCGGTTCCGCGCCGGCCGGGAATGGCACGCGGACCACCTCGCCCTCCGGAACGCAGGCCAGGACGCCGCGCGGCGCCGGGACCAGGCCGCGCAGGCGCTGAACCGGCTGCGCGGCCAGCTCAGCGACGCACGCAAAGCGTCACAGCGGGACCGGGCCAAGCTGGCCCGGCTCGGCCAGCAGACGCGGGCCTGGCGGGACCAGGCCGGCCGGGCCGCCGCACGGTGGGGAGACCACGTGCCGGCCGGTCCCGGTGACCCGGCGACGGACGGCCTGAACGGGATGAACGGGATGAACGGGGTGGACGGGCTGGACGAACGCGAGAAGTCGTCGCCCTGGGCGGATGAGGAGTTCACTGCGGCCCGCACCGCACTGTTCCTGGCCGCGCTCGGCCTGCACAAGGCGTTCCTGACCGCCACGGCGCCCACGGTGCGGGGGAACCTCAACGCGCTGATGGACATCCTGGCCGGACACGGGCCCCGGCCGCGGGCCGTCACCACGCGAGCGGCCTGGCAGACGTTTTTCCTGATGATGCCGGTGGTCTCCAGCACGTTCGCGTCCATCGACCGGCTGTTCGCCGGTTTCGGCCGGGAGTCCCTGGGATGGCTGCTCATCGACGAGGCGGGGCAGGCCGCGCCGCAGCAGGCCGCCGGGGCGATCTGGCGGGCCCGGCGCACGGTGGCGGTCGGTGACCCGCTCCAGATCGAGCCGGTGGTCACGATGCCCTGGGGCGGCCAGCAGGCGCTGAGCCGCCTGTACGGCGTGGCGGCGGAATGGGCGCCCAGCCGCACCTCCGTGCAGCGCCTGGCCGACCAGGCCGCGCCGTACGGCACCTGGCTGCGGACGGCGACGCCGGACGGTTCCGGCCGGGTGTGGGTGGGCACGCCGTTGCGGGTCCACCGCCGCTGCGACCGGCCCCTCTTCGACGTATGCAACCGCATCGCCTACGACGGGCTGATGGTCTACGGGACCGCCGCGCGGGCACCGTTCCACGGCCACGACGTCTGGTACGACGTGCGCGGGCCGGACGCCCGCGGGCACTGGATCCCGGCCGAAGGCGACGCCCTCCGTGACACACTGGCCCGGCTCAAGGCCGCCGGCGTGCCCGCCGCCGCCATCCGGGTCATCAGCCCGTTCCGGCAGGTCGTGCGGGGCGCCCTCGCCATCCACGGGGAGGTGTTCCCCGACGGCAGCATCCCCTCGGGCCAGCGGGAGACGTGGGTGGGCACGGTCCACAAGATGCAGGGCCGGGAGGCCGACGTCGTCGTCCTGGTCCTCGGCGGCCAGCCGGACCGCCCCCGGGCCCGAAGCTGGGCCGCCGAACGTCCCAACCTGCTGAACGTGGCCGTGTCCCGGGCCCGGCGGCGGCTGTACGTGATCGGCAACCGCGAGCTGTGGAAACCGCTGCCGTTCTTCGGCGTGCTGGCCGGCAGTCTCCCGGTCTGGCCGCCCGCCCCCGGCTCCCGGTGATCTATTTCAGCCGCCGGGGCCCGCATCAGCCTGGATATGACCGCCCGGGCTAAGTACTCAGGTCGCCGTGGCTGACCGAGCTGGTGCCTGCTCAGTGCGGGTGGCTGGCAGTTCAGTTCCGCTGTGGTCGTGAGCCTGGCGATCGTATAGTGACTGCCATGCCGGCCGCCCTGCCCACCCCGGATGTGCCGGATACGCCGGATATGTCGGCGACCTCGGTGGCCGGGGCGATAGCCCGCATGCAGGCAATCGGGGCGGCGCTACCCGCAGCTGATGGGTTCGCGTGCTTCAACCGCATGTACCTGGATGTGACCAGCCAGGTGAACAGCCAGCTCGACCACGGCTTTTACGCCGACCCCGCGTTCATGACCCAGCTGGACGTGAATTTCGCCAACCTGTACTTCGCCGCGGCCGACGTGACGGGCGACCCGGCGGCTGTGCCATTGGCCTGGCGGCCGCTGGCGGAGCGGCGGGCCGAGGCGGGGATCGAACCGATCCAGTTCGCGCTGGCGGGCATGAACGCCCATATCAACCACGACCTCCCGATGGCCGTGGTCAGCACCTGCACAGCCCTGGCCACCTCACCTGAGGCCGGCCAGCATTACGCTGACTACCAGAAAGTGGACCAGCTGCTGGACGCCGCCGAGCAGTCCATCCGGCAGTCCTTCGAATCCGCCCCTGAGCTGGCCGTTGATCATCATCTGAGGGCGGTGGCCACCTTGACCTGCAACTGGACTATGAACAGCGCCAGGGACCTGGCGTGGAACAATTCCCTGCTGCTGTGGGCGCTCCGCGATGATCCGTTCGAGCGCGGGCTCTTCATGGACAGCCTGGCCGCCACGACAGCAGCCGCCAGCCGGATGCTGCTGGTGGCGGTCTAAGACCGCGGCGGGAGCACTCCTGATCAACTGCTGACTCCCGGCGCCGCCCGTCCGGAAACCGGTGACCTTTCTCCAGTATCGGAAATTGCTGTAAGAATGGGCCGATGGCGCAGGTCTTGTGCCCGGTCGTGATCGGCAGGGACGCCGAACTGGCGGCGGTCGACGCGGCGCTGACGGCCGCCATGGCGGGGCACGGCGGGTGTGTAGTGATCACCGGGGAGCCGGGGATCGGCAAGTCGCGGCTGGTGCTGGAGACGGTCGGCCGGGCGGCCAGCCGTGGCATCCGGGTCGTTACTGGCCGGGCGGTACCGCAGTCAGCCACCGCTGCTTACCGCCCGCTCACGGACGCGCTCGTGCAGCTCCTCCGGGACCGGGCCGTTCCCGGTGACCCGACGATGGAACCCTGGCTGCCCGCGCTGGGCGCGCTGCTGCCGGGGATGGCCGGCCTCGCCCCGGCCAGCGGATCGGCCAGTGGAGAGGTATCACCTGGGATCCGCGGTGAGGCGCTGATCCAGCTGCTCCGGCGGCTCGCGCCTCGCGGCCTGGTCATCGTGCTGGAGGACCTGCACTGGGCCGACCCGGACACCGTTGCCCTGATGGAGTACCTGGGCGAGCACCTTGATGGCGAGTCGGTGCTGTGCGTGCTTACCCTGCGCGCCAACTGGCCGTCGGCCGCGCTGGAAGTCGCCCGCCGGCAGCGGGGCCGGCCAGGCGTACTTCACCTCGAACTTGACCGGCTCAGCGATGCGGACATGGCGCGCATGGTCCATGCCTGCATCCCGGAACCAGAGCCGGAACTCCTGCGCCGGGTGCAGGCCTCCGCCGAAGGAGTACCGCTGCTGGTGGAAGACCTGCTGGCGTCTCCCGGGCTGCCGGAGTCGTTCACCGAGACAGTCCGCGAGCGCCTGGCCGGGTTCAGCGAACCGCAGCGATCGGTGATCGAGGCCGCTGCCATCCTCGGCCGCCACTTCGACTGGGAACTGCTGCCGGCCGTGAGCGGCCAGACGGCGGACCTGGTGGCCGGGACGCTAGGGCTCGCTGTCGAGCAGCTGCTGGTGAGCGCCGACGGCACGGCCTTCCGCTTTCGCCACGCGCTGACCCGCGAAGCGCTGCTCGACACCATGCTGCCACCCCGCCAGCGGGCCCTGGCCTCGGCGGCGCTTGCCGCGCTTGACGCCGCACACCCGCGCCTGGAAGGCGGCCTGCGCGAGCTGGCCGTCGACCTGGCGAACCGGGCCGGGGACCGCCGCCGCGCCGGAACGCTGCTAAGCGAGTCCGGCGGCCAGGCGCTGGCCTGGGGGGCGCTGGCCACCGCGATCGGCACCCTGCGGCGGGCCGCTGACCTCCTCGAAGGCACTCCCGAGCGCGACCAGGCGGAACTTCTCCTGGTGGAATCCCTGGCCCTGGCCGGGCGGGTCGAGGAGGCCGCGGCGGCCGGCGGCCAGCTCATCACCCGGCTCGGGACCGAGGCGGCGGACCTCCGGACGGAGGTCCACCTTCGCCTCAGCCAGGCCGCGGTGGCCGCCTCCCGGTGGCAGATGGCACGTCACCATCTCGCCGCCGCCCGGCGCCTGGCCGGAACCAGCCCACCGGCTGGCGTGCGCGCCCGCATGGGCGTCCTCGACGCCGAGGTTGCCTTCGCCGCCGATGACCTCGATGAGGCCCGGCTTCTCGCCGAGAAGGTCCTCGCCGCCGAAGATGGTGCTCCGGACGTCCGCTGTCACGCGCTCGAGCTCATCGGCCGGAGCCACCGGCTGCGTGATCTGTCCGCCGCCCGCTCCGCGTTCGACCGCGCGCTGGTCACCGCGGAGACCGCAGACCTGCCGTTCTGGCGGCTGCGCGCCCTGCACGAGCTGGGCACCATCGACCTGTTTGATCACGCCGGAGTGGCACGGCTGTCCGAGGCGCGGCACGCCGCCGAGCAGATGGGTGCGCTCAGTACCGTGGCCATCCTGGAGCTCCAGCTCGCCGCGGGCTACACCTGCCGCTGGGAACTGGACACCTGTGATGAGTACGCCCAGGCCGCCGTCGCCGGCGCCGAGCGGCTCGGTCTGGACCAGGTCCGGGCCAAGGCGCTGGCGGTACTGGCCGGCAGCGCCAGCATGCGCGCCGACGCGGAGCAGGCCGAGCGGTACGCCGCCCAGGCCATCGCGGCCGATCCGGACGACCGGATGCTCGACGGCTTCCGCTGGGCCAGCCGGGGAGCAGTGGTTCTGCTCGGTGGCGATGCCGCGGCGGCCGTGGAACCCTACGCCCGGGGAATGGCGATCCTGGCCCGCCTCCCGCATGCCGAACCGGCGGGGCTGCGGGCGCTGTGGCCGCTGCTGCTGGCCGCACTTGGCGATCGCCGGGCGGAACGGGCGATCGAGGAGGCCCGCCGGCTGGGCGTCGGCGCCTTCCGGATGAACCGGAGCGTTATCGGCTACGCCGAGGCGATTCTGGCCGGGCGAGCCGGGCAGCGGCAGCGGGCCAACGAACTGGCGGCGGCCTGCGACGCCGGCTTCACGAACTGCGAGGGCTGGGGCGATCTGGCGAGGTTCTGCGCCGCCCCCGCTGCGCTCGCCGACGGATGGGGCGACCCGCTTCGCTGGCTGGCCGAGGCCGAGGCCGGATTTGATCGCCGGGACCTGCCCCGCCTGGCCGAGCACTGCCGCGAGCTGCTCAAGGAGTCGCAGCCCAATCCCTGGGTGGCAGCGGGAATCACCGCCAGAGAGGCGGACGTGCTGCGCCTTGTCGTTGGCGGGCTGGCCAACAAGCAGATCGCAGCACGGCTGGATCTGTCGCCACGCACGGTGGAAAAGCACGTCGAGAGCCTGCTGCGCAAGACCGGCGCTCGCTCCCGGACCGGCCTGGTGGCGGCCGCCTCCCCGGCCGGCATCCGCGACTCCCAGCGGCCATCTCCTCCCCCGGCGGCTACATAGCCCTGGTTCCTCTCCCCGGCCGCTGATAGTCCCGGCCCTCCCCCCGCCACTACGTAGTCCCGGCTGGCAGCTACGTGTTGTTCCCGATGTGGAGGCGGGCAGCCGGCTGGCACGCTGGCCTAGCCAGGCAGGCTGAGGGAAGGCGCCACCAGATGCTCGAAACCGCGAGACCGACCGTGGCGGTCAGGAACATCGACGCGCCCGATGAGCGGCACGCGTTCGAACACGCCTCGCTCAACGTGGTCAACCTGCCCGGCGTCACGATCGCCCGCACTGTGTATCAGCCCGGCTGGAAGTGGTCAACCCACATGAAGCCGGTCGTCGGCACGGATGCCTGCCAGGCGGCGCACACCGGCTACATCATCTCCGGCCGGTTCCACGCCCGCATGGACGACGGCCGCGAATACGACTTTGGCCCGGGTGACGCGCACGTGGTGTCGGCCGGTCACGACGCCTGGGTGGAGGGCGATGAGCCGTGCGTCGCGCTCCACGTCGCTTTCACCGGACGTGCCGTGGCCGGGCATGTCGGCCGCTGCCCCTGCGGGGTTGAGTTCCGGGTGGCCAGCGACGACCAGTTCGGCCTCCTTGTCGCCGCCATCCGCGAGCACGCGCGCGGCTCCCACGGGCACGAGCTCACCACCCAGCAGGTGCTCGCCGAGGTGACGGCATGATCAGCTCCGGCCTGGACGGGACAGGCCTGGACGGCACTGGCCTGGGCAGTGCCGGCCTGGGCAGTGCCGGCCTGGAAAGGCGGGTGGCGGGCTGGGTTGCCGGCGCGACCGTCGACGATGCAGCGGCCGTGCGAGCGGTGATCGAGGCCTACGGCGATCGGCTGGCCGCGGCCGATGTAGCCGGCGTCGTCAGCCAGTTCACCGGCAACGCCGCCACCATGCAGCCTGGGCTCGAAACCGTCGTAGGAAGTCAGCAGCTTACGGCCACATACGACGCCGCTCTGGAGAACATGCGCCTGGACTTTACGTTCCGATCCGACGACATCACCATCCAAGGCGACCTCGCGGCGGTCCGGGGCACAAGCCAGGGTTCGATCACGATCCGCGCTACCGGCGAGACGCAACCAGCGCGTCTCCGACAACTGTTCGTTCTGGAACGCACGGGGGCCGGCTGGAAGATCGCGCACTACATGGACCAGCTGATGCCGGAGCAGCAGTCCGGAGGGGGCTGCTCCGGCATCTAGCGAGTCCGCCACCCAGAATCGGGCACTGTCCGTCATCCGCTGGCCGTCGGCTGGCACGACGCAGCGCCGGCCGTCATGTTGGTCTACCTGCCGCACAGGGGCCGTGCAGGTAGACGAGCTACCGGCCGTGGCTGGAGGACCAGGCGCTGCGGCAGATGGAAGGGCTGCCCACCCTGGTCAAGGCGGTGACCGGCAGCACGCCCGCGGCCGGGCGCAGCACCGGCGCGGGCGCCGCGGCCAGGGTAACCGCTGTGGGACGGTCTGCGGTGGCCGACGTGGCGGGAAGCATGCACGGCTTTCCGGCTGCGCTGACCAGTTTCGTGGGCCGCGCCGCGGTGGTGGACGCGATCGCTGGTCAGCTGGGCCAGCACCGGCTGGTGACGCTGACCGGGCCTGGGGCTGCCGGGAAGACGCGGCTGGCTAGCGAGGTCGGCCGGCAGGTGGCTGGCCGGTTCGCCGACGGCGTGTGGCTGGCAGAGCTGGCGGCGGTGCGGGACCCGGCGCAGGTGGCGTCCGCGGTGGCGGCGGCGCTGGGGATCCGTGACCTGCCCGCGGTGGCGCCGTCCGATGTGCTGGCGCACGCGCTGGCCCGGCGGCAGCTGCTGCTGGTCCTGGATAACTGTGAGCATGTGATCGGCGCGGCGGTGGACTGCTCGCTGCTGGTCCCGCCGCGGGCCGGCCCGGATGGCCGGTCCCGGTACGTGATGCTGGAGACGCTGCGGGCCTACGGGGCGGGACTCCTCGCCGAGGCCAGCGAGGGCGGCGCCGTAGCGGCCGCGTTGGCCTCCTGCGCGCTGCGGGTGGCCGAGGAGGCCATGTCGGGGCTGACGGCAGATCCGGGCGAGGTGGCCGCGGCCCGCTGGCTGGACGCCGAGGACGCCACCATGCGCCAAGTACTGGTCTGGGCCATGGAGCATGATGCGGCCGTGGCTTCGCGGCTGGCGGCCGCGCGGTCGTGGTGGTGGCAGGTCCGGGGCCGGCTGGCGGGTCAGGTGCCGCTGCTGCGCGAGGCCGTCGACCGCGCCGCCGTAGGCAGCGACGCGTGGTGCATCGGGCACACCTGGCTCGGTCAGGCGTCGCTGGATTCGGCCGATCCGGCCGGGGCGCTGCGCCACTTCACCGCAGTCCGCGACGCCATCGGGGACCGGAGGCCGTTCCCGCTGCTGGCCCGGTGCCTCAGCGGCCGGGCGGCGACATTGCTGACCAAGGGCCGGATCGCCGAGGCGGCCGGCGATGCCCGCCGTGCCCTGGCGGCGGCCCGAGAGAGTGATTCCCCGGTCGCCGAGGCGCTGGCCCTGGCGGTCCTTGGCCTGGTCGCCACTGTCGCGGAGGACCGCGTCGGCGCCGTGCAGCTGGCCCAGCGGGCGCTCGGACCGGCTCCGGCGCAGGCGGCCGAGGAACGCGGCCAGGCGATGAGCCTGGCCACCGCGGCCGAGTACGCCCTCATGCTCACCGCCGCGGGCCCGCTGCTGCCGGGGGCAGACAGGCCGGGGGCGGACGGGCCGGGGGCGGACGGGCCGGGGGCGGACGGGCCGACGGGCACGG
>Ga0302317_10002789_pt1 | contig 11740 bp, 9 predicted proteins | sample III_Palsa_N3_3_FD_200450 | JGI IMG/M metagenome (GOLD analysis project Ga0302317, IMG submission 200450) | Peat permafrost microbial communities from Stordalen Mire near Abisko, Sweden - III_Palsa_N3_3 | ecosystem: Environmental > Terrestrial > Soil > Palsa > Peat permafrost | place: Sweden...
TTCGGTAGCGAGGATGCGGATGGGCGGCGCGCCGGCCAATCCTTTCGCCTCAACGTCCCAGCCACGATCACGCAAGAGCCGATGTCTAGCGGCCGCCAGCGCCGTCACGTGGCCCATCTGCGAGCCCGTGACAAAGGCGAACGACGCTCCGCTCGGCAGGCCCAGCATTTCCCTGGCCCAGGCTCCGGCGATCTCCTCCACCACCGCTTCGGCGGGAGCCGTGGCGTTCGTAGCGGCGTTCTGATCCCACGTCGATGTCAGCCAGTCGGCGGCCAAAGCCGTCGGCAGCGCCCCACCGACGACCCAACCGAAGAAGCGGCCGCCGGCCGAACTCAGCAGTCCCGGTTCGGCATCACGCACGAGGTCTTCTATGACTCGCGCCGGGTCTTCGCCCGTTTCCGGAAACGGCCTCGCCAAACCGACTCGCAGTTCCGCAAGCGAAGCTGTGGCGCCGACCGGCCGGGACTCGAGTGTTTCAAGGTATCTTATCGCGTGGGCGGCGGCGGCGTTGAGCAGTTCGGCGTTTGTCATCCTGAGGACCCCAAAAGCATGGTTCGGGGAAGAAGGCTGGCGGAATTCGGACGTCGCAACGCCCATCCGCGGACCTGGGAGCACGCCCCGAGCCGGGGTTCGTGGGCGCAGACGCCTACCTTGTCACCCTGTCCCGAAACCCGTTGACCAGCGGATAGCGGCGGTCGCGGCCGAAGGCCTTGGGGCCGATCTTCAGTCCCGGCGCCGCCTGCCGGCGCTTGTACTCAGAATTGTAGAGCAGGTTCTGCACCCGTTCGACCGTGGCGGGGTCGTGGCCGCGGGCGACGATCTCGTCGAGCGTCGCCTCCTCCTCGACGAGACCATGCAGGATGGCGTCCAGCACCTCGTAGGGCGGCAAACTGTCCTGGTCGGTCTGGTCGGGGCGCAGCTCGGCCGACGGCGGCTTGGTCAGGATCCGCTCGGGGATTGGACGCGCCGGGCCGCCCGCAAAGGCGTTGGCGTTGCGCCAGCGGCAGACCTCGTAGACGTCGACCTTGTAGAGGTCCTTGAGGACATTGTAGCCGCCGCACATGTCGCCGTAGAGGGTGGCGTAACCCACCGCCATCTCGCTCTTGTTGCCGGTGGTGAGCAGCATCAGACCGAGCTTGTTGGAGAGCGCCATTAGGGTGACGCCGCGCAGGCGGGCTTGGATATTCTCCTCGGTGATGTCCGGCCTCAGTCCCGCAAAGGCTGGCGCGAGCATCCGGTCCAGGGCCTCGACGCCGGGAGCGATCGGAATCTCGTCCAGCTTCACGCCGCATGCGGCGGCGCAGGCGGCGGCGTCCTCAAGGCTCTCGGCGCTGGTATAGCGCGAGGGCAGCATCCAGGCCCGCACCGCCTCGGCGCCAAGCGCATCGCACGCCACGACCAGGGAGAGCGCCGAATCCACTCCGCCGGAGAGACCGAGCAGCACGCCCTTGAAGCCTGACTTGCGGACATAGTCGCGAAGGGCCGTGACCATGGCGCGGTAGATCGCTTCCGGTCCGGTCGGCCAGTCGGCCAGGGGCGCCTCGACGCAGCGCCAGCCGGCGCCTCCGCGCTCCCAAACCGAAAAACCCAGCGCAGTTTCGAAGGCCGGTAGGCGCATGGCCGCCGCGCCGTCGGCCTGAACAGCGAACGAGGCTCCGTCGAACACCAGCTCGTCCTGTCCGCCCATCTGGTTGACGTAGATCAGCGGCAGGCCGGTCTCGACCACGCGGGCGCGGGTCACGGCAAGACGCTCGTCGGCGGCCGTGCTCCGCCAGGGCGAGCCATTGGGCACGAGCAGCATCTCGGCTCCGTCCGCTTTCAGGCGCCCAGCCGGATCGGGGGCCCAGATATCTTCGCAGATCGGCGCGCCGAGCCGCGCACCCTTGAGATCGAAGATGAGCGAAGTGTCGCCGGCGGCGAAGATGCGCTTCTCATCGAAGACGCCGTAGTTAGGCAGGTCGATCTTGAAACCGACGTCTCTCACCTCGCCGTCGGCGAGGAGAGCGATGGCGTTACGCGGGCGGCCATCCTCGTGCGGCCAGGGCAGCGTCACCAGCGCCGCGCAGCCCTGGGTGGTGGCGAGCGCCAGCCGGCCGAGGGCCTCGGCGCAGGCACGCACGGCCGCCGGCTTCAGAGCCAGGTCCTCCGGCGGGTAGCCGATCAGGAACAGCTCGGAGAATAGCGCCAAGTCCGCGCCGCGGCCCGAAGCCTCCCCGATCGCCGCGCGCGCCAGGGTCTCGTTGCCGGCGATGTCGCCGAGTTTGGGATTGGCCTGGACGGCGGCGATGACGAGGCGGTCCGACAACGATAGGCTCCGAGGCGGCTTATGCTCAGATTCAGCATAAGGCTGTCCCGATATAGGCCGTCTCGATGAGCGACGAAAGCCGGGCGCCTCAGGCGCCCAGCGACCGTTCCATCGCGTCCATCAGGTCCGACGTGCCCTTCTCGCGCGAGCCGGCGTCGTCGTAGCCGTCGAGGAAAGCTCCGTGCTCGCTGAGCGTCAGCTGTGTCCCCTCCCCGTCCGGCGCGAACTCGATCGTCGCCAGCGAAACCGAGATGCGCACATTGTTGAGGTGCATGGCGTAGCTGTAGACGATGCGGCGATCCGGGACGATGTCCTGGTAGACGGCGTCAAAGTCGGTGGTTCGGCCGCTCTGCCAGAGACCGACCAGGCGCTCACGCCCCCCGATCCTGAAATCCTGCGCCCGCTCGACCTCCTTCCATTCGTTGGCGGGGGCGGCGAACCAGGCCCGTTTGGCCTCCAGGCTGGCGAAGGCGGCGAAGGCCCGTGCCGGGCTGGCTTTCAGCCTGCGGTGGAGCGTGAAGGCGCCGAACACCGTCGGCCGCTGAACCATCGCTTCGGCGAGACGGTCCAGGCTCATCGACCAGCCGATTTCCATACCCGGGAGATGGTTGGCGGCGGCCGGATCGTGGATCGCCGTCACCCGCACGTCGAGCTTCAGATGCGTGCCGCCGCCCGACTCTTCCAACTCCAACCTGTTCAGGATGTCGAACAGCCGCTTGCCGTCGGGCCCCAGCGCGGTGCTGGCGAACACCAACCGTCTCGGCGGAACAATCTCCTCGACGCGGCCATCCATGGGATAGACCGCCCCATCCGGCGCCAGCATGTCGATGCGGATCGCCCCGCCAGGCCGGGCGTCGAACTCGCAGCGCGGATTGGCGAAGCCGGCCGGGCCCCACCAGCGGGCGAGCGCCGCCGGATCGGTCCAGGCGTTCCAGACCACGGTGCGGGGCGCGGCGAGTTCGCGCTCAAGGACCAGTCTCGGCAGGGTCTCGGTGGTCATGACGCATCTCCTTCGTCGGCGGTTTCAGCGAGAAAGGCTTCGAGGCGGTCGAGCCGCGCCTCCCACTCCAGGCGGCGCTCGCTCAGCCAGCGCTCGGCGTCGGCCAGAGCGCCCGGCGAAACGCGGCAGGTGCGCACGCGGCCGGCCTTTTCGGTGGCGATCAGACCGGCGGCTTCGAGTACCTGCAGATGCTGGACGACGGCGGGCAGCGACATCTCCAGCGGTCGCGCCAGTTCGCTGACGCTGGCGGGGCCGGCGGTAAGCCTCGCCACCACCGCCCGCCGCGTCGGGTCGGCGAGGGCGTGGAACATGCGGTCGAGGGCCGCCGATTGATTAAGCATTTGCTTAACTAACGTGACGTGCGAATGCATGTCAACGTTTAGTTTGGCATCTACTTAAGTGTTAGTCGTCCCGGTGGACGCGTTCGCGGCGTTCGTGCCGCTCCTGGGCTTCGAGGCCGAGTGTGGCGATCGGTCGCGCCTCGAGTCGGGCCAAACTGATCGGTTCGCCCGTCTCTTCGCAATATCCGTAGACCCCTTCGTCGATGCGGCGCACCGCCTCTTCGATCTTGGAGATCAGCTTGCGCTGCCGATCGCGAGTGCGGAGCTCCAGAGCGCGGTCAGTTTCCGACGAGGCGCGGTCGGCCAGATCCGGGTGGTTCTCGGTTTCGGACTGAAGATGGGTAACCGTCTCCCGAGATTCTCGAAGGATATCTTCCTTCCAGTTCAGAAGCTTGTTTCTGAAATACTCGAGCTGCCGCTCATTCATGAATGGTTCGTCTTCCGAAGGACGATACTCTGCGATAAAGACCTTCAGGGAAGACGTCTGCATGGGCGGCTCGCTGAGCGATTCGTCTCTGATGCGCCTGACGGCGCGCGGGCGCTTATAGCAAACGCGACGGGGCGGGCAATCCGCGATGAACACGGATATGCACAGCTAAGGCATTGATCGCAGGGAACTGTGGCGGCGGCGCCCGGTTCGCGAACACGACTCGCCGGGAATAAACTCACCTGGCCGGCGTTCCAGGCGATCAGGAACCACCTGCCGACGACCGGATCGATGATCGATCACGAACACTCAAGCTCGATCGCCGCGCCTTGCTGAGGGGTTACGCCAGCTGAAGCTTGCCTCGCTGCCCATTCGTCGCCAATGCCTGGCCCATGACCGCCGGTCTCTCGACCATCGATATCTCGCCGCTGTTCGGCGCGGATTCAGCGGCCCGCCAGGCGGCGGCCGAGGCGATCGGCGCCGCGGCTGAACGGGACGGTTTCTTCTACGCGGCCGGCAGCGGACTCGGACCGAACACGGTCTCACGGCTCGATGCGGCGGCGCGCGCCTTCTTCGCCTGTCCAGCGAAGGAGAAGGCGGAGATCGCCATGGACCGTGGCGGCCTCGCCTGGCGCGGTTGGTTCCCGCTCGGCGGCGAGCTCACCTCCGGCGTTCCCGATCAGAAGGAGGGACTCTACTTCGGGGAGGAGCTGGGCGGTGACGATCCGCGCGTCGCCGCTGGCTGGCCGATGCACGGCGCCAACCTGTGGCCAGGTCGCCCGAGTGAGCTACGCGCCGCCGTCGAGATCTACATGACTGAGACCGAACGGGCGGCCATCGCGATCATGCGAGGCGTGTCCATCGCGCTTGGGCTCGATGCCGACCATTTCGCCCGCGCCTATCTTGCCAGACCCACGATCCTTTTCCGCATTTTCCGCTATCCGCCGGCCGCCGCACAGGGTTGGGGCGTCGGCGAGCATACCGACTACGGACTTCTAACCCTGCTCGCCCAGGATCAGATGGGTGGCCTGCAGGTGAAAACAGATCGTGGCTGGATCGACGTTCCGCCTGTGGCCGATACGCTGGTGGTCAACGTCGGCGACATGCTCGAGCGCCTGTCCGGCGGCCGCCTTGTCTCCGCCCCGCACCGCGTGCGCAACGCCGGCTCGCGCGACCGACTCTCCTTTCCGCTGTTCTACGACCCTGACTTTTCCGCCGTCATGACGCCCGCCGCCGCGGCCGCCGACCGGGCCGCTCGCGAGCGCTGGGACCGAATCGATCCCAATGCCTTTTCAGGGCGCTACGGCGACTATCTGCTGCGTAAAGTCGGCGCGGTATTCCCGCATCTCAAGGTCGCCAGCGGTTTCTGAGGCCACTCAGTCGAAGAAGGCGATGGTGCGGAATTCGATGCTCTCGCGCAGCGGCGCGTCCTTCGGGGTCGTTGGGTCCTCGAACCCGGTATGGGGCGCGAAACGGGCGACGGCCTCTTCGGAGTCCCAGCACTTGATAAGGATCGCCTCATCCGGCGCTAGGTCGGGGACGTACCACCAGCGCTGATCCGGGTTATAGGCCACGCTGTAAATTTCACCTCGACGGTGGGCGAAGATCAGGTCCGAGGCGATGAGGTCGTCGCGCCCCACGCTGCGCGCATCGGCCACGGCGAGCGGCCAGTCACGCGCCAGGCGGGCGATCGGCCGCCAGACATTGATGATCGCGGCCCTGCGGCTGAGCAGGCCTTCAGCCTGGTCGCCCATGAGGTCACGCACGCGCTGCGGACCAGATTTCACAGTCTGGTCAACGTGGACGCGAGCGGCTGGCTGCCGGACCACGCCGGGGGTGCGGTCGTTGGTCCCCTCGAGGCGGCGGCGCAGGGTGTGGTCGAACACCACCACGCGAGCCGCACCGGTGACGCGCTTAACCAGTTCGGCCGTCTCGGGATGGCCGAGGGCCAGGGTCTGGGCTTCGTCCCAGAAATCTCGCACCGCGGTCTTGTGACCGACGATCTCGAAACCGTGTACGTCGAGGGCGAAGGTCTCATCGGCCTCGCGCGCATTGGCCACGCGCACCGTATGGGCTTTGGTGACGATATTGTTCTGCGGCGCACCCTCAGGAGGCGGCGAGGCGTAGGCATAGGGCTTCTCGGACCCCAGCTCGGTGAAGACGAGATTGCCCTCAACGAAGGACGGCTGGGTCGAACGGGCGGCGGCGAAGGACATCTGAGGCGCTCCTGGATCAGCGACTAACTCGATGTGGGTTCGCTGAAGAGCCAGGTCAGCCTCGCCGACCCTCGATTTATCCTAGGGCGCCGGTCAGGTTTTCTTGGGTATCGGATGCGGGCGGGGCGTTCGCCCCACCCGCGCCGGCATTAGCCGATAAAGTCGATGACAACGCCTTGTCCGAGCGCCGTGCTGGTCAAGGGGGTCCCCTGGCCATCGACAATGACGAAGACATCACCACCCGCCGGCGTCACCGAGGCCACGCTCGGACCGCAGGCGACGCAGCCGGTGAAGTCGATCGGCGTGAACCCGGGGAGGGCCTCGCTGGGCTCGGCCCCGTCGTTGCACTCCATGATCCACTCGGCCGACTCGCCGTCGAAGGTCGCCCCGGGCGGCGGCGCGAGGGTGATCGACATCTGTTTGCCGGTGGTGACATTCATCAGCCACAGGTGGCCGGCGGTCGTGCCGAGGTACTGCACCGAGCAGAACATCACGTCGCCGGCGCTGACCGGCATGTTGGTGATGTTGATCTGCCAGATGTACGGCGGCGAGGTCGGGGTCGACGGAGCGTACCACTCGTACCAGGCGACGTAGGAAGCCTTGCCGGCCCCGTCGACCTGCTGCGCGACGCCGGCCTGCAGGACATCGTTCGAGGTGTAGGCGCCATCGAGGCCGACCCAGGATGAAGAAGTCCAGCCGCCGTCTTCGCCGGCCGGCTCGCGCGGCTTGTAGACGGTGGGGATCTTCCATTGGCCGATCACCCCGCTCCACTTGCCCTTAACGGCGCCCCCCGACCAGCCGCCGCCATAGTAGGTCCCGTCCTCACCTCGGGTGACTGGGCCGCGCAGATGCGTGCGGCCCTCCTGAACCTTCATGATCGGCGTCAGACGGTCTTCCGGCCGCCAGACGCGCGAGGTGGCGAGCTTCCAGGCCTCGTGCAGGCGCGGGTCGTCGGTCGGGCCCGGGCGGCGGAAGAAGATGCCATGCCGCTTCAGCTCCGAGTCGGTGGCCGTGGCGATATCGAAGTCCTTGGGCCAGGGCGGGCTGGTGTAGACGCCCTCGATGGCCGTGGGGATGATCGGAAATGGCAGCTTCTTGGCCAGAAGCTCGTTGCGTTCGCGCGTTGTCGTATGATCGTTACTCATAGGTCTACTCCTGATGATTGGTCACGCGGACTCGATTACGGGCCGCACCGCGAAGAATGCGTCTGGTCGACGCCGCTCGCTTGGGCGTCGGGCCGATGAACGGCCGATCGAAAGCTGATGATTGCCGGCCTCAGCCGGTGAGAATTGTCTCTGCCGCCGGACCGGTGGAGCGGCGGATTTCCAAGCGGAACGGCAACGGGGCGAACACCTCCCGCTCATGCTCGGACGAGACCTCGCCGGCAACCAGGGCGTGGACGCCGAGACCCGCCAACTCGTCGAGGGGATGGCCGACCGTCGTGAGAGGCGGGTTGCTGGATCGAGCCCCCGCGCTGTCATCAAATCCGGCTACCGAGACGTCCCGTGGGACCGAAAGGCCGGCGTCAGCGAACAAGGCCAGGGCGCCGAGCGCCATCTCGTCGCTGCTGGCGAAGATCGCTGTTGGCGGCTCGGCAAGAGCCATGAAATCGCCGGTGGCGGCGTAGCCCGACTGGTAGGTGAAGTCTCCGGGGCGGGTCAGAGCCTCGGGCGCCGCCAGGCCGTGGTTCGCCAGCGCCTCGCGCCAACCCCGCAGCCGAGCCTCCGTCGCGGGATAATGCGCCTCGCCGAGGATGATGCCGATGCGCCGGTGGCCGAGCTCGATGAGATGTTGGACGATTGCATTTGCCGCGCCGACATCGTCCATGCGCACGCGCATCCCGCCCCCACCCGGCGCCTCCGAGCCTAGGCGTACGTAGGGAACCCGGGCATTTCGCAGCAGCTCAAGCACAGCGAGGTCATCGCAACTCGGCGGTGTCAACAGCACGCCGTCAGGACGCAGCGCGCCCAGGACGCCCAGCACCTCCCGCTCGACGCCCGGCGGGTCGCGGTCGATGAGTTCGATGACGAAGTGATAACCGGCGCGCCGACACTCCACAGTGGCGCCCAGCTGCACGCGGGTGAGATAGTCGGAAGCGCGCGCCCCGCGCCAGTGATCGATGGTCAATGCAGCGTCAACGAAAGCGGCAATGACGAACGACTTCGAGCCCGCCAGACTGCGCGCCGACAGACTGGGGTGATATCCGAGGGCGTCGGCCGCGGCGCGGACCTTCTCGCGCGTGTCAGACTTCACGCCCGACTCGTTGTTCAACACGCGCGAAACGGTCTTGATCGAGACGCCCGCCCGACGTGCGACATCGTAGATGGTAACGGCGGCCATCCGGGGGTGATTGCGCAGGTCCTTCGGGGCGTCAACCGTCTGCCAGGCCTGAGCAAATAAGTTTCGACAGCGCTGTCCGGATTTATCGAGAAACTCAGCGCACGCGCCGCACCGGGGCAATCACCATCGCACCCGCTATAGCTAGGCCTGCCGCCAGCACGAATACCGCGCGCGTGCTGGACCCAGGTTGGGCGAGCAGTAGCGCGGCTAGAGCTGGTGCGGCCACCTGAGGCAGTGTGTTGGAGAGGTTGAAGAGTCCGAGGTCACGGCCGACGTTACGGGCCGACGGCAAAACCTGCGCGATCAAGGCCAGGTCCACGGCATAGTAGACGCCGGCGCCTACACCGAGCACGGCGTAGCTCATAAGAGCCTGCAGCCAGCCGCCGGCGAGGGCCATGCCGCCCATCCCGGCCGCCATCCCGATCGCGCCGGCGATCACGAACCCCTTGCGCCGTCCGAGCTGGTCCGACAACCGGCCGGCCAGAAGCCCCGCCATGGCGTTGGCGACGCCGAACACCACCGCAAGACGCGCCACGTCGGCCTCCGGCGCCCCGCTGCGCGTCGCGCCGTAGCCGAGCGTCTCCTGCAGGTAGAACAGCAGATATATTTGTCCGAGGCTGAAGGCGGTCAGCACGAGGCATCGACTCAGCCAGACAAATATGAAGTCGCGAGAAAAGCCACCCTTTCGCGCCTCGGCCCTGCGAGGCGGCGCGGCCACCGGAAGCGGGTCGCGGACCAACAGCGCAAATGGAACCAGCGTCGCCAGTACAATCACGGCCAGGGCGCCGAAACGCTCCCCGCGGGTGTGGAGCGCCAGGCCCACCACGGTCGAACCGACCGCCGACCCGATCGGCATGCCAAGACCCGCCAGGGCCGAGACCCAGCCCTTCTGGGCGTCCGGCACCCGGTCGGGAATGAGCGCCAAGAGCGGTGAAAAGGCGATGTTGAAGCATAATTGATAGACCAGAACCGAGAGGAGCAGGGCCCCGGGCGAGTTGGCCGTGGCGATGAGGGCGTAGCTGGCCGCCGTAGCCACCGCGCCGATAATGATCCAGGGCCGGCGCCGGCCCCAGCGCCAGCGGGTGCGGTCACTGACCCACCCAGCGGAAAGGTTCGAGACCGCCGCCATGGCCGCGCCGCAAAACGATACCGCCGCCACCAGCTCGGCCTTGTGGGCCGGCGCCAGTGTCGCGGCCTGCAGAGGCACGAGGATCTGCAGCAGCGGCAGGAAGCTCACGTAGGCCCCGATCTGGGCGAGCACGAAGCCGGCCAAAAACCCCCGCCCGACACGCGTTGGCGCTTGGGTCTCGGGCTCGCCGAAGTCCATGCCGTCCCTCCCCACGCCGCCTCGAAGCGGTCTCGTCTGGATCGTGTCTATGGCCGCAACCCGGAGGACCTGTCCATCGGTCTGACCGAGGTGAGCGGCGCCACGTTCCAGCCGCGCAGATCAAGGCTGGCGCTTGCCGCCTGGGCGAGCGGGAAGCGAATCTCCACCTCGCGCGCCTCACCGGGCAGCAGCGAAAGGTAGTTGTCCGAGTAGTAGGCCGGCAGGATGCGCTCGCCCTTGCTGTCGACCAGGGTGAGCTTGGCCTCGATCGCCGGCGCTGCACCAAGGTTCTCGAGGCGCGCGAGCAGCAACGCCTCGCCGCCACCCTGGCCGCGGCGCACCGTCACACGGACCGGTTGGGCCGGCATGGCGGACAGCGCGCGCTCAGCGGCGGCGTCCTTGGCCAGCCAGTAGGTGTTGCGCGACACCACAGTCCCGCGCCCGTCGGCAAGCTCTAGCCGCACGACCGCCGCACCCACCTTGGCCAGCACGCCGGCGAGCGGCAGCACCGGCCCGTGCGCGACATCGTTGGCGGAAACCGACACCGGCCAGCTGGCATCGGACAGAGTTCGGCCATCCAGGCCCACAACTCGCGCGCGAAGGCGGCCTCCGGTCATTGGCATTCGGGTCGTGTCGACCACGTCGACCTGGTCAGTGGCCAGATTTAGTTGCGCGTGCAGCGGCTCAGCGGCGGCCTTCACGCCATAGAACGCCGCGTGGGTGTCGTAGTCGTGCGAGAGGATCTGCCATTCGGTGCTGGGCCACGCCGGCTGGGTCATCCAGAGCAGGCGCCCCGAAGTCTCGCGCCACAACCCGGCGTTCATGCCCTCAAAGATCGCCCGAAAGGTCTCGTAGTTCATCAGCTGGGCCTTACGCTCGAAGTCCGCGATGTCCGCCGGCGCCCCCAGGGAAATCTCCATGGCCCTCATGAACCCAGCCACATCGCCGTTCCCGGCCTGGTGCCAGTCGTGGTAGGCCCAGGCGTCACTGATCGGCCAGCGGTCGGCTTTGTCTACGGACGCCGCGAATGCCTCGAGGCTCGGGAAGCTGGGGCTGCCGACTTCGACCGCGAAACCCTTGGCGTATTTGGCGAAGTAATCCGCAGGCGGACGGTAATCGTAAGGTCCGCTGTCCTGCAGCTCGATGCGGTTCGAACTCGGAGTATACCACCGTGTCCCGTCCTCTTCGCGCACGAGCCGTTCCAAGCCTTCATTGAGCACTGGTTGGGGCACGCCCTCGTTGCGCCCGAACCAGAGGGCTATCGATGGGTGGATGCGGTCGCGGGTGATGACGTCGGCGGCATTGGCCAGGAACAGGTCAGGGTCGTCGGGCTCGAGTTGATAATCCTGGGTCGACTCCCAGAAATCATTGAGGACCAGGAGGCCATATTCGTCGGCGAGATCGTAGAACGCCTCCTCGGTGTTCTGGCCCACCCAGTTGCGGATGACGTTGAGGCCGGCGTCGCGGTGCAGCCGGAAGTAGGGTTCGAGGCGGTTGCGATCGACGCGCTTCAGCCAGTCGTCCATGCCCCAGGAACCGCCGCGCGCAGCGATGCGCACGCCGTTGACCTTCAGCGTCAGGAAGGGCGCCGGCCCGGCGTCCGTCGCCGGCGTTACGGCCAGGGAGGTCATGCCCGCCGCCGTCAGGCTCTCGACCCAGCCGTCCGGGGTCTTGCGGATCGCCTCATGGCGAACGTCGATCAGCTGCTGGTTTCGGGCCTTGGCGAAGTCGACCTCATAGCGCCGCACGTGGCCGGAGGCGTCCATCAACGACAGCACGTAGGT
>Ga0302317_10002791_pt1 | contig 11736 bp, 5 predicted proteins | sample III_Palsa_N3_3_FD_200450 | JGI IMG/M metagenome (GOLD analysis project Ga0302317, IMG submission 200450) | Peat permafrost microbial communities from Stordalen Mire near Abisko, Sweden - III_Palsa_N3_3 | ecosystem: Environmental > Terrestrial > Soil > Palsa > Peat permafrost | place: Sweden...
TCGCGGGCGGCGGCGGTTAGGGCGTCGACGAAGTCTTTTTGGCCGTTGTAGTCATCGTCGCCCTTGACGCATTTCATGAGGCTGTCGATGACGATGTGTTGGCAACCCAGCTTTTCGGCGCAGTGACGGATGACGGCCAGCATGCGTTGCGGCTGCACGGTGCCTTGCTGGTCGTAGAGCCAGATGGCGCCGTCGGTGGTGTGGAAGAATTCAAGCACTTGTTCTTCTGTCGGCTGCGCGCTGCGGAACACCTGGCGATTGATGCGGGCCAGCGTCTTGGCGGGTTTCATTTCGAAGCTGGCGATGCAGATGCGCTCACCCGCCTGGGCGATGCCTGTCAGCACCTGGCCGGTCAACATCGATTTGCCCGACCCGTTGAAGCCGGCCCAGAGGGTGACTTCGCCGGGGGCGAAGCCGACACGGGCTCCCGCGAAGGGCAGCATGGGGTGGGTGGGGCGCTCTTCCCTGGTCGCCAGGAGGCGCAGCACGTCGGGCAGGTAGTCGACGGCGCGGCGCAGTTTTTCGGCGGGCTCGGTGTCGTGCAGGTAGGCGGCGAAGTCGATGTCGTCGGCTTGCAATACGCCTGCGATGTCATGTGAGGTATGCATGCCAGGTTCCTTGGTGGTAATGGAGGATTTCGGGGCTGTAGGGGCTGGCGATGGCGATTGCCTTGGCGCCGTCGGCGGCGAGCTTTTCGCCCAGGCGGGTGAGGTCGTCGCTCCAGCGGCGGGCGTGGACCTGAACGTTGCAGCCGGTGACGAAGCGCAGGTCGCAGGTGTCCCACGCCTCGGTCTCGGTGATGACGACTCTGGCGTGCTGGTTGGTTGCAAGCGCATGTTCGGGGTCTTCGAAGACGTATCTCGGCGTGACGGCGGGGAAGCCGATTTCGAAGACGATGCACGTGGGCTTGTAGCCGGCCATGCGGGCGGCGATGATGGCGCGGTGTCCGTGCATCATTGCTCCCAGATGGGGAGGGCGCTGCCGCCTCGTCTGGACGCTGCGCCGCCGCTGCCTAGTTCGCCTGCGTATTGGGCGAACTTGGTGGCGTTGAAGAGGGTGGCGGGGCGCAGGTATTCGGCCATCTTCCGGTCGGCAGCCCACTCGGCGACCTTGTGGTCGATGACGGCTTTGCAGTCCTCCAGCGTGGCGCCTTCGGCGATGCGGGCCGAGATCAGGGTGGTGTTGGCTTTGACGGGCTGGAATTGCTTGCCGGTGCGGTCGTTGAGGTAGGCGAGGACGGCGGTGGCGTCCGGCTTGCCGGACAGGGTGGGCTCGTGGTTCGACTCCTCTCCATTCGACTCGACTCCATTCGACTCGACTCGACTCCGTACCCGAGGCGTGGCCGATTCATCGGCGAGCATTCGGGGAGAAGTCGGCGAATTCTTCGCTTTCTCTTCGCAGTTGGGCGGCGGATGGCGGTAGGTGGGCTTGTCGACTTTCTGGTGCTTTGCCCAGCCGGTGACGATCCAATAGTCGCGGTTTGCCACCGAGTATTGCTCGACGAGGCCGCTGGCCAGCAGTTCGCCGATCATGGTGTCGAGGTCGCGCTCGGTGAAATCGTCGCCGGGGAAGATCTCCATTTTCAGCCGCTTGCAGGATGCAGGGTGGATGCCATTGTCGTCGCAGAAGGTCCAGAGGCCGATGAACAGCAGCCTGGCATGCGGTGAGCATTCGACGATTTGTTCTGAAGTCCAGAATTCAGGTTTGATGCTGCGGATGCGTGCCATTGCTACGTCACCGCTACGTTATTGTTACAGGCGCTCTTTTGTCTTGCCATTCGGTGCTCCGGGTATGCGTCGTGCGACGCGATACCCTTATGATCACGTCCACAGTCCTGAACGCGCAAGCAAAAAATGATGGTTGAGCATAAAAGCCGGCATTTATTGGGCAGGACTCGATTAAACATGGTGCCATGACCCGCAATACGATGTACGCCTGCAAGCAGGAGTTGAATCTCAAGTAGCGCGGCCGGTGGTACGGGTGCGCCGCGATGGCTGTCGCGGCGCACGCCTTGCGTTTGTGACGGGCGGCGGAAAATGCTGCGATGGTGTTTTGCATGCCGCCGCGCGCCATGCCGGTTTCGCATAGGTCGCCTCATGGCAGCCCGTTGACGGCCGCAGCATCGCCAGCTCTCCACTTCCACCGCCGTCGGCTTTTCATGGTCTTTTTTCGGCTTTTCTGCCGGTATTTAACAGGAAAAGGGTGATAAAGACGATGACGCGAGCGGCCCCGTCTCCTGGTCTTCCGTTACTGTTTTCGCGTCGGCGCGAACGGATGCCTCGCCGCGATGTCGAACACAGCAGTCAACCGGAGAAAAGCGGACTATGATGAAAATGCTGGAGCAATGGCGTACGGTTTCGCCGCCACGTTATCCGGCGTTTGCAGGCGCCGGGATTGGATGGCTATCATGAATCTTGCAGGAAATAAACTTCGCAGCAGGTCGGCATTGCTGCTGGCGGCGAGTGCGCTGCTGCTCGGTGCGCTCGGTGGATGCGGCGGCGGCGGCGGAGGCGACGGCGGATCGGGCGGCGGTTCCACCACGCAGCAGCATGATTTTCAGGTGGTCTCCTTCGGCGACAGCCTGTCCGACGTCGGCACCTACGAGCCGATCGCCAGTCCGGTCAATGGCGGGCGCTTCACCACCAATCCGGGCCAGGTGTGGACGCAGGACATCGCGCAATATTACGGCGGCTCGATTAGCGCCGCCTTCACCATCAGCCTTGATCATTCCCTGAGCCCGCACGGCGGATTCGGCTATGCCGAGGGCGGCGCCACGGTGGCCACGCCGTCGGTCGATAACGATTTCCTGGTCGCGCTGCTGGGCGACGTGGAAATGCCGGTCAACCAGCAGGTGGCGAGCTATCTGCAAACCTACGGCGGCTTCAACGCCAATCAACTGGTGCTGGTGTGGGCCGGCGCCAACGACGTGCTGCGCGCCGGCACGCCGCCGACGGCGACGACGACGGTGCAGACCGCCGCCACGACGCTGGCGCAACTGGTGGCGCAGATCGTGCAGAACGGCGCAACGCACGTGGTGGTGCTCAACGTGCCCGACATCGGCAACTCGCCCAAGGGCATCGCCCAATCCGATGGCGGCGCCAACCTGGACCAGTTGTCGCAACTGTTCAACAGCACCTTCGACGCGCAACTGGCTGCAAGCGGCGTGGCCGGCCAGGTGATCGAGGTCGATACCTACACCTGGATCAACCAGATCCTGGCGAATTACCAGGCCAACGGCTTCGTCGTCTCCAACACTGCGCAAGCTTGCAACCCCAGCACCACGCCCGACGATTCGGCGCTGATGTGTTCGCCGCTGACCTACATCGTGCCGAACGCCGACCAGACCTACATGTTCGCCGACGATCTGCATTTGACCACGCGCATGCATACGCTGCTGGCGCAGTATGTGGAGCAACAGTTGGTGGCTGCGGGGTTGGGGCAGTGAGGGTTTGAAAGCAGCAGCCTGAAACGACTACCGCAGCAGCCAAAGGTAGCAACCTGAAACGGTAGCCGGCAACGGCTGCCTCACAAATCGATCACAATCCATGAAGAAAAAAACCATCGAATACGCCCGCCCGGCGCAGCGTGCCGCAGCCCTCCGTGCCGCGCGCAATCTGAAAATGGCACAATCGACGCAGGCCTACGTGCGCGGCAGCACCGTCAAGTTCTACGAATGGCTGGACGCCGCCGAAGGCAAATTGCCCGAGGGGCCGGCGATCTGGATTTGCGGCGACTGCCATGCCGGCAATATCGGGCCGATTGCCAATGCCCGCGGCAAGATTGCGATGGAGATCCGCGATCTCGACCAGACGGTGATCGGCAATCCGACGCATGATCTGGTCCGGCTCGGCCTGTCGCTGGCGATGTCGTCGCGCGACTCCAATCTGCCCGGCGTCACCACGGCGCACATGCTTGAGGAACTGATGAAGGGGTACGAACTGGCGTTCCGGCGCTCGGGCGATCCGGCGGGCGAGGTGGCGCGGCCGAGTGCGGTGAAGATCGTGATGAAGGAAGCCGTGGCCCGTTCGTGGAAACAGCTCGCCAATGAACGCCTGGGCGGCGTCAGCCCGGAAATCCCGCTGGGGAAGCGTTTCTGGCCCTTGAAGAAAGACGAGAAGACGGCCATTGCCGCGCTGTTTGCGCACGACGATTGCATGGACCTGAAAGCGTCGCTGCGCCCGGACGGGGCCGATCTGCCGATCAAGGTGGTCGATGCGGCGTATTGGCGCAAAGGCTGCAGTTCGCTCGGTCTGCTGCGCTATGCGGTGCTGGTCAAGTTCGACGGCAAGAAGACCAGCGACGACACGATGTATCTGATCGATATCAAGGAGGCCGCGAAGACGTTCGCGCCCCGCTACGCCGACGTCAAGATGCCGCGCGATAATGCGATGCGGGTGCTGGAAGGCGCGCGCCGGCTCGCGCCGCATCTGGGCAAGCGCATGATCGCTTCGCGCATCCTGGATCGGCCGGTGTTCGTGCGCGAGTTGCTGCCGCAGGACATGAAGATCGAGATCGGGCAGTTGAGCAGCGACGACGCGATGGTCGCCGCCCGCTTCCTCGGGCAGATCGTGGGCCGGGCGCATGCCAGGCAGATGGACGCCGCCACGCGGTTGAGCTGGCGTCGCGAGCTGTTGCGCAATCACACCAAGACGCTCAAGGCGCCGTCCTGGCTCTGGTCCAGCGTGGTCGAGCTGATCGGGGCGCACGAGCGGGCTTATCTGGACCATTGCCGCCGCTTTACTTTTGGTGCTTGATGGGTGGTGTGCCATCAAGCAATATGACGTTCAACAGATCGTACCGGAGACCAGGGCGCTGTTCCGAGGTTCGACCGGTTGCCGACGCCGAATGGTCGAACCTGCATGAAACGGATTGGCCTCGCCGCTCCCTCGTGTTTCAATCGCGACATAAGTGTTAATTTGTTCGGAAAGTCAGAGGTGGAGCCTCAAAAGTTGCTTAACTTGTGTCACTATCCGTCAGATTAGGTAATTTTTACTGTGCAGACAGAAAAAATCACCCTATATTCTCGAATTCATCTGACCCCGGAGCCGAACAATGACCACTGCAGCAAGCTACAGCAGCCTCGTGCAAGAACTTTATGTGGCCTATTTCGGCCGTCCCGCCGACTATTACGGCCTGCAAAACTTCGAAACTGCCCTGGCTGCCGCCAACGCGCCGACCGATCCCGCTGCCCTGGCGCTGGCTTACAGCACCAATGCTGCGGTCAAGAGCCTGGTCGATTCCTTCGGCACCAGCGCCGAATCGACCGCGCTGTATGGTTCCGGCTCGACTGAGAGCTTCGTCAACGCCATTTTCGAAAACCTGTTCGGCCGCCCGGCAGCCGTTTCGGGTCTGACCTTCTGGGTCAACGCCATCGAGTCGGGTGCCGTTTCCCAAGGCGATGCCGCCCTGGCGATTCTGGCCGGCTCCGAGCCGACCAGCAACAGCTCGTCCCAAGCCACGGCCGACTGGGCTCTGGTGCAGGCCAAGGTTGCCGTTGCTACCAGCTTCACGACCGCCCTCGGTGCTTCGTCGACCCAGATCGTCGACTACAGCGGCGCGACCGCTGCGCAGGATGCGCGCCTGATGCTCTCCGGTGTCACGGCCGCCAACGCCGCTACATTCGACGTGCAAACCACGATCAATGACATCGTCGCCGGCAACACGCAAAACACCTTCAACCTGACTACCGGCGTGGACACGTTCACCGGCGGCACGGGCAACAATACCTTCAACGCGATCCTGGACAATACCGCAGGCCTCGCTGCAGGCGGCCAGGCTGCGACGCTGCAATCGTTCGACACGATCACCGGCGGCACGTTGAACAACACCTTGAACATCACCGACTTCGGCCTCGGCAGCCAGATGACGATCCCGGGCGCTGCCGCCATTACCGGCATCACCACGGTCAACATCAGCTCGCTCGAAGGCATCGGCTCCAGCTACGGCACGCCGCTCGATTTCACGACCCTGGGCAGCGGCGTGACCAACGTCAACATCAATGCCTCCTCCGGCGACGACTATGTCAAGGTCGGCAACACGACCGCACTGGTGCTGACCGATACCGCTGACGAGGATATCTATACCTGGGGCGGCTCGACGGTTACCGTCAACAACAACCCGACTGCGGGTTCCTACGGCAACTACATCGAAGTGCAAGGCGGCGCGGCCACGACTTCGGTTACCCTCAACAACGGTTACGACGAAGAAAACTACATCTACGACCTCAACGAAGGCACCAGCAAGACCAACACCCTCGCCACGGTCTCGATCAACAACCAGGTCGACTACGACACCTACATCTACAGCAATGCGCTGACGCAGTTGAACCTGACGGATATCAGCTATCACTACGTCTACGACTACGGCACGACCGGCACCCGTGCTCTGAATGTCGCTTTGAACGGCGATGGTACTGCTTCGGGCTACTCTGGCGACTACTGGTATCTGGAAACCGATGCCGCGACGCTGAACGTCACCACCAGCGGCGCCGCGTCGGTCAACGCTTATTTCTATGCGCCGGATGCCACTGCGATCACCTTCACCGACGCAGTCGGCCTGTCGTTCTACGAAGGCGCGAGCGCCGGCAGCGACTACTTCGAGGCCGCTGCTGCCAAGTCGGTCACGATTTCCGGCGCCGGCGCATTCACGGCCGATTTGTCGGGCGTCAATGCTGCAGCCGTGATCAACGCCAGCGGTTCGTCGGGCGTCATCACCGTGGAAATGAACAGTGCCGGCGGCCAATCGTTCACCGGCGGCACGGGCCAGGACATCGTCACCGTCGGTGCTGCGCAATCCGGCGTCATCACTGCCGGTTCGGCCACCGACAACGAAATCATCCTGGCCAATGCCGTGGCAGCCACCCAGGCCGACCTGGCGACCTACACGCACTTCTCGATCCTCGGCGTATCGGGCACGACCTCCGGCGTGTTCGACATGAGCAAGCTGGCCAATGGTTCGGGCTACACCTCGTTCGACGTGCAAGGCTCGGGCGGCGCCGTCACCTTCACCAATGCCGCAACGGATTCGTCGCTGTCGCTGGAAGGCGGCAACAGCCACATCATCACGCTGCAAACGATTGATACCACCGGCGCGACCGACAGCGTCAACCTCAGCCTCGGCACCACCACCTCGGACGGCAACACCTATTCCCAGGTGACGGTGGAAGACAGCAACTTCGTCGGCACCGCCACGGTCAACCTGACGGCGAATACGCTGCATTCGGGTTCCGCCAATACGCTGACCACGCTGGGCGACACCAACCTGATCACGCTGAACATCGCCGGCACGGGTACGGTAAACATCGGCACCATCTCGACCCACTCGACCTCGGTGACGATCAACAACGACGCCGTCAACAACAGCGACGTATCGAACTACATCAGCACGCTCTCCGACAACTACCTGTCCACGCTGACTTTCGGCGGCTCGGAAGGCATCTACGTCAACGCGCTGTCGTCGACATCGGCTTCGCTGACCATCACCGACAACGACGCATCGTCGCTGGTCTTCGGCACTCTGGCCGATTCGGCCTTGACCTCGGCCACGTTCACCAACAGCGTCAACACGACGGCAGCGGTGTTCCACATTGAAACTGCGCTCTCCGAAGCCGGTCTGGCCACCCTGAACCTGAACGGCAACGTCCAGGTTTCCGTCAATGGCGACACGGTGACGTCCGGCATCACCGTAGCCGGTGCGACCGATAACGCCAACGTGCTGCTCAATTTCAGCACAGCGGCAACGGCTGCCGGCAAGACCGACAGCGTGGCGCTGGGCAATGGCAACGACAGCGTGCAACTGGGCGCAGGCGTAGGCATCGGTGGGGGAACGCCAGCCGTACCCGGTGCTACCGAACAAGTGACCGTGACCTGGGCCGACATGACCACTGGCGGCTTCGAGACCATCGGCGGCATCACCGTGACCACGGCCGGCGCCGAGAGCGCAGCCAACATCGCCGATGCAGTGACGGCGATCCTGGGCGGCGGCACCTGGACCGGCGTGGGGTTGTCGACGACCGGCGCCTATACGGTGTCGGGCCTGTCCGGCGACACCACGGTGCTGACTGCAGCGTCCTCCGGCGTGATGGCCGACCCGGCCTCGTCGGCCACGAATACTGCGGGCAGCGCGCCCACCGATACGGTCACCACCGTCGGTACGGCGGGCAGCCCCGCCATCCCGGGCTCGACGACCGCATCGAACCACATCGTGACCCTGGGCACCGGCACCGACGCCGTGACCGATACCACCGCCGGTTCGACCACGATTTCGATCACCGGCAGCAGCACGTCGAGCGATGCCGTCGTAGCCAACTCGGCACAGACAGTGCATATCACCCTGGGCAACGGCACCGACGTCATCGCCGCCACGGCGACCGGCGCCAGCATCAACATCAGTGTCGGCACGGGCGTCAACACCATCGTCGTCGGTGCCGATACCACCGGCACGATCTCGCTGGGTGCCCACACCGGCACAGATGCGATCGGCCTGGGCGCGTCGGGCACGTCGTTGACGGCAATTGAGAAGATCAGCGGCCTGAACAACGCCACGACCGACACCTTGACCTTCTCGGGCGACATCAGCGCCTCCCTGACCGGCTTCACGCAAGTCACCGCTGGTGCCGTGGTCGGCTCGGGCGGCGACACGACCTTGCTGGCCGACTGGGTAGCGGCAGCCGACGGTCTGGATGCCAAGGTAGCCGGCGCCGCGCACAGCGTCACGTGGTTCCAATACCAGGGCAATACCTATCTGCTGGAATCGGTGGCAGGTGCAACGGCCGATGCAGGCACGATGGTGGCAGGCAACACGCTGGTGGAACTGACCGGCACGGGTTACACCTTCGCCCACACCACCGGCGCCGGTGGCGGCACCTTGCACCTGCTGGGTTGATCGCCGCGCTACGGCAAGACAGGTCGCAAAGCAGGAGGGCGGTGCGCAAAGCGCCGTCTTCCTGCGGCAAACCTGCAGCAAACAAACAAGCCGGGCGATTGCCCGGCTTTTTGCTGCGCGCCGCATCCCTCAAGCGCTGGCTATCCGATACACTGGTGCCAAGCGCCAGCCGAGTCGGCATGGCGCCCTTGTCTGGCAGAACACGTTCCTGCAATCGTGATGACCAACCCCGCACCCGAATCCCTTTCCCTGAACGACGCGCTGCAACGCGCCGTGGCCCATCACCGCGCCGGAAGGCTCGCCGAGGCCGCGACGCTTTATCAAGCCATCCTCCAGGGGGCGCCGGCCCAGCCCGATGCCAACCACAATCTCGCCGTACTCGCCCTCCAGGCCGGCCAGCCCGCCCAGGCGCTGCCGTACTTCAAGGCAGCCGTGGCCGCCGAGCCTGCGCGCCCGCGATTCTGGATCAGCTATCTCGATGCACTGGTTGCAGGGCGCCACATCGCGCCCGCCCTGCGCGTGCTGGGGCAGGGCAGTCCGCATTGCACCGGCAATGCCGCATGGGATGCGCTCGCCGCGCGCCTTGCCGCAACCGAGCCGCAAGCAGCGGACGAACAGGCGCTCATCGCCCTGTTCCAAGCCGGACGCCATGCCGAAGCTGAAGAAGACGCGCGGACCTTGCTGGCACACTGGCCCGACTGGGGCCCGGGCTGGAAAGTGCTCGGCGCCGTCTTGAAGCAGGCCGGCACGCTGCCTGAAGCCCTCGCTGCCACGCAGCGCGCGGCGGAACTGCTGCCCGGCCACGCCGACGTCCACAGCAATCTGGGCGACATCCTGCGCCAGCTCGGGCAGGCTGAAGCGGCAGTAGAAAGCTGCCGCCGCGCCATCGCGCTCATGCCCGGCTTCGCCCAGGCGCACAACAATCTGGGCAACGCCCTGAATCTCTTCGGGGAAATCGACCTTGCCGAGGCAAGCTACCGCCGTGCCATCGCCATCAAGCCCGATCATGCCGGCGCCCACGCCAACCTCGGGCGGCTCCTGCTCACCCTCGATCGCCTGCCCGAAGCCGAAGCCAGCCTGCGTCAGGCCATCGCCCTGCAGCCCAACCATGCCGAAGCGCACAATAATCTCGGCAGCGTGCAAAAGAAACGCGGCCACACCGACGAAGCTGCCGCCAGCTTTCGCCAAGCCGTGGAACTTGCGCCGCAACTGGCCGACGCGCACAGCAACCTCGGCAACCTCCTGCGCGAGCTGGGGCAAATGGACCAAGCCGTCGCCCATTGCCGCACCGCCCTGGCGCTGCGTCCCGACTTCGCCGAAGCCTGGCTCAACCTCGGCAGCGCCCTGCGCAACCAGGCTTCTGCCGGCGACGTGCTGAATTGCTACGAACGCGCCCTGCAAATCGATCCGCTGCTCGCCCCCGCGCACAACGCCATGGGTACCGTGCTGCTGGAGTTGCGCCGCTTCGACGCCGCGCAGCAAAGCCTGCAACGCGCCATCGAGCTCGACCCCGCCAATGCCGGCGCGCATTGCACGCTCGGCCTGGCCCTGATGGAAATCGGCAAGATCGAAGAGGCCCATGCCAGCATGCGGCGCAGCCTGGAACACGACCCCGACTTCCTCGAAGCCCGCGGCAACCTGCTCTTCCTGCACAACCTCCTGACCGGCCAGGAGCCGGCGCAATTGCTCGAAGAAGCGCGGCGCTACGGCGCCATCGCCGCGCGCCAGGCCCAACCCTATCGTTCATGGCTGGTCGACGCCGACCCCGAGCGCTGCCTGCGCATCGGCTTCGTATCGGGCGACTTGCGCACCCATCCGGTGGCCTACTTCATCGATGCCGTGCTGGAGAACCTGGCGCGCGATGCCAAGGGCCGCCTCGAAATCGTCGCCTATGCCACCCACGCCACGCACGACGCCATGTCCGCGCGCCTCAAAGAACACTGCGCCGAATGGCACGACGTTCCCGGCCTCACCGCCGCGCAACTGGCCGCGCTGATCCACAGCCACCGCATCGACATCGCCATCGATCTCTCCGGCCACACCGCCCACAACCGCCTGCCCATGTTCGCCTGGAAACCGGCGCCGGTGCAGGCCAGCTGGCTCGGCTACATGTCCACCACCGGCATCGCCGCGATGGACTACGTCATCGCCGACCCCCACAGCGTGCCGCCGGAAGTGGAGGCCAGCTTCAGCGAAAAAATCTGGCGCCTGCCCGACACCTGCCTGTGCTTCACCGAACCCGACGTCGCCGTGGCCGTCTCGCCCCCGCCTGCGCTGGCAAACGGCTACCTCACCTTCGGCTCCTTCAACAACCTCACCAAGATCAACGACAGCGTAATCGCCGTCTGGTCGCGCGTGCTGCACAGCGTGCCCCGCAGCCGCCTGCTGCTCAAAACCCGGCAATTCGACGACGCGGCAGTGCGCGAAGACATGGCCGCCCGTTTCGCCGCCCACGGCATCCCCGTCGAGCGCCTGATCATCGAAGGCTACGCCACCCGCCAAGCCCACTTCGAAAGTTACCACCGCATCGACATCGCCCTCGACCCCTTCCCCTATCCCGGCGTCACCACCACCACCGAAACCCTGTGGATGGGCGTACCCGTACTCACCATGACCGGCAAGCGCATGCTGCCCCGCCTGGGCGTGGGCATCCTCACCAACGCCGGGCTGCCCGACTGGATCGCGCGGGATGAAGACGATTACGTCGACCTTGCTGCGGCCTATGCGGCGGACCTGGAAAAGCTGGTTGCGCTGCGGGCCGGTTTGCGCGCGCAGGTGCTGGCTTCGCCGATGTTTGATGCGCGGCGGTTTGCGGGGGAGTTTGAGAAGGCGGTGCGGGGGATGTGGCGAGTG
>Ga0302317_10002798_pt1 | contig 11721 bp, 9 predicted proteins | sample III_Palsa_N3_3_FD_200450 | JGI IMG/M metagenome (GOLD analysis project Ga0302317, IMG submission 200450) | Peat permafrost microbial communities from Stordalen Mire near Abisko, Sweden - III_Palsa_N3_3 | ecosystem: Environmental > Terrestrial > Soil > Palsa > Peat permafrost | place: Sweden...
CCAGGCTCTTGGCGTTGGACTGGGCGATCAGCGCATTGGTGTTGGCCGGGTTGCCGACCACCAGCACCTTGACGTCCTTGCTGGCCTTGGCGGCGAGGGCCTTGCCCTGCACCGAGAAGATCGCCGCATTGGCGGTGAGCAGATCCTTGCGCTCCATGCCCGGGCCGCGCGGACGCGCGCCGACCAGCAGGGCGTAATCGGTGCCCTCGAAGCCTTCTTCCGGCTTGTCGGTGGCCACCACGCCGTGCACCAGCGGGAAGGCGCAATCGTTCAGTTCCATCACCACGCCCTGCAGGGCGCCCAGCGCCGGGGTGATTTCCAGCAATTGCAGGATGACGGGCTGATCCGGGCCGAGCATGGAGCCGCTGGCGATGCGGAAGATCAGCGAGTAGGAAATCTGGCCGGCGGCGCCGGTGACAGTGACGCGAACGGGCTTTTTCATAGGGGCTCCGGGCGGGTTGAAGAAATCACAGGGGGTGAATTATGCCAAGTCGGCGGGATGGATGTGCGGAGTGCACGGTTTTGGGGCTTTACTGTAGGCCAATGCCGCAGGGCATCCTCCCCTCCCCTGCGACCGCAGGGAGTCCCCGTGGGACGGGAGGGGATTGAGGGGGGGTCGCTGTTACGCGCCGCCGTCGGAACCGGAGCGCATAATGTGGGCAGCTCCGGCCACCGATGCAGCACGGTCCGATCAATCCAGTCCATGCCCGAATTTGAAGTCAGCCACCTGCTGGATACAGGCACAGTCAGCGTGCGGGATGTCCATTGCAGCGGTACCTGCCGCCACCGCAGCGCCGAAGAGTGCGCATCGTCGACCAACCTGGTATTTCCCTATCGCGGCGTCTACATGCGCCATGTCGGCAGCGATCAGGCGGTGGCGGACGCCAACCATGTGCTCTTCTTCAACGCCGGCGAAGGCTATCAGGTCAGCCATCCGGTCGGCGGCGGTGACGCCTGCCTGTCGCTGAGCCTGTCCGAACCGCTGCTGCGCGAGCTGGTGCCCGCCGCCCTGCTGCACGATGGCGGCACGCTCGGATTCCGCCGCCAGCATCTGCGCATCGACCCGCGCGCGCAGGCCCTGGTGGCCCTGCTGCGGCACAGCCTGGAAAACGGCAGCATCGAGCCGCTCGAAGCCGAGGGCCTGCTGCTGACCCTGGTCAGCCGCAGCCTCGGGCCGCGCACCTCGCATGAGCCGGGCGCGACGCATGCGCGGCGCCGCCTGGCGGATCGCGTCAAGCTGCTGCTGGCCAGCGATCTGTCGCGGCGCTGGACGCTGGCGGAGATCGCCAAGGAGATCGGCGGCTCGGCGGTTTATCTGACGCAGGTGTTCCAGCAGGTCGAAGGCCTGCCCCTGTACCGCTATCACTTGCGGCTGCGCCTGGCGCGGGCGCTGGACCTGATCGCGCGCTACGACGACCTCTCCGCCCTGGCGGCGGAGCTGGGCTTTTCCAGCCACAGCCATTTCACCGCCGCGTTCCGGCAGGCCTATGGCCGCTCGCCGACGGCGTTCAAGCAATCCGCGCGGGGCTGACACTCACCAAAAAACCGCTAAAGATTTCGACAGCGGCCGCAGGCGCCGGATGGTCTTCTATGCATGCCCGATCGACGGGCATCCCTTAGGAGATGTAGCCATGACTGAAAAAACCTGCGCCGCCTGCGATTACCCGCTCGACGCCAACGCCATCAAGGTCACCATCGGCACGCGCGTCGTCGAAGTGTGCTGCGAGGAGTGCGCGCAGAAACTGCGCGAAGCCAGCGAGAAGAAGCCCTCATGAACGGCGAGCAATTCTTCGCCACCCGGCGCAAGGTGCAAACCCCGTCCGGCAGCATCAGCTACGTCGAGCACGGCAGCGGCCCGGTGGCCCTGTTCGTGCACGGCGTGCTGCTCAACGGCTATCTGTGGCGGCACCAGCTGGCGCAGCTGGGCGAGCTGCGGCGCTGCATCGCCGTCGACCTGCTGGCGCACGGCGACACGGAAATATCCGCCACCCAGGATGTCTCCGTCACCGCCAACGCGCACATGCTGGCGCAGTTCCTCGACGCGCTGAAGATCGAGCAGGTGGACCTGGTCGGCAACGACAGCGGCGGCGGCATCTGCCAGATCTTCGCCGCCCTGTACCCGCAGCGCATCCGCAGCCTGGCGCTGACCAACTGCGACACGCACGACAACTGGCCGCCCGAGCCGTTCAAGCCCTTTGTCGCGATGGTCGCCGCTGGTGGCTTGCCCGACACCCTGAATGCCATGCTGAGCGACAAGTCCATCTACCGCTCGCCCAGCGCATTGGGCCCGGCCTACGAACGGCCGGAGGCAGTGACCGACGACACCATCGAAACCTACCTGCGCCCGTTCACCCGCTCGGCGCAGCGCACGCGCGACATCGAACGCTTCGTCAACGCCTTCGATTGCCGCCACACCGTCGGCATCGAGAAGCAGCTCGGGCAAGTGCGGGCGCCCACGCTCATCGCCTGGGCTACGGACGATATCTACTTCGACCTGAAGTGGTCCCGCTGGCTGGAAAAAACCATTCCCGGAACCAAACGGCGCGTGGAATTCGAATCCGCCCGCATCTTCTTTCCGGAGGAGCGTCCGAGCGAATTCAATGCGGAGCTGAAAGCGCATTGGCTGGTTTCCGGCGCAGGATCGAACTGACGGGAAAGCTTCCTCTCTTCCCCTCCCCTGCGACCGCAGGGAGTCCCTGTGGGACGGGAGGGGATTGAGGGGAGGGGTAAATCTCGATGCAGCGCTGTCATCACCATCTGGCGCCACCTTCCAATCTCGTCATTCCCGCGAATGCGGGAATCCAGGCTTCGGTGAACTTCGGGCCTGGATGAACTCATCTTGGACGCTGAGCCATGCTTTTACCGCCCCCTCTGAAACAGCGCAACGTGCGCTTGCGCGCGTGCCGGATCCTCCTGACGCCTGGACGAAGTTTTTCGCCTGCGGCGAGTTACTTTTGGCAACAGCTCCAAAAGTAACCAAAAGAGCCGCCCCGATGTCTGCGCCCTCTCATCGCAAAAGAAGAAGCGCGATGAGAGGGTCCCCTGCGCTTCTCGCCCGCGGCGGGTTTCACCCACAGGCCATCCATGGCCTGTGGGTGAAATCGTCGGCATCCTGCCTCGCCCCGCGTCTACGCGCGGGCCTGTTCGCCGCGGACTCCGATGCTCGGCGCAGCCAGACGGGGAGGAACGTCAAAAGCAGAGAAGCAAAAGCGAGAAGCCGCGAAAGGCTGGATAGGCTACGCTTCCTCCCTACCGGGCTGATCAGGGCTTTAGTCAGGAGCAAAAAGTGGCTGACTCAGAAAATGAGAAAATAAGTAGCAAGCGCCCCAGTTTGATCAAGCGTGCTACATGGTTGGCGGGGATGCTCCTACTAGGCGGGCTAGGCTCTGGCTTCTGGGACATTGCGCTAAAACCCATCTTCATGTGGGTCGGCACTCAACTTCTTGATTTGGCCACCTTGGGTATTAGCAGCCTTCAAGACTCGCTTTACGCGGACATTGCGAGGGGAGCCGATGATCGAGAGTCTCGGTTCCTATTTATTTTTCTGTTAGCTGTAGTGTTCATTATGCCGATACTTTCCGGAATGATGATCTGGCGCGTAACTCGATCTTCTTCGAGGAACCGCAGACCGGGCCAGCGAAGGCCTCCATGGAAAGCACTGTCGTGCATGACTGTGGCAAGCGTCATCCTTTTAATCCAAGGCAACAGCCAGATTTATGCAACAAGGGCGGTCAGCCATATCGCACAGCTCGAAAGAATTGTGGTGAACCGCCCCGGTTTTCCCGGAGGCCCGTTGGTGTGAGTCAGGCCACAAGGGCGAGACTCGGGATGTGTGAATAGTAAGCTGCCTCTGCTTCCGCCGGTGGGATGTTGCCAAGCGGCTCCATCAGTCGGCGGTTGTTGAACCAATCCACCCACTGCAGCGTCGCCCACTCGACGTCTTCGCGGCGCTTCCAGGACGATCGCCGGTGGATCACCTCGGCCTTGTACAAGCCGTTGATGGTCTCCGCCAGCGCGTTGTCGTAGGAGTCGCCCACGCTGCCCACGGATGGCTCCAGGCCGGCATCGGCCAGGCGCTCGGTGTAGCGAATAGACACGTACTGGACGCCGCGGTCGCTGTGGTGCACGAGACGATCGGGGCCCACTGGCTTGCGCGCGTGCAGTGCCTGCTCCAGGGCGTCGAGCACGAAGTCGGTCCGCGCCGACGACGAAGCCCGCCAGCCGACGATTCGCCGAGCGAAGACATCAATCACGAAGGCGACATAGACCATGCCTTGCCAGGTCGACACGTAGGTGAAGTCGCTGACCCATAGCTGGTTGGGCCGCCCGGCCTTGAAGATCCGCCGGACGTGATCCAGCGGGCACGGCGCATTGGCATCGCTCACCGTGGTGCGCACGCCCTTGCCGCGAATGACCCCGCGCAGGCCCAGGCGCTTCATCAGGCGCTCCACGGTGCAGCGGGCCACATCGAAGCCCTCCCGGCGCAACTGCCGCCACACCTTGCGCACGCCGTAGACCCGGAAATTCTCGTTCCAGACACGTTCGATCTCACGCGCCAGCGCCCGATCCCGCTGATCCCTGGCCGAGCGCCGCTGTGGGTCCGCCTGCCGGGCTGCATGGGCGTAGTACGTCGACGGGGCGATCGGCAGCACTCTGCAGATCGGCTCGACCCCATAGACGCCGCGGTGTTCGTCGATGAAGGCCTTCATCGTTTCAAGGGGCGGTCGAGCTCCGCCTGGGCAAAATACGCCGACGCCTTGCGCAGAATCTCGTTGGCCTGGCGCAGCTCACGGACCTCACGCTCCAGAGCCTTGACCCGCTCCTTCTCGTCCGTCGTCGCGCCCTCGCGCTTGCCGCTGTCCCGCTCACTCTGGCGCACCCACCGCCGCAGGGTCTCGGCGGTGCATCCCATCTTGGCCGCGATCGATACGATCGCCGCCCACTGCGATTCATGCTCAGCCGCGTGCTCCGATACCATCCGGACCGCGCGCTCCTGTACCTCGGGGGAATACCTCGTTATTCTCGCCATGGCTCCATTCTCTCAAGTGTTGGAGCCTCCGAGATAGCCGGGGCGGTTCATGGGTCCATTCATTACCGCTGACGAACGCCTGACTTTTGAATCAAGATTTGCGCAGATTCGCAATAAACATGACTACGTCAGCTTGCAGTCCGATCTTGTGGTGATCGCACAAAAACACGGTGTGCAGACACCTGCATTTGACGTGTATTAGATTAGTAGGGTGAGAATAGCGAATCCCGCCTTTCGCGGTTTTGCTTTTGCTTCTCCGCTGTTGACGTTCCTCCCCGTCTGGCTGCGCCAAGCATCGCAAAGACGGAGTGGAATAGCCGCGCGCAGACGCGGGCGAGGCAGGGATGCCGAAGCCGTTTTAGACAGGCCAGGGATGGCCTGTCTAAAACGCCCGCTCCGGCTGCGAAGCGCAGGGGACCCTCTCATCGCGCTTCTTCTTTTGCGATGAGAGGGCGCAGACTTCGGGGGCGGCTCTTTTGGTTACTTTTGGAGCTGTTGCCAAAAGTAACTCGCCGCAGGCGAAAAACTTCGCCAAGGCGTCAGGAGGATCCGGCACGCGCGCAAGCGCATGCTGCGCGGTTTCAGAGGGGGTGAGGCCAGATCCTTCGCTGCGCTCAGAATGACAGCGAAAAGAAAAACTGGATTCCCGCCTGCGCGGGAATGACGATGGGGATGGGTGTGCGCTGGTCCCTCCCTCGATACGACGCTGCGCGTCTACTCGGGACATTCGGAACAGCACACCCGCTTCGCGGGCACTCGGGACGAACGGAGGTGGGTGCTATCAGAGACGAAAAGCGCCCCTCCCCTCGGTCCCCTCCCGCAAGGGGAGGGGAAGACCAGCGGCTTCAGCCTACCAGCACTTGCCGCGGCGGCGTCTTCAAAACACCGCGCAACGAGAGCCACCCGACCAGGGTGACAATGCCGCAGCCGGCGGCGGCGCCAGCAAACCACAACAGCGGCCGCGGCCCATACGGAATATCGAACACCTGCACCGCCAGCACCCAGGCCATGATCTGCGCGGCGATGGCGGCCACGCTGCCGGCAAGCAGGCCCAGCACGGCGTACTCGGCCAGCAGGCCTTGCAGGATCACCCGCGAGGAGGCGCCGAGCGTGCGCAGCAGCGCCGTCTCCCGCGCCCGCTGCGCGCGCGAAGCCTCGATCACGGCCAGCATCACCACCAGGCCGGCGAGCAAAGTGAACCCGAAGATGAATTCCAGCGCGCTGACCATGCGGTCGACGATGCCGCGCACCTGCACCAGCGCGGCGTCGAGATCCAGCGCGGTGACGTTGGGGAACTGCCGCACCAGGTCGCGCAGCAGGCCGCGCTGGCCGGCCGGCAGGTAGAAACTGGTGATCCACTGCACCGCGCCGGATTTCTCCAGCACGCCGGGCGGCGTGGCCAGGAAGAAGTTGGGACGGAAGCTGTCCCAGCGCACCTTGCGCGTGTTGTACACGGTGAAGGTGGTGGTGGTGCCGGCGATGTCGAGCGTCATGGTGTCGCCGGGCTTGAGCTTGAGCTTTTCGACGCCGTACTCCTCCACCGACAGCCAGGGCTTGCCGGCATCGGCGGCGGTCCACCACTGGCCGCTGAGCAGGGTGTTGTCGTCGCCGAAGTGGTCGGTCCAGGACAGATTGAATTCGCGATTGATCCAGCGGCGGGTTTCCTGGTCCTCGAAGCTGTCGGCGGTGACCGGCTTGCCGTTGAGCCCGACCAGGCGCGCGCGCGCCATCGGCCACAGGTCCAGCTTGGTGTAGCCGTGGGCGGCGAAGAAGGCGCGCAGCGGCTGCACCTGTTCCGGCTGGATGTTGACCAGGAACTGGTTGGGCGCATCCGGCGGCAGGCGGTTGCGCCAGCTCGACAGCAGGTCGGTGCGCACCACGGTGAGCAGCAGCAGGGCCAGCAGGGCCACGCCCAAGGCAACGGCCTGCGCCACGGCGGTGCCGCGGCGGCGCGCGATATTGCCCAGGCCGAAGCGCCAGGCCACGCCGCTGCGGCGGCGCAGCGGCGTCAGCAGATGGACCAGGCCCCAGGCCAGCAGGGCCAGTACGCCGGCGGTGCTGCCGGCGCCGAGAATGACGTAGGCGGCCAGCTTCGGTTCGCCCGACTGGAAACCGACGAGGGCGCCGATGGCCAGCAGGGCCGCGACCAGGCCCAGGCGGCTGCGTGTTTCATTGCCGGCGGCGCGCTGGAACACGCGCACCGGCGGCACCGCCACGGCGTCCAGCACCGGTGGCAGGGCGAAGCCGGCGAGCAGCAGCAGGCACAGGCCCAGCGCTTCCGGCAGCGGCAGCCAGCCCGGCGCCGGCAGGGTGGTGTTGAGCAGGGGCGCGGCGAACCAGCCGAGTACCGCCTGGCCAAGAGCGCCGATGAGGGCGCCGGCACCGCCTGCGAATAATCCGAGCAGGATCAGCTGCAGGCTCAGCGCGCGGATCACAAAGCCGCGCTGTGCGCCCAGGCATTTGAGCAAGGCCACCTCGTCGCGCAGGCGTTCGCTGTAGAGGCGCGCGGTCAGCGCGACGGCGGCGGCGGAGAGCAGGATGGTGGCCAGCACGGTGATGCCGAGGAAGCGGCCGGCGCGTTGCAGCGAGTTCTTGATCTCGGGGCGCGCATCCTCCATGCCGCGAAAGCGCGCGCCCGGCGGCAGCTTGAGCTGGCGCGCGGCGGCCAGTGCGGCGGGCTCGCCGCCGAGCTGGAGGGTGTATTCGACTCGGCTGCCGGGGCCGAGCAGTTGCGTCGCCGCCAGGTCCTGCGCGTTCATCAGCAGCTCCGGCGCGAATTCGGCGAAGGCGCCGCCGCGGCCGGGCTCGTTGGCGATCAGCCGGGTGACGTGCAGGGTGATGCTGCCCACTTGCAGCCCGGCATCCGGGTGCAGGTTCAGTGTGCTCCACAGGCGGCCATCGACCCAGACTTCACCGGCGGCGGGGATCCCGGTCGCATCCTGGGTTGGTCCATAAGGCTCGCGGCTGAGGCTCAGCACCCCGCGCACCGGGTAGCCGGCTTCCACCGCCTTGACCGTGGCCAGCTGGGTCTGGTCGCCGTCGACCGGCGCCACCACGCTGGCGAACTCGGTCAGCGCGACGGTGCGCAGCCCCAGCTTGCGCAGCTGCGCCGCGAAATCAGCGGGATAAGGATCGCGCCCCTTGATGATGGCGTCGGCGCCCAGGGCCTCGCCGCTGCCGCGCTCGATGGCCTGCTGCACGCGGCCGCTGAACATGCCGACCGAAACCATGGCGGCGCTGGCGACGGCCAGGGCCAGGCCCAACACCAGCAGCTCGCCGCTACGCCAGCCGCGGCGCAGGCGCAGCAGGGCGTGGCGGAAGGCGCTGGCCCAGTTAGAGCCCATGACACAAATCTCCGTTCGCCCCGAGTGCGTTGCGCAGCAACGAGTATCGAGGGGCCAGCGCGCAGATAGCCCCTCGATACACCCGCTGCGCGGGCACTCGGGGCGAACGGACTTCAGAGCTATTCATGTAAACGGCCGCCCTTGAGCGTCAGCACGCGCTGGCAACGCTGCGCCAGCGCGGTGTCATGCGTGACCAGGATCAGGGTAGTGCCACGCGAGCGGTTCAGCTCGAACAGCAGCTCGACGATGCGGTTGCCGGTGGCGAGGTCGAGATTGCCGGTGGGCTCGTCGGCGAACAGGATGCGCGGCTCGCCGGCGAAGGCGCGGGCGATGGCGACGCGCTGCTGCTCGCCGCCGGAGAGCTGATGCGGATAGTGGCCGAGCCGCTGGCCCAGGCCGACCTGCCCCAGGGTGGTGCGCGCCCGTGCCTCGGCGTCCGCATGGCCGGCCAGCTCGGCCGGCAGCATCACATTTTCCAGGGCGGTGAGTCCGGCCAGCAGCTGGAACGACTGGAAGACGAAGCCGACGCGGCCGGCGCGCAGGCGGGCGCGTCCGTCCTCATCCAGTCTGGTCAGCGATTCCCCGGCCAGGCGGATCTCGCCGGCGCTGGGCAGGTCGAGCCCGGCGAGCAGCGACAGCAGGGTGGTCTTGCCGGAGCCGGAGGCGCCGACGATGGCCACCGACTCGCCCGCGCCGACGCGCAGCGACAGGCCGTCGAGTATCGCCAGAACCGTGCTGCCGTCGGCAGTATCGGCGGCGCCGCTGGTGTTAATCTGCTTTACCAGTCCATCGGCGAACACTGCTTCTTTGGCCGCTTCCTCAGCTACCGCCGCGACTCCACTCATATCTGCCTGTGCATTCATGAAAGCTACATATCCGGTACGAGTATTGATGCTGCTGTGCGGTCTGCTGTTCTGCGCCGGTGCCGGCGCGGCGGGCAAGACCATTCTGGTGTGGGGCGACAGTATCAGCGCCGGCTTCGGCCTGGACGCGAATACCGGCTGGGTACATCTATTGGAGCAACGCCTGCAATCTCAAGGCCTGGGCTACGCCGTGGTCAACGCCTCGGTGTCCGGCGAGACCACCGCCGGCGGCCTGTCGCGCCTGCCCGCCGCCTTGGACAAGTACCATCCTGACATTGTTCTGATCGAATTGGGCGGCAACGACGGCCTGCGCGCCCAGCCGCTGGATGCGATGCGCGCCAACCTGGAGAAAATGCTCGACCTGAGCGCGGCGGCGCGGGCCCGGCCGGTGCTGTTCGAGATGTACATTCCGCGCAATTACGGACCCGTCTACGCCGACCGCTTCACCAAGGTGTTCGACCAGGTGGCGCAGCAGCGGCAGGTGCCGATGGTGCCGTTCTTCCTGGCCGGGCTGGTGGGCGAGCAGGATCGCTGGTTCCAGGAGGATGGCATCCACCCCAATGCCCAGGCCCAGCCGCAATTGCTGGAGGCGGTGTGGCCGACGCTGGCGCCGCTGCTGCAACATGCCGCGCATCCGTAACCAGCTGGCAACCGTAATGGCCTACAACGCCCTTACGGCCCCCCGGCAAAGTTTCGCAGCATGAAGATCGCGGTCATCGGCAGCGGCATCTCCGGCCTCGGCGCCGCCCATTTCCTGGCGCGCAGGCATGAAGTGGTACTGTTCGAGCAGGAGCGCCGCGCCGGCGGCCATACCAATACGGTGACGGTGCAGACGCCGCGCGGCGAGCTTGCGATCGATACCGGCTTCATCGTCTGCAACCCGGTCAATTACCCGAATTTCTACCCGTTTCTGGACGAGCTGGGCGTGGCGCGGCAGGACACCGAAATGTCGCTCGGCGTATCGGTGGAGGACGGCCGGGTGGAATGGGCCGGCGACGAGCACCTGACGCGGATTTTCGCGCAGCCCTCGCTGATCTTTTCGCCGACCCACATCGGCATGCTGCTGTCGGTGCTGCGCTTCAACCGGCAGGTGAAGCGGCTGCTGGCGGAAAACAGGCTGCCGGACATCACCCTGGGCGAGTTCCTCGAAGCCAACCAGTACCCGATGGCCTTGCGCGTGCGCTATGTCGCGGCCATGGCCGGGCCGATCTGGAGCACCTCCACCCGCGGCGTGATGCAGTTCCCCTTCCCCGCCTTTGCCCGCTTCTTCGACTCGCACGGTCTGCTCAGCGTCTCCGACCAGCCGCAATGGCAGACCGTGACCGGCGGCTCCAGCAGCTATGTCGAAAAAGTGCTGGCGCGGTTCAAGGGCAGCCTGCGCCTGAATACCCAAGTGACCCGTCTGCGCCGCGAAGAGAACGGCGTGACGGTGAGCACCGCACAGGGCGAGGAGCGCTACGACGCGGTGGTCTGCGCCACCCACTCCGACCAGGCACTGAAGATGCTGCCCGATGCCTGCGAGGCGGAATGCAGCCTGCTGGCCAATGTGCCCTATGCGGCGAACACCGCCTACCTGCATACCGACGAGACGCTGATGCCCCGGCGCCGGCGCGCCTGGTCGAGCTGGAACGCGATCCTGGCCCGCGACGCGCTCGGCGACGAGCCGATCGGCGTCAGCTACTGGATGAACCGGCTGCAGCGGCTGGACACGGCGACGCAGTACATCGTCTCGCTCAACCCGCCGCGCTCGCCGCGCGCGGACACGGTGCTGTACCAGACCCGTTACGAGCATCCGCTGTACACCCCCGCCACCATTCAGGCGCAGCAGCGCCTGCCGGAGATCCAGGGACGCAACCGCGTCTGGTGGGCCGGCGCCTGGACGGCTTATGGCTTCCACGAGGACGGCTTCAAGTCCGGGCTGCGGGCGGTGGCCGGCATTGACCCGGAATGCTTGCCGCCTTGGGCGAACGGCCTTGGACAGGAAGTGCATCGCGCCGCTGCTACAGCGGAGGCGCAGCCGATGCCGCAGTCGGGTCTGCCGGAACCGGCCTAGCATCATGGACGGCAATGCCGTGGCCTCCAAAGCAGGCCGTCTCACTCCCCCGCATACTCCGGCCATGGCCACGCCCGAAGCCGCCTGCTTCTACTCCTGCCAGGTGATGCACCGGCGGCTGGTGGCGCCGTTCTACCGCTTCGTCTACCGCGTGTTCTACGTGCTGCTGGATATCGACCGCCTCGACGCGGCGGCGCGCGGCCCGCGGCTGTTCTCGCACAACCGCTTCAACCTGCTGGCCTTCCACGACCGCGATCACGGCGACGGCAGCGGCGCGCTGCGCCCCTGGGCGGAGCAGGTGCTACGCGGCGGCGGCATCGACCTGGCGGGAGGCCGCATCCGCCTGCTGGCCATGCCGCGCCTGCTCGGCCATGCCTTCAACCCGATCAGCCTGTGGTACTGCGAGCACCGCGACGGCTCGCTGCGGGCGGT
>Ga0302317_10002801_pt1 | contig 11719 bp, 10 predicted proteins | sample III_Palsa_N3_3_FD_200450 | JGI IMG/M metagenome (GOLD analysis project Ga0302317, IMG submission 200450) | Peat permafrost microbial communities from Stordalen Mire near Abisko, Sweden - III_Palsa_N3_3 | ecosystem: Environmental > Terrestrial > Soil > Palsa > Peat permafrost | place: Sweden...
GTTTGCGCAATTGGGCGACGATGCGGTCTTCCAGCGCGTCGAGCGGGGCGAAGTCGGTATGGCCGCCCTCGGTCTCGTTGACCCGGTACTGGCCTTTGTACCGGAGCACATGGGCGACGCCGAGGCCGGTCCCGGGGCCGATCACGCTGATCACGCCGTCCTTGGGCAAAGCCAAGTCGGGCCCGCACAGATGGCGAAGATTGTCAGGCGCCATATGGACGATCGCGTGGCCCACGGCGCTGAAGTCGTTGATCAGCATCCAGTCCTTGACGCCAAGCGTCTCCGGAATCTGCGCCGGCCGGATGACCCACGGATTGTTGGTGAGCTTCAACTCCTCGCCATGGACCGGTCCGGCAAACGAGATGGCGACCGCGTCGGGCAGCCTCCGGCCGGCCCGCTCGGCAAAGGCCGTCCAGGCCCGCTGCAGGCTGGCATAGTCCGACGTATCGAGTGTCACCGCATCGCCCAGCTTTACGACCTTGCCGTCGGCGATTTCCGCGATCGCGAAGCGCACGTGGGTGCCGCCGATATCGGCGGCGACGATCTCCTGCATTACGAATTCCTTCGGACAACGGTCCGCTATGCATACCCTCTGGCCGGCCGGTTGGTTCCCGGCGCGGGCTTAGCGATCGCGTTCAGTCGCCGGCAGCGGCTACGCGTCCTCGATCAGGACGGGCCGCCGGCTCTTCGCCCGGCGAAGCGAGCGCTTGGTCCCGGCCGCGGCCATATTGCCGAGGCGAGCAGCCCATGACCCGCTTGAACGCCGTGCTGAAGGCGCTTTCGGATTCATAGCCGAGCGATAGGGCGATGACGGCGACCGGGTCGCCGGAATGGGTCAGCCGGTCGCCGGCGACCAGCATGCGCCAGCGCGTCAGGTAGTCCATCGGCGCTTTGCCGACCGTCTCCTTAAATTTGAGCGCAAAGGTCGAGCGCGACATGCCGGCGCGCTCCGCCAGCGTCTCCAGGGTCCAGCGCCGCGCCGGCTCGGCATGCATGGCGGTGATCGCGGCCCCCATCTGTTTGTCCGAGAGCGCGAACAGCCAGCCGACGCCGCCCTTCGGCCCTTCGGTCAGATGCTGCCGCAGGGCCTGCACCAGCATCATGTCGGCCAGATGCTGGGCGACCAGGAAGCCGCCCGGCTTGGGCTCGCGCAGTTCCTCCCGCATCCGCTCCATCGACCAGCGCAGCGCCGCCTTGTCCGCCTCGCTCCTCAGATGCACAATCGGCGGCAGCACGCCCAACAGGATGCCGGCATGCTTGCCGCCCAGGGTAAAATGGCCGCCGACGCTGGTGAAATTCCCGCCACCATTGAATTGGGCGATGCCGCCATTGCGCGCGGTCGGGAAAATCGCGAGGGCGTCGAGCGGCGCCATGGCCAGGTCGGTCGCGAGCCGGAACGGCCAGCCGCGCGGCAGCAGGAAACAATCCCCGGTCTTGAGGCGCACGGGCTCCGGAACGCCCTCCACGGCCAACCAGCATTCACCGGAAACCACGGCATAGCATTTGATGCCTTCATAGGCGTGAAACTGAATCGACCAGTCGCCGCCCGCTTCGAAGCCACCGAAGCGATAGCTGCGCGGTCTCAGCAGCGACAGCACGTCTGATAGCGGATCCATCGAGTATTCCGGACGATTGCGAAGATAATACGGACGTTACAGCATGGATCGTACGATCTCAATCGCCTAGCTTGCTAAGGACGGGGCCGCGACTGCGGTCCGGTCATCAAATCAGCAAGGAAGTCGCGATGCGTGTCTTCGTCACGGGTGCTACGGGGTTTGTCGGTTCCGCCGTCGTCCAGGAACTGTTGAGCGCGGGTCATCAGGTGGTCGGTCTTGCCCGCTCGGACGAGTCCGCCAAGGCTCTCGTCGCCGCGGGTGCCGAGGTGCACCTCGGCACGCTCGAGGATCTGGACAGCCTGAAGCGCGGTGCCGCCGCCGCGGATGGCGTCATCCATACCGCGTTCATCCACGATTTCTCGAAGTTCGCGGAGAATTGCGCGGTCGACCGGCTGGCGATCGAGGCGCTGGGCTCGGCACTCGCGGGCTCCGACCGTCCGCTGATCGTCACCTCAGGGACGGCACTCCTCGCACCCGGCCGCGTTTCGACCGAAGATACGGTGCCGCCGTCAGGTGCCAACGTCATTCCCCGTGTTTCCGAACAGACGGCGATGGCGATGGCGTCGGGTGGTCCGCGCGTGTCGGTCGTGCGCCTGCCACCGTCGGTCCATGGCGACGGCGATCACGGCTTCGTGCCGATCCTGATCGGCATGGCCCGGGACAAGGGCGTGTCGCCCTATGTCGGCGACGGGCTCAACCGCTGGCCCGCCGTGCATCGGCTCGATGCCGGCCGGCTCTACCGGCTCGTGCTGGAGCAAGGGATTGCCGGCGGCCGCTATCACGGCATTGCCGACGAGGGCGTGCCGTTCCGGGACATTGCGGGCGTGATCGGCCGCCGGCTGAACCTGCCGGTGACGGCCAAGACACCGGAGGAGGCGACCAGCCACTTCGGCTGGTTCACCCATTTCGCCGCAATCGACTGCCCGGCCTCGAGCGCATGGACCCGGGAGCAACTGGGCTGGCAGCCGACCCAGCCGGGGCTGATCGCCGATCTCGACCATCCGCGCTATTTCGGGGGTTGAGCGAGACCGGAGCGCGCGCCCCGCGCTCCGGTTCATCCCGTCCGATCCAGCACCATGGTGGCGAACGCGACCGAGTTCGGCTTATTATCTGGGCAGGCGGACTTGGGAGCAGTAATGGCGTTGGACGTAGGATCTTCCGTGGCGATGGGTGGCGGTGTCGAGGCGGATCGCCTCTTGCCGCCCGGCCCGGAATTGACCGTCGTCATTCCGACCATGAACGAGCGCGGCAATATCGCCGAACTGGTCGGACGCATCGACCGCGTGCTGACGGGTATCCGCTGGGAGGCGATCTTCGTCGACGATGATTCGGTCGACGGCACCCGGGACGAGATCCGTCGCCTGTCGCTCGCCGACGGCCGGCTGCGCTGCCTGCACCGCATCGGCCGCCGGGGCCTGTCGTCGGCCTGCATCGAGGGTATCCAGGCGAGCCAGTCGCCCTATGTCGCGGTGATGGACGCCGACCTACAGCATGACGAGCGGCTGCTGTCGACGATGTTCGCCTGCCTCAAGGACGAGCCGTTCGATCTGGTCGTGGGCTCGCGCTATATCGACGGCGGTGGCCTTGGCGATTGGAACAAGCGGCGCGCCAATATCAGCGGCTTCGCGACGCGGCTCGGCCGGCTGGTGCTGAAGACCCAGATCGCCGATCCGATGAGCGGCTTCTTCATGATCCGGCGCGATGCGTTCGACCGGGCGGTCCGAACCATGTCGGCGGTGGGTTTCAAGATCCTGGTCGACCTGCTCGCCTCCTCGCCGAAGCCGCTCCGGCTCAAGGAGCTGCCTTACGAATTCCGCCTGCGCCATTCCGGCGAGAGCAAGCTCGATGCCTTCGTCGCCTGGGAATACCTGGTGCTGCTGGCCGACAAGCTGATCGGCCCTTATATCCCGGTCCGCTTCGTGCTGTTCAGCATCGTCGGCGGCGTCGGCGTGGTCGCCCATCTGACCGTCCTGGGTCTGGCGCTCAATCTCGCCCACCTGTCGTTCGCGGTGTCGCAGGGCTTGGCGGCCGGGCTCGCCATGATCGGCAATTTCACGCTCAATAATTTCCTGACCTACAGCGATCGCCGCCTGAAGGGCTGGGGCTTCGTCAAGGGCATGATCACGTTCGCGCTGGTGTGCGGCGTCGGCTATGCCGGCAATGTTGGCGTCGCGAACTATCTGTTCGACAGCAACAGTTCGTCCTGGTGGCTAGCCGGCATCGCCGGTGCCGCGATCGGCAGCGTCTGGAACTATGCCGTCTCCTCGGTCGTGACCTGGAAACGCAAATAGTCTCGCCAGTCTCCGGCCGCCGCGTCGCGGTCGCCTTCGCGCTGCTGCTCCTTTTCGCCCTCGTGCCGCTGATGAGCGTGCGGGTGCCGCCGCTGTTGGATTATCCGAACCATCTGGCGCGCATGCATATCCTGCTCGATGGCGGCACATCGCCGGATTTGGCGCGGGCTTACGAGATCCGCTGGAGCCTGTTGCCGAACCTGGCGATGGATGCGGTCGTGCCGGTGCTGGCGCGCGTCCTGCCGCTCGATGTCGCGGGCCGGCTGTTCGTCGGGCTGGCGCTGGCGCTGATGGCGGGCGGCACGGTGCTGCTGCATCGCGCGGCGACACGAACCTGGTCGCTATGGCCGCTCGCGGGATTTCTGTTGCTCTACAACCGCATCCTGCTGTGGGGCTTCGTCAATTACCTGGCCGGGCTGGGCGTGGCGCTGATCGGGATCGCGGCCTGGATCGGGCTGGCCGACCGGCCGACGCGCCGGTTCTGCGCCGTGGCCTTGGCGGCGCTCGCCGCCTATTTCTGCCATCTGGTCGCGTTCGGCCTGATGGCGCTGGCGATCGGCGGCATCGAGCTGGCGGCGCTGCAGGCGCGCGGCTGGCGCGGCATCGTGCGGCCGTTCGGCGCGATGGTGCTGCCGGTGCTGCCGCCGGTGCTGCTCTGGCTCGCCGCCTGGCGACCGGGGCCGGGCGACGGCGGCGGGCTCGCCTGGGCCAACCCGCTGCGCAAGTTCGACCTGCTGTTCAGCGTGTTCGACGAGTACAGCCGGCCGTTCGACGTCGCGGGCTTCGCGCTGCTGGTATTGGCGCTCGGCTGGGGTTTCTGGCGCGGCCGCCTGGCGATCGACCGGCGGCTGGGCATGGCTTTGGCCGTGCTGGTCGCGGCCTATGGGCTGATGCCGGCGCGGTTGCTGGGCGGCAGCGGCGTCGATCATCGCCTGCCGGTCATGCTGTTCCTGCTGCTGGTCGCGGCGACGCGCCCGGTCGGCTGGTCCCGTCGGACCGGGACGATCGTCGGTGCGCTGCTGCTGATCCTGTTCGTCTCGCGCATGGCCATGGTCGAGCAAGCTTGGCTGCGCGCCGACCGGACCTATCGCCCGATCCTGGCGGCGTTCGACCGGCTGCCGCCGGGCACGCGGCTCGCGGTCGCGAGCGGCCCGGGCGCGGTCGGCGCCGGCGACCTGCCGCTGCTGCATCTGCCGACCTACGCGATCATCGCCGTCGATGCGTTCGTGCCGACCGAATTCACCTATGCCGGCCAGCAGCCGCTGGGCCTGACACCAGACTATGCCGATCTGGCCGCCCGATCGGAACCGGACGCGCTCTGGGCGGGCCTGACCGGAACCGATCCGGCGCAGCGGGCGGCGGCCTTGTCGGTGCTGGGTCAATATGGCGCGTTGGCGATCGTCGATCGGCGACCGGTGCCGGCCCTGGCGCTGCCATGCCTGACGCCGCTCTATGAACTGCCGCAGTTCCGGCTTTACACCGTCAGCGGCGCCTGCGGCTCTTAAGCCCGGGCGCCGACCGCCTGGGCATAGGCGGCGAAGAACCGGCCGTGCTCGGCCGGGTCGATCAGCGAGGCGATCATCAGCATGTCCGGCGTCTCATGGTCCCTGGCCAGCGGCAGGGCGATGCGCTGATAGCGAAAGCGATAGGGACCGAAGCTCAGGACGTTCTCGTGCAGGGTCGGTGCCCGGCGGCTGATCGTCGTTTCATATTGCGCCGCGACCGCATCACGATAGGCTTCCGGCTGCATGTCGGAAATATCCTGACCGTGGCGGGGCCCGAACACGCGCGGCGGATGGGCGCTGCCCAGCAGGCGCAGCGCGAAGCGCGGACCGGTCGGCCGCACGTCGACTAGGCTCAGCCAGCCGAGCAGGGGCTTCAGATCGACCGGGTCGAGGTCGGCCCGCGCCGGCAGCTGACATCCCGCGCGCTTCTGCTCCCAATAGTTCAGCAATGGCTGGAACCAGGCAGGCGGCGGCGCCACGCTCAGTTCTGTCACGGTCACGGCAACGGGGAGGGCGATCATCTCAATCCGTAATGGAGTGACGTGTCACAATCTCGCGCACTCTAGGGCGCTCGCAAAAACGTTGGCAAGCAAACATTTGGGAAGACAATTAACTTTTAGGCGAAATTTTATCTATCTCTGGAAATGCTTTCGACCGGGTGATTGCGTCTGGAGGATGGACGAGACTGCTTCGTAAAACTGGGGTGCAGTTTCAGATAAATTGCATCCGGGTCATGTTGATATCTTGGAATTGCGACACCGGTCTTGTGATTATTTGACGATATTGTTGCCTGACAAGTACCTGCCTGGACAGATCCGCTGGATCATGGGATCTTTCACCGTAAATATTGTCCCAAACGGGTGCGACCATGCTGCGTCACTTCACCGAACATCCGGCGTCGGTCGGGGAAAGTTATTTCCAACATCTGCGGTTCGCCTCGCGCACCGGCACGACCATGCTCGTCGGCGGGCTCGCCTGTTTCGTGCACGGGCTGATGCCGTTCCTCTGTACCACGACGGGCAGCAGAACGATCCGCGCGCTGGCCGCCCGCCTGGGCGGTGCCCAGGCTCGGCACCAGGCCGAACTGCGGCTGGTCAAGCTGCCGACCGAGGTGCGCGACGGCGGACTCGATCGTCCCGCTGTGGTCGAGAGCCTGAACAGCTCCGCGCTTTAGAAGCCGTACACTTCCGCCGGATTATCGACCAGGATGCGCTGACGAACCTGTGCGTCCGGTGCCCAGTCGAGCAGCAGATCCAGCAGCGATGCATCGTCTGGCAGGTCTTTGACCGAGACATGGGGCCAGTTGCTGGCCCAGATCATCCGTTCCGGATGCGCCTTGACCGCAGCCTTGGCTAACGCGCCCACGTCGGCATAGAGCGGGGCGCCGAGCTTCGAGGTCTCATAGGCGGCGGCGAGCTTCAGCCAAGTCCTGCCGCCGTCGAGCAGGCGCAGCAGCGTCCGGAACCCCGGATGGTCGACCGGCACCGGCTCCAGAAACTTGCCGACGTGATCGATGACGACGGTGCCGGGCAGGCGCTTGATCTGCGCCTCGCGGTCGGCCATCAGGCGTCCATCCATCTGCAGCTGAACATGCCAGCCGAACGCCGCGATCTTGGCCGCGATCGGGTCCAGCGCCTCCCAAGGCAGCGCGCCGCCGGGCAGCATCTGAAAGCGGGCGCCGCGGATGCCGGCGTCGGTCAGGCGCTGCAGTTCCGCCTCTGTCACGTCCGCGCCGACGACCGCGACGCCGCGCGTGTCGGCGAGACCCAGTTCGGCAATCGCCTCCACGGTACAGCTGTTATCGGTGCCGTAGGCGGTCGGTTGCACCACGACCGCGCGGGTCAGGCCCAGACGCTTTTGTACCGCGCGATAGGCGGAGACATTGGCCCAGGCCGGGCCCGGACCGGCGGCGGTCGGCGCCACCGGCTTCGACGGATCGTAGATGTGGATATGGCAGTCGCAGGTATTCGCCGGGGCGGCGAGGCGGGGGACGTCGGACATTGTCTTCTCCTCAGGCGCCGAGCCGGCGGGTCCAGCGGTCGTGATTGACGGCGCCCGGCGGCACTTCGCCGCGGACCAGGGCCGCGACCTGGGCGACGGTATCCAGCGCCTGATGTTCGATCGCCGGCGGGGTCAGCCCGCCGATATGGGGCGTGGCGATGACATTGGGCAGGCGGGCGAGCGCCGGCGACGGCATCTGGTCGGGCGCGCGGCCGACGTCGAGAGCGGCACCGGCGATGGTGCCGTCCTTGAGTGCTGCGGCCAGGGCCGCCTCGTCGACCAGATTGCCACGCGAGACATTGATGAAATAGGCCGACGGCTTCATGCGGGCGAAAGCCTGGGCGTTCATCAAGTTCTCGGTCTCTTCGGTCGCGATCGCCAGGCACAGCACATAGTCGGATTGGGCCAAAAGCTCGTCCATGCTCACCTGGGTCAGCCGATCATCCTCGACCTTGGCATAGGGGTCGGCGATCAGCACCTTCATGCCCAGTGCCAGCGCCATCGGCGCGAGCTGCCGGCCGATCGCGCCATAGCCGATGATGCCGAGCGTGCTGCTGGCCAATTGCCGGCCCATGCGCACCTCCGGCGCCCGATCGGCCCGATAGTCGGCGACCACGCGCGAGACACCGCGCGACAGGTCGACCAGGAAGCCGAGCGTCAACTCGCAGACCGATGAGATGAAGCCGGGCGTGGCGCGCGTGACCAGCACGCCGGCGGCGGAGGCGGCCTCGACGTCGATGTTCCGGATGTCGACGGCGCAGCGCAGCATGGCCTTGAGCTTCGGCAGCTGCGCGAAGATTTCGGCGGGGCCTGTGGTCAGCCGGTCGGCCAGGATGATGTCGACATCGTGGGCGAGGGCGACCAGTTGCGCCGGCGTCAGCGCCTCGTCGCTCTCGTGCAGGCGCACGTCCACCAGGTCGCGCAGGCCCGCCAAGGCGCGCTCGCCGTAATATTGCCGGCGCATGTGCGGCGTGTGGGTCAGCAGCAGTTTCAGCATGGGGTCTCTCTCAATAGCCGAAGGCGTGCGGCAGGGCGGTGCTGATCCAGGGCACGAAGGCGATGACCAGCAGGCACAGGAACAACAGGCCGAGGTAGCCCAGGATAGGCTTCACCGTGCTTTCGATCGGCACGTTGCCGATCAGGCAGGCGCCGTAGAGTCCGAGCCCCAGCGGCGGCGCGAACAGGCCGATGCCCATGGAGATCACCAGCACCACGCCGAAATGCAAGGGATCGACGCCCAGCTTGGTGGCGACCGGCAGCAGCAACGGCCCGAAGATGATGAGTGCCGCGGCGCCTTCCAGCACCGAGCCCATCAGCATCAGGATGACGATCGACAGCAGCATGAACAGCCAGGTGCCGCCGTCCTGGGACAGGGTGATCATCATCTCGCCGACCATGTGCGGCACCTGCTGCAGCGTCAGCACGAAGGCCAGCGCCTGGGCGGCGGCGACGATGAACAGCACCAGGCCGGAGCGGGTCGCGGCCTGGACGAAGCTCTTCGCGGCCGAGCGCGGTCCCAGCTCCCGGAACACCACGCCGCCGATGACGATGGCATAGAGGGCGGCGAAGGCCGAGATCTCGGTCGCGGTGGCGAAGCCGCTCTTAAAACCGATGAAGATCATCAGGATCAAGCCCAGGGAGGCGGCACCGCCGCCCCACAGGCTGAGCAGCGAGCGGCGGGGCCCGGTCTCGACCAGGGCCGGCGGCGTCTTCTTGCCGAAGATGATCGAGACGGCGATCAGCACCAGCGCCATCAGGCCGGCCGGCAACAATCCCGCCATGAACAGCCCGCCGATCGACAGGTTGGCGACGAAGCCCAGGATGATCAGGTTGATGCAGGGCGGGATGGTCTCGGCCATCACGGCCGACGCCGCCAGCAGCGCCACCGCGTTGCCAGGCTTCTGGCCCGACCGGCGCGCCGCCGGGATCAGCACGGAGCCGACGGCGGCGACATCCGCCATCTTGGAGCCGGAGATGCCGGAGAACATCACCATGGACGTCACCATGACAACGTTCAGCCCGCCGCGCATGCGCCCGACCAGACGCTGCAACAGCTCGATCAGGCGCACGGACATGCCGTTCGCCTCCATCAGGTAACCGACCAGGATGAAGAACGGGATCGCCAGCAGCACGAAATTATCGATGCCACGCGCCATCTGCTGCGCGAAGATCACGCCGGGCAGGGTGCCCTCGACCCAGATGAACAGCAAGGCGGCGAGCGCAATGGCAAAGCCGATCGGCAGGCCGCCGGCGAGGGTCACGACGAAGCCCAGCAGCATGAGCGTGCCGGAGGAGGGGACACTGTCCGGCGCCAGCGCGTCCCAGCCGATATAGGCGCCCGCGATGGCGCCCAGGACGAAGACGGCCACGGCCATCTCGATCCAGGCACGGTGCCGGAACTGGTCGAGCGCGAACAGCGTCATGAACACGGCGCCGACGCTCATCGGATAGAAGGTCAGCTGCAGCGGCAGGCCGGACCCGGTCGTCTGGCCGGTGGTGAAGATGCCGAGCTGGACGGCGTTATAGGCGACGGCCGCCGACACCAGCACGACCAGCAGCGCGCCCGTCGCATCGACCAGGCGCCGCGGGGAGGGCGGCAACTTGTCGACGAAGAAGGCGACGCCGGGATTTTCCATGCGGGCGAGCGCGCTCGCGGCCCCGAAGAAGCTCGAGCCCACCATCAGCCCGCGCGCTACGTCGTCGGCCCATTCGACCGGCGCGTTGAACAGCGAGCGGGCGATGACGGAGCCGCAGACCACGGCCAGATCTGCCAGCAGCATCAAGGCGGCGACCGCGTCGGTGATCGCCAACAGCGGGGCGATCAATGCCCCGCTGTTGGCGGCCGTTCTCGGCACGGCGATCGACATTACGCCTGGGTGGCGCGGATGGCGTCGACGACCGGTTTCGCGTCCGGATGGGCTTTAAGGAACGTATCGGTCTGCGGCAGCACGCGCTTGCGGAACGGCTCCTTGTCGCAATGGATGACCGAAACACCCTTGTCGGCCAGCACCTGCAGCGCCTCTTTCTCGACCGCCAAGCCATGGGTTCGCGTGTCGGCCGCGGCCTTGTTCGCCGCTTCCAGCAATCCGTCGCGCAGCTTCGGATCGATGCGCTTGAACGTCGTCTCGCTGAAATAGACCGCGAGCGGCGAGAAGTTGTGCTCGGTCAGCGAATAGAATTTCGCCGTCTCGTAGAACTTGCTGGCGAGCATGGTCGGCGGGTCATGCTCCAGCCCGTCGAGCACACCGGCCTGCAGCGCGGTATAGACCTCGCCGAATGCCAGTGGCGTCGCGGCGGCGCCCATCAGCTTCAGGCATTCGGTGATGATCGGGTTCGGCAGCGTGCGGATCTTGAGGCCGGCCAGATCGTCCGGATTATTGACCGCCTTCTTGGCCAGCACGCTGCGCGCGCCGAAATTATAGGCCCAGCCCAGGATGCGGATGTTGGCATCCTTCAGCAGGGCGGCCTCGACCGGCTTGGCAGCACCATTGTCGAACGCCTTGGTCTGCTGCGGAAAGCTGGAGAACAGATAGCCAAGGTCGAACGTGCCGACGAGCGGGACCAGGTTGGCCGAGATCGACGAGCCCGACACCATCAGGTCGATCACGCCCAGCTTGACCGAATTGATGACGTCGATTTCCTGGCCCAGCTGGTTGTCCGGAAAGAACGCCACCTCGATCTGTTCGCCGAAGCCGCCGGCCTTCAGATTCTTGACCAGATTGTCGTAATAGACCCGGCCGTTGGCGTATTTCGGATCGTTGGCCTGGGACGAGGAGAGTTTGAGCTTCAAGGTCGCGGCCTGGGCGCGGCCGATGAGCGCGGGGGCGAAAATCGCACCCGCCGACAAGGTTGCCGAGCTCTTCAGCAACGTACGCCGACTTATCGTCTGAGACGTCATGGGCTTCCTCCACTCGGAGCAGGTCTAGCGCCCGCTTCCTTCGAGATGATGCGAAAGCATCGGCCCATATGTATGACTAAATTTGTCTGACAAGCAAGGTGGCGTGGCCGATTTGGCGGTGCCGGATCAATTCGTCGCGGTCACCGACACGGCACCGTTCGGTCAGCTTTCGAGTTCCAGTCCATCATCGTCATGGCCGGGCTTGACCCGGCCATCCACGCGGTTAGGCCATACGATTCAACTTCCTGGTAGTCGTCCGGCGGCGGTGCGTGGATCCCCGGGTCAAGCCCGGGGATGACGAAACTGAAAGGTCTTGTCGGACTAAAACTGCTCCGGATCGAACGCCACGATGGTCGCACCGCCGCCGATCGCACTCAGCTGGGCCGCGGCCGGGGTCAGGTATTGCTC
>Ga0302317_10002825_pt1 | contig 11655 bp, 10 predicted proteins | sample III_Palsa_N3_3_FD_200450 | JGI IMG/M metagenome (GOLD analysis project Ga0302317, IMG submission 200450) | Peat permafrost microbial communities from Stordalen Mire near Abisko, Sweden - III_Palsa_N3_3 | ecosystem: Environmental > Terrestrial > Soil > Palsa > Peat permafrost | place: Sweden...
GAGGTAGAGTTATCCACAGCCGGCAGACAACGCGCCGGCCCCATCCCTGGGTCACTTTTCGATCGGCAGGGTGGGTCACTTTTCAATCGGCGCCGACACTGGGGGAACGTCTCCCACTTAATGAGGTTCGATGCCCGCTGAGCTCGCCAATACTTGATTCTTACCCCGTTGACCTGGTGATCGACAGGGATAGAGCCCGGCCCGGGCTCGTCGGCAACGACGGTATTGCGGAAGATGGGAAGGGTGTGAATCGACGGCGCTGAGGACATGAAAGAACCTGGGAGGCCAGGAATGTGTCCATGTCAGCGCATTATGCCAAATCAGAATCCGAAGCCACAATCTGCTAATGGAACAGGAAATTCAGCACGTCGCCATCCTTGACGACGTACTCCTTGCCTTCCGCGCGCATCTTGCCGGCGTCCTTCGCGCCCTGTTCGCCCTTGAACGCGACGTAGTCGTCGTAGGCGATGGTCTGGGCGCGGATGAAGCCCTTCTCGAAATCGGTGTGGATGACGCCCGCGGCTTGCGGCGCGGTGGCGCCGACGGCCACCGTCCAGGCGCGCACTTCCTTGACGCCCGCGGTGAAGTAGGTCTGCAGGCCCAGCAGCGTGAACGCGGCGCGGATCAGGCGGTTCAGGCCCGGTTCGGTCTGGCCCATCTCGGCCAGGAACATCTCGGCGTCGGCGGCGTCCATGTCGGCCAGCTCGGCCTCGGTCTTGGCGCAGATCGCGACGACCGGCGCCTTCTGCCTGGCCGCGAACTCGCGCAGGCGGTCGAGGTACGGGTTGTTCTCGAAGCCGTTGTCGGACACGTTGCCCACGAACATCGCCGGCTTGGCGGTGATCAGGAACAGCGACCTGACGATGACCATCTCGTCCTTCGTGAACTCGAGGCTGCGCACCGGCTGCGCCTGGTCGAGCGCGGCGCGGCAGCGTTCGAGGATGGCGCTGAGCTTGACGGCCTCCTTGTCGCCTGCGCGCCCGAGCTTGTTGGTGCGGTGGATCTGCTTTTCCACGCTGGCCAGGTCGGCCAGGCACAGCTCGGTCTGGATCACCTCGATGTCGGAGATCGGGTCGACCTTGCCGTTGACGTGGATGACGTTGTCGTCCTCGAAGCAGCGCACGACGTTGACGATGGCGTCGGTCTCGCGGATGTGCGACAGGAACTGGTTGCCCAGGCCTTCGCCCTTGGACGCGCCGGCCACCAGGCCCGCGATGTCGACGAACTCGACGATCGCCGGCACGATCTTCTGCGCCGAGACGATGTCCGACAGCACCTGCAGGCGCGCGTCCGGCAGCTCGACGATGCCCACGTTGGGCTCGATGGTGCAGAAGGGATAGTTCTCGGCAGCGATGCCGGCCTTGGTCAGGGCATTGAACAGGGTGGACTTGCCGACGTTGGGCAGGCCGACGATGCCGCACTTGAGGCTCATGGCACGTTCTCGACTTTCTTCTGGCTTGCTGTTGCCGGCGACTGGGGGCGTGCGCAGCGGCGTTTTGGGGAAAACAGTCGATTTTAGACGGTTACATCGTTTGGAGCGAGGCCACCGTGCTCTCCCTACAATGTGGAATGTCCAAGATAGACGTACGAATCCACGGCAGCGGCATCGTCGGCCGTGCGCTGGCCCTGAAGCTGGCCCGCCAGGGTCTGGCCGTCGGCATCGACGCCAAGCCCGCCGTGCCCGCAGGCGGCGAGGGGCGTGCCGACGTCCGCGCCTACGCGCTCAACGCGGCGTCGGTCGACTTGCTGCGCGAGCTGAAGGTGTGGGACGGCATGGCGCCGGACGCCCGCACCGCCGTCTACGACATGCGCATCGCCGGCGACGCCCAGGGCGCGCTGGCGTTCTCCGCGTGGCAGCAGACGGTGCCGGCGCTGGCCTGGATCGTCGACGCCGCCGAACTGGAACAGGTGCTCGAGACCGCGATCCGCTTCGCGCCGGCCGTCTCGACCGTCGATGCGGATGCGAAGGCCGCGCTCACGGTGATCGCCGAGGGCAAGGCCGCGGCCGCGCGCGACAGGCTGGGCGTTACGTTCGAACGCCATGCCTACGGCCACAGCGCGCTCGCGACCCGCGTCGTCTCCGACGTCGCGCACGCCGGCGTCGCGCGGCAGTGGTTCCGCGTGCCCGATGTGCTCGCATTGCTGCCGTTCGACCGGCCGCAGCCGGCGTGCTCGTACGGCATCGTCTGGTCGATGCCGCAGGCCGAGGCCGAACGGCTTGCGCAGGCGAGCGACGCGGACTTCGACGATGCGCTCAACGCCGCGACGAACGGCGCCGCCGGCACGTTGAAGGTGCAGGGCCCGCGCGCGACCTGGCCGCTGATGCAGGCCAGCGCCGGCGAGATCGTCGGGCCCGGCTGGGCGCTGGTCGGCGACGCCGCCCACGTCATCCACCCGCTGGCCGGCCAGGGCCTGAACCTCGGCCTGGCCGACGTCGCCGCGCTGGCCAAGGCGATCGCCGAGCGCGAGCCCTGGCGCGCCCTCGGCGACGAGGCGCTGCTGCGGCGTTACGCCCGCGCCCGGCTCTGGCCGGTACGCGCCATGGCGGGGGCGGTCGACGGCCTGTGGCAACTCTTTTCCGCACCGGTGCCGGGCCTGCGCGAGCTGCGCAACCACGGCCTGTCGCTGGTCGACCAGCTCGGTCCGCTCAAGCGATTCCTCGTCTCGCGTGCCCTCGGCTCGTGAGCGTCCACCTCGAGATTTCCATGAACATGTTCGTTCGACCCTTGCGCCTTCTTCTCGCCGGCTTGCTGGCCCTCGCCTGCGCGGCCGCGTGGTCGGACGAGGCGGCCATCCGCAAGACCTGGGCCCAGCAGCATCCCAACGGCCCCGCGATCGACGAGATCACGAAGACGCCCATCGCCGGCCTGTACGAGCTGCGGATCGCCAAGGACATCATCTATTCCGACGACCAGGGCGTCTACCAGATCTATCCGTCGCACGACCGCATCGACGGCCACATCGTCGATGCCAACAAGAAGGTCGACGTCACCGACGACCGCCTCGCCAGGATCCTGGCGGCGGACCTGCCCAAGCTGCCGTACGGCGACGCGCTCATGTTCAAGCAGGGCAACGGTGCGCGCCGCATGATCGTGTTCGAGGATCCGAACTGCCACTACTGCAAGGACGCCGAGAAGAACTTCGCGGTCTTGAAGAACGTCACGATCTACACGTTCCTGATCCCGATCCTGGGCGAGGACTCGATCGTCAAGGCACGCCAGATCTGGTGCTCGAAGAACAACGCGCAGGTCTGGCGCACCTGGATGCTGCAGGGCGTGATGCCGCCGCGTCCGATGGGCTCGTGCGACGTCAAGGCGCTTGACCGCAATCTCGACATGGCGGAGCGCTACCACCTGAACTACACGCCGGCCATCATCTTCGACGACGGCTCGAAGTTCGCGGGCAACGCCGATCTCGATCACCTGACCAAGCGCCTCGACGAAGTCGCCGCCGCTTCGAAGAAGGGCTGACCTTCAGTCCGATGCGGCCACAATCGGCCGCAGCCTTACTTCTCCTGCTGCCGGCCGCGCCCGGCCTTCCCGCCGAATGATTCACTACCGAATCGAGGTCGCCGACGTGGCGGCCCACCAGTTCAAGGTCACGCTGACCATTGCCGATCCGGCGCCCGAACAGCAACTGAGCCTGCCCGCGTGGATCCCGGGCAGCTACATGGTGCGCGAGTTCGCGCGCCACCTCAGCCTGCTGCAGGCGCGCCAGGGCACGCAGCCGCGGCCAGTCGTGCAACTGGCCAAGGATCGCTGGAGCGTCGCGACCTCGGGCCGCGGCGCGCTGGTCGTCACGTACTTCGCCTACGCGTTCGACCCCTCGGTGCGCACGGCCTGGCTCGGCGACGACCGCGGCTTCTTCAACAGCACCAGCCTGTGCCTGGCCGTCGAAGGCCGTACGGCGGAGCCGCACCGCGTCGAGCTGTACAGGCTGCCGGCGGGCTGGGACGTCGCGACGGGCATGACGCGCGTCGACACGGCTGCCAAGGCCGCGAAGTCGACCAAGGGCGCGAAGGCCGCGCCGGCGCGCACGCAGGTCTTCGAGTCCGCCGACTACGACGAGCTCGCCGACCACCCGTTCGAGCTCGGCCCGTTCTGGCGCGGCTCGTTCACGTCGGGCGGCGTCGTGCACGAGTTCGTCGTCAGCGGCGCCTGGCCGCAGTTCGACGGCGCGCGGCTGCTGGCCGACACCAAGCGCATCTGCGACGAGGAGATCCGCTTCTGGCACGGCAGCGAGAAGCCGCCGTTCGCGCGCTACGTGTTCATGCTGTACGCGACGGAGGACGGCTACGGCGGCCTCGAGCATCGCGCCAGCACCGCGCTGATCGCGGCCCGCAAGGACCTGCCGCGCGTGGGCGTGCCCGGCATCAACGACGGCTACGTGACGCTGCTCGGGCTGATCAGCCATGAGTACTTCCACACCTGGAACGTCAAGCGCCTGAAGCCGGCCGAATTCCTGCCCTACGACTTCTCGCAGGAGAACTACACCGAGCTGCTGTGGTTCTTCGAGGGCTTCACGTCCTACTACGACGACCTGTTCCTGCTGCGCGCCGGCCTCATCGACCAGGCGCGCTACGTCAAGCTGGTCGGCCGCGCGTTCAACGGCGTGCGGCAGTCGCCGGGCCAGCACGTGCAGAGCGTGGCCGAGGCGAGCTTCGACGCCTGGGTCAAGTACTACCGCGCCGACGAGAACACGCCCAACTCCACCATCAGCTACTACACCAAGGGCTCGCTGGTGGCGCTGCGCCTCGACCTCGCGCTGCGCGCCGGCGGCAAGGCGACGCTGGACGACGTGATGCGCGCGCTGTGGCGCGACGCGCCCGGCGGCGGCGTCACCGAGGAGCTGATCCTGAGGACGGTGGCCCGCCTCGGCGGCAAGGCCCTTGCCGCCGAGCTGCGCGACTGGGTGCACGAGCGCGGCGAGCTCGACGTGCTGCCGGCGCTGGCGCGCGTGGGCGTCGAGCCGGAGATCGAGACGCTGACGCTGCCCTTCGAACTGGGCATCCGCGTGTCCGAAGGCCCGGTCACCGGAATCCAGGTGAAGTACGTGCTGGCGGGCGGCGCCGGCGCCGCGGCCGGGCTGTGCGTCGGCGACGAGATCCTGGCCGTCGACGGCTGGCGCGTGCGCCGGCTCGACGACGCGCTCTCGTGGATCCGCACCGGCGCGGCGTTCGAGCTGCTCGTCGCGCGCCAGCAGCGCGTGCGCACGCTGCGCGTGGCGGACCGGCTGAGCGAGCGTCGCAACGACGCCGCGTCGCGCAGCCTCAAGCTGAGCGCATCGCCCAACGCGGCGACCCTGGCGCGCCGCAACGGCTGGTTGGGAAAGTAAGGTGCGCTCGCCGTGGCGCGAGTCGCGGCGGCGTCGCGCTGCCTGGTTCGCGTTGATCCTGGCGGTGCTGTTGGCGCACGCGATGTTCGGCGTGCGCGTGTTGTCCAGCGTCATCGGCTGGAACAGCGCGCCACGGACCAAGCCCATCCAGGTGACGTTCTCGAAGCGCGTGGCGCCCACGGCGCCGCCGCCCGCGACCGCGCCGGCCCCGCCGCGTCGCGCGCCCGCGGCCCCGCGCGCGCCACGCGTCGCGCGCGCGAGCTCGGCGCCCGTCCCTGCGAGCTCACCGGAGCCCGAACGCCCGCGCCCGACCGAGGAAGCCGCGGTGCCCTCCCAGGCGCAGCCGGAAGGACAGCCATCGGAACCGGACCGGCTCCAGCGAGCTCAGGCGCTGAGCGCGGCGATCGTGGCGGGGGTGCGGCGTGCCGTGCAGGCCGCCGCGGCAGCGGCCTCGGCCGCCGCGGCGGCTTCCGCTGCCTCGGCCGCCGAGGTCGCCGGTCCGCCTCGGCCGCCCTTCGAATGGCCGCCGGCCACGCGCCTCACGTATACGCTGACCGGCGAGCGCGGCGCCGGCGTCCACCTCTACGGCAAGTCGACGGTCGAGTGGCGGCGCGAAGGCTCGCGCTACCAGGTGCAGTTCGACGTCCACATCTCGCCGCTGATCGACCAGCACATGTACAGCGAGGGCACGCTGGGCCCCGACGGCCTCAGCCCGCAGCACTACGACGAGTCGTTCAGCTTCTTCTTCGCCACGCCGCGCGCGCGCAAGATCGAATTCGGCGACACCGAGGTGACGCTCAACAACGGCAACCGCGTCATCAGGATGCCGCAGACGCAGGACGGCGCCAGCCAGTTCGTGCAGTTCGTCTGGATGTTCTACAACCACCCGGAGTGGCTCACGCCGGGCCACGTGGTGCAGATTCCGCTGGCGCTGCCCAACAACCTGCGCCGCTGGAACTACGAGGTGCAGGGCCTCGAACACCTGGATCTGGCGTTCGGCGCGATCGATGCGGTGCACCTCAAGCCCATCCTCGACGGCCCGCGTCGGCCGAACGAATATCCTTTCGACATCTGGACGGCGCCGTCGCTGCAATACCTGCCCGTGCAGATCCTCGTGAAGGTCGACGACCATACCTGGGCGCTGCTGGTGCTCGACGACCTGCCGATGCAGGCGGCCGGCGAGCGTCCCGCGCCGCCGCCGCCGAAAGTGCAAGCCTTTCCCCCGCCGCCGCCGTTCGGCGAGCGATGAAATCCACCAGGAGACCACCATGACCTACGAAACCATCCTGACCGAGACGGTCGGCAGCGGCCCGCTGAAGACCGGCGTGATCCGCCTGAACCGTCCGAAGCAGATGAACGCGCTGAGCGACCAGCTGATGGACGAACTCGGCACAGCGCTGCTCGCCTTCGACGCCGACGACGGCATCGGCGCGATCGTCGTCACCGGCAACGAGCGCGCGTTCGCGGCCGGCGCCGACATCTCGATCATGGCCAAGTACGACTACATGGACGCCTTCAAGAAGGGCCACATCTCGCGCAACTGGGAGACGATGCGCCAGGTGCGCAAGCCGGTGATCGCCGCGGTGGCCGGCTTCGCGCTGGGCGGCGGCTGCGAGGTGGCGATGATGTGCGACATGCTGATCGCCGCCGACACCGCGAAATTCGGCCAGCCCGAGATCAAGCTGGGCATCGTGCCGGGCGCCGGCGGCACGCAGCGCCTGCCGCGCGCCATCGGCAAGGCCAAGGCGATGGACATGGTGCTCACCGGTCGCATGATGGACGCGGCCGAGGCCGAGCGCTCGGGCCTGGTCTCGCGCGTGGTGCCCGCCGACGCGCTGATGACCGAGACGCTGGCGATCGCCGAGCAGCTGTGCGCGCTCGGCATGCCCAGCGTGATGATGGCCAAGGACGCCGTCAACCGCTCGTTCGAGACGGGCCTGACCGACGGCATCGCCTACGAGCGCCGCCTGTTCCACTCGCTGTTCGGCACCGAGGACCAGCGCGAAGGCATGGGCGCGTTCCTCGAAAAGCGCAAGCCCGCTTTCAAGAACCGCTAGTCATGGCGTGAAGTCGCGCCGCGTCTCGGCGTCGAGCTTGGCCGGATCGAACGCGAAGCCGGCGAGCAGGATGGGCGGCCGCACGGCGACCTTGCTCGCGCGTTCGACGCGGTTGCGATGGCCGTGCACGACGTCCTCGATCACGTCGAGCTTGTCGCCGGTGACGAGGTTGGCGGTGTTGACGTAGCGGTGGCCGTCGCCCGAGCCGTCGTGGCTCGCCAGCACCGTGCGCACGCCCACCAGCCGCAGCGCGCCGGCCTTGGGCGTGGCGATGAACTGCCAGCCGACGACGTGCGTGCCCGAGGCGTCGGCGGCCGTCGTCTGCACCACCAGCGCCTTGTGCGCGATCTGCACCTGCACGTCGCAGCCGTGGCAGTTGTGCGTCAACGGGCCGCTGGCCGCGCCCAGCCGCAGGCTGCCGTCGGCCTGGGCGAGCAGCAGCGCGAGCGTGGTGTCGCCGTCCGGGCCGGCCGCGGGCGCCAGCACCACGGCGAGGTCGCGCGCACTGTCCGCGCGCAGCGCGCCCGCGCTGTGCGCCAGCACGGTCGTGCCCGGGAAGCGCGCGCGCAACAGGGCGACGGCCGATGCCGGCAGCGACTCCGTCTGCGCGAACGCCGATACCGGCTGGCGCCGCAGCTCCGGCCCCAGCGCCTGCGGCGTGAAGGCGAACGCGTCGAACGCGATCGCGGGCCGCAGCGACACGGTGGACTTCAGCTCGCGCCGGCGCGTCGGGTCGCTCTGCGTCGCGTCCAGCGTGTCGACCTTGCTGCCGTTGATGAGATTCGCGGTGACCGCGTAGCTGTGCGCGATCGGGTCGTCGCCGGCCGGCTGCGCCGCGGTGACGCCGACGAGGCGCAGCGCGTCGTCGGTGTCTCGGTAGCCGAACTGGTACGTGACGCGCTCGAAGTCGGGATCCGACGGCCGCATGACGTGCACCGACAGCAGGTGGTGCGCGATGTCCACCGTGGTCGTGCACGGCTCGCAGCCCGGCGCGACCACCCTGCTGGACGTCGCGACGCGGTAGTCGCCACCGGCGCCCGTCACCAGCAGCGCGACGATGGCGTCATGCGATTGGCCGATCGGCGCCAGCACGACCGCGAGGTCGTCGGCGTCGTCCACCTGCAGATGGCCGGCGCCGTGGCCGATCGCGTGCATGTACGGGAAGCGCTGGCCCAGTGCGCGCGCGGCCGAGGCGGGCAGGCCGGAGTCGGTCGGCGGCTCGACGTGGCGCGCTGCCGGCACCGGCGTCGGCGGTGGCGCGGGCCGGAACAGGCCGCAGCCGGAAAGCAGCGTGGCGAGGAGGGTGGCGGCGACGCGGCAGCGGCCGGCCTGTGCTCGGCCGCGGCTAGGGGAACCCGGAAATTGCATGCCCGCGATCATGCCTCCCGGAATGGCGCGCTTCGCGTAACGACGCGTATCGGTCGCCGGAGGAAACCCGCATGGGGTCGGCCGTCAGGCCACAACCGTGTGGGTGTCAGATGGGCGGCGCGTAGCGCGCGTCGATGTAGACCCAGGCCTGCAGGCCCGACGCCAGCGTCACCGCGACGCGGCGATAGGCCGACACCTCGTAGACGTCCGCCTGCGCGAGCTCCGCGTCGCTGATCTCGAAGACGGTGCCCTCGACGCGATCCGCCGCGTCGCCGCTGGGCCGGACGATCGGATGGTGCGTCTTGCCGCTGGTGGCGACGACCTCCGGATCGTCGATCTCGTGCATCTCCTGCGAGTACCCGGGCAGGGTATCGGCGCGGCCGCTCAGCAGGCGCCCGAAGGTCGCGTGCTGGACGTCGTCCTGCTGGAGCGTTCCGTACGAGAAGAGCTGGGGCATGGGCGCAGGCTTACCGCGGCACGCGCTCGCCGCGGGCGACTACGGCTGCACCCAGCGCGACTAGCGGCCGCCCAGCAACGCGCGCCGATGGCCCTCGGGATGCAGCTCCACCCAGTCCACCGTCTCGGCCATCGCCTCGATCATCGCGAAATGGCCGCGCACGCCGAGTTCCGACAGCGGCGCGTCGAGCGGACGGCCCGGGGCGGCGACGGACTGGTAGTCGCGCGCGCCGGCCGAGGTCTGCAGCCTGGCCCAGCGCGAGGAGACGGCCAGGCCGGCGGTCTCGACGTTGAGCCGCACCTGCATGCGCAGTTGCTGGCCCAGCTTGCGGCTGTAGAAGATCAGCGTGCCCTGCGGCGACTGCTCGATCTGGCGCACCTTGGGCGAGCGCGCGTCGGTGTAGAAGACCAGGCGACGCTCGGCCGCGTCCACCTCTCGCAGCACGAGGCTGCGCGCGTCCGCCTGCCCGTCGTCGACGGTGGCCAGCACGGCCACGCGCCACTCGTGAGGCGGCTCTTCCGCATCCATCTCGCCGGGCTCGGCGCGCGGGCGCACTGCAACGCATCGCTCGAGCTCGCTCCAGATGCTCGTCTCGATCTCGTCGAGTTCCTGCAGACGCTGAGTCATGGCAGACCTCCGGGCGGGATGTGAGGACCAACACTATCCCTAGGTCCGCTGGCGGTCAATTGCCACCCGGTAAATTTTCTTGATCGGTTTGCGAGGATCGCTAACCGATCGGATGAGCACCGGAAGCGGGCGCAAAGCCGGCGTTAACTCGGCGTCAAGCTTCGTGCCGCAGCGCCGGGAACAGGATCACGTCGCGGATGCTCGAGCTGTCGGTCAGCAGCATCATCAGGCGGTCGATGCCGATGCCGCAGCCGCCCGTCGGGGGCATGCCGTATTCGAGCGCGCGGATGAAGTCGGCGTCGTAGAACATCGCCTCCTCGTCGCCGGCGTCCTTGTTGGCGACCTGGGCCTGGAAGCGCGCGGCCTGGTCCTCGGCGTCGTTCAGCTCGGAGAACCCGTTGGCGTATTCGCGGCCGGTGATGAACAGCTCGAAGCGCTCGGTGACGGCCGGGTTGGTGTCGGACGCGCGCGCCAGCGGGCTCACCTCGACCGGGTAGTCGATGATGAAGGTCGGCTGCCACAGCTTGGCCTCGACCTCGGCCTCGAACAGGCCGAACTGCAGCTCGGCGAGCGTCCAGTGCGCGGGCGCCTTCTCGTGTGCGGCCACGATGCGGGCGCGCAGCAGATCCTTGTCTTCGGTCTGCTCGATCGTCAGTCCGCAGTGTTCGACCAGCGAATCGCGCACCGTCAGGCGGGCGAACGGCTTGTCGAGGTGCACCTCCCTGCCGGCATAGGTCAGCGCCGCGGAGCCGGTGGCGGCGACCGCGGCGTGGCGCAGCACCTGCTCGGTGAAGTCCATCAGGTCGTGGTGGTTCCAGTACGCCGCGTAGAACTCCATCATCGTGAATTCGGGGTTGTGCCGAACCGAGATGCCTTCGTTGCGGAAGCTGCGGTTGATCTCGAACACGCGCTCGAAGCCGCCGACGATCAGGCGCTTCAGGTACAGCTCCGGCGCGATGCGCAGGTACATCGCCTGGTCGAGGGCGTTGTGGTGCGTGACGAAGGGCTTCGCGTTGGCGCCGCCGGGGATCGGGTGCAGCATGGGCGTCTCGACTTCCATGAAGCCGTTGGCGATCATGAAGCCGCGGATCGAGCCGAGCGCGTCGCTGCGCGCGCGGAAGCGCTTGCGGGCTTCCTCGTCGGTGATCAGGTCGACATACCGCTGGCGGTATTTCACTTCCTGGTCGGACATGCCGTGGAACTTGTCCGGAAGCGGGCGCAGCGACTTGGTCAGCAGACGCAGCGTCGTGACCTTGACGGTGAGCTCGCCGGAGCGCGTCACGAACAGCGTGCCTTCGGCGCCCAGGATGTCGCCCAGGTCCCAGTGCTTGAACCGGTTGTAGGTCTCCTCGCCGACGAGGTCGATCTTGACCTGCAACTGGATGCGGCCCGTGGCGTCCTGCAGGTTGCAGAAGCCCGACTTGCCCTGCACGCGCTTGAGCATCATGCGGCCGCCGACGCTGACGCTGATGGCCTGCGGCTCCAGCTCTTCGTTCGTCAGCTTGCCGTACTTCTCGGCCAGTTCGGCCGCGCGGTTGGCCGGCTTGAAGTCGTTCGGAAACGCGACGCCGCCCTGCGCCCGGATCGCGGCCAGTTTCTCGCGACGCTCCGCAATCAGCTTGTTCTCGTCGAGCGGCGGGGTGGGCGGAGTGGTGTCCATGCGAGGAATTTCGGTGCGGGAAGGGAAGGAGGCAGCGCGCGCTGCCAGGGAGAACCCGCGATTTTACGTTGAACCTGGCGTGGTCAGGGCCTGCAGAGAACGGGTGTCAGGTCTTGCAGTGCAACGGTGTCAGGTCTTGCACTGCAACGTTG
>Ga0302317_10002827_pt1 | contig 11649 bp, 13 predicted proteins | sample III_Palsa_N3_3_FD_200450 | JGI IMG/M metagenome (GOLD analysis project Ga0302317, IMG submission 200450) | Peat permafrost microbial communities from Stordalen Mire near Abisko, Sweden - III_Palsa_N3_3 | ecosystem: Environmental > Terrestrial > Soil > Palsa > Peat permafrost | place: Sweden...
TGTCCGGCTCCGACGGCGAAAACCCCAACGATTGGGAAATCGCAACCCGTCTGGTGCGCGGCGGGACCATGCGCTCGCAGTTCGGCGAAACCGCCGAAGCGATCTTCCTGACCCAGAGCTTCGTCTATCCCACCGCCGAGGCCGCCGACGCCCGGTTCGCGGGCGACGATCCCGGCTTCATCTATTCCCGCTACGCCAACCCCACCGTGAAGATGTTCGAGGACCGGCTGGCGCTGCTGGAAGGCTCGGAAGCCTGCCGCGCGCAGGCGTCGGGCATGGCCTCGATCCAGCTGGCGCTGATGGGCCTGCTGAGGGCGGGAGACCATGTGGTGGCGGGCCGGGCCCTGTTCGGCTCCAGCCGCTGGATCCTGTCCAACTGGGCGCCCCGGTTCGGGGTCGAGACAACCTACGTGCATGGACCGGACCTGGCGGCCTGGAAGGCGGCGATCCGCCCGAACACCAAGGTCGTGCTGATCGAGACCCCCGCCAACCCGCTGCTGGAGATGACCGACATCGCCGCCGTGGCCGCCCTGGCGCACGCGGTCGGCGCCAAGGTGGTGGTGGACAATGTGTTCGCCACCCCGATCCTGCAGAAGCCGCTGAAACTGGGCGCCGACGTGGTGGTCTATTCGGCCACCAAACACATCGACGGCCAGGGCCGGGTGCTGGGCGGGGCGATCCTCGGCGACACCGCCCTGCTGGACGACGCCTACAAGGACATGATCCGCCACACCGGCCCGGCGCTGTCGCCGTTCAACGCCTGGGTGCTGTTGAACGGCCTGGTCAGCCTGGACCTGCGCGTGAAACGCCAGAGCGAGACGGCGGCCAGCCTCGCCGACATGATCGCCGGCCACCGCAAGGTCGCCGCCTGCCGCTATCCCAGCCGGCCCGACCACCCCGAACATGACATCGCCCGCCGGCAGATGACCGGCGGCGGCAACGCCATGATCGGCGGCGGCACCCTGATCGCCTTCGACCTGGGCGACCAGGCCAGGGCGTTCAACTTCCTCAACGCCCTGAAGATCGTCGACATCTCCAACAACCTGGGCGACGCCCGCTCCATGGCGACCCACCCCACCACCACCACCCACCGGTCGATGACCGAGGAACAGCGCCGCGACGTCGGGGTCACCCCCGGCTGGGTGCGGTTCTCCACTGGCCTGGAAGGCGCGGGCGACCTGGCGCGCGATATCGAGCGGGCATTGGACGCGGCATGAACCGGATCCTCAAACGCCAACGCCGGTCGCCGGTCTATGAGGCCACCACCCGCCACATCCTGGTGCGCGTGGTGGCGGACTACCTGGCGATCCAGTCCGATCCGGTGGAGCACCGCTACGTCTGGTCCTACACCATAGAGATCGAGAATCACGGGCTGGAGACGGTGCAGCTGGTCTCTCGCCACTGGCGGATCACCGACGGCCGCAACCAGACCGAGGAGGTCAAGGGCGTCGGCGTGGTGGGCGAACAGCCGCTGCTGAAGCCGCGCGAGGCGTTCCGCTACACGTCGGGCTGCCCGCTGAACACGCCCACCGGCGAGATGCGCGGCCGCTACCAGATGCTCACCGACGACGGCGATGTCTTCGACGTGGAGATCCCGGCCTTCTCGCTGCACCTGCCGGACGCGCATAAGAAGATGAACTAGGGGACGGATTTCGGTCTCTGTAAACCGCTCATCCCGGCGAATGCCGGGACCCAGATGACAAAACTCCGTCCGCTCAAAGTCTATCCTGAACCGATCTTCTAACCGACCGCGCCATATGATCTGGGTCCCGGCATTCGCCGGGATGAGAGGATTTTTTGGATCTGGCCCGCAACTACCTCGCGTCCCTGATCGGCGAAGCCAACGCCAGCACCCCCGCCGCGATGAACCCCGCCACCGCGACGGCCATGCCCGTCCGCGTGCCGGCCAGAGCGCCGAGCGCGCCGCCGCCCAGGGCGCCGACGATGGCCAGGGCGCCGCCGCCGGCCGCCAAGGCCGCGCCGGCCCGGCCCATCACCTCGGGCGCGAGCCGGACCTGGCGCAGGCTGGTCAGGCCGATCATCGCCGCCGTCCCGAAGGCGTCACCAACCAGTTGTGACGCCACCAGAAACGCTGTCCCCTCGCCCACCGACCCATGCGCCAGTGGGATAAACACCAGCCCCAGGCCATAGGCCAGCGAGGTCAGCGCCGTCGCCATGCCCAGGCCGAGGCGCCGTGCGATCCAGGGTCCGATCACAGCCCCGATCAGGCTGCCAATCCCGCCCACGGCGATGGTCAGGCCAAGGATGGCGGGCGGCAGGCCGAGTCCGCGGATCGCGAACACCATGTAGAGGGCGCTGAAGATTCCGCCGAACAGTCCCTGGACCAGGACGACGATGGCGACGGCGCGGACGACCGGGTCGCCATTGAGCGCCTGGAACCCGGCGACAAGATCGCCCAGCCGAGTGGGCGGCTCCGCGTTCGCGTCGATCTCGGCGCGAGTCTCGATCTTGCGCAAGGATCCCAGGAACAGCGCCGACACCAGATAGGTGACCGCGTTCACCGCCAGGGCGAACGGCGCGCCGAGCAGTTGAATCAGGCCGCCAGTGATCGCCGGACCGCCCATTTCGGCCATGCCGTCGGTGGCCGCGAGCTTGCCGTTGGCGTCCACCAGCTGGCTCTTGTCCACCAGGCTGGGCAGGAAGGCCTGGTCGGCGATGTCGAACAGAACGCTTGCGCCGCCCACCAGCAAGGCGGCGGCGTAGACCCACCAGATCGTCAGGCGGTGCATGAGCGCCAGGATCGGCACAGCGATGAGCAGTCCCGCGCGGACCAGGTCGGAGGCGATCATGATCTTTCGCCGGCTCGACCGGTCCACCAGCCCGCCGGCGAGCAGTCCGACGATCATGCCCGACCCCCGTGACAGGGCCGCCAGCACCCCTAGCGCGCCGGGACCGGCCTGCAAGGTCAGAATGGCGGTCCACGGCAGACCCTCGCGCGAAATCCGCGCGCCGAACGCCGAAATGGTCTGCGCCGACCAGAGCTTCAGGAAATCGGGATGCCGCCAGAGGCTAGGTCCGGCGGCCGGTTCAATATCGGCCACTGACGGGCTCCAAGCTTGAGTGTGATGGCGGGCCTCTTAGCCGAGACCAGCGTTACTCGATAGGGCGCGAAAGACACGCCGTTGCTGACTCGTGTTCAGTTACGCGTTACGCTTCGCCAACGATAATTCGGGTGAGGACACCGCGATGCGCACCAATGGCATCAACCACCTGGCCCTGGTCTGCAAGGACATGGCCGAGACCGTCGCCTTCTACCAGGACATCCTCGGCATGCCGCTGGTGAAGACCATCGTCCTGCCCGACGGCGGCCAGCACTTTTTCTTCGACTGCGGCGGCGGAAACATGGTCGCCTTCTTCTGGTGGGACAGGGCGCCGGACGCCGCGCCCGGCATCGCCTCGGTGGAGCATTTCCCGAGCAAGCCCATGACGGCCGTCGGCTCGATGAACCATGTCGCCTTCACCGTCGACGAGGCCGAGCTGGAGCCCTGCATCAAACGGCTGGAGGCCGCGGGCGTGCCTGTGCTGCCCATGGTGGTCAACCACGACGACTCGCCGGCGGGCGTGGCGCGGGACCTCCACCCGGGCGTCTTCGTCCGCTCGGTCTATTTCACCGACCCCAACGGCATCATGCTGGAGTTCGCCGCCTTCACCCGCGCGCTCGGCCCCGGCGACGTCAACCACGTCCCCGCTGGCGCCAAGACGCCGCAATCAAAGGCAAGCGAGGCTAAGGTCGCCCAGAAAGAGCCGGCCTGACCGATGCCGCGCCTGCGCCAGGTGCCTCGGAGCGAGGTCAGCTCCAAGGTCGTCAAGTCCGCCTATGACCTGCTGTTCGGCGAGCGCGATCCGGTGGACCAGCCCGGCACCGACACCGGCACGCCCGGCGACTGGTGGACGGTGTTCGCCAATTCCCCCGACGTGCTCGAGCACTGCATGCGGGGCTTCGCCCTCTATCGCAATCCGGACCGCAAGCTGGACCCGGTGCTGCGCGAGATCGGCCAGACCCGGGTCGGCTGGGCCAAGGCCAGCCAGTTCGTCTTCTCCCAGCACTGCAAGTCCATGCGCGGCCTAGGGATCGACGAGGCCAAGATCGCCGCCATCCCGCACTGGCAGGTGGCCGACTGCTACACGGCGCAGGAACGGGCGGTGCTGGCCTATGTCGACTGTCTGGCGCTGTCGGCCGGCCGCACGCCGGACCCGGTGTTTGACGCCTTGAGGGCCTTCCTCGGCGAAGAAGAGATTCTCGAGCTGACCTACATCGTCTGCCTGTACGACATGCACGCGGTGATGAGCCGGGCTCTGCGCACCGAATGGGACGACCGCGACGATCCGATCGTTGAGGTCGCGGCGCCGGAAGGCTTCTCCGCGCGGGACTTCCTGGACACGGGCCGCCGAACCGATCGTTGAGACGGTCGGCCGCCGGCCGCGTCAGGCCGCCTGCATGGCGGCGGCCTCGTCGAGCACGCCGCGCAGCCAGTTGTTGACCACCATGTCCAGCACCAGATGCACCCGGTCGGTCGACCCGGCGTTGGCTGCCCGGTGAGGGTCAGACAGGCGCAGGTACCAGGCCTCGCCCGGGGCCATGACCACGGGCCTTCGGTTCACCTCGAAGGTCACCTCCGGGTTGGTGACGACGGGCACGTGGATGCGGGCCATGCCGTCCTCGGCGCTAAGGTCGTGGTCGCTGTGTTCCTTGATGATCGAGCCGGCCGCCAGCCGCATCAGCCGCGTGCTCTGCACCTCGCATTGGAACGCTTCAATGACCTGTCGCAACGCCGGGCAATGGACGAGGAAGGGCGTGTCCTCAAAGGCGGTGGCGGAGGGGTCGGAAAAAATCATCTGGATCGGATGTCGCGCGCCGGCGACGCCGCGCAGGGGGATGGCGCTCCAGTCGCCCTCGTAGTTCTGACTGACGAAGTGGGCGGTCCACTCGGCGCCCGCCAGCGCGTCCAGGTCGCGCCGCAGACGCTCGGCCTCGAAACGGAAGGGTAGGCGAAGACGGTCTGGCCAGATCATTCTGCAACTGTAAGGTGGCGCTCAGGGTCGAGGCAAGACAGGGTGGCGTCGGTGATGGAACTGGGAGCCGAGGCCGACGAGCACGCCGGGGCGGTGTTCGAGCGGCTGAAGGCCATCATCTACGCGGACGCGGGCCTGCCGGCCGCGCTCGCGCCGCTGCCCACCGTCGAGGCCCTGGCCGAAGCGCTGGCCGGGCTGGCGGCGGCGCACGGGCTGGACCTGCCCCGCGAAGCCGTCACCAGCCGACTGCGGCCCGACCCCCTTGGCCTGTCCCGTTTCGCGCCGCCGAGCCCGCTTCGTCCGCTCAAGGCGGCGTCCGGCTGGCTCCCCGTGGCGGTGATCGCCACAGGCGCCGGCCCGCTGGTCGACTGGGCCTGGTTCGGCGAGCGGCCGCTGGCGGAAGCCTTCTATGAAGAGTCGATCCGCCACGCGATCAACCTGCCGTTCAACCGGCTGTTTCGATTTCACACGCCCCTGGACCAGCTGCCGGACTGGACGGCCGGGCTGGAGCTGATGGAGCCGGACGGCTTCATCTTCCATCTGTCGCGGTGCGGTTCGACCCTGGCGGCGCAGATGTTGGCCGCCTCCTCAGCCAACGTGGTGGTGTCAGAGGCCGCCCCGATCGATGTGGCGGCTCAGATCGCACGCGCCGACCCGGGCCGGGGCGTGCCGCTGCTGCGAGCCATGGTCCGCGCCTTCGGCCAGCGGCGCGATCCGCGCGCGCGGCGGCTCTTCATCAAGCTGGACAGCTGGCACACCCTGGCGCTGCCCCAGTTTCGCCAGGCCTTCCCGCGCACCCCGTTCGTCTTCATGTATCGCCAGCCGGTGGAGGTGATGGTGTCGCAGATGCGGCAGCGGGGGACCCAGATGGTGCCCGAATACCTGCCGCCCGCCTTTTACGGCCTGACGCTGGAAGCCGCGCCGGACGAGGACTATTGCGCCCGGGTGCTGGCGGCGGTCTGCGCGGGCGTGCTCGCCGCCCCTGCGAACGAGGTGCTGCTCGTAGACTATGCCGAAATGCCGGGCGCCTTGTTCAGCCGCATCCTGCCGCACTTCGCCGCCCGGCCGGACGACGAGGAGGCGCGGGCGATGGCGGCCGCCGCCGCCTTCGACGCCAAGGCCGCGGGCGGCGCCTTCACGCCGGACTCGCAGGCCAAGCGCAAGGCGGCCAGCCCGGCCGTGCTGGCGGCCGCCGCGCGCAGACTGGATGCGACCCACGCGCGGCTCGAAGCGCGCCGGGAGGCGCAGATCGTCGCGCGGAAGGATTGATCGCCGCCGCCTACAACCTTAGCCTAGAGCTGCATTGAGAGGGGCGCCGCCCAATGAGCGAACTGGTCTTCGAGGATTTCGAGGCGCACGTGGGCGCCAATTTCACCCTCGATGAGGAGCCGTTTCCGCCGCTGCAGCTGGTTCTTGAGACCGCGAAGCTGCTGCCGCAGCGCGACAGCCCGGCCAGCCGGCCGGCTTTCACCCTGCTGTTCCGCTGCGCCGACCCGCGCATTCTGCCGCAACAGATCTACCGGATAGCGCATCAGGAGATGGGGTCGGTGAGCCTGTTCCTGGTGCCGGTCGGCCAGGACGAGGCCGGCGTGAAATACGAGTCGCTGTTCAATTAGGCCCGTCAGCCTGGCGCCCGTTCCATCTCCAGATAGATGTCGTGGTCCCTGACGTCTGAAAAACCCAGCCGGCGATAGAGGTTGAGCGCCCGGTTGAACCGCTCGACGAACAACACGGTGACCCGGCGCTCCTGGTCGGCCAGCGCCAGAACCTGGTCCATGATCTGGCCGCCGATCCCCTGCCCGCGCCAGGCCGGCATGAAGGCGATGTCGACCAGGTTGAGGATCTCCTGTCCGCGATCGAGATAGAGCCGCCCTATTGGCGCGCCCCGGTGCTCGATCACCAGATATTGGGCGTCGGGCATGGTGCCGCGATAGTGTGCCCGCTGGGCGTCGAACTGCAGGCCCAGGAAGTGAGCCTTCTGCGCCTCGCTCCAGGGCGCCTTGGCCATTTCTTCCGCGCGGGTCGAGGCGTAGAGGCTCCGCAGAAACGCGACATCCGCCTCGGTTTCCGGGCGGACCTGGAACCCGCCGGACAGCAACGCCGCCGGCAGGGTGAAGGCCGGCGGCGAAGACAGGTCCGGGCCGGATGGCGGTCCGGTCAATTCCGGGCTGGGAAGATGCCCACGAGCGCGATGCAGAAGTTGTTGGCCAGCAGGGGCTGGACGTTCGCGTGCGGCAGGGAGCCGCCGCCGATGCCGATGGTCTTCGCCGACAGCGACGCGTTCGGCGTGCCGGTCGTCGCGTAAACGTTCCCGGGATTGGCGTTGCCCGGGTAGACGGTTGGGCTTGGCGTGCCGGTGCGCTGGTTCACCGCCGTGGTGTCGTAGGTCGTCACCAGGTGATTGTGGTTGGGCATCTGGTTCAGCAACACGGTGACGTTGTCCGTGCCGATTGTTTCGCCGATGTCGTAGACCGTGCCGTAAGGGCTCGTGCCCCAATGCATGGCGGCGGCGCCCTGCAGGTTGGGCAGGCCGAACGTGCTTTGGCCATTGCCGCCGTAGGTGGTGCCGAGGATGGAGAAGAGGGCCGTGTACTGCGCGATCGCCAGTAGCTGGCCGTCGCAGAAGGCCCACCCGCTGGGCGCGAAGTGGAAGCCGAAGGCCCTGATTTCGCCGATAAAGGGTTGAGACATCTTGTTCGTTCCTTGGTTCAGTTCCGTGACGGAAAGATGCCAAAAAGGGCGATGATGTAGGTCACACACAAGGACGGCATCCGGTTCTCGTGCGGCTGGCCGCCGCCGACGAAGCCGACGGCGTTGGCCGGAAAGGTCCCGGCCGTCGCCCCGACGGTCGTGGACGTATAGAAGTACTGGCTTGCCGGCGCGGCTGCCGACGCCATGGTCGGAAAGGTCTGCGATGTGGCCGGCGCGGTTGTCGCCATATAGGGATGGTTGTGCTGCGCCATGGTCGATGTGGTCAGGGTGACCGATGCTGACCCGCCAACCTGGCCGATCGAACGGCTGGTCAGGCCCGGGCCCTGGCCCTGGCCGATGGGCAGGATGCCCTGAAGGTTCGGCAGCATGAAGGTCGTAACGCCGTTGCCGCCAAAAGTGGTCCCAAGCAGCGCAAACAGCGCCTGGTTTTGGTTGATCGCCAACGACTGGCCATTGCACAACGCCCAGCTCCTGGGGGCGAAGTTGCCCCCGAACAGCCGAATCTCGCCTACGTAAGGTTGGGACATCAGTTTTCCTCCTTCTTAGGGGTCGATCTCAGTTGCGGCTGGGGAAGATGCCGGTCAGGGAGATGCTGTAGTTCAGGACCAGGAACGGCTGCATATTCTCGTGCGGCGTGCTGCCGCCCGCCTGCTGAACCGTGTTCGGCATGAGCATCGTCAGCGCGCCGGTGTCGACCGCGTATCGCGGGTCCTTGGCGCCCGGGGAGTTGGCGTAATAGTGGCCGTTCGGCGGGGGGACCGAGCCGTTGCTGTTGACGCCCTGCATGCTGTGATTGTGCATCGGCAGTTGGCTCGGCAACAGCGTCACGGTTTCCGTGCCGAGCGTCACCCCTTGGGGGTTGCTGGTGTTGAAGTGAATATTCGCCCGACCGCGCAGGTCCGGCAACCCGAAGTTGGTCGATCCGTTTCCGCCGTAGGTGGTGCCGAGGAGCGAGAACAGCGCGGTGTACTGCTGAATCGACAGGATGCTCCCGTCGCAGAAGTGCCAGCCTCTTGGCGCGAAGGAATACCCGAACAGCCTGATTTCACCCAGGAAAGGTTGGGACAATTTTTCGCCTCCTCTTGACGCGCGCGGCTCCATTCGCCCGGCCTGTCGCCAGGCGGTCGTCCGCTGCAGGAAATTCTGAAAGCTACAACCCTGGTTGTCTAGCTTGCTAGAATCCGGTGTGCAATCCCAAAAACAACAGCAGATTGCACTTCATCACATAACTTTCATGGCGTGTTAGAGAGATGATTGCGAGGCCAGTATATAGTTGCTACGCTTTCGCTGTGGCGTTGTGCGCCGTCGCATGATGGAATCGTCCGGAAAGCTGCGTGAGGGAATTCGATGTCAGAGTTGATGAACGACCATGATGGTCTGGACGTGGCCCAAACGACCGGGACCGCCAGGATTCGGCGCCCATGGCGCGCGCCCGTGATCATTGAGTCCGAGGCCCGCACCGAAACACAGCTGAAATCCAGTGACACGGATCCGGAAGGCAAGCTTCCCACATCGACGCTCATTTCCTGAAACCAGGATTTGGCGTCGCGCGGGGTCGAGCAGCCTCCACCCCGGTGAGCGCGGATGGTCGACGGTGACGTCTGGAGGATTTGACGCGCGGCGTGTGCGCTGGCGGCCCCCACTTCAGTTCATGCAGGCATGAGCGGCGTTTGCGGCTTGGTCCGGTTCGACGGCGGTGTTGTCACCTCGGCGGACATCGATCGGCAGATGAAGGCCATGGCCCGCCGCGGGCCAGACCGGGCTCGATCCTGGCTCGACGGTGCGGTTGGCCTGGGCGCGCTCCTGATGCGGGTGACCCACGAGGACGACGCTGACGCCCAGCCGATTCGAGATCGCGACCGCGATCTGACCTTTGTAAGCGACGCCCGTCTCGACAACCGCGAGGAGATAGCGGCGCTGCTCGGTATGGGTCCCGCGGGTCTCGCGCGCACACCCGACAGCGCGTTGATCTTCGAAGCCTTCAAGGCCTGGGGCGGGGACTGCGTAGAACGCCTGATGGGTGACTTCCTGTTCGCGGTATGGGACGGCGACGCGCGCACGCTGACCCTCGCCCGCGATCATATGGGCCAGCGGCACGCCTTCTATCATCTCGGTGAGGACTTCTTCGCCTTCGCCAGCGAGCGCAAGGGACTGTGGGCTCTTGCCGACGTTCCGCGCGTGTTGCCCGCGCGACGGATCGTCCACGTCCTGGCCGAGCGCACCGTGGTGCGCGGGGCGGCCTTCGACGCCTGCAACGCTGAAGACGAACTGAAGGCCATCCCCGGAGGGACGGTCATGACCATCCGCGCCGACGGCCAGGTTTCCAGCCGCCGCTATTGGACCCCTCGGGCTGCGCCGGAGCATGAAGGGCGCGACGAGGCCTACTACATCGACGCCTATCGCCGCGTCCTGGGCGAGGCCGTGGCCTGCCGCGTGCGCCGGTTGAACCGGCCCGCCAGCCTGATGCTCGCGGGCGGTTTCGACTCCAGCGCCATCGCCGGCCTCGCGGGCGCCGCGCTTGAGCACACCGGGCACAAGCTGATCTGCGTCTCTTCGGTCATGCCCAAGGACGCGCCGCCGACGCCCCGCGATGCGCGCCAGTGGGTCGAGGCCTGCCAGCGACACATGCCCCACCTCGATGTCCACTGCGTCACCGAGCCGGATCTTGGTCTGCTGGACAGGCTCGAAGCCGGCTTTCTGGCGATGGACAACAGCTACAGCGAGAACCGCTTCGTCACCGATCCGGTCATCCGCGCCGCCGCACAGGCCGGCGCCCGGGTGATGATGGATGGCAACGGCGGCGACTACACCCTCAATCCCAGGGACAAGGGCTGGTTCCTGGACCAGCTGCGGGCGAGGCGTTTTGGCCTGTTCCTGCGCGAATGGCGGGCCCGGCGCCGGGTGCTGAAGGTCGGCCATTTCACCCTCTTTCGCGGCGCGCTCCTGCTCCATGCGGCGCCGTGGCTGGTGCGGCGCTGGCGGCGCTGGCGCAACGGCCTTGACGCCATGGGCGCATCGATGCCGATTTCGCCTGAAATCCGCGCGGCCGCCGAGCCCGAACGCCTGTCATTCGCGATGGGCCGGCCTCAACGCGAGAAGATGATGAGGGCGTTGCGCCGCCAGCAGGACGGGCCGACCGTGGGCTACGCCACGCCGGCGGCGATGCATGGCCTGGAGTTCACCCAGCCGTTCCACGACAAACGGGTGGTGGAGTTGGCGCTGGCCATCCCGGACTGGATGTTCATGAAGGACGGCCGGGAGCGGCCCCTGGCGCGCGCGGCCCTGAAGGACATCTACCCGCCCGAGTTCGCCGACCGCGACGACCTCAACGACGCGCTCGGGCCCGACTTCGTGAGCACGGTGTTGAAGCTGCGGCCCAAGGTGCTGGCCGACATCGACCGGATGGAGGCGTCCGGCAGGCTGGCCGCCTATTTCGACTTTGCGAAGATGCGCCGGATGCTGACGCGCCCCTTGCGCGGCGGCGATGGCCGCCCGGCCGAGAACGCCTGCCGCCGGGCCCTGCGCGCCTACGTCTGGGGTCGCTACATCGAGTGGTTCACCGGCGGCAATTCCTAGCGCCGCGGCGCATCGTGGTTATAGTCTCACCCTCTCCCACGTCAGGTGTCCCGTTGAACCAGACCGTCTGGCTGGCCTCCTATCCGAAGTCGGGCAACACCTGGGTTCGGTTGTTGATCGGCGGCCTGGCCCTGGCTGAAGGCGAGCCGTTCGAGCTCAACACCGCCTTGCAGCGTGACGGCAACGCCAACATGCGGGCGATCCTCGACCACCTGTCCCTGATCGAAACCGACCTGCTCACGCACGACGAGGTCGACGAGCTTCGGCCGGACGTCTATGCCGACATGGCGCGAAATCCAGCCGCCTTGGACGACCTGCGGGACGAGG
>Ga0302317_10002832_pt1 | contig 11636 bp, 14 predicted proteins | sample III_Palsa_N3_3_FD_200450 | JGI IMG/M metagenome (GOLD analysis project Ga0302317, IMG submission 200450) | Peat permafrost microbial communities from Stordalen Mire near Abisko, Sweden - III_Palsa_N3_3 | ecosystem: Environmental > Terrestrial > Soil > Palsa > Peat permafrost | place: Sweden...
GCGAGACGCGGCGTATGTGCCGGTGGATCGGATTGCTGAGTTCGAGAAAATACTCGACAAGCGCGAAAAACAGATTGACGCGCTGATAGCGAAGCGGTGGTATCCGGGGCGCGCGGATGATCTGCACAATTTGATGGAGCAGATGGCCGGGATCGCAGATGAACTGAGCGACAACCTGGATGAGTATGACAGGAACCACCGCGATATCAGGAAGGCGTTGCCGAAATTAGTGCTGGCGACGGAGCGGTGGTCTACGTCCCTGCGGGCTCCGGCGGACGATGGAGTTTATAACGTGGAGCGGAAACTGGCGCTGGATGCAGTGAAGGATATTCGCGAGGAAACCGAGCAGATGGAGACCGAGCAGACGGCTTACTTCAAGGCACATCCGGAGGCGGAAAAAGCGGAAAAGGAGCGAACGGCGCATCCACATGCCACGACCGCTGGGGATGGGCCGGGTTAGTCACCGGAGTGCGTGATAGGCTGGGCGAAGACGTGTCCTTGCCTGCCCTTCCCCCTGTTTCGACGTCCGTTGTCTCGATCTTTGAACGAGAGTATCGGGAGTTGCGTCCGCGGGCTCCGATGCCTCCGATGGAGATCAAATTTCGGCGATTTACGAGCCTGAATACGACGATCCGGCTGCGGGAGGGGCGGCTGATTGTTCGGCTTTCCGACCTGCTGGAGCATGCGCCGGAGACGATTCATCATGCAATTGCGCATATCCTGCTGGCGAAGCTCTATCGCAAGCCGATTGAGCCGGTGTATGCAGACAAGTATCGGCGGTACACGCAATCGGAAGCTGTATCGAAGCAGGCGGAACGGATTCGTCAGGTGCGAGGACGGAAGAGGATCAGTTCGCCGCAGGGGCATCAATACGATCTGGATGAGGTGTTTGAAGCGGTCAATCAGCGATTCTTTCATGGGCTGCTGGGGCGGCCTACGCTGACGTGGAGTGCCCATGTGGCCAAGCGGATGCTCGGGCACTATGACGCGGCCCACAACACGATCGTGGTGAGCCGGGTGTTCGATAGACCGGGGACGCCGCGATATGCGATTGAGTATCTGCTGTACCACGAGATGCTGCACTTGAAGCATCCGGTGAGGGTGCGGGCCGGACGGCGGTGTGTGCACTCGAAGGAGTTCCAGGCTGAGGAGAGATTATTTCCTGAGCTGGAACTGGCACGGGCTTATTTGAAACGGCTTTAGGCGAGGTTCTTAGGCAGCCGCTGGTTCGGGGTCGCCGGGTTTATAGCCTTTTGGGAATGGCGCCGATTTCACAGCTGCGTTATTGCGTGTGGCGAACATGATCAACCCGCCAACTAGGACTGTGCCTAGCGCCGCGACTTGTGCATTGGACATGGTGTGGTGGAAATAGAGCTTGGGGTTGATGCGGACGAACTCCACAAGGAAACGACCGATACCGCTGAGGAGCAGGTATTCGCCGGTGAGGAAGCCCAGAGGAAGTGGTTTGCCGCCGCGTTTCCAGAGCCACCAGCCGATTGCGAGTGCGAAGAGGAACTCATAGATGGGTGTGGGCTGGACGAGTGCGTCTGGCGGGTTGGGTGGGACAAGGGCGTTCCACTTCATGTGAACGCCCCAGGGGAGCGTGGTGTTGATGCCGTAGTCGCCGTCGCCGGAGGTGAGGCAGCCAAGCCGGCCAACGCCGTAGCCGATGGCAGCAGCCGGTGCGGCGAAGTCCAGCATACGCATGGCTGCTCGGTGTCCCGTGAGACCGTTGGGCCTGGCGTAGTGGCCCTGAATCATGAGCATGGCGACGCCGGCCAGGAGGCCCCCAAACCAGGCGAATCCGGCCTGGAACCAGTGCAGGAAGCCGAACAGGATTTCCACAGGGTGATGCCAGGTGGGTAGCATGATCTGACGCCAGGCGGCAGCGAGTTCGCTGGTGTTCTGGAGCTCGTGCCAGGTTTTCGCGCCGAGGATGCCGGCGATGGTGACGAAAGCGACGATTCCGAGAGCGTCGGCGTCTACGCCGTTACGCATGAAGTTCTTGTGCAGCACGACGGTCGCGCAGACGGCGGCGAGCCAGAGCAGAAGGCCGAAGGTGCCGATATGCGTGGATCCGATATTGATGAAAGGGTACATACACTTCGAGTATATCGGGATAGCGCGTATGGAGTCGGCTGGTGGCCGATAGGCGGAAATCCCCATGTTTTCCTCAGCATGTTCTCGCGCTACCCTATCCGATATGCCGATGCCTGTACCTGAGTTTGTCCCGCCTGGAACGATGGAAGTGCTTTTTACGAAAGAACAGATTGCCGAACGCGTAAAGGCGCTGGGCGAAGAGATATCCAAGGAGTATGCAGGCGAGTCGATTGTGCTGATTGGCGTGCTGAAGGGTGCGGCTATTTTTCTGGCCGACCTGGCGCGTGCGATTACGGTGGACAACACGTTCGATTTTGTTGCGGTGTCGAGCTACGGACGCGCGCGCGTTTCGTCGGGTGCTGTGAAGCTGATCAAAGACATCGACAACCCGATCGAAGGGCGACACGTGATCATCGTCGAGGACATCCTCGACACAGGTCTCACGCTGAATTATTTGCGCGACCTGATGCTCCAACATAAGCCGGCGTCGCTGAAGATTGCGACTTGCCTGGATAAGCCGGAGCGCCGGTTGGTGCCGATTGAAGCGGATTACATCTGCTTCAAGATTCCGAACCGGTTCGTTATTGGTTACGGCATGGATTATGCCGAGCGGTATCGCGGAGTGGATGATATTCGCCTGTATCCAGATACGCCTCCGGGGCATTGAGGACTTCCGTTTCCGTGGGCGCATCTAAACGAAGACCATGGCTTCGGCGCTGACACAGTTCCCTACCGCAGCACCATTCGTACCTGACAAGCACTCGCTGATGGCCCTCCGCGAAGCCATGCCTCGTTGCGAAGGTTGTGACCTTTACCGGCATGCGACGCAGGTAGTTCCAGGCGCTGGGACATCGCGTGCGCGGTTGATGCTGGTGGGTGAACAGCCGGGAGACCAGGAAGATTTGGCGGGTAAGCCGTTCGTGGGTCCTGCCGGAATGATGCTTCGGAAGGTCATAGAAGAAATTCAAGTCGATCCCAAAACGGTTTTTGTGACAAACGCGGTGAAGCACTTCAAGTTTGTGTTGAGGGGCAAGCGAAGGCTGCATGAGAGTCCGCGGATGAGCGAGATCAATGCTTGCAGGCCGTGGCTGCTGGCGGAGTTGGACGCAGTGAAGCCGCAGGTGGTGGTGTGTCTTGGAGCTTCGGCAGCGAAATCGTTGTTGGGTGGATCGTTTGCCCTGATGACTTCGCGAGGGAAGGTTCTGGAGTCGGCCTATGCGCAGCGTGTGGTGGCGACGGTGCATCCTTCCGCGATTCTGCGGGCGCGTGATGAGACAAGCCGACATGGGCTGTACCAGATTCTGAAGGACGATCTTGCGCTGGCTTATGCTACTTCGTTGAAGAATTCGTGAGAGTTGCGGGTTAAGATAGAGGTATGGCTTCCGCAACACATGCTTCCACTTCTACGACGAAAATTGTTCGACCGGCGCGGAGTTTCCGCGGGTCATTGATGCTGCCTGGTGATAAATCTATTTCCCACCGGTATGCGATGCTCGCGGGATTTGCAAGCGGTACCTCGCGGCTGACGAATTTTTCTACGGGTGCCGATCCGCATAGTTCTCTGGCCTGCATGGAAGCGCTCGGCGCTAAAAGCGTGCTGGAAGGCGCGGTAATTGCCGTTACCGGCAACGGCGGTGTGATGCAGCAGCCGAAGGGCGATCTGGATTGCGGCAACTCCGGATCGACGATGCGGATGCTGGCGGGGTTGGTGGCTTCTCAGAAGGGCACATACCGATTTGTGGGCGACGAGTCGCTGACAGTGCGGCCCATGGAGCGCATTCGCAAGCCGCTTGAAACCATGGGTGCGAGGGTGGAGCTAACCGAGGGTCATGCGCCAATGACAGTGCATGGCGGTGGATTGAAAGCGATTGATTTTGAGGCTCCCATTGCCAGCGCACAGGTAAAAACCGCGGTGCTGTTTGCTGGATTAGGTGCGAGCGGTACAACTTCGTTTGTAGAGTCCGTGAGAACGCGGGACCATAGCGAACATGCGCTGCGTGCGTTTGGTGTGGAACTGGAGCGGCGTGGGGATCGGGTGTACATCGAGGGCGGGCAAAAGCTGAAGGCCATCGATGCGACAGTGCCGGGAGACATGTCTTCGGCGGCGTTCTTTCTTTGCGCGGCGCTGTTGTTTGAAGACTCAAATCTGGTGCTGGATCTACTCGGAATGAATCCGACGCGGGCCACGCTGCTGGACGCCATCAGTGCGATGGGCGGATCGATCAAGGTGCTGGATGTACAGGAGCAGCATGGCGAGATGACGGGAACGATCCAGGTGCAGCGCGGCTTTGCGGGGTTCAAGGGGATGGAGATTTCAGGGGCGTTGTCGGCCCAGTTGATCGACGAACTGCCGGTTATCGCGGCGATTGGGCCTTACAGCCAGAATGGGATTCGGATTCGCGATGCGAAGGAGCTGCGCGTGAAGGAATCAGACCGCATTACTCTAGTGGTGAAGAACTTGCGTGCGATGGGCGCAGAGGTGATCGAGCATGAAGATGGGATGGATGTCCCTGGTGGACAGACGCTGCATGGTGGAGTGATCGATTCGGGACTGGATCATCGCATTGCGATGGCGTTTTCGATTGCAGCACTGCGTGCTGAAGGTGATACGGAGATCCAGGGAGCCGATGCGGCGAGTATTTCGTTTCCGGAGTTCTTCGACAGGCTGGATGAGTTGGCTGTGCGCTAAGAGGAGTGGTCTACTTCTGAGAGTGAGAAGCTGACTCGCATTTCCCTCTGATGAGGGGATGCCGGGTATTTTGCGAGCAGCTCATTCATGGAATCAACCACACTGTCTGCAGTGATTTCATCGAGACGATAGCCAGCAGGAACGTCATCCCGGTCAATTCCGCGCAATATCCGGACGTTCTCGACATTGAGCGGAAGCCACTCAAGGGGCTTCTGCCATGACGGCCCCAGCACCACCATGGGAACACTGGCAGCACGACCGACGTGCATCGTGCCGGTGTCGAGAGTGACCATCAAATCGCTGAGTGCGAGGACAGCTGCGAGTTGCGTGACCGATGTCTTCCCGGCGATCGAGACACCAATACCTCCTACAGCTTCCATGATGGCTGCAATTGCGGGCTGATCTGCCTTTGTGCCAACATAAACGACGGCACAACCAAGCGCGTCGGCCGCCTGGATCACTGCAGACCATCGGTCCGTATGCCAACCGGTGCTCTGTCCCCCGCTATTTTGAGTCACCATGACAATCACTGGCCGATTCATCGAATTGGACTGCGCTATCAAATCTTTCGCGACCGCCAGCTCGTCATGACCGAACGGAACTCGCACGTGAGTAGCGGCATTTGAGCAACCTACCAACTTCGCCAGCCGCAGGTTGTTTTGGATCAAGCTGAGGCTCGCATCGTATTGAAGGGGCCGATGGTAGAGATTGGATTTAATGGTGAAACCACCACGCCATCCCTTTGAACTTAAGAAACCGAGAAGTGCGATTCGGGTCCGTTGATCGGAAGCTCCGGTAAGAATGCAATCGGGTATAAGAGTGCGGCGACGCAATTGCCCACGAAGACTACGAGTGGCAGCGGGAAGATCGGTTGACGGATCTGGAGTCGCGATAAGAGCGTCGATGAAGGGAGAGTACCGGTTGATCTCGATAGGCAACCCGTGGCCGGCAAGAATGACTTTCATATCTGGCCGGCAGCGTTTGAGGGTCTCAAACAGGGGTGTCAGATGCACGCAGCACCCCAGCGGGCGCTGGTATTCGAGGATGAGAACCTGATGGACCTCAGCAGGCGCGGACTGCTTTGTGCCACGGAGCGCGGTTTCCGCCGCGAGCAATAGACGGGCCAGCATGGTCCTCTCTTTCCGATAGGGTCGCTTGTTCTCAGTATACCTTCGGGTGTGGTGCATCCATTTGGTAGCATCGCGATGGAAGGTGGCGCTCGTCGATGAAGGTAACCCAGGCGGTTTTCGGAGTGTTTCACCACTTCGAACTTGCACACCAGTTGCAACGGCACGGACATCTCGAAAAGATTTACTCGACCTGGCCCTGGGCGCGTTTGAAGCGTGAAGGATTGCCTCGCTCTGCTGTGGGCTGCTTTCCCTGGTTCCATACAACCCATCTGTTGCTGTCGCGCACGCGGTTCTATCCGGAGGCTGCTGCGATTCGTTTGAACGCATGGAATGCGTTGGGTTTCGACCGATGGACGCATGCAATGATCCAGCCTTGCGATGCTTTTATCGCGATCTCCGGAGCAGGGTTGCTTACGGGCCAGAAAGTGCAAGGGTGGGGTGGAAAGTTTGTGTGCGATCGCGGATCGACGCACCAGCGATACCAGGAAAATGTAGTAGCCGAAGAGTATCGACGCTGGGGCGTTGCGGCTGCTGCTGAAGCGCCGCATATCGTGGTGCGCGAGGAGAATATCTACTCGCAGGCCGATGCGATTACGGTTCCCTCGACCGTAGCGAAGCGGTCGTTTGTTGCGATGGGAGTGCCCGCGGAGAAGGTACATGTGATTCCGTATGGTGTGAGACTCGATCGGTTCACACGGACAGCAGAGCCGGAAGCTGGAGCTTTCAATGTGCTGTTTGCTGGGCAAATTAGTTTGCGTAAGGGGATTCCGTATCTTCTGCAGGCGTTTGCGGCAGTGAAGCATCCGCGAAAGACACTAACCATCGTGGGCAGCGTGCAAGATGATGTGCGAGCTTTGCTGCCAACGCTGCCGCAGGATGGAGTGACGTTTACAGGGTCGATCCCGCAGGCAGAGCTGGCGAAGAAGATGAGTGCAAGCCATCTGCTGGTGCTGCCCAGCGTGGAAGAAGGGCTTGCGCTGGTGCAGGGGCAGGCAATGGCTTGCGGGTGTCCGGTTCTGGCTACAACCGCTACAGGCGCGGAAGATCTGTTCACCGACGGGGTGGAGGGCTTTATTGTTGCGGATCGCGACGTGGTGGCGTTGACGGAGCGGATGCAGCAGGTAGCGGATGATCCGACTTTACAGCAGAGGCTTAGCAAAGCTTCGTTAGAGCGGGTGAAATTTTTGGGTGGGTGGGACCAGTATGGGGATGCGTGGGACAAGCTGCTGCATGAGCTGACCGGGCTGCCACGCGATGCGGATGAGCCAGCCTACATCTTGTAGCGGCCCATCTCGTCGTCATTTAGATTTTCAAGCCAGCGGCGGAGGTCTTCAGGAGCAAGTGAGGTGCTGCCGCCGGAAGCCTGGCGGGCGTGTTCCAGGAGTTGCTTGCTAACAAAGATCGGGCAGTCACTGCGCAACGCCAGGGCGATGGCGTCAGACGGACGGGCGTCCAGGGCGACGACTTCCCCGCCCTGGTCCATCCAGATAGTGGCGTGGAAGGTGTCTTCGCGCAACGCACCGACAACCACACGAGTGACGCGAGCGTTGAGGCCGTGGATGACGTTGCGGAGAAGATCGTGCGTCATTGGGCGCGGAGTCGTGGCTTTCTCGATCTCGAGCGCGATGGCGTTGGCTTCAAAGAGACCAACCCAGATGGGAAGGACGACTTCGCCGGCAAGGTCGTTGAGGACCACGATGGGCATCTTCGTTGAGGGATCCATCATGAGGCCGCGGATGCGGACTTCGACGTCAGGCTGCGAAGCTTCCTGGGTGTCGGGCTCGGGTTTGAAGCCGGGCAAATGCATGAGTGTCAGTGTACAGCTTCTCTAGGTGAGGACTTCGACGCGGGCGTTCAGTGCCAACTGGCCGAGGAGTACGGGGGACGGCGCCGACGGTGCGGAAGCAGCTTCGCCGACAAGAGAGCTCGGAAAGACCTGCGTGATGCGGACATCAATGTAGCTGCCAATTGCAGGAACGGTATCGCAGGCGAAGTTGACGGTTTTGTTCTGCGTAGAGCGGCCCGTGATCTGACCGCGGTTGTTGGCTCCGTGCTCGACCATGACTTCGAGCGTCTGGTCGAGATGACGAGCGTAGTTGGCGCGTTGAATTTCGCGCTGGCGGGCGTTGAGGATGGCGAGGCGTTCGACCTTGACCTCTTCGGCGATTGAGTCGTGCATATGGATTGCCGGAGTGTTTGGGCGAGGGGAGTACTTGAAACCGAAGATAGCGTCGTAGCCTACCGCGTCGAGGAGGGTGATCGTGTCTTCAAAGTCCTTGTCGGTTTCGCCGGGGAAGCCGACGATGATGTCGCTGGTAAGCGAGATATCGCGCCTGGCGGCTTTCGTCCAGGCGATGCGCTCAAGGTACCAGTCGCGGGTGTACTCACGTTGCATGGCGCGTAGGACATCGGTGCTGCCGGATTGGACGGGCAGGTGGATGTGGTCGCAGAGCGCAGGCATCGCGTCGATGGCGTCGACGATATCTTTGGTGAAGTGTCGCGGGTGTGAAGTGGTGAAGCGGACGCGTTTGATGCCATTGACTTCGCCCACTGCGCTGAGGAGTTCGGCGAAGCTGCGTTTGCCGCTCGGGTCGCGATAGCTGTTGACGTTCTGACCGAGGAGTTGAATTTCGGTGAAGCCTAGCTGGGCTATTTTTTGCGCTTCGGCAAGAACTGAAGCCGAAGTGCGGCTACGTTCTTTGCCACGCGTATACGGAACGACGCAGTAGCTGCAGAATTTGTCGCAGCCTTCGATGATGGTGATGTAGCCGCGGTGGGGGTTGGTGCGGGCGGTGAACTCGGTGTCGAAGGTCTCGTCAGTCTGGCGGTCGTCCAGGCCGGTGATGCGGGTTTCACCGGCTTCGAGGCGGGCAAGCATTTCGGGAAGGTTACGGTAGCTGGCGGAGCCGGCAACCAGTGAGACGTATGGCGCCTTCTCGAAGATCTTTTCGCCTTCCTGCTGGGCGACGCAGCCGATGACAGCGAACCTTTTGCCTTCGCCTTGGAGCTTTTTGTACTCGTTGAGGCGGTGGAAGACTTTTTGCTCAGCTTTATCGCGAATGGAGCAGGTGTTGTAGAGAATCAGGCCGGCGTCGGCTTCGTCAGGAACCTGGGCATAGCCTTCGCGGACGAGAGTGCCGACGACTTTTTCAGAGTCGTGAGCGTTCATCTGGCAGCCGAAGGTTTCGATGTAAAAGGTCTTCATAAAAGCGCAGGTTTCAGTATAAGGGCGCGAGGGATCAGAAGGCTTATAATGGATTTAGTTCTTTGACAGTGCTGCAATATGCAACGCTCGAATGTGCTCCACCAAGTGGGGGCGTCACGGCTTCGACGGGATTGCTTGCGGCAGAGAGGCATGCCGGGGTGTGGACACCCGTAATCGCTCACAAAACCATAAGTGCCGAACCTCAATTCGCGCTTGCTGCTTAATTAACTAAGTAGCCGATCGCTCAGGCTTCGCCTACGGGCCTGTACCGATCGACGCACAGTAGGCTGGTCTGCGGAGTTCCGTCTGGACGCCAAGGACGAGATCAATCAGGCTGGTGGTTGGCGCATCTTTGTCCGTTCCAAGCGCCCGCCACGAGACAAAAGTGAACCGGAAAAAGCATGAAAGCTCTCTGTTGACAGTATTTTCGGACGCGGGTTCGACTCCCGCCGCCTCCACCATTTACAAACAGTTTCACAAAGACAAGGCTTGCGGCAGAACGAAAAACAGCCGACTGTTGTTTCAGTCGGCAGGAGACTCGTTCGAAACATTCGAACGGGTCTTCTGCTTTTTATCTATCGAGATTTATTAAAATCAGGATTTCCCTGCTTCTGTTGCCATCCAACATAAGAGTTGAAGAGTCCGTAGGTCTCTTCAAATTACTGACTTCTTTGGGGATATTTGGTAGCGTTACCGGGGCTCGAACCCGGACTCTTCGCCTTGAGAGGGCGACGTGTTAACCAGTTACACCATAACGCCACGGCACGGAAGAAGATTCCGTTGCGACTCAATCAGTATATCAAACGTCCTGCCGCGCAGACCTAAAGCCCGAGCTTCTTCACTTCATCGTTGTAGTACTTGCGGTACAGGATGTCCCACTCCTGGGAGCCTTCAACGATAATCTTTCGCTGCGAAGCGATCTTCTGCCGCGCCGCGGCATCGATCTTCAACTCCTCGATCAGTAGCTTACCCAGCGCCTTGCGCGCCTCCTGGCGGATCGTGTTGCGGTCCTCCAGAAAATCCACTTCGTCGATCTCGGCCAGCGTATCGGCCACCACATGCGCCAGCTTGTTCAGCTTGTCGTCGGTGATCCGCATCGTCTGCGTGACAGGCTTGGAAAAGTCACGAGCGCCGGCCATTAGAGCACCGCCTTATACTTGCGAGCCAGTTCCTGTTTCACCTTCTTGAACATCTCCGGATAGCTCGCGCCGGTCTTCAGCATGTCATCCTGGAACGCCTCCAGGATCACGCGAACCTCGTCGTTAATGCGGTCTTCGAGTGAAAGCTCGTCGATCAGCCCGGCGGTGACGCGCTCATCGACCAAAGCCGGTTTGGAAGTCTTGATCATCTTCGCCGCAACCAGATGCTTATTTGTCTGGCGTGCGAGATACCCTACATAGTCCTTGGAAAAAATCATGGTCTCGAAAAGGATAGCACTGCGAAAGGGTTATTTCTTCCGGTGCGGGCAATGCTCCGTATTCACGCACGAATTCGGCAGCCGCAGCCGCGCCACCGGCCGCCCGCCGATCAGGTGTTCCTGCACAATCTCCTCTGCATCCCCCGGTTTCACAAATCCGTACCAGACGGCCTCGGGATACACGACCACCACCGGCCCGTGCTCACATTGATCCAGGCAGCCGGACTCATTCACCCGCACTCTGTGCTTCAATCCAGCCGCCTTCACGGCATCTTTCAGCGCTCCACGCAGCTTCTTGGCATGCTCATTCCCGCAGCTAGGCCGCGAGGCGGACTCATCCCGCTCATTCAGACAAACAAATATGTGGTGCTCAAAATTTGGCATAGCTAATTCTTCCCTCAATTCCCCCTTTGGATGCAATCGCACCATCCTGGATGCACAGGACACCCGCGCACGCCGCTTCCGCATCTGCGAGAATAGCGGTCTATGCTTTTGGACGATCTTTCTGCAGTCAAAGACGATATGGTGGCCTTCATCGCCGGGCACGGCATGAGGCGCATGAATGGCTATGTGCCCGAAGAAGTTCCCACGGTTGTGTTTGAGGGTGACGACAGCGACAGTTGGAAGGATTTCGTCGAGCATGCCAAGGCTGCCAACGCGCCATTTCTCACCATGAGCGAGGTCATCCTCGAACCCGAAGACGTCGCCACACTCATCGGCCAGGTACGCGACCAGAACTACCCGGACCACGATGCTGTCGAGCTTGAAGAGGCGCAGTCACTTACCGCACATGTAGGAAAAACCGGCTACCTGCAGCTTGGGTTCGCTCACGGCGGCGTTATGTTTCTCTATGAGACCGCGACCGAGTGGTACGACACGTTCCAGGAGTTGATGGAAACGGTCGGAGACCTCGGGCAGATCATCGTTGACGACTCCGACGACGACTGAGGCTTGCGGTGAACGAAACCCAGTCTGCGGCGCCTCCCCAATCAGCTTCCAAAACATCCGATGTGCGATGGACTGCATCGGCCACTGATTCACCAGCGGCAAAATCATTGGCATCGGAGCTAGGCCTTCCGCTTTCGATCGCTTCCC
>Ga0302317_10002833_pt1 | contig 11633 bp, 9 predicted proteins | sample III_Palsa_N3_3_FD_200450 | JGI IMG/M metagenome (GOLD analysis project Ga0302317, IMG submission 200450) | Peat permafrost microbial communities from Stordalen Mire near Abisko, Sweden - III_Palsa_N3_3 | ecosystem: Environmental > Terrestrial > Soil > Palsa > Peat permafrost | place: Sweden...
CGCCTTGAACCGCTTCCAGTTGGCCACATAGCCCATGGCCGACATCGCCAGCATCCGCGCCTGGTCTTCGCCCAGTTCCCGCACCACCTTGCCGGGCGAGCCCATCACCATGGAATTGTCGGGGATCTCCTTGCCCTCGGTGATCAGGCTGTTCGCGCCGATCAGACAGTTTTTTCCGATCCGTGCGCCGTTCAGGATGATCGAGCCGATCCCCACCAGAGAGCCGTCGCCGATCGTGCATCCGTGCAGCATCACCATATGCCCCACAGTGACGTTGGCGCCGATGGTGAGTGGAGAGCCGTGGTCGGTATGCAAAACCGACCCGTCCTGCACATTGCTATTCTCGCCGACGACGATGGGATCATTGTCCCCGCGCAGGGTCGCGCCAAACCAGATACTGGCGTTCTTCTTCAGGATGACATTACCCAACACGATGGCGTTGGGCGCAATCCAGTATTCGTCTTCGGCCGGAAGGCTGGGGGCCAGCGCGCCCAAGTTATAAACATTCATCCGTACGCCGCCTTTATTAAAACGTTTGGCTTGCTTAATCGTTTTTAAACCCTGTTACCATCATTCTAGTCAGGCGATTCGGGACGGTTATCCCGCCCCGAATCCCCGCCGCGGAATTCGCTCCGCGGTCTCCTTTGGTCGGAGTACAGGGTCGCGTATGGCAGTTCGGCGGTCCCTAGGACCACCCCGCCCCCTGATCGATGTGTCGCCGCCCCCTGGTTCGGCGCCCCAATCGTCTCCGATCCATTTCAATTCACCCGAAGGGCGGTCCATTGCGGACGCGCCCTTTTTTCTTACCCCGACGGAGGGCTCCATGACCAAACGTGCTCTGAAGCGAGTTGTGCGCGAAAGCGCATTCGCCGCCGATCAGTTCGAGGACGCCAAAATCCGCCGGCTCCCGGTCGAGCGAGGGTGGTCGCCGCACGCCCACGCCCACAACGACGATCGTGAGCAGGGGTATCTGAAGACCATCAAGGCCAAGAGCGTCGGCCAATCCCAGCTCATCGAGGCCATCGACTGCCGCAACCTGGTCATGGCGCTCGGCCCCGCCGGCACCGGCAAGACCTATCTGGCCATCGCCAAGGCGGTGGAGGCGCTGGAGGCCGGCAAGGTCGGGCGCATCGTCCTGTCGCGCCCGGCGATCGAGGCCGGCGAATCCATCGGCTTTCTGCCTGGCGACATGGAGGACAAGCTGGCGCCCTACCTTAGGCCCCTCTACGACGCCCTGTCGGACCGGCTGTCGATGAAACGGGTGAGGGGGCTGATCACCGAGGGCGCCATCGAGATCGCGCCGGTGGGCTACATGCGCGGCAGGACCCTGAACAACGCCTTCGTGGTCATCGACGAGGCGCAAAACTGCACCTATGGCCAGCTGAAAATGCTGCTGACCCGGCTGGGCTGGAATTCGACCATGGTGGTGACGGGCGACCCGAACCAGTCAGACCTGCTGCCCGGCGTCTCCGGCCTGGGTGATGTGGCCGACAAGTTCGAGACCCTGCCCAACATCGCCGTGGTCCGTCTCACCGACGTGGACATCGTGCGGCATCCGCTGGTGGCCGAGATGCTGGGGGTGCTCTAGCTTAGCCGCTTCCAACAAGCTCCTCTTCAGCCTAGGGTTGCCCCGGGGTGTGAAACCTCACGCTGGCGTTCTTCCATCGCGCGACGACCCGCAAGGGCGCGATCAGCGAATAGGGACGTCAGCTCCATTGCTTTAGGTGCAACCGAAAAGCTTCCTGGCGCCGGCCGCAAGGCAAGTCGCCGTCAGACTCTGCGAGCTTCGGGCTCCCGTCTGATGGCTACGGCGCCAGGGAGTTTTCTGGAGACAGGGCTCTATGTTGTACGCCGTCGCCATAGTTCTGATCGCCGCCGCCGCTCTGCTGGCGATGCGCTATCGCGCGGCGATCACCATCCAGGCCTGGCAATCAGGCCTGTACTACCGTGATGGCGTTTTCGTCCGGGTTCTGGACTCCGGCCGGCACGTGATCTGGGGGCAAGCCAAGCGTCGTCTGATTGTTCCGATCGCCAGGAATCCACAGTTTCAAGCGACCGGCGCAATCGATGTGCTCAGCGCCGACCGATTCTCCTTCCGGCTTTCGGCCACGGTGATCTTTACCATCACTGACCCTCGGAGGGCTTACGAAGACAGCTATGCCCAGCGCTTAACGCTCGGGTTGAACGACGCCTTGGTCGCGCTCGCGAGCCAGATCTCTCTTGAGGCCATGCTGACCGACCGCTCCGACATGCCGCAAAGCCTTCTCGACCGGGTCGCAGGCTTGGTCCCCGAACTCTCGCTCACTGCCGCCGTACTCGGGCCCGTGCTTTTGCCACCGGAAACGCGACGCCTTTTCACCGAAGTGGAGCGCGCGAAGCTGGAGGCGCAAGCCGCCTTGGAAAAGGCGCGCGGCGAGCAGGCGTCTCTGCGCTCACTCGCCAATGCGGCCCGGATGCTGAAGGGCAATCCGGAACTTATGAACCTGCGCCTGCTTCAGACGCTTGGCGGCAAGGGAACAACCGTGGTTTTGGGACAGGGCGCGATGGCCCCGCTAACGGCCGGCGACTGAGGTCGGTTGCTGAGTCTCTGTGCGCTGCCAGTCCTCAGCGGAGACGACCAACACCTCAATGCCGTCTTCGTCGACGACTCGTTGAGGGCCTACGGCAATCGCCTTGTCTATCACGTCATCGAGCCGGGCCTGAGCGTCGGTGACCGTCCAGAAGTCAGCTGACATTCTACTCCAGATCCTCCGCCAGGATCGCCATTTCGAACATGAACGAACCCGGCTCGTCCTCGTCTTCGTAGATGACGCCGATGAACTCGCCCTTCAGCTCGACCTCGGCGGAGTCCTTCTGCTTCGGCCGCGCGATCACGGACACGTGCGGGTTGCCGAAGGTGCGCTTCAGGTGCGCTTCGACGCGCTTCAGGTCGGTCTCTTTCACGGGCGCTCTCCGGCGGGCTGGAATCGGCGCGAACCTAGTCCCATCCGCGTAGAGAGCAACCCTTGCCGCGCTGGCCGGACGGACTAGCCGCTCGGGTCGTCGTAGGCGTGCTCGGCCAGGGTGTGGTCCATGGTCCTGGCCGGCTCGTCGCAGGTGGGGCAGTTGACCAGCCGCGCCGGCACGCCGACCGCCGTGCAGCCCGGCGGAACCGGACGCAGCACAACCGCGCCGGAGGCGATCTTGGCGTAGTCGCCGATGACGATGTTGCCGATCACCGTGGCCCCGGCGCCCAGCAGGACGCCCTTGCCGATCTTCGGGTGCCGGTCGCCGCGTTCGGCGCCCGTGCCGCCCAGGGTCACGCCCTGAAGGATCGATACGTCATCGCCGATCACCACAGTCTCGCCGATGACGATGCCGGTGCCGTGGTCGACGAACACGCCCGATCCGATACGGGCGGCGGGGTTGATGTCCACCTGGAACACTTCCGACATGCGGCTCTGCAGATAAAAGGCCAGGGTCTCGCGCTGTTGGCCCCAGAGCCAGTGCGCCACCCTATGGGTCTGCAGCGCCAGGAAGCCCTTGAAGAACAGGAAGGGCTGCATGTAGCCCTTGCAGGCCGGGTCGCGCTCGAACACTGCACGCAGGTCGGCCTCGGCCATGGCGATCAGGGTCGGGTCGGAGCCATAGGCCTCCTCGGCGATCTCGCGCACGCTCATGGCGCGCAGTTCCTGATCGCCGATCTTGCGGGCCAACTGGTAGGACAGCGCCTCGGCAAGGCCGTCGTGCTTGAGGATGGTGGAATGGAGCAGGGACGCCAATCCCGGTTCGGTCTGGGCGGCGTGCGCGGCTTCATTGCGCAGGGCGGCCCACACTGGCGGCGCGGTGTCGGCAGCGACCACTTCTAGGCGTTGAGACATGGCCGGGCTTCTCCCCAAGGTCGGCGCAAGGATCGCCAACGCCGCTTAATATAGCGTTTGGTTGGCGGGCGGGACAGTCACGCCCCTTTCGGGCATATGGTGGAGCGCCCATCTGGGCGCCAGGGCCGCCAGTAAAATCCCGCCGCCCCTCGAATGGATGAGTTGATGCCGACCTTGAAAGACCGCCTGCCGCCCGAGCCCGAGTTCGGCGAGGCCCTGCCGATTTCACCAGCCCCGCCGGTGCTGGATTTTCTCGCGCGGCGCCGGTCTGCGTCGGCCGCGACCCTGCGCGCGCCCGCGCCGGATAAGGCGCAACTGCGCGACCTGCTGCGTCTGGCTGTGCGGGTTCCCGATCACGGCAAGCTCAACCCGTGGCGTTTCATCGTCCTGGAAGGCGACGGCAAGGCTCGGTTCGCCGACGCGCTGGAGCAGATCGCCGAGACGGCGCCGGACAGTGAGAAGCGCAAGGGCGCGCTGTTCAAGCTGAAGATCCCACCGATGGCGGTGGTGGTGGTGTCGCGCTACATCGAAGGCAAAATCCCCGAATGGGAGCAGCGGATGTCCTCCGCGGCGGTGTGCAACACCCTGCTGATCGCCGCCCTGGCCATGGGCTTCGGCGCCAACTGGATCACCGACTGGTACGCCTATGACGAGGAGGCTGCGGCGTTGCTGGGCCTCGGCGCCGGCGAGAAGGTGACCGGCTTCGTCTACCTCGGCACGCCCGACGAGGCTCCGCAGGAGCGGGTGCGGCCGGATGTGAACGCGCTGGTGAGCCGCTGGAGGTGAATGCGAGGCTGGACCATATCAGGGCTTAATTCCGAACCGCTGATAATATTGGTCGATATTCGGATAAAGAATTCGCGCCGCCCTCAATCGTTCTGCCGCCATGTCCGGTTGGTGAAGGCGACTAAGAACGATTCCCGACATGAAGAGGGGGCTGGCGAATCCAGGGTCCAATTCCAGGGCGGCATTGTAGTCGTCTAGCGCCGCCTGCAGGCGCCCGGCGCGAAAATTGACCATGGCGCGACTATCCAAATAGGCGGCCGGGTCGGCGGACAATTCAATGGCGCGGTTGCAGTCGACGAGGGCGCCATCGAGCTCGACGCTATGCACGCCTCGCAACCAACAGCGGGCGTTCAGTAACTTCGGCATCCTCGGATGCTTCTTAAGCTCCGCGTCCAACCGGTCCGCGGCGTCATCGAAACGACCCCCCAATTCGTCGACATCGACGCGATCCAGAAAACTCGCAATGCCGTCGTCGGTCGCCACATCGGGATCAGAATCCAACAGCTCCAACGCTTGATCGATTTTCCCGGCGTAAGCCAACTCGTTCGCTAGCCAGGAGCGGGCTTGGGCGTTGCCTTGCTCCAGGTCGTATGCGGCCTGCGCGTCGCGAAGGGCATTCGGGTGATCGCCCATATTCGATCTCAACTCCGCGCGAGCGATGAAGCGCTTGCTGGAGCCGTCGAGCGCAATGGCCTTGCCATAGTCCTCATCAGCGGCGGCGAAATCCAAGAGTCTGGTTTCGAACCAGGCGCGGTCCGCGACCCGAGCGATGTCCTCGGGCTTGTCCTTGATCCGCTCGTCATAGATTGCTCTGACCCGCTGAGTGGCCGGCGCCAGCCGCATGCGGGAAGCGTCGTCCCAGCGTCGGGGGTAGTCGGCCGGCAAGGCGATATGAGCGGACTTCGCCGAGGCGTCGGCGATCGCCTTTTTGGTCGCGCTGACCTCCTCGGCCGGAATTTCAACGCCGCTTTCGCGAGAGCTGATGTCTTCCACCAAATTCTCGCCCGTCAAGCTCATCGCCCGACGCCAGCTCACCGCAGGGAGTGAGAGCGCCGCCTCCCCGGCTCCGGTGACGCTGACCCCTCTACCCTGATCTGGCAGTTTGATGACGACATGGCTGTGGGCTGTCCAAGGTTGCGAGATCAGCGCCGGAAGGTTTCGCCACGCCGCCCGGCCCCGAGAAGCGTCAAGCTCGACATCGAGGGTTGGCAACCAATCCAGTTGATTTCGCCCGTCCTCGAACTGCCAGTTGGGGTAGCCGACGCCTTCCAGGCGGACGGTCCAAATGGATTCGATTGGATCGAACGACGCTTGCGGCTTGCCGATATCCTCGCTGCCAACCCATGTCTTCGCCGCCTTTTCCGCGAAGGTCTTCAGTCGCTCCTCGAGGTCTCCCCCGCCTTCGACGCGCTGTTCGGACCCGAACGGGCCAGCGTATTTCAGCTCAAGCTGGAAGGGAGCCGGAAGGTAGGGTCCAGCCGACATGTCGTAGTTCAAATTTACGTCTATGTCGTTGCGAGCATTCGCGCGCCGCGGAAGGTCCACGAGCCCCGTCTCGGCGCTAAAAAGCGGCAGAACCGTTCCGTATCTTGGCACGTCATTGATGTCTTCAAGACGTGAGCCGATCGCAGTCCCATCAAGCCAGTAGGATGCGCCGTTAATCTCCGCGCGCACGAAAATATGGTCGAACGCCATGGCGGAGGGAGGCATCTCCTTCACTGCGTCTCCTTGGTCCATGTTCGCTAACACCGGTTCGGCCTTCACGCCCAGTCGGTCGAGGACGGCCAGCAGCAACAGGGTCTTCGCCTTGCAATCCCCGTAGCGCTTACTCCAGGTCTCGGCCGGGGATTGGGGAACGTAGTTTCCCGACCCCAGCGCAATCAATTGATACCGCACCTCGTCCTGAACAAGCTGAAGAGCATCGGCTGTTCTACGCAGCGGATCGGGCGAGCGCGCGGCGATGGCGTCGATGCGTTTGGCCAGGTCCGATCCCGCGGGAATGGCGTCGTTCACCTTGTAGAGGGGAGCCATGGCGGCCTTCACCTCACTCCAGTCCTTGAAGCTGGTGAACACGATCATCGATTGTGGCTTGAACCGGTCGGGGTAGTTCTTCGGCATCTCTGGCAGTTTTGACACCGGCAGCGAAACGACCAATTCTTTGCGATTATGGTCGATGTCTTGAAGCGTCGGGGTGACGCCCGGCATAAGCACCTTCCACGTGATGTTCCGACCTTCCGGCCAGACCAGACGGGCCCTGCCAAATCCAATCTGAATAGGCGAGGGCAACAGAATAAGTCCGTCCTGGACATTGCCTTTCAGGACGCTGTCGCTCTGAGCAATGCTGAAGGTGATACGCAAAATGTCGCCGACCTGCAGTCCCTCTACGTGCTGAACCGCGGTCAATTGACCATCGAAGATCTTTCGCTCCAAACCGGTCTCACGGCGAAGAACGGTCAGCCCGGCCCCGCCCTTAAGCGCGTCGATCCTCTGCGCCCCGCGCAAAACCTCGATACGGTAGAATGTGATATCGCCGTGATCCGGTCGCCACGGGTAGGAGATCGTGCCCACCCTGTTGAGGACTTCCGGGCTGGTGATCAGGGTGGCGATATCGAAGTAGCCGGTGACGGTATCCCCATCGACCAGCACCTGTTCGTCGAACAGCGGCAAAACGCTCCCTGACTTGGGAAGATTTTCGGCGACGGGTTCCGCGGCCGGACGGACCCAGTTTGGAACAGGCCCCGTCAAGGGCTTGTCACCTGCGAAAGCTGGAGCCGCCATCGCTGAAAACAGGCACGCGCACATGGCCGCCGCGGCGACGAAATCAAGCTTCAACACGACACCCCCAAAATCTACAACTCCAACGTTGCAGACTAATCCTGGGAAGCCAAGCTGAAGAACAAATCGCGCAGGATGGGCCTACCCCCGTCCGCGATACGCCGGCACGCCCTGGTCTGGCAGCCACAGCCCCTCCGGCGGCGGCCCGGATTGCCAGAAGACGTCGATCGGTATCCCGCCGCGGGGGTACCAGTAGCCGCCGATGCGCAGCCAGTGCGGCGCCACGGCGTCCATGATCTTGCGCGCCACATCGAGGGTGCAGCCCTCGTGGAAGGCGCCGTGGTTGCGGAATGAGGCGAGGTAGAGCTTCAGCGACTTGGACTCCACCAGCCATTCGGCCGGGGCGTAGTCGATCACCAGATGGGCGAAGTCCGGCTGGCCGGTCACCGGGCACAGGCTGGTGAACTCGGGCGCGGTGAAGCGGGCGAGGTAGATCAGGTCCGGATGCGGGTTCGGCGCGCGCTCCAGCACGGCCTCATCGGGGCTGGCGGGCGTGGCGGTCTGATGGCCGAGCTGGGTCAGGGTCTCTTCAGTCATGGCGGCAAACCTAGTCGCTCCATCGCCCGCGACAAGCAGGCGTCGTCTGACTATGGTCCCGCCAAAGGCAAGGGGAGGCGCATATGGCTGAGGATTTCGACGGCAAGATCGTGGTGGTGACCGGCGCATCGACAGGCCTGGGCCGCGCCATCGCCCTGGAAGTGGCCGGACGCGGCGCCAAGGCGGTGGTGGTCAACTACGCCAACAGCGCCGCGGAAGCCGAGATCACCGCGGGGCTGGTGCGCGACAAGGGCGCCGAGGCGGTCCTGGTCCGCGCCGATGTCGGCGACGATGACGGCTGCAAGGCCATCGCCAAGGCGGCCGAGGGCTATGGACGCGTCGACGCCCTGTTCAACAATGCCGGCATCACCCGTTTCGCCCGCGACCACGCCAACCTCGACGCCGTGTCGGCGGACGACTTTCTGGCCATCTACCGCATCAATGTAGTCGGCGGGTTCCAGATGATCCGCGCCGCCCGTTCGCTGCTGGAAGCCGGCGAGGGGCCAGGCGCGGTGGTGATGACCTCCTCCATCGCCGGCGTGGCGGGGATAGGCTCATCGGTGGCCTATGCCGCCTCCAAGGGGGCGCTGAACACCATGACCATCTCGCTGGCGCGGGCGCTGGCGCCGAAGATTCGGGTCAACGCGGTCTGCCCCGGCTTCATCGACACCCCCTGGTTTGGGCGCGGGATGGAGGAGGAGGCTTTGGAGCGCATGCGCCAGGGCGTCGCCGCCTCGACGCCGCTGAAGGTCGCCTCAAAGGCGGAAGACATCGCCGCGGCCGCGGTCTTCCTGGCCTCGCCCGCCTCCCGCCACGTCACCGGAGAAACCCTCCTGGTCGATGCCGGAACCCACCTGGGCTACACGCCCCTGACCGCGCGGTAGCATCCTTACAGGTCCTTTATGCCGGCCGGGTCGAATACGGCGCGAACCTTGATGGGCGGCGGCGCTACTTCAGGTCCCAGTGCGACCACACAAGGATCAACGATGAGAGTCGGGCGCCGACGCGGGCGAGTTCCGCGCCTGACGGCCCGATCGTGGCGCCGACGTCTCAGGCGCCTACGAAATGGCCACACGCTACGGCGAATGTCTGGTTACTGATCAGCTTCCGCCCCACATCGCCGCCGCCGACCGGCGCCGTTGATCCGGCGTTCGGCCCTGGTGATGCTGAAAACGCATCAAGCGGGCGGGCTACGACGAGAGTGAAGTCTGATGCGCAATCGCGCGGCGGAATTGGGCGGTCGGTAAAGTGGTCCTGGGCGTCCTGACCGCACGGTTACGAGCTCGAGCGTTGCCTAGGCGTGCAAGACGAGGCCCCCGCCGCTCTCGGGGCGGGGCGAGTTGAAAACCAGACCGTTTCCCGCAACTGGGCGGGCCAAAAAAAACTAGGGGATACCATGAAATATCGTTTCACCACCTTGCTGGCCTCGACCGCGGGCGCCCTTGCGGCGCTGGTCGCCACGGCCGCCTTCGCCGACGACGCCACGGACGCCACGCCGCCCGCGGCCGCCGCCCCAGCCGCTCCTGCCCCACCGTCGGCGGCGCCCTATCCGGCGATGTCGGCTTCGATCGCGGGCAACGCGCCGCCACTGACCTTCGACCTGGGCATCCTTGGCAGCAAGGTCACCATCGGCGGGGTTATCAGCGCCTATGCGCAGACGCAGGATAACCCGGTGTTCAATTTTTCCACCGGCAAGAAGGATCAGCAATCCACCATCGACCTGAGCAACGCTCAGCTGTTCATCAACAAGTCGGACGGCTTCGTCCAGTACTTCGTCGAAGTCGGCGCCTACTCGCTGCCGGCGCTTGGCCCGTTCCCCTACACCAATGCGACGAAGCAGCCGGGCCTGACCTACGGCAACCTGCCGCAAGGTTTCCTGAAGCTGGTTCCCAACGCCAATTTCTCGATTGAAATCGGCGCCCTGCCGACCCTGATCGGCGACGAGTACACCTTCTCGTTCGAGAACCTGAACGTCGAGCGGGGCCTGCTCTGGGGCTATGAGCCGGCGGTGAGCCGCGGCGTGCAAGCCAACGCCACCTTCGGCCCGCTGGCCATCTCCGTGGCGTTCACCGACGGCTTCTATTCGGGAAAGTATAATTCGATCTCCGGCCTGGCCACCTGGACCATCGACAGCGCCAACACCTTGGCGGTCGACGCCGAAGCGCCGACGGGCAAGGTCAATGTCTTTACCGGCGCCACCTTCCCGCCGACGGCCAACGAGTCGATCTACAACATCATGTACACCCACACGGCGGGGCAATGGTTGTTCAACCCCTACCTGCAGTACACCTCGACCCCGTCCAGCAGCTTCTACGGCTACAAGGGCGTGAACAGCTGGGGCGCTGCGGTGCTGGTCAACTACGCGTTCGATTCCAAGTCGAAGCTTTCGGGTGTGAGCATTCCGTTCCGGGTCGAATATCTGGACAGCCAGGGTTCTTCGAGTTCGCCGGCTCAACCGGCCATCCTGTTCGCCCCCGGCGCCAAGACCTGGTCGTTCACGGTCACGCCGACCTATCAGTACAAGCAGTACTTCATCCGTGCTGAGGTCTCCTATGTCACCGCCAGCAACATCGACCCCTACGACTTCTTCCTGGGCGGCGCCTACGGCACCAGCGGCGACAAGAAGAACCAGGCCAAGGCCCTGATCGAGACTGGGGTGGCGTTCTAGTCTGCGGCGCCTCGAAGCCTGCGGTCATCCTCCCCCGACCGCAGGCTTCTTTTTCTTCTCAAGTGGATGGCGGGACGGTCCCAAGGGCCGTCCCGTTTCTATTGCGCAGTGTGTTTGCGGGATGAGCGGACGGTGTTTTTTCAAACAGGCGTTCGCGGGCGGTTGCGCCTCGCCAAAGGCCGCCTGATAATGAACATGCTTGATCATAGAAAAAGCCGAGCTCGCGGAATGCGGCGCCGGCGCGGAGGGAATTGTCGATGGCCTGGGATTTCGAGACCGACCCCGAATTTCAGAAGAAACTCGATTGGATCGAGGAATTCATGGAGACGGAGGTCGAGCCCCTGTCCCACCTGGGCATGGCCGCCTATGGTCCCGGCGGCCGCGAGAAGTTCATCAAGCCGCTGCAGCAGAAGGTAAAGGACCAGGGCCTGTGGGCCTGCCACCTCGGCCCCGAACTGGGCGGCCAGGGCTATGGCCAGCTGAAACTCTCCCTCATGAACGAGAAGCTGGGCCGCAACAGCTTGGCCCCCTCCGTGTTTGGCTGCCAGGCGCCCGATACCGGCAACGCCGAGATCATCGCCCACTACGGCACCGATGAGCAGAAGGAGCAGTGGCTGTGGCCGCTGCTCAACGGCGACATCCGCTCGGCCTTTTCCATGAGCGAACCCACCGGCGGCTCCGACCCTTTGACCTTCAAGACCACCGCCAGGCTGGAGGGCGACGAGTGGGTGATCAATGGCGAGAAGTGGTTCTCCACCGGCGCCCGGTGGTCGACCATCCTGATCGTCTACGCCATCACCGATCCGGACGAGAAGGACCCCTATCGCCGGACGTCCATGTTCATCGTGCCCACCAAGACCCCGGGCGTGGAAATCCTCCGCAACGTCGGCGTCGGCGCCAATGACGGGTCGGAGGGCTATGTCCGCTACAATGACGTCCGCGTGCCC
>Ga0302317_10002834_pt1 | contig 11628 bp, 13 predicted proteins | sample III_Palsa_N3_3_FD_200450 | JGI IMG/M metagenome (GOLD analysis project Ga0302317, IMG submission 200450) | Peat permafrost microbial communities from Stordalen Mire near Abisko, Sweden - III_Palsa_N3_3 | ecosystem: Environmental > Terrestrial > Soil > Palsa > Peat permafrost | place: Sweden...
CTGCGCCCGACGCGGCAGTGCCGCCCGGCGAAGTACCGCCCGGTGAAGTGCCGCCATGCCGCCGGAAGGGCGAATGCGGCGGATTCCGGGCCTCCGGTTCCTTTGTTCCGCGCATCCGCTGTGGGACAACCGGTCCCATGGCACTACAAGCAGCACTTCAGGTGAACGCCTTCGAGGCCAACGGCTACCACTACCTGGACGAGCCGGAGCCGCGCATCGCGGCCAGCGGTCCGCACCTGTCCGGGACCGTCTTCGACTTCCAGGGCGGCGGGCGGCACGTCAGGTTCTTCTGCACCAGGCTCAGCCTCGCCGAGAGCCTGGACCTGCGCCGGATCGGCCACCCCAGCTGGCGCGCGCTCGGACTGCGCGGGCCGCTGTACCTCAACGACGAACTGCGGCAGGCCCTCGGCCTGGACTTCGACAACCGGATGACCCACCTCGACCAGGCCCGCCGGCTGAGCTGGATCGGCTGACCTTTCGAGCCGCGCCACCAGCCCGTGGTGGACGCGGTGTAGGCGAACGGTCACCGGAAGGTCGGACAGGTTCGGTTTACGGTGAGGATTCCCGCCCTGGGGGCCTGCGGACTGCTGCTCCGGCCCACCGACGCTGTACCGTCGTCGAACGTCGTGCTGTCAACTGCGTACGGCGCCGATTCAGATCTGTGTGCGAGTGAAAGTGGCGAACGTGGCCCTGCCTACCGACCCCGTCCGCCTTGAGGCGGCGCTCCCCCCGGAACCGCCGGCCGCCGAGCCGCGCGGCCTGGGGTCGAGGGCCCGCCGCCGCTGGGCGCGAGTCCGGGCCGGGCTGCCGAGGACCGGGCTGGCCGTGCTGTGCGGAGTGCTGCTCGCGCTCTCCTTCCCGCCGTACGGGCTGTGGCCGCTGTCCGTGGTCGCGGTGGCCGGGCTGAGCCTGCTCACCCACCGCCGCACCGCCCGCCAGGCCGCCTGGACCGGCTTCGCCTTCGGCGCGCCCTTCATGCTCTGGCTGCTGTTCTGGCTCAATGTCATCGGCCAGGACGCCTGGATCCTGCTGGCGCTGTTCGAGGCGCTGTTCATCGCCGTGATGGCCGCCGGACTGGCGCTCACCTCCCGGCTGCCGGGCTGGCCGCTGTGGACGGCCTGCCTGTGGGTCACCCAGGAGTGGGCCAGGGACCGGGTGCCGCTCGGCGGCTTCCCCTGGGGCCGGCTGGCCTTCGCCAACACCTCCTCCCCGTACACCCCGCTGGCGGCCCTCGGCGGCGCCCCGTTGGTGACCTTCGCGGTCGCCCTCAGCGGCGCGCTGCTGGCCGCGGCGGTGCTGACCGCCAGGCAGCGCGGGAGCGGTCGCTGGGGCGTGCGCGTGGCGTCCTGCGCGGCCCTCGCGCTCGTATGCGCCCTGATCGGCTACACCGTGCCGCTGCCGACCGCCGGGGACACCAAGGACGGACCCGCGTCGGCCGAGATCGCGGTGATCCAGGGCAATGTGCCGCACGCCGGGATGGACTTCCTGGGCCGCCCGATGCAGGTGCTGGAGTACCACGTCGCGGAGACCCAGAAGCTCGCCGCCGCGGTCAAGGCGGGCCGCCAGCCCAAGCCCGACCTGGTGATCTGGCCGGAGAACTCCTCCGACGTCGACCCCTATCTGGACCCGGCCGCGGAGGCCATGATCCAGCAGACGGTGGACCTGATGGGCGTGCCGATCCTGGTCGGCGCCCTGGTCGACGGCCCGGACGCGAACCACGTGCAGAACGAGGGCATCGTCTGGTCGCCGACCACCGGGCCCGGCGCGCACTACACCAAGCAGCACCCGGTGCCCTTTGGTGAGTACGTGCCCTACCGGTCCTTCCTGACCAAGTACTTCACCGAACTGAACCGCGTCCCGGTCGATTTCTACGCCGGGAAAACGACCGGTATCCTCCAGGTGGGTCCGGCCAGGATCGGGGACGTCATCTGCTTCGAGGTCGCGTACGACGGCATCGTGCACGACGCCGTCGCCAAGGGCGGCAGGGTCCTGGTCGTGCAGACGAACAACGCCACGTACGAGCACACCGACCAGCCCGACCAGCAGTTCGCGATGTCCCGGCTGCGGGCGGTGGAGACCGGCAGGGCCGTCACCATCGCCTCCACCAGCGGGATCAGCGCGATCATCGCCCCTGACGGTCGGGTGGTGGAACGCACCCAGCTCGCCACCGCCGCCGAACTGGAAGCAAGGGTTCCGCTCCGGGACGGTCTGACCGTCGCGGATCGGGTCGGCGCGGCCCCGGAGTGGACTCTGGCCATCCTCGGGCTACTGGCCTGTGCGTTTGCCATGGGCGCGGGGCGGCGCAATCGTAGGTCAGCCACAGCGAACGATGATGCGGAAGAGAAGAAGGGGCCGGTCCGTGACGGACAGCACCACTGAGGACACCGAGACCTTTGGTGACCTGGGCAAGATCCTGGTGATCATCCCGACGTACAACGAGATCGAGAACATCGCCCGGATCACGGGCCGGGTCCGTGCGGCCGTCCCCGAGGCGCACATCCTGGTGGCCGACGACAACAGCCCCGACGGCACCGGCCGGGCCGCCGACGACCTCGCGGCCGAGGACCCGAACCTCCAGGTCCTGCACCGCAAGGGCAAGGAGGGCCTGGGGGCCGCCTACCTGGCCGGGTTCCGCTGGGGCATCGACAACGGCTACGACGTGCTCGTGGAGATGGACGCGGACGGCTCGCACCAGCCCGAGCAGCTGCCGCGGCTGCTGACCGCGCTGCGCGGGGCGGACCTGGTGCTCGGCTCGCGCTGGGTGCCCGGCGGCTCGGTGGTCAACTGGCCCAAGAGCCGTGAGTTCCTCTCGCGCGGCGGCAGTACCTACTCGCGGCTGATGCTGCGGGTGCCGATCCGCGACGTCACCGGCGGCTACCGGGCCTTCCGCAAGCAGACCCTGCTGGGCCTGGGCATGAGCGAGGTCGCCTCGCAGGGCTACTGCTTCCAGGTGGACCTGGCCTGGCGCGCGGTCCGCGCGGGCTTCCGGGTCACCGAGGTGCCGATCACCTTCGTCGAGCGCGAGTTCGGCGCGAGCAAGATGAGCGGCAACATCGTCGGTGAGGCGCTGAAGCTGGTCACCACCTGGGGGATCCAGAGCCGCCTGGGCAAGATCGCGGCGCCGGTGCCGGACCGCGAGGCATAACGCGCCACCCGCTCCGGGAACTGTCACGCTGGTCGGTGTGCGCTGTTCGGCGTACACCGGTCGGCGTGCACTGCTTTGTGCGGGCCGGTCGGCGCGCGAAGGGCTCCGCGCGCGGGCGTGGGTGGAACACCGCCACGCCGTCGCGCGTTGATCCTCCTGGGCGCGGAGGCGTGCGCCCGGCCCGCGTGAGCAGGGCGTTGAGACCAGGGAAGTGGGCAGCACCGTGAGCCGGACACAAGCAAGCAGTGCGGCGGGGCAGCCCCGCCCGGACAGGCGCCGGGGAGTGCTGCGGTTCCTGCCGCTGGCCCTGGTGGCCTGGGTGATCCTGGAGATCTGGCTGCTGGTCCTGGTCGCCCAGGTGATCGGCTGGGGCGCGCTGCTCCTGCTGCTGCTGGTCTCGGCGGCGCTCGGCGGGTGGGTGGTCAAGCGTGCCGGGATGCGCGCGCTGCGCGCCACCGCCGCCGGGTCGGCCGAGGCCGGCACGGCGGTCAGCATCGCCGGTGGCCTGCTGCTGATCCTGCCCGGCCTGCTGTCCGACCTGATCGGGCTCGCCTGCCTGTTCCCGCCGACCGCCAAGGTGCTGCGGCGGCTGCCGGGACGCCTGCTGCGGCGCGGCGGCGGCCCGATCGCGGACGCCTACCGGCTGCAGGAGCAGCTGCGGATCCACCGGCCGGACGGCAAGGTCGTCCCCGGTGAGGTCATCGTCGGCGAGGTGGTGGACGAGCACCCGGGCAAGCCGAAGCCGAACCCCTCCGCCCCGGCCCACCCGTACGACTACGGCCGCCGCGACCAGTAGCGCCGAGCGCCGCGGAAACGACGGCGCCCCGGAAACGACCGCAGCACGCAAACGACCGCAGGACCTGGGAGACGGCACCTCGTAGCAGGTGCTGCCTCCCAGGTCCTGCGGTCGGTCTGGGCCTGGTGTGCTGGGTGGGTCGGGTCTCAGGCGGTCTTGCGGTTGTCGCGCGGGTGGACGGCGATGTTCATACCGCCGGACCGCAGGACTGCGAGCCGCTCGGCGAGCACCTCCTCCAGTTCCTCGCGGGTCCGCCGCTCCATCAGCATGTCCCAATGCGTACGGGCGGGCTTCGCCTTCTTTGCCTCAGGCTCGTCACCGTCGAGGAGTAGTGCCTCGCTGCCGCAGAAGCGGCACTCCCACACGGTCGGGATCTCGGCCTCTACGGAGAACGGCACCTCGAACCGGTGTCCGTTCTGGCATGCGTACTCGACGGTCTGGCGCGGTGCCAGGTCGATGCCGCGGTCGGTCTCGTAGCTGGTGGCCCCGAGTCGCGTGCCGCGGAGAGCTCGCTCACTCATGAATCGTGCCTCCCGGGCTTATGGCCCACAGGACTGGATGTCGCTGTCTTCGTCGGTCTGTGCAACGTGCGGCAGCCGTCGAAGATTCCCGCGGGTCTGGATCCCGGGGAGGTGCGTCTTCCTTCGTGCCGCCCCTGTTTGTACCCAGACTTGCCCGATTTGTCACATCTGGAGGCGAATGTCACCCTAGGTGGCCGAAAACCTGCGGCAGGTCACCAGTGGCGGGCCGGGACCGGGCCGCCACCCGGCCATCACCCCGGAAGGGGAACCTCGTCGGCGGTCGCGGCACCACCCGAACTGCTGACTGTCCCGATCCCGCGCGCCCGCACCGTCGCCGGGCACACACTGGGAGACGGGGCCGGGCGCCGTTCGCCGCGGGTAGGTATGCCGCCCGCATGTGCCCGCTCGGTGAGTAATCTCACAGAAAGTGATCAGGCTCGGTAGCGATCACAGATCGTCGCATCGAAGGGAATCCCTGCTCATGCCCGACCGACCCGTGGCCGAACTGCTCCTGGGCCGCGCGCCCATGGACCACCCTCTGCCGTCGTTCGACCCCGACCGGGCTCCGGCCGGCGCGGGACAGCTGTTCGTGGAGTGGCTGACCGAGGCGGTCGCCGCCGGGGTCGTCGATCCGCAGGTGGTGACGCTCTCGACGGTGGACGCCGACGGATCGCCGGACGCCCGGGTGGTGGTGCTGCGGGACGTCGACGTCCAGGCCGGGGCGTGGATGTTCGCGGCCGACGCCGACAGCCCCAAGGGGCGGCAGCTGGCGGTGCGGGCCGAGGCGGCGATGACCCTGTACTGGCCGCTGCAGGGCCGCCAGATCCGGATCCGGGGCCACGTCCGGCAGGACGCGCCGCAGGTCTCGGCGGCCGAGTTCCTGACCCGTTCCCCGGCCTCCAGGATCGCCACCCTGGTCGGCCGCCAGAGCGAGCCGCTGGGCTCGCTGACGGCCTGGGACGTGGCCGCCAAGGAGGCCGCGGCACTGCTGGACGACGCCCCGGACGCGGTCGCCCCCGGCCACACCGTCTACTGGCTGCGGGCCCGCGAGGCGGAGTTCTGGCAGGGCGACCCCGACCGCAGGCACATCCGCCTGCTCTACGTCAGGAACACCCCGGTCTCCGCCCCGGCGGCCTGGAGCCGCACCCTGCTCTGGCCCTGACCGCGCTGCCGCTGACCGCGCTGCCCCGGCTTCCGGGCGGCGCGGTCAGAGGAAGCGCAGGACCGGGGTGCTCGGCTTGTCGATCTCGCCGGTGCGCTCCTCCGGGGCCTCGGCCGGCAGCTGCTCCTGGACCAGGGCCTGCACCGTCGGCACCGCCTCCGGGCCGGGGCTCTTCGCCAGCGTCAGCTGCTCGTGGGCCGGCCCGGCGGGCAGCAGCGGTGCCTCGGTGCGGGTGTCGGCGTGCGGGAGCAGCGCGATCACCGCATCCCGCTGGTCGTCCGGGGTCTCCTCGTCCAGCGGGTCCGGGGTGGCCGGGACCTGGATCCGCACCGGCGGCTGGTTGCCCAGCCGGACATAGCCGCGCCCGGGCGGCGTGTGGCTGGAGGGGGTGATGTCCAGCGCGGTGCCCAGGGCCTCCGGGGCCAGCTCCGGGTCCAGCGGGCCGAGCACCAGCCGGGCCCGGGTGGCCGAGCGCAGTGTGGGCTTGAGCCGCCCCAGGGCGTCCAGGTACTCGGCGACGACGACCGTGACATGGGCGGTGCGGCCGTGCCGCAGCGGGGTCTCCAGCAGGTCCTGCGGGTCGGTCCGGTCCTCCGCCTGGGCCAGCTCGCTCAGCTCGGCCGGGTGGTCCAGCAGCAGCCACAGCGGCCGGACCGAGTCCGGCGGCGGCGCGGTACCGGTGCGCTTGGCCAGGTTGTGCGCGTCCAGCCGGCGCTGGGTCTCGTTGGCGGCCCACTCCAGCGCGGCCAGCGCGCCGTGCAGGCTGGTCTCCACGGTGTGCACGCCCGGGCGGCCGACCAGGCAGGCGTGCTCGCCGCTGCCCGCGCCGTCCAGCACCACGATGTCGGCGTAGGGCAGCACCTGGAGCGCGAGCGAGCGCAGCAGGCTGGAGGTGCCGTGTCCGTGCGCGCCGAGCGCGAGCAGGTGCGGCTCGGTGGCGCGCGGGCCGGTGCGCCAGAGCACCGGCGGCTGGTGGGTGGTGCTGCCGCCCTGGTGCACCGGGATCATCCTGCTGGTACTGGTGGTGTCGGTGAAGCCGAGGACCAGCTCGCCCTGGGTGGTGACAAAGCGCTGGGCGACGATGTCGGTCGGCAGCGGCGCCAGCGCGGTGACCTGGAGGTGGTTGGTCTCCTCGTCCCAGGAGAAGCGGTACTCGCGGCTGCGTCCGGCCTTGCTGTGGATCACGTGCTCGATCCGGGCCCGGGCGTGCGGCTCGGTGTCGGTGAAGTAGGCCGGGTAGCGCAGGTCCAGCGAGACCAGCCGCCCCTCCGGGTCGAACTCCCAGCTGCTGAACGCGTCCTTGAAGTCGCCTCCGTGGCTGTAGAGCGGGCTCGGGTCGGACTCGTGCACCAGGTACGGGGTGAGCGCGGTGAAGATGGCGCCCAGCTTGAGCAGCGAGGTGTCCGGCGCGGGCTCGGCGGCCGGGCCCTTGTCCCGGCCCACCCAGGCGGCACTGCCCATCAGCGTCAGCAGCGCCAGCAGCGGCCCGTACGGCAGCAGGGCGACCGCCGCCGCGACGGCCACCACCGCGAGCGCGGCCGGGCCGCGCTTGTCCTTGGGGGTGTCGTTCCACTTCTTCACGGTCCACCGGCCGTGCGAGCGCAGGCCCCGGCCGATCGTGATCAGCGGGCCGAACATGTCGGCGGCGTGGTCGCCCGCGGTGCGTGCGAACTCGCGCCCTCGGGCTAGGTGCTCGGTGAAGGTCATCGGGATCTCCGGCGGCGGTGCTGGGACGGCGGTGCGGACGGGGGAGCGCGGTGCGGTTCGGGCTGACCGTGCGGTTCGGGCCGGCGGTGCGCGGGGGGCGCGGGATGGGTGCGCGGGGTGGGCCTCAGAACTTGAGGCCGCCGAGGAGGCTGGCGATGCTCGCCCCGCCCGCCTTGATGCTGGGCGCGATGGCGGTGCCGGCCAGGTAGAAGCCGAACAGCGCGCACACCAGGGCGTGCGAGATCTTCAGGCCGTCCTTGCGGAAGAAAAGGAAGGCGATGATGCCGAGCAGGACGACTCCGGAGATGGAGAGGATCACGGCGAACTCCTCGAAACGGTCGCGACGGCCCGGCCCGTGGGGACTGGCCGGGCCGTTCCGAACATTCTCACAGAATGTATCTAAATAGTGACGAAAAGTAAGATCATGCCATAGTGCGCAAACGGGTGGTTCTTGCTGGGCCCCATGGAGGACCGGCCCGGTGGGCGGCGCGTAGCCGATCGTGTCCCGGCCCCGCTGCCGCCGCCGGACGGCGCGCGGCACGTTCGCCCGTACGGGTGCTTGTCCCGGAAGCTGGAGCGCCCCGGTGCCGGGCCGGGCGATCCGGCACAATGGCCGGTGCCGCATTCGACACCGGAGACCGAAGGACGTGGACGCGATGAGCGAGGCAGCGCAGCCCGAGGAGATCGACCCGGCCGTGGTGGAGCTCGCCGGGCGGGTCTTCGACGCCGCCCGCACCGGTGACGCGGCGGCCCTCGCGGGCTTCGTCGACGCCGGGATCCCGGCCGACCTGAGCAACGACCGGGGCGACACCCTGGTCATGCTCGCCGCCTACCACGGCCACGCCGAGGCCGTCCGCGCGCTGCTGGCGCGAGGCGCCGACGCGGACCGTGCCAACGACCGGGGGCAGACCCCCCTCGCCGGGGCCGTCTTCAAGGGCGAGCCGGACGTCATCGAGGCGCTGCTGGACGGCGGCGCCAACCCGCACGCGGGCGCGCCGTCGGCCGCCGACGCCGCGCAGATGTTCGGCCGCACCGAGCTCGTCCAGCGGTTCGGAATGCGCTGACCGGCCGGTTAGCATTGCCGCAATGGACATACGAGTCGTGGGCTACAGCCATCCGGACGCCCAGCGGCTGATCGCCGCGGTGCAGCAGGAGTACGTCGTCCGCTACGGCGGCATCGACACGACCCCGGTCGACCCGGCCGAATTCGATTCGCCGTACGGCCTGTTCGCCGTCGGCTACGACCAGGACGGCAGTCCGGTGGCGACCGGCGCCTGGCGCGCCCGGGAGGGGACCGAGGCCGGGCTGGCCGACGGCGACGCCGAGCTCAAGCGGATGTACACCGTGCCGTCCGCGCGCGGCCGGGGCCTCGCCCGCCGGATGCTGCGCTTCCTGGAGCAGCAGGCGCAGTGTGCCGGGCGGCGGCGGATGGTCCTGGAGACCGGTACCGAGCAGCCCGAGGCGCTGGCGCTCTACGCCGCCGAGGGCTACCTGCCGACGCAGAAGTTCGGCGTCTACCGCGAGTACGAGCAGAGCGTCTGCCTGGCCAAGCCGCTGCCGGTGGCCGCGGCGGCGGAGGCCGGGCGCCCGGCCCGGATGGGCTAGCCGGAGCGGTCGCGCGGGGTCCCGCGCCGGAGACTGGGCGCACAGCGTCCCGCGTCCTCCGGAGGAAGGTCCCGCCATGTCCTGTCTCAACCGCAAGGATCTCGGCCTGCTGGTCCTGCGCCTCGGCACCGGCGGGGTGCTGATCGCCCACGGCACCCAGAAGCTCTTCGGCTGGTTCGGCGGCGGCGGGATCGAGGGGACCGCCAAGGGCATGGAGCACATGGGCTTCCTGCCCGCCCGGGAGAGCGCCGTCGCCGCCGGGCTCGGCGAGGCGGGCGGCGGCGCGCTGCTGGCCCTGGGCCTGGCCACGCCGGTCGCCGGGGCCGCCGCCGCGGGCGCCATGGCCGGGGCGGTCGCGGTGCACACCCCGAACGGCTTCTTCAGCCAGGGCGGCGGCTACGAGTACCCCGCCTTCCTCGGCCTGTGCGCGGCCGGCCTGGGCCTCGCGGGCGCCGGCTGCTACTCGCTGGACCGGCTCACCGGGCACCGGCTGGACCGCACCTCCTATGTGCTGGTCGCCTTCGCGGCCAGTGCCGCCGCCGCCACCGCCGTGGTCAGCCGCCGGGTCGTCCCCGGCCCGCCGGAGCCGCCCGCGCCCGCCGCCGACGCCCCGGACTCAGGGGATTCCGGGCTCTAGCGCGGGCCGTTGACGCCAGAAGCTAATCGGCGTAGCTTAATAGCTATCCGAGTTCGCCAATGGAGGTCGACATGAACGCCACCGCCCACACCCAGTACCTCCCGATACAGCGCGCCGACGGCAGCACCGGCCGGATCGCCTACGACGACCAGGGCAGCGGACCGCTGGTGCTGCTCGCCCCCGGCATGGGCGACATCCGCGCCACCTTCCGGTTCCTGGCACCGCTGCTGGTCCGGGCCGGGTACCGGGTGGTCAGCACCGACCTGCGCGGCCTGGGGGAGTGCGACACCGGCTGGTCCGAGTACAGCTCCGAGGCCACCGGCGGCGACCTCGCCGCGCTGCTGCGCCACCTCGACGCCGGTCCCGCGCTGCTCTACGGCAACTCCTACACCGCCGCCTCCGCCGTCCATGTCGCCGCCGACAGCCCGGAGCTGCTCCGGGGCACGGTGCTGGCAGGGGCGTTCGTCCGGGACGCGCCGCCGACCCTGACCGGCCGGATCGGGAAGGCCCTGCTCACCCGGCCGAGCCTGACCCGTACCGTCTGGTTCGCCTGGTGGCCGAAGATGTTCCCGAACCGCCCCGCCGACTACAGCGAGTACCTGGCCCGGGTCACCGCCAACCTGAAGGAGCCCGGCCGCACCGCCGCCTACGCCCGGATGTGCGGCGGCTCGCACGCCACCGCCGAGGCCAAGCTGCCCGCGGCCAGGACGTCCGGGGTGCCGGCGCTGGTGGTCATGGGCACCGCCGACGCCGACTTCCCCGACGCCGCCGCCGAGGCCCGCTGGGTGGGCGAGCAGCTGGCCGCCCGGGTCGAGCTGATCGAGGGCTCCGGCCACCACCCGCAGGTCGACGCCCCCGAGCAGGTCGCCCGGCTGATCCTGGCCTTCGACCCGAAGGCCCCGCAGGCCCCGCAGGCCCCGCTGGCCGGGCATGACTCGCGCACCGGGCAGAAGTAGGAGCGCCGCCATGGCCAGGGCAGGACTCACCCCGCAGATCGTCACCGGCCACGGTCTCGCCGTGCTCGACCAGGCAGGCCCCGCCGGGCTGACACTCAAGGCCGTCGCCGAACGCGCCGGGGTCGCCCCGCCGTCCCTCTACAAGCACGTGCGCAGCCTGGACGAGCTGCGGGTGCTGATGGCGATCCAGGTGCTCGGCGACACCGCCGACCGGATCGGCACGGCGGTGATGGGCCTGGCCGGGGACGACGCCCTGCGCGCCTTCCTGCGCACCTTCCGCGGCTACGCGGAGGAGTACCCGCACCGGCACAGCCTGATCGAGAGCCCGCCGCCCAGCGAGGGCGAGCACGGCCCGGAGCTGGACGCCGCCTCCGCCCGGCTGGTGGAGACCGCCTTCGCCACCGTGCGCGGCTACGGCCTCCACGGCGACGACCTGGTGCACGCGGTGCGGGCGCTGCGGGCGGTCGTGGCCGGCTTCGTCGGCCTGGAACACAGCGGCGGCTACCGGCTCGCCACCGACCTGGACGCCAGCTTCGACTTCCTGACCGAGCTGCTCACCAGCGGCTTCAACCGGCGGGCCGGGCGCGGCTGAGCCCAGCGGCTGACCTCAGGGACGTCAGCCGGTCGCGCCGGCCCCGACCGGCTCCGCGCCGGGTGCGGTGCGCACCGTCGTGGTGAGCCCGTCCGCCTCCGCGCCCCAGCGCCGGGCCAGCACCGCGCAGACCATCAGCTGGACCTGGTGGAACAGCATCAGCGGCAGCACCATCAGCCCGGCCGCCGGGCCGAACAGCACGGACGCCATCGGCACCCCGCTGGCCAGGCTCTTCTTCGAGCCGCAGAACACCACCACGATCCGGTCCGCCCGGCTGAAGCCCAGCCGCCGGCTGCCGAGCAGGGTCACCGCCAGCACCAGCGCCAGCAGCGCCGCGTCCACCAGCAGCAGCGTCAGCAGCCCCAGCGGCGACAGCCGCCCCCAGATCCCGGCGACCACGCCCTCGCTGAAGGCGCCGTAGACCACCAGCAGGATCGAGCCCCGGTCCACCAGCCCCAGCGTCCTGCGGTGGCGGCCCATCCAGCCGGCGGTCCAGCGCCGGGTGAG
>Ga0302317_10002847_pt1 | contig 11595 bp, 9 predicted proteins | sample III_Palsa_N3_3_FD_200450 | JGI IMG/M metagenome (GOLD analysis project Ga0302317, IMG submission 200450) | Peat permafrost microbial communities from Stordalen Mire near Abisko, Sweden - III_Palsa_N3_3 | ecosystem: Environmental > Terrestrial > Soil > Palsa > Peat permafrost | place: Sweden...
CCATGACTTCCCAGTTGCCGCGCCGGGACGCGAAGACGTTCAGGTCGTTGCGGTCGTCGCCACGCTCGACCAGATAGTCCGCCACGAAGCTCTCCGGTGGGATGGCACTCGCCGGAGAGATGTGGTCTGTCGTCACATCGTCGCCGAGCACGAGCAGCGGGTAAGCCTTGTAGCGGCCGAGCTGGCTGCCTTCGTTGGTCGAGGCGAACGGCGGCCGGCGCAGCGCCGTCGATTTCGGATCCCATGGATAGCGGGCCGAGGCCGGCGATTGCAACGCATGCCACTGCGGATTGGCGCTCGCCGTCGAAAACGCCTCGGGATAGTCCGTGGGTTCGGACGCGGCGGCTACGTGCGCCGCGATTTCCTCGCGCGTTGGCCATAGATCCGCGAGAAAGATCGGCGTGCCCTGCGCCGTGACGTGCAGCGGTTCAAGGCTCAGATCCCGCTCGGCGTCACCGGCCAGCGCGAAGCCGATGACCAGCAGCGGCGACATGATGAACGCGAGGTCAAGTTCGGCGTGAATCCGGCCCGGAAAATTGCGGTTGCCCGACAGCATCGCGACGGGGTAGATGGCCTTGCTCGCCATGCCATCGCGGATAGCCTCGGTCAGCGGACCGGAGTTGCCGATACAGGTAGTACAGCCATATCCGACGATATCGAAACCCAGCGCGGAAAGGTCATCCAGCACGCCGGCCCGCTCCAGGTAAGAAGCCGCAGCGGGCGAGCCGGGCCCCAATGAAGTCTTGACCCAAGGCGGCACCTTCAGGCCGAACCCGCGCGCCTTTCGCGCGACGAGGCCTGCCGCGATCAGCAGCGCCGGGTCGGACGTATTGGTACAACTCGTGATGGCGGCAATCGCGACCGGGTGCTTCGGCAGTGCCGCATTCGCCGTGGCCGGCTCGAAACCCAGCTTCGCGAGGACGGCGGAGGTTTGCGAATAGTCGAGCAGGTCTTGCGGACGGCGCGGGCCGGCAATGTGCATGCCGATCGAACCAAGATCGATTTCGATGGTGCGCGTGTACTTCGGTTCGGCCGACGGGTCGAGCCATAGACCCACACGTTTCGTGAACGCTTCGACAAGTTCGATCGCCGCCGGCGAACGATTTGTGGCGAGCAGGTAATCGAGCGTCGCCGCGTCGACCGGGAAAAATCCTGTCGACGCGCCATACTCCGGCGCCATGTTGGCGACGACCGACCGTTCGCCCGCGCTGAGCGTCACAACGCCTGCGCCGAAAAACTCGACGAACTCGCCCGACACACCGATCTGCCGCAGCCGCTGGGTCACGGTCAGCGCGAGATCTGTCGCACATATGCCCGGCTTTAGCGCCCCCGTGAGGCGAACGCCAATGACATCGGGAATGCGCTGCATGACCGGCATCCCGAACATCACGGTCTGCGCCTCGAGTCCCCCCACTCCCCACCCAAGTACGCCAATGCCGTTGATCATCGGCGTATGGCTGTCGGTTCCGATGAGCGTGTCGGGAACCGCCCATTGCTCGCCATCGCGCTCCTGCACCGTGACCACTGTCGCCAGTTGTTCCAGGTTGATGGTGTGCATGATGCCTGTGCCGGGCGGGTGAATCGTTACGCCGCGCAGCGCCCTCGAGGCCCAACGGAGGAACCCGTAGCGCTCCCGGTTGCGGCGAAGTTCGAGCTTCAGGTTCTGTCCGGCCGCATCGGGCACGGCGAAAAATTCGACCGAAAGCGAATGGTCGACCGATGAATCGACCGGCAGGACAGGGTTCAATGCTGTTGGGTCCGCTCCGGCTTCCGCCACGGCGTCGCGCATGGCGGCAATGTCGACGAGCGCCGGCGTGCTGGTAGTGTCGTGCATCAGCACCCGGTTCGGCTGAAAGGCAATTTCCACTTCGCTCGTGCCGTGTGCGAGCCACGCAAAAATGCCTTCGACCGCTGCGCGACGCTCCTCGTCGACAACGTTTCGCACCACGTTTTCGAGGAGTACGCGCAGTACGACTGGCAGGCGCCAGAGGGCATCGCCGAACAGTCCGTGTAGATCGACGAAACGAAAGGAGGACTGCGAGGTGAGCAACCTGGCTTCGGTGGGGGCGTAGACGGTTTCCATGACTGCATTTTTGCACTTTTACGCGCATAAATGCAATAAACCAGGAACTCTCCTGCTCATCAGATCGACCCAATAGGCTCTTAGGCCTATCAAAGTGTACACAGTTAATCAATAATCTCTTGAATCGCGGTGGCTATCCGCCATACACTGCCAAATGTGTCGACAATATCCATCATGACCAGCAAAAAAATCACCCGCCCCGCGTTGTTCGCGCTGCTTTCGCTGTGCGCAGCATTGACCGGCGCTGCCGCGAACGCACAGACACCCGCATCGCAGCCGTCCGCCGGTGGCCTGCCCGCCCGTACCCCATTCGATATTCCATACGGAATGCCGATCAGCCTGCAAGCCGCCAATCAGGCGATCGAAGCCGCCGAAGCCGAAGCCGCGAAGCACGGCTGGCGTGAAGCCATAGCGGTGACCGATCCCAATGGCGACCTCGTCGCCTTCGCGAAGATGGACGATACACAGAACGCTGCACCGGGTATCGCGGTGCGCAAGGCCGGAACCGCCGCGCGTTTTCGTCGCGATACGCGCTCGTTCTACAACAGCTTCGAAACCGGACACACCTATTCGGCAACGCTCGATCCTTCGCTGGTGGCATCCCCGGGCGGCTATCCACTCGTGATGGACGGCAAGATTGTCGGCGCGATCGGATGCAGCGGCGGAAGCGGCGATCAGGATGGCGATATCTGCAAGGCCGGAGCGGACGCGACGAAGTAAGCGAGGCAGTCATCATGGACGACAAACCCGACGGCACATCCGCAACGTCTCCCGTCATCGCGTCGCGGCGCCGATTCCTGATCAGGAGCGTCGCGGCTTCATCGGCGGACTGGGACGCTCTGATAGACTCCCGTTCGGAACGACACTACCCAAGGCCCATACGGTCACGACATGACCAGGCGCCCGGATAAAGACAAACCAGCATGTTGGGGGAAACAACGTCTCTAACCATGCCATCTGGTTGCCGGCACCTTTAGCCCCTTGAGATCGTCATCCGCAAACGGGGGCGGGCATTGGCCCGCATAAAGGTGCTGCCAATGAACAACACTCAACAAATCTATTCATTGCCGCGGGGTCGACTGGCAAGATGGCTGGTAGCGCCCGGTCAGGAAACACCACACGAGATACGCGTCGCACTGGTTGGCACGCTGTTCGGAACACTCCCAATTTTCTTCGGCGGCGTTTCTAACACGATCGCCGTTGCATGGGCCCTCGCCTATCGACATCCTACGTTGCCGTTTCAACTGTGGCTCGCGGCGGAAATACTGGTCTGCGCAACTCGCCTGGGTGTGCTTTACTTTTCGCGGCGGCGGGCAGCGCAAGGCAGGGAAACGCCCACCGACCTCTACATCCTGTTGGCCCCGCTGTGGGGCGCCACGGTCGGCTATGGCGCGTTTGTCAGCGCGATCAGCGGCGACTGGGTTGCCGCGACGCTGTCATTCCTTTCCGCGGCCGCTATGGTCGGCGGCATCTGTTTCCGTAATTTCGCCGCGCCGCGGCTCGTTGCCGTGATGATTTTCTGTTCGCTGGGACCGTGCTGCATCGGCGCGTTACTCGCTCGCGAACCTGTCCTTCTTCTTACGCTGCTGCAGATTCCCTTCTACATGTTTGCGATGAGCGTTGCCGCGCAGCGGCTGAACGGCATGCTCATCTCGACGATGAAAGCCGAACGCGAGAACAGTCACCGTGCGCGTCACGATGCACTCACCGGACTGCTCAACCGCGAAGGTCTGTTCAAGGCTACGGGGCCGCGGGGCACACCGCCCGTCACGGCCGGCATGACGCTCCTTTATCTCGACCTCGATGGCTTCAAGCCGGTCAACGATGCCTACGGCCATGAGGCTGGCGACATGTTGCTGATTCAGGTCGCGACGCGCTTGCGCGCACTCGGAAGCCCGCATGCGCTGGTTGCGCGTATGGGCGGCGACGAATTTGTCATCGTCGACAGGATCGCAGACGACCAGGCGCCGCAAAAGATGGCGGCGGCTGTTGCACGCGCAATCGAGCAGCCGTTCGAACTCGCGTCGGGCCTCGCGATTACCATAGGGGCTAGCGTTGGCATGGCGACTGTAACGACAGAGGACACCGATATCGACGCGGTACTCCGTCTGGCGGATAACGCGATGTACGACGCCAAGCGCAGAAAGAAAAGTGGGCTGGAGCTTGAACACCGGGCCGCCGAGGCCGCGGGTATTGCGGTCGATGCGTTCGTTGTCGAAGGCCCGACAGGTTGAACATCGCGCTTCGACGGGCAGCCGTCGACCCGTCGATAACACTCAGGAAGACGCTGACGCCGTGCGCGGCCCATGGCAGAGCTCCCAGCAAAACTCGAGAAATGCCTCGACCGCGGCCGGCGGCAAACGCCGCGACGGCCGGATAGCGTAGAGCGGAAAGGTCTCGCCCGGCCAATCCGGGAACAGTTCCACCAAGGCGCCGCTTGCAAGCAGATGCTGCACGCCAAGGGCCAGGACCTGCGCCACCCCAGCGCCGGCCACACAAGCTCCGACCATCGTATCGACGTCCGTTAGCGTCAGCAGGCCTGTCGTCTCGACCGGCAGAATCTCCTTGCCACGGTGAAATTCCCAGCGAAACGGTTTGCCGTGCTGTGGATCGATGTACTGGATACAGTCGTGCCCGACGAGTTTCTCGGGCGTCGCGGGGCGCCCATATTTCTTGAGATACGACGGCGACGCCACCGTCAGCACACGGGTTTCGAGCAGCAGCCGGGAGGACATGCTCGACGCCGGCTGCGGACCGAACCGCACCGCGGCGTCGATGCCTTCCGTCACCAGGTCGCCCGCATCCGGTAGCTGCACCACCGTCAGGGCGAGGTCCGGATAGCGCTCAGTGAATTCCGGTAATCTCGGCGCCAGCACGTTGCGGGCAAACACGGGGTTCAGGCTTACCCGCAGCGTCCCACGAACCGTCACCGCCGCACCTGACACGACATTGGCCGCGTCCTCGATGCCGGAAAGATGTGGCGCCGCCAGCTCGTAGAGCCGGGCGCCCTCGCCGGTCAGGTGCAGCGCCCGCGTCGTGCGATCCAGCAACCGTACACCCATGCGCGCTTCGAGCCGCGAGATCGACCGGCTCACGCCTGAAGCCGACAGTCCAAGCACCTCACCCGCCCGCGTAAAGCTACCGGTCTCGACGACGGCCGCCAGCACGCTCATCCCTGCAAGCAATCTTCCGTCAAAGCTCATGTGAGTCCCGCCTTTGATTCATCTTTGACTTTTAGCATAAATCATTTGATCGCCTCTATCTTAATCAAAAGTCGCGGGACGCCTATCTTCCCATCAACGACGCGTCACAGTGGCTGCCGCCACCCGGAAATGCGGCTTCGCACCACCCTCCCGCCGCCGTCGTCAATAACCCACCTAAAGGAGCTCACCATGCCTGGCACTGCACGCACCATCCTTTTTAAGGGCGGCACCATCGTCACGATGGACCCCAACGTTCCCAATCTCGCAACCGGCGACGTCCTGGTCGAGGGCGACCGCATCGTGGCCGTCGGCGCCAACCTGAAGGCCGATGACGCCGAAGTCATCGATGCCGCCGGAAGCATCGTCCTGCCCGGCCTGATCGATGCACACCACCATGCATGGCTCGGCGTCATGCGCCGGATGATGCCCGACGTTGACGATCTGTTCGCCTACATCGATGTCGTCGCCGAGACGCTGGGCTCGCAATATCGTCCGCTCGACATGTATTTGAGTACCCGCCTGACGGCGGTCGCTTCGCTCGACGCTGGCATTACGACCATCATCGACGCTTGCCACAGCTCACGCAGCCCGGAGCACACCGATGCGGCGCTCGAAGCACTGGACTCGGCCGGCATCCGGGCGCTGCACATGGTCGGTGCGGCAATGGACAAGAAAGCGTCCAATGCCCATCTGCCGCAGGACCTCGAACGCCTCGCACTGAACTGGAACGATGGGACGGGCCGGGTGAGGGTTGGCCTCTTCGGTCAGCTCAATCTCGACTGGTGGAAAGTCGCACGCCGGCTCGACATGCAGATCCTGACCGAGTTCATCGGCGATCTCGCCAAGCTCGGCCCTGAATTCGCCGAGCCTGGCGTGCTGGGCGCGCACAACATCTTCAATCACTGCACACGTGTCCCACAAGAGACGTGGAAGCTGTTCGCGGATGCGGGCGTGAACGTCACAGTCAATCCCCGTTCGGATGCGCTGTTCGGTTTCGACGACGAGAGCTTCGCCTATCAGCAGGCGATCGATCACGGCCTCACGCCGGCGCTCGGCATCGACCTCGACACCGCCTTCGGCAGCGATCTGTTTGGCGAGATGCACGCCCTGTTCGGGCAGCAGCGGGCGGCCATGCGGTATCGCCGTTTCCGTGGCGAGGCCGGTGCTCCTGCGCCGATCTCGGTAGAGGCGGTGCTGCAAGCCGCGACGATCAATGGTGCCCGCGCCGCCGGCCTGGAGCGTTCGATCGGCTCGCTGACGCCGGGCAAGCAGGCCGACATCATCATGGTGCGCACCAACGGCGTAGCCGTCTTCCCGGTGAACAACGCCATCGGCACCATCGTCCAGGCTGTCGAGCGCTCCGATGTCGACACCGTCCTGGTTGCCGGCCAGTTGCGCAAGCGTGCCGGCAAGCTGATCGACGTCGATCTGAAAAAACTGTCGGCCGAGGTGACCGCGTCCCGTGACTACCTGCTCGACGCGAGCGGCTACCGGACCGAACTCTTCGGGACGTCCGCTTCCTCTCTAAACACTGCCGCCTGAGCGTGTTCGGCCGCTCTTCGCGGGGCGGCCTTCTCTCTCGATTACCCATCTGGAGTTAATCATGCCATCGCTTACCGTGAAGACGACAGGCCAGGCCGCCACACCGGCTCAGCTGGCTCGTCCCTCCCTCGCCGTCATCGCAATGCTTTTCTGCGGTTATCTCGCCGTTGGTCTGCCGCTTCCCGTCATTCCGCTGTTCGTTCATGACAAGCTGGGTTTTAGCAACCTCGTCGTCGGACTCGTGATTGGGATTCAGTTCCTCGCCACCGTACTGACCCGTGGCTACGCCGGTCACGTGACCGACCATCACGGCGGCAAGCGGTCCGCGTTGCAGGGCGCTGCCTTCTGCGCCCTGGGTGGGGTGCTCTATCTGGTCTCTGCTACCCAAGGTCTTTCGCCGGCGGCCAGTCTTGCCATCGTGATTGCAGGGCGGCTGGTGGCGGGTCTCGGAGAAAGTCAGTTCGTCACCGGCTGCGTGTCCTGGTCGATCGCCTCGGTAGGTCCGCAACGCGCGGGAATGTCGATGTCATGGACTGGTATCGCGATGTTCGCCGCTCTGGCGATCGGTGCACCTGTCGGCATGGGCCTCTATCAGCAACTGGGCCTTCAGGCCGCGATGGCGGCCTGCATCGCCGCACCGCTGGTCGCTGCCTGTATCGCCTTCGGTGCAACCTCGTACGTTTCGCCGGCCGGCCAGCGACTGCCCTTCTATCGCGTGATCAGCCAGATCTGGCGAGAAGGGTTGGGCTTGATGCTGCAAGGCGTCGGGCTGTCCGGGCTGACGGCATTTGCTTCGCTTTACTTCGCGATGCGTGGCTGGGGCCATGCCGGACTCGTCATGACTGCATTCGGCATCGGCTTTATTCTGATGCGGATGGTGTTCGGCCATCTGCCCGATCGCATCGGCGGCTACCGTGTGGCGCTCTGGTCACTTGCCATCGAAGCCATCGGCCAGGCGGTACTGTGGGCGGCGCCCTACGAAATCGTGGCGCTCGCGGGTGCGTTTGTCACCGGCCTTGGTTGCGCACTGGTGTTTCCAGCCCTTGGCGTCGAGGCGCTCAAGCGCGTGTTGCCGGCGAATCGCGGCAGTGCGATGGGCGCTTTCGTCGCCTTCCTCGACATTGCCTATGGCATAGCCGGGCCCGCGGCTGGCCTCGTCGCCGGGCACTTCGGATACGCCGCGGTCTATCTGCTCGGCGCGGCAAGCGCGATTCTTGGAGCGGTCCTCGTTCTGATCAGCCGCCGCTCCGCACGTTGAGCATCCCATCCCCGGAACCGGCAACGACTGTGTGGCCGGTTGCCCATCCAGTACAGGAGAATTTACATGACACGCATATTCATTTCCGGTTCATCCACGGGCCTCGGCTTCATGGCGGCCCAACTGCTTGTGGCACAAGGACACCAGGTTGTTCTGCATGCCAGGAACCCGGCACGCGCAGAAGTTGCCCGGCGCGCGCTACCCAAGGCCGAGGCCGTAGTCGTGGGCGACCTTGAAACCATCGCCGGCGCCAAGGCGCTTGCTGCGCGCGTCAACGAACTCGGCCGCTTCGATGCAGTAATCCACAATGCCGCGGTCGGCTACCGCGAAGGCCAGCGCCTCACCACCGACGGTCTGCCGCACGTCTTCGCGATTAACACACTGTCCGCCTATATCCTGACCGCCCTGATCGAGAAGCCGGAGCGGCTCGTCTATCTGAGCTCGGGGATGCACCACCACGCTGACGCCAATCTCGACGACATCCTCTGGCGCAAGCGTCGCTGGAACGGATCCGCGGCCTATGCCGAGAGCAAGCTGCATGATGCAATGTTGGCCTTCGCGATCGCCCGTCGCTGGCCCGATGTTTTTTCCACCGCGCTGGAACCGGGCTGGGTGCCTACCCGGATGGGTGGTCCTGGTGCGCCCGACGACATGGATCAGGCACATCGCACCCAGGCGTGGCTCGCCGCCAGTGACGATTCGCAGGCCAAGGTGACCGGTCAGTACTTTTATCACCTGCGCCCGCTCGCTCCAAATCCGCAAGCGGAGGATGCCGATCTCCAGAACAAGCTCATCGCGCTATGTGAAGAACTCTCCAACGTCAATTTGCCGGCATAAGCGCTCGCTTGCGCGGCCGTGTTTTTGCGTTGTCATCAATGATGGCTCGCCGCTCACGCTGAGCGGCATCAAGGACTGCTTCCGGGACGGTGGCGTTGCCGTACTACGTTCCGGATCAGCCTTGACGAGGCACCACCCACTCCAACTCCCGCCGGGTAATTAGTATCCCTTGAAGTCGGGTTTGCGTCCCTGTTCGTCGGCCTGCTTGCCTTCCTTGAAGTCTCTGGTATGAAACAGGCGTCCGAATTGCGCATCGATCTGCGACAGCGACGGCGTCTCCGATGGGACAATGGCCAGATGAGCCGACTCTAACGTCGTCTGTACGCCCAACGGTGCACACGCGGCGATTTTGGTTGCGATTGCAATTGCCGATCGCATCGCGTCGTCGACATTAGCCGCTACAGCTTGCACCAGTCCCATGCGGAAGGCCTCGTCCGCGCTCCAATGGTCACCGGTCAACATATAGCGCATCGCGTTTCCCCACCCTGCTTCGCGCACAAATCGTATAGTCGATCCACCTCCAGGAAAGCGACCGTGTATATTTTCGTCCTGACCGAAATTGGTATTCGAAGCGGCGACACGAATATCGGCGGCAAGGAAAATTTCATGCGCCATATTCCACGTGTCACCATGAACCGCGGCTATCAAAGGTTTGGAGAGTCGAGCAGGTGAGGCCTTCTCGAGAGGGTCTTGCACCGAGCGCTCGTTGGCCGGCAGAAATGGTTGGCCTGAAGCAATAACGGGTGCGAAGGCAGCGACGTCTATCCCCCGCGAGAAGTGATCGCCATGACCGAACAGCACAGCAGCGCGCAGCGAATCGTCGTGGTCGTACTGATATAGGGTTCGGGCGAGCGCACGGTACGTGCTGGGGTCGATCCGGTTTTGCAACTCAGGCCGGTTGATGCCAATCAGGACGATCGCATCGTGGCGTTCGACGGTGATCGTCGCACCCGAACTCACGGGGATGTCGACTAGCGGAAGGCCGGCGGGCCTGTCCGGCACTTTGGGGTTGAGCGTCAATGCCGACACCGGCAGCATGGCAAATCCCCCAAGCAATGCAGACGCCTTGAGCAACTCGCGTCGTTGAATGTCGGGTGTTGTGGGCATTGCGTTGACCAGTTTCGGCGGCATCAGCGTTGTCCCCAATCAGTCTTTCGGAGCATATTGCATTTCGCCGTTGCCGAATGACCAGTCTTCCCGTGCGACGTCAACGAGGTTAATCAGGATGTCTTCCTTTCGAACGCCCGCTTTCGCGTGAATACCGTCTGCAATTGCCTTGTAGAACGCTTTCTTTACCTCTGTCGTGCGGCCCGCATTCCACGTCACCTGTATGAATACGATGGAAGCCGAGTAAGTCACACCGAGGTAGCCTTCGGCCGGATAGATCAGTTCGTCTTCGGCGTGGCGCGTGACGATCTGAAATTTGTCGTTTCGCGGCACGTTGGCGATCTCGACCATCGCCTGATAGACGGTCTCGCTCACTGCTCGCACAACTTGTGGCGTGGCATCTCTTGAGAGGTTGATGCGTACGAGAGGCATTCGATTACTCCTGCGAATGACGGCATGGCGTCGTTGATGAAGTGCTCGTCAGTCATTGAACTGGCGCGCGAAGTGAGATCAGGTTAAGCTTGCTCATAACTTTCCTCAAGAGAATAGTTGTTATGTAAAACATGACAATTTGGAATTATGATAGAAGACCTGAAAACGTTCGTGACGGTGATCAACGAGGCGTCTTTAACGCGTGCGGCGGACATCCTCTGCGTGTCACAGTCCGCCATTTCGAAACGCATCCAGCGACTCGAACAATTGCTTGGTGCCGAACTGTTCGACCGCGATTCAAAGCCACCCCGACCGACTGCGCTTGCAAATCGCGTGTACGAACAGGCCGTGACGTTGCTTGGAGACTGGTCGCATCTGCTCGATGTTGCTCACGAAGGCGCTGCACCGTCTGGCACCTTCCGTTTCGGTCTGCCGCCAGCAGTGGCAGACGTCACGCTGTTTGATGCTGTGTTGAAGATGAACGACCTGTTCCCCGCGCTGGAGATCAGATTGCGCACGGAATGGAGTCCCGCCTTGCAGCGGGCGGCGGAACAGGGACAACTAGACGCTGCGGTGTTGATGCTTCCCGACGATACGAGTCTGCCGCACGGACTGACGGGCCGCCAGATCGTTACGTTCGAGGTGAAAGTCATACAGAGCGCGGATAAGCCGCTAGTCAAGCGTAAGAGCTCGATACGGTCGTTAGTCGCGCATGGCTGGATTCTCAATCCAGACGGCTGCGGATATCGGGCGGCCCTTGAACGCTCGATGGAAGCTGCGGGGCAGCGGCTCAGAGTTAGCGTCGATACTCACGCAACGAACACGCAGCTGAAGCTGGTCGGTGCTGGCCTGGGGCTCGGCCTCGTACCGCTCAACGTGTTGCGGACGAGTCCGTATCGCGACCAGCTGGAGGTCCTGGATGTCAGCGATTTCAAGCTGAGCCTGGGAGGCTGGCTGGTTTATCCCCATCAGACGGGTAACCTTAAACCTGCTATCGACGCATTGGCGGAATCGCTTTGTGCGTCGTTTGAGCGGCAGGCGGCAAAAGTTTAGTAGTCCCTTCACTAACCTCTATCACTCCCTTCACGATGCAACCCGAACCGATTGTCGTTGGTTCTTATGCTCGCCATGCT
>Ga0302317_10002853_pt1 | contig 11567 bp, 11 predicted proteins | sample III_Palsa_N3_3_FD_200450 | JGI IMG/M metagenome (GOLD analysis project Ga0302317, IMG submission 200450) | Peat permafrost microbial communities from Stordalen Mire near Abisko, Sweden - III_Palsa_N3_3 | ecosystem: Environmental > Terrestrial > Soil > Palsa > Peat permafrost | place: Sweden...
CCTCGACGCGGCGGGGATCTCCGGCGTCATCGGCGCCGATGCGCTCGCCGGCTTCGTCACCGAAATCAGGACGGCGCCTTGCCGCGTCACGCTCTCACGCCGGGCCGGCCAACCGTGGCCCATCCGCCTGCCCCTGCGGGTGATCGGCGGCGCTTTCGCCGTACCGGCGGCGGTGTCGGACGGTGTGACGAGCCGCAGCGGCTGGTTCGCGGTCGCCACCGGCGCGCCTGGCGTCACCCTGACCGACGCCAAGCTCACCCGCGCCCCGCCCAAGGACGCCGATCCAAACTGGCCGCCGGCCCGTCTGCGCGCCCTCTCGCTCGGCGGCGCGCTGCTCTTCGAAAACATCCCGGCCGGCGTCGAAGACGCCGCGCCGCCCGGCCTCGCCGGTGCGATTGGCGAGGAGGCCTGGCACAGCTTTCGCCTGCGGCTCGACCCCAAACGTGGGTGGTTCGAACTTGCGCCCGGCAGATCGGGCGGATAGAACAAACGGAAAACTTCTCCGGACCGCGCATGACCGACGTTCCTCACCCGAACTTCGACTTTGAGGAGCAGCGCGTGCGCATCTGGCGCGCGATCGAGGAGGGTGAGAAGTTCGCCGCCGAACAGAGGAAACTGACCAACGAGGCCCTCAAGCTCGGTCGCGACTATCGTCTGGCGGTGTGGAGTTTCGCGCTCAGCGCCGTGGCGGCCGCCGGCTCCGTGATCACCGTGACCATAGCAGCGCTACACGGCTGGCGCTGAGTCCCAGGTCACACCGATCGCTGGCTGGACGGTCTCCCGCCTTGCCTTTTCGCCCCTCTTGCCCTAGAGAGCGCGGCTTCCTTCGAGCCGCCTGGCCGACACGGCATGCCAGGGCGACTCTTGCAGCATCCTCCAGAGGACCGAAATGCCCAAACTGAAGACCAAGTCCGGCGCCAAGAAGCGCTTCAAGATCACCGCCACCGGCAAGATCAAGGCCGGCGCCGCCGGCAAGCGGCACCGCCTGATCAGCCACAATGGCAAGTACATCCGCCAGAACCGCGGAACCAAGGTGATGAGCGCGTCCGACACGCACACCATCATGACCTACCTGCCCTACGGCCTGTAAGGAGCGGATGTCATGGCTCGCGTCAAACGGGGCGTCACGGCCCACGCTCGTCACAAGAAGGTGCTGGAGGAAGCCAAGGGCTTCTGGGGCCGGCGCAAGAACACCATCCGGGCGGCCAAGGCGGCAGTCGACAAGGCCGGGCAGTACGCCTACCGCGACCGGCGCAACAAGAAGCGCTCGTTCCGCGCCCTGTGGATCCAGCGCATCAACGCCGCGGCCCGGGCCGAGGGCCTGACCTATTCGCGATTTACCCACGGCCTTGAGCTGGCCGGGATCGACATCGACCGCAAGGTCCTGTCGGACATCGCGGGGTCTGACCCGGCCGCGTTCAAGGTCATCGCCGAGAAGGTCCGCGCCGCCCTGGCCGCCTGAGGCTAACGGGAGACGGCGGGGGCTTTCACTCCCGCCATCCCTGCCTTAGGACCGCCAGCCGATGACCGACTCCCTCGAAGCCGACCTTTCCGCCCGCATCGCCGGCGCGGCCGACCTCGCCGCGCTGGAAGCCGTGCGCGTCGACGCGCTCGGCAAGACCGGCGCCATCTCGCTGCGCCTGAAGTCGCTGGGTTCGATGAGCCCGGACGAGCGGCGCATGCAGGGCCCGCTGATCAACGGCCTGCGCGACCGCGTCGCCGCCGCCATCGCCGAGCGCCGCGCCGAACTGGAAGCGGCGGCGCTGGACGCCGAGCTGGCCCGCGGGGCCCTCGACCTCACCCTGCCGGCCGCGCCACGCCGCACCGGCTCGGTCCACCCGACCACGCAGGCGATGGATGAGATGATCGTCATCTTCGCCGAGCTCGGCTTCGAGGTCGCCGAGGGCCCGGACATCGAGGACGATTTCCACAACTTCACCGCGCTCAACTTCCCGCCCCGGCATCCGGCCCGCGAGCTGCACGACACCTTCTTCCTCGCCCCCGACCAGGCCGGCGAGCGCAAGGTGCTGCGCACCCATACGAGCCCGGTGCAGGTGCGGACCATGCAGCGGACCAACACCCCGCCCCCGGCCCCTTGGATCGCCGCCGGCCGCGCGCCGCCGATCCGGATCATCTCGCCCGGCCGCACCTATCGCCGCGACAGCGACGCCACCCACGCGCCGATGTTCCACCAGATCGAGGGCCTGGTCATCGACCGCGGCATCCACATGGGCCACCTGAAGTGGACCGTGGACACCTTCGTGGCCCGGTTCTTCGAGCTGGACGGCGTCGCCACCCGCTTCCGCCCGCACCACTTCCCGTTCACCGAGCCGTCGGCCGAGATGGACGTGCAGTGCGACCGGAGCGGCGATGAGATCCGCATCGGCCAAGGGACGGATTGGCTCGAAATCATGGGCTGCGGCATGGTGCACCCGAACGTGCTGAGGAACTGCGGCCTCGATCCGGACGAATGGCAGGGCTTCGCGTTCGGGGCCGGCATCGACCGCCTGGCGATGCTCAAGTACGGCATGCCCGACGTGCGCGACATGTTCACCTCGGACACCCGCTGGCTGGCGCATTACGGCTTCTCGGCCTTCGCCGCGCCCAACCCGGCTTCGGGGCTGAGCTGATGAAGTTCACCCTCAGCTGGCTGAAGGATCACCTCGAGACCGAGGCGAGCCTCAGCGACATCGTCGAGGCCATGACCATGGCCGGCCTCGAGGTCGAGAGCGTCGAAGACCCGGCGGCGAAACTGGCGGCGTTCAGCGTCGCCAAGGTCCTGGAAGCCGTGCAGCATCCGAACGCCGACCGTCTGCGGGTCTGTCAGGTCGACACCATAGACGGCCGCAAGGAGATCGTCTGCGGCGCGCCCAACGCCCGGGCCGGGCTGACGACGATCTATGCCCCGATCGGGACCCATATCCCGGGAACCGGCATAACCCTGGAGCCCAGGCCGGTGCGCGGCGTCGTCTCCAACGGCATGCTGTGCTCGGCCGCCGAGCTGGAGACGGCGGAGGAATCCGACGGCATCCTCGAGATCGACGGCGCCTTCGAGGTCGGCGCCACGGCCATCGCCGCGCTCGGCCTCGAGTCGGTCATCGACTTCGAGGTGACGCCCAATCGGCCCGACTGGCTGGGCGTGCGCGGCATCGCCCGCGACCTGGCCGCGGCCGGCGTCGGCAGGCTGAAGCCCGATCCGATCCTGCCTACGCCCGGCGGCTATCCGTGTCCGGTGGAAATCCGCCTGACCGCGCCGGCCGTCTGCCCGGCCTTCGCCGGCCGGCTGATCCGTGGGCTGAAGAACGGACCGTCGCCGGAATGGCTGCAAGCCCGCCTGCGCGCCGTCGGCCTTCGGCCGATCAACGCCCTGGTCGATGTCACCAACCTCATTTCGCTCGATCGGGCCCGGCCCCTGCACGTCTATGACGCCGCCCTGATTACCGGCGGCTTTATCGAGGCGCGGTGGGGCCGGTCAGGGGAAAGCGTTGCGGCGCTGGACGGCAAGACCTACCAGGTCTCGGCCGAGATGTGTGTCATCGCCGACGGCTCGGGGGCGATCGGCCTCGGCGGCGTCATGGGCGGAGAATCCACCGGTTGCTCGGAGGCCACCACGGAGGTGTTCGTCGAGAGCGCCTGGTTCGACCCCATCGTCACCGCCCAGACCGGCCGCGCCACCGGCATCGCCTCGGACGCGCAATATCGCTTCGCCCGCGGCGTCGATCCGGCCTCGCTGGTTCCGGGGATCGAGCAGGCCACGGCCCTGATCCTGGAACTCTGCGGCGGCGAGCCGTCCAACGTCGTCCTCGCTGGCCAGGCGCCGACGGCGCGGGCGGCGGTCGCCTTCGATCCGGCCTATGTCGAGAAGCTCTCCGGCATCGCCCTGCCCGAAGCGCGGATCTGGGAGATCCTAGCCGCCCTTGGATTCGAGCGCCGCGACGGTCTCGTCCAGCCTCCCACCTGGCGGCCGGACATCGACGGCAAGGCCGACCTCGTCGAGGAGGTGGCGCGCATCGCCGGCTTCGACAGCCTGCCGGTCACCCCCCTCCCTGAGGCGCCGCGGGCAGTTGGCGGCGCGCTCACCACCCGGCAGGCGCGCATTCGCACGGCGCGGCGGGCGATGGCCGCGGCCGGCTACCAGGAGTCGGTCAGCTTCAGCTTCACCGCCCGGGCGACGGCGGCGCTGTTCGGCGGCGGCCAGGACGCCCTGATGGTCGAAAACCCGATCGCCGCCGAGCTCGACTGCATGCGGCCCTCGATCCTGCCCGGCCTCGTCGAGGCGGTGGGCCGCAACGTTCGCCGCGGATTTCCAGACGTGGCGCTGTTCGAGATCGGCCCGGTGTTCGCCGGCGATGAGCCGCAGGACCAGAGGACGGCCATCGCCGCCGTGCTCGCCCCGCGCCCGGGCAAGCGCTGGGATGGCGCGAAGCCGGAGGACGTCTTCAGCCTCAAGGCCGATCTTCTGGCGGTGCTCGAGCAGCTCGGCGCGCCGGCGCTGCAGGTTGCCCAAAGCGAGCCGCCGGCCTGGTGGCGGCCGGGCCGCTTCGCGCGCCTGACGCTCGGGAAAAACACCGTCGCGGTGTTCGGCGAGCTGCATCCGCGCGTCGTCCGTGAGCTCGGGGCCGAGGCGCCGATCTACGCCTTCGAGGCTTTCGTCGAGGCCATCCCCGAAGGCCGCCGCAAGGCCGCCAAGACGCGGCCGGCCGCGAAGCTTTCGCCGCTGATGCCGCTCAGCCGCGACTTCGCCTTCGTCCTGCCGCGGTCGACGCCGGCCGGCGAGCTGACCCGCGCGGTGGCCGGGGCCGACCGAACCCTGATCGCCGGCGTGCGCGTCTTCGACGTCTACGAGGGAACCAGCATCGCCCAGGACGAGAAGTCCGTGGCTATCGAGGTGACCCTTCAGCCGGTCGAGCGCACGCTCACCGACCAGGACATCGAGGCGGTGTCGGCCAAGATCCTCGCCGCCGCCGCCAAGGCGGTCGGGGCGCGGCTGCGAAGCTGATCAAAACACCCGGATCGGGCCGGGATAGCGCGCCAGAACGGCGTCTGTGGTCAGCAAGGTGAAGCCCTCGACCATCGCCTGGGCGATGAGGATGCGGTCGAACGGATCCTTGTGGACGGGCGGCAGGCCGGCGACGGCCGCGCCATGCTCCGAGGTGATCGGCAACTCGATGTAGCCGTTGTCGATCAGGGCGCGGCGCAGGGTGCGCGGCTCCACCCTAAAGTCGGCGCGGCCGAGGGAGAACTTGATCGCCGCTTCCCAGATACTGGCGGCGCTGAAGTGAAGGCGGTTGGCGGAATCGTCGATTAGCACGTCGGCGCCCCTCTGATCGCCGGGCGCATCCGACTGCGTGGCCCAAATCAGCAGATGCGTGTCCAGAAGCAGATTCAAGGCTCGTTCAAACCGAACATCTCCAGGATCTCGTCCTGGGCCCAGGTGTTAAAGTCATCCGGGATGGTGAATTGGCCGGCCAGAAAGCCGCGCCGCCGCATCGGCCGACGTTCCGGCGCATCGAGCGCCACGACCTTGACCAGTGGCTTGCCGGCCTTGGTGATCACGAACGGCTCGCCGTTCGCCGCCTGCTCGACCAGACGCGAAAGGTGGGTCTTGGCTTCGTGGATGTTGACCGTGCGCACGCGTTCCTCATTTAGTTTAGTCCACTGAACTTAGTTTAGCCGAAATGCGCAATCAACCCGCCCGTTCGTCAAACGCCGCCCGCGCCGCCTGGATGCATTCGGCGTGAGCCTGGGCCCAGGCGCCCAGTCCCCGCACGGGCTCCAACAGCGAGCGGCCGACCTCCGTCAGTTCATAGTCGACCCGCGGCGGCAGGCTGGGGGTCACCGTCCGAATGACCAGCCCGTCGCGCTCCAGACCGCGCAGGGTGAGGGTCAGCATGCGCTGCGAGACGCCGGTCACCTGCCGCTTGATCTCGTTGAAGCGCCGCGGGCCCTCGCCGAGCAGCATGATGATCAGCACGCTCCACTTGTCGCTGGTGCGCGCCAGGATGCTGCGCACCTGGTCGCACTGCGACGCGGCGTGGGTGAAGCTCTCGGTCTCGAGGGGCTCGGGAATGGTTACATCCATGTGCCCTGGGTTCCTTTCAGGTGCCTTCTTGCGCGGCGCCGATCGGTTACATAGTTAGGCCGCAGTCACAAATCCATACCGAGGTATAGCAATGAAACTGTTACATGTCGACGCCAGCATCCTGGGCGCCGGCTCGGTGAGCCGCCAGGTGTCCAAGGCGGTTGTCGAAGCCCTCGTCAAGGCGAACCCCGGCCTCGCCGTCACCTACCGCGACCTGGCGGCCAATCCGCTCGGCGACGTGTCGGCGGCCAATATTCCGAGCGCCCATCCGCTCAGCAACGCCGCGCCCGGCGACAATCCCGGCCGCGCGGCCAGCGAAGCGGCGCTGCAGGAGTTCCTCGACGCCGACATCGTCGTGGTCGGCGCGCCGATGTACAATTTCGGCGTTCCCTCGCAGCTCAAGGCGTGGCTCGATCGCCTCGGCGTTCCGGGCAAGACCTTCAGCTACGGCGAAAAGGGGCCGGAAGGCCTGGCCAAGGGCAAGCGGGTGATCGTCGCCCTGGCCCGTGGCAACGCCTATGGCGCCCACAACGCCGCCTTCGAGCACACCGAAAGCTATCTGAAGGCGTTCTTCAACTTCGTCGGCGTCGAGCCCGAGTTCGTCACCGCCGAAGCCATCAACTGGAGCCCCGACCACCGCGCCAAGGCCATCGAAGGCGCCCTGGCCGCGGCGGAGAAGCTGGCGGCTTGAGCGGAGAACCTCCCTCCCCTTGACGGGGAGGGTGGACCGCCCCCCCGGGTCCGGCCGGAGGCCGGCCCGAGGGTAAACTCCGGTCGGGACGAGTGGGGTGGCGGCGCCACCCCCTCCGTTCTGCTTCGCAAGACACCTCCCCCACCAAGGGGGAGGAGGACGTTTCAGTTTATCCCACCACCAACCCCCGCTGATCCCCTCGTCCCATCGCAAGGACGAAGGGGTCAGCGACCTGGAGGGCCTGGAAATCCGTCTTGCTCGCAAGCCCCCGCCAGCCGGCGGCGATGAGGCTCTGGGCGACGGCGCCGCCCAGGGTCTCGCCGGGGCCGAGCACGATCACCACGTCCGGGGCGAACTCCTTCACCCCGACGCCGACCGCGCGGCTGAAGTCGTAGGGCGTCACCACCTGTTCGCCGAGCGTGTAGTCCCATAGCGCGGCGAGGTCGCTGGCGTGCGGCCGCCAGATCCGGCCGGCGCCGTCGATCAACGGGACGGCGGGCTGGCGGAAGCGGGCCGGATCGATGATCTGTCGAGCCTTGTCCGAGACCGGGGCCTGCATGGCTGAGTGGAAGCCGGCGTGGCCGGGCAGGCCGAGGGGAAAACGCCCTGGCCCTTTCGGCGCACGGGCGGTCATGGCCGCCAGGCCCGCGTCGTTGCCGGCCAGCACCAGCATGCCGCCAAGCTCGATGGAAACGTAGAGCTCGGCCCCGTCCTGGCCGTTGATGTCGGCGACCAACGCCAGCAGTTCGTCGCGCCGACCGGGAATGGGCCGCCAGTCCTCGTCGACCAGGGTCCAGATCGCCTGGCCGCCGACCGAGGCCTCCTCCATCAGCCGGCCCATGGTGTTGACCAGGGCCAGGCCGGCGGCGTCGTCGAGGGCCCCGGCGCAGGTGAGCGCCGTGTACCAGCCCATGGAGTTGCCGGTCACCGCCACCACCTCGAAGGCGGTACGGTCGATGGCCAGAAAATCCAGCCACGAACAGGCGAAGATCAGCGGCGAGGCGTTGTCGCCGCGGCCGTGCAGCGAGGCCTTCCAGGCCGGGGCCGCGTCGAGTTCGGTCAGCGTGGCCTGGCCTTCGCCGGCGCGATAGGCGTCGGCCATGGCGATGAAGTCGGCGCGGTCGCCGTGAAACCGCGTGAGCCAGCCGAGCTCGGCGGCGTTGTACGTACCCCGCCCGGGAGCGATCACCAGAGCGGTCTTCATGCCGCCGCGCGCACCCCAGCCGCGGCCAGCGCTGCGGCCACGATCCCATCGCGGCTCGGCAGGGTGACGGTGGCGGCGCGGCCCAAGGGAATGAAGCTGTCCTCGGCGGCCAGGCGCGAGACCGCCAGCCCCGCGGCGTGCTCGGCGAGGCCCGACATCAGGCTCTCGCTCTGCGAGCCGGTGATCCGGCACTCGTCGACGATCAGCACCCGCTTGGCCGGGCCGATGGCGCGGACGATGTCGGCGAAGTCGAGCGGCGCCAGCCAATGCAGATCGATCACGCGCGCCGCGACGCCGTGCCGCTCGGCGAGGATCTTCTGGGCCTGCAGCGAGAGGTGGAAGCCGTTGGCGTAGCTGACGATGGCGAGATCCGTCCCCTCGCCGCGCACCGCGACCTGGCCCGGCCGCGCGGCCGGCCCTTCGCCCGGGGCCCGATAGGCGAAGGTCCACAGGCCGTCCTTCTCGGCGTGGAGGTCGCGGGTCATGTAGAGCGCGATCGGCTCGAGGAAGACGCACACGCGCTGCTCTTCACGGGCCAGGCGCACGCATTCGCGCAGCATGGCGACGGCGTCGGCGCCGTTGCTCGGGCAGGCGATGACGACGCCCGGAATATCGCGCAGCACAGCGACCGAATTGTCGTTGTGGAAGTGGCCGCCGAAGCCGCGCTGGTAGCCGAGGCCGGCGATGCGCACGACCATCGGGTTGGTGAACTGGCCGTCGGAGAAGAAGCTCAGCGTCGAGGCTTCGCCGCGCAGCTGGTCCTCGGCGTTGTGCAGATAGGCCAGGAACTGGATCTCGGGGATCGGCATCAGGCCGTTGTGGGCCATGCCGATGGCGAGGCCGAGGATCGACTGCTCGTCGAGCAGGGTGTCGATCACCCGCCTCGGCCCAAAGCGGCCCTGCAGCTTGGCCGTGACGCCATAGACGCCGCCCTTGGCCCCGACATCCTCGCCGGCCACGACGATCTCGCCGTGTTCGAGCATCAGGTCGGTCAGGGCCCAGTTGATCAGCTTGGCCATGTGAGCCGGCTTGTCGAGCGCCTCGCCGGCGAAGACGGCGGCGCGGGCCTCGGCTGGCGGGCCGTTGGAGGTCGCCGGCGTCCGCTTGGGCGGAATGAGGCTCGCCATGACGTCTTTCGCGGTGGTCAGCTTTGGCCGCTGGATAGCCTGCTCGGCGATACGCGCGCAGGTCGCGCCGGTGTCGTCGTAGAGCTGCAGCACCTCTTCGCGCGAGAGGATGCCCAGACCGGTCAGCAGGCCGGCGGAGCGGATCAGCGGATCGGCCGCCTCGGTCGCCTCGATCTCAGCCTTGCTGAGATAGCTCGCCTGGAGGTCGTTTCCGGCGTGGCCGAACAGGCGTACGCAGGTCAGGTGCAGGAACACCGGCTTGCGGGTCTTGCGGGCGTAGGCCGCCGCTTCCGAGGCGGCGCGCCAGGCGTCGACGAGGTCGAGGCCGTCGCCGCGGATATACTTAAGGCCCGGCCGCTGCGAGAAGGCCGCCTCGATCCAGCCCTTGGGCGTCTTCACCGAGATGCCGATGCCGTTGTCCTCGCAGACGAAGACGATCGGCATCGGCGCGCCGCGCCAGGCCGTCCAGCAGGCGGCGTTGATCGCGCCCTGGGCGGTGGAATGGTTCGATGAGGCGTCGCCGAAACTCGCCAGGATCACCGCGTCGTCGGCCAGCACCCGGTCCGCCGCGCCGAGCTGCTTGGCGAGGCCGACCGCATAGGCCGCGCCCATGGCTTTCGGCAGATGCGAGGCGATGGTGCTGGTCTGCGGCGGGATGAACAGGGTCTTCGAGCCCAGCACCTTGTGCCGACCGCCGCTGATCGGGTCGTCGGCCGAGGCGGCGAACGACACCAGCAGATCCCAGGCCGGCGTCTGGCCAGGCGCCTTCTTCGAGCGCTGGATCTGGAAGGCGGCGTCCCGGTAATGGAGGAAGGCCATGTCGCCGAGACGGAAAGCCTCGCCGACGGCCGCCATGCCCTCGTGCCCCGAGCTGCCGATGGTGTAGAAGCCCTCGCCGCGCGCCTGCAGGGCCCGCGCCGTGCGATCGAGCTGGCGGCTCAGCACCTGCGAGCCGAACATCTCGACCAGTTTCTCAGGGCTCAGGCCCGCCGGCAGGCGCTCATGGCGCGCGGCCGGCAGGTCGCCAGACGCCACGCGCGCGCGCAGCCGCTCATGCACCGCTTCAGCTGGATCCATGGCCGCGCCTCTTGAGGCAAAGGCGCCGCTAAGACAACCCCGGAGGGGTGCGCCTCCCTCCCCTATCAAGGGAGAGGGGGCGCCGCCGGCGCATCCAGCCCCCCTCCGAGGACAGCATAGAGCGTCACCAGGTTGTCGGCCTTGGCCAGCTCACTGGCGACCAAGGTTTGCTGGGCGGCGTAGTAGGCGCGCTGGGCGATCAGGACGTTGAGGTAGGTGTCGCTGCCCTGTTGGTAGCGCAGGGTGGCGAGGCGCAGGCTGTCGGCGTCGGCGGCGGTCAGGGCCTGTTGCGCCGCCAGTTGGCCATCGATGGTGCCGCGCAGGGCCAGTGCGTCGGCGACCTCACGGAAGGCGGTCTGGATGGCCTTCTCGTAATTGGCGACGCCGAGGTCGCGCTGGGCCCTGGCGTAGGCGAGGTTGCCCTTGTTGGCGCCGTTGTCGAAGATCGTCTGGCTGATGGTCGGCGCGAAGCTCCAGGCCCCGGCCGAACCCTCGAACAGGTGCGAGAGCGCCAGGCTGACGAGGCCGCCGGAGCCGGTGAGCTGGATGCTGGGGAAGAACGCCGCCCGGGCGGCGCCGATGTTGGCGTTGGCGGCGCGCAGCTGGTCCTCGGCCTCTAGCACGTCGGGACGCGCGAGCAGCACCTGCGAGCTGACCGCCTCGGGCAGCTTGTCCAGCACCACGACCGGAGCGCCGAGCCCGGCCGGCAACAGGTCGTCGGCCACCGGCGCACCGACCACCAGGTCGAGGGCGTTGCGGTCCTGGGCGACCTGGGTGGTCAGGCGGTTCACATCGAATCTGGCCTGCTGGACGACGGTCTGGGCCTGGTCGATGTCGAGCTGGGAATCGGTCCCGGCCGCGAAACGGAGCTGCGTCACCTTCAGGCTCTCGGTCCCGCTGGCCAGCGTGTTCTGGGCGATCTTGAGCAGAGCGCGGTCGGAGCCGATGGCGAGGTAATCGGCGGCGACCTCGGAGATCAGGGTGATCTGGGCGGCGTCGCGAGCCTGGCGGGTGGCGAAGTACTGGTCCTGGGCGGCGCGGGTGAGATTGCGGACCTTGCCGAACAGGTCGAGCTGATAGGCGCTGACCCCGGCGGTGAGGCTGTAGAGTCGTTCGTTGTAAGTGGCGGAAGACCCCGGGGCCACGGCCCCGCCGTTGACGACGCTGGCCGGCTCCTGGGCGTAGGTGGCCGCGAACTGGGCGTTGACGGTGGGCAGCAGGGCGGCGCGCTGGACGTGATACTGAGCCCTGGCCGCTTCGATGTTGGCGACGGCGACGCGCAGATCGCGGTTGTTGGCCAGCGCCTCGTCGATCACCGCCTTGAGCTTGGGATCGGCGAAGAAATCCCGCCAACCGACGAGCGGCCGGGATTGCGCCGGGGCCGGC
>Ga0302317_10002858_pt1 | contig 11550 bp, 8 predicted proteins | sample III_Palsa_N3_3_FD_200450 | JGI IMG/M metagenome (GOLD analysis project Ga0302317, IMG submission 200450) | Peat permafrost microbial communities from Stordalen Mire near Abisko, Sweden - III_Palsa_N3_3 | ecosystem: Environmental > Terrestrial > Soil > Palsa > Peat permafrost | place: Sweden...
ATGCAGCGACGCCCAGACCCACTCCTGGTGGGTGTCGACGCGCGAGAACTCCTTGAGATCCTGGACGATCTTGCGCACCCGAGAGAGGCCCTCCTTCGACTCGCTCATCAGCATCGGGATGTCCTGCATCAGGAAGTCCAGTTCGACTCGCGCACGCAATGTCGCGAGCTTGGTCGCGATGTTGCTGCCGGCCAGCGCCGCTTCGGCCTCCTCGTACGCTTCGAGCATCTCGAACAGGCGCTCGAGATAGGCTTCGAGCGTGCCGAAGTTCGAGAAGACATAGCCGATCGGGTTGTTGATCTCGTGCGCCACGCCGGCAGCGAGTTGCCCGATCGAGGCCAAGCGTTCGGATTGCAGCAACTGGTCCTGGGCGCTGCGCAGGCTTTCGTTCAGCGCGCGCAATTCCTGGTTTGCGCGCTGCAGGGAGTCAAGTTCGGATTCGGACATGGCTTTCAATGCAGCAACGCTTCACAGACGGTCTCGAACTGGGCCTCGGTGCAGGCGAACACCCGCATGCAGGCAGCGTCGTCCAGGCGGCAGGCGGCCCAGACCGATGACAGCAGCGTCGGCACGGCCTCGTCGACGTCTCCGGCGAGGCCGAGCGCGTGGGCGATGGCGTCGGCGACATGGGCGATGCCCGTCAGCGTGACCTCGGCGACGGCCGGCGGTGCATGGTGCCGGTGGATGGCATCGACGATGACCGGCGCGAAGTTCCACTGCCGGGCCATCAGCCCGCCGACCTCGGCGTGATCGATGCCGAGCACGGCGCGTTCGGCGACGTCACCGGGGCAGTCCTTGTCCCGCCGCCATTGCTCGACCTCGGCGTACGCCTGCGCAAAGGCGCTGGCCAGGGCCAGCCGGCCGATGTCATGCAGCAGGCCGACCGTGAACGCCAGGTCGCAGTCGTCGCGCCCCAGTTCACCGGCCAGTGCCTGCGCGCACAGCGCGCTGCCGATCGAGTGGCGCCAGAAGGTGTCATGGTCGAAAGCGGGTTGGCGACGAAAGCTGCCAGCCATGCCGGCGGCGGTGACGACGCAGCGTACCGTGCGCAGGCCGAGTACCGTGATCGCCTCCGCAACGGAGCGGACCTGCCTGCCTCGCCCGTAGAAAGACGAATTGGCCAGGCGCAAAGTCTTGGCGGCCAGGGCCTGGTCGCGTGAGATCTTGGAAGCGAACTGCGAGGCGCCGAGTTCCTCGCGGCCCAGCGACGTGATCAGTTCGAGCACGACCGAAGGCAGCGGGGGCAGATCGCGCAGCGCAGCGAGCAATTGGTCGTGGGCAATAGGACGAAAGGCCGTGGTCATTTCGGCGCCTCCTGGCGATAGCGCTGCACGATGTGCAGCAGCGGATGCACCCGCCCTTCGCGCAGGCTATGGCGGAACAGGTGCGTCAGCGCCACTGGCGGCGCGTCGGGAGTGGCTGGGCCCGTCATCTCGACTCTTCGGTTTGTGGCAGCAACACCAACAGGCGGCCGCGTGCCTTGCCGCTCAACAGCCGGCTCATTGCCCACCAGCGCCGCTCCGCCAGCATCACCAGCATGGGAGTGCCCTCCAGCACTGGCTGCAAGGCCTTCGGCAGGTGCTCGGTCGCAGGCCGTCCCAGCAAGTCGCCATCGAGTCCGCACAGCACCTGTGCAGGCGCGTTGACGAATGCCAGCAGGCCCTCGTCGTCGATGCCGAACACGGGCACGGGCACGGCATCCAACAATTCCTGCGCGGCCTCGCGACTGCCGACCTCGCGCTCGCTCTTCTCGCGCTGCGCGCTCAGCAGCGCTTCCAGCCGCTGGTTCAAGTCAGCCAGTTCCCGGTTGGCGGCCTGCACCTCTCGGCCGAGAAGTCGGTTCTGGTCGGCCATCTCCTTCAATGCGAAAGCCTCGCGCAGGTGAGCCCGCAGTTGCTCGTCGTCCCAGGGCTTGGCGAGGAACTTGTAGATCGCCCCCTCGTTGATCGCGTCGGTGATCGACTGCAACTCGGTGTAGCCTGACAGCACCAGCCGGATCGTTTCCGGGTACAGCTCCTTGGCCCGGCGCAGCAGCTCGACCCCGGTCATGCCCGGCATGCGCTGGTCCGACAGCACGACGTCCACCTCGTGTCGCGCCATCCGGTGCAGCGCCTGCTCCGCGCTGGTGGCACTGAGCACCTTCCAGCCTTCGGCACGCAGCAGCCGACGCAGTGCGGCAACAATGTTTTCCTCGTCGTCGACCAGCAACAAGGTGCGCTGCCGCGAACGCCGGCCAAGCAGCGTTGGATTGATCTGCCGGCCGCCGCGCAGCATGGATTCGACCTCGATTGCCGGCAGCGCGGCGCTGAACCAGTAGCCCTGCATCTGGTCGCATTCGTTGGCGGCCAGCAGGGCTGCTTGTCCTTCGCTCTCGACACCTTCGGCCAGCACCTTCATCTGCAGGCGATGCGCCATCGTGATGATCGCCCGCGTGATCGACACGTCTTCGGCCGGCGCGGTGACGTCGGGCACCAGCGAGCGGTCGATCTTGACGACGTCCACCGGCAGCCGCCGCAGGTAGCTCAGGCTCGAGTAGCCGGTGCCGAAGTCGTCGAGCGAGACCTCGACTCCGAGCGCCCGCAGCGATCGCAGGTGTTGCACGGCGTGGTCGAAGTTGCTGATCAACATGCTCTCGGTGACCTCGACACCGAACAGCCGCGGGTCGAGGCCGCTCGCTGCGAGCATGTTTTCGATGCGCCTCGCCAAGTCCGGCTGCATCAGCTGGCGCGCCGACAGGTTGACAGCCATGCGCAACGGCGGCAGCCCGGCCCGCTGCCAGGCCGCCGCCTGTTCGACGGCGCGGCGCAGCGCCCAGTCGCCGATCGCAACGATCAGGCCGGTCTCTTCGGCGATCGGGATGAAGCGGTCGGGGGCGACCCTGCCCAGCGTGGGATGCTCCCAGCGCAGCAAGGCCTCGACGCCGACGATGTGGCCCTGCTTCAAGTCCACCTGCGGCTGGTAGTGGAGTTGGAACTGCTCGTCGCGCAGCGCACGGCGCAACCCTGTCTCCAGTATCAGTCGCTCGGGGTCATCGTCGTGGTGTGCGCCGGCATACACGTTGACCTGGTTGCGACCCAGCAACTTGGCGTGGTGCAGCGCGGCGTCGGCGCTGCGCAGCAGCGTGGCGGCGCCGTCGCCGTCCGCAGGCGCGGACGCGATGCCGATGCTGCAGGTCACGTAGATCTCGTGCCCTTCGACCATCATCGGGCGGGCGATGGTGTCGAGCAGAGACTGCGCTGTCTGCGACGCGACCGCCGAAGGGGCAGGCATCACGATCACGAACTCGTCGCCGTCGCGGCGAGCGACCAGGTCGACGCTGCGCACGGTGGCGACGATGCGCTGTGCCGCTTCGCGCAACACCGCGTCGCCGATGTGCAGGCCAAAGGCGTCGTTGATGCGCTTGAAGCGGTCGAGCTCGAGGAGCAGCACCGACGTGCGTTCGCTGGTCTGCAACGTCGTTCCCAGGCTTTCGAAGAGCCATTGGCGGTTCGGCAGGCCCGTCAGGTCGTCGAAACGCAGCAACTGCTGGATGCGGCCTTCGGCGGCGCGCCGTTCACGCAGGTCGTCGATGCACACATGGGCGAAAGTCTCGTCGCCACTGGTCACCTGGCTGACAGAGACATCGACCGGAATTTCATGACCCTCGCGATGGCGGACGCTGGTCTCGAACCGCAATGACCCTCGTTCGCACATCTCGCGCCAGCGCTGCGGCCAATGCGCCGCGTCGACCTGGGTGTCGACATCCGTCACGCAAAGTCTCAGCAGCGCCTCGCGTTCCAGGCCCAGCAGCCGGCAGGCGGCCGCGTTGGCATCGCGAAAAGAGCCGTCCGGCCCGACCTGGAAGAGCGCGTCGTTGGACTGTTCGACGGCATGGCGGGTGAGCAGCAACTGGCGCTGCGCGTGCTCTCGTTCGCTCACGTCGCACGCAGAGGGGATTAGCCAGACGACGCGCCCGTCCGGCCCGTAGAGCGGCAACAGCGAAAAGTCCATGGCCAACGTGTCGCCACCGCGTTTGGCGATGCGAACGTCGAAGCGCGAGGCTTCGCCGCGCAATGCGCTGGCCAGCGCCTGCTGCAACCGCCCCCGAGACAACTCGCAGGCCTGCCACCAAGGGGTCGCATCGAAGGGCTGGCCGAGAACCTGATGCGGCGCGCTGCCGATGGCTTGCAGCGCCGCCTGGTTGGCGTAGCGCAGGACGCCGTCGGCGTCCAGCAGACCGGCGAAGACGGAGGGGCCCAGTCGATCCAGCACCTCGTGCAGCGCGCGTTCGGTGTCCGGTGCCACGCCGCCCGAGGCAACCAGCGTCAGAGCGGCTTCGCGGTGCGGCATACGCTGATCGGTGGTTGTCGACATGCCAGCAGTCTGCCCGGCAGACTGCTCTGTCGACCGGAGCAGTTGCGGGCCTGGGCGACCGGATCAGATCGGCGGCTGCAAAGCGCTGTCGATGCGCAGCGAGTCACCGACCAGCCGTGCCAGCGTGCGCGTGGCGCGCTCGAGCGCCGCGTCCCAGCCCTGGCCGCAGGTCAGTCGGATGTGGTGCTGGAACTCGGCGCGTGCTGAAAACATCGGCCCCGGCGCGATGCTGATGCGCTGCGCCAGCGCGGCACGGTGGAGTGCCATCGCATCGACGCCGGCGGGCAATTCGACCCACACGAAGTAACCGCCGGCCGGCCGCGCCACCCGCGTACCGTCCGGAAAGTGCCGGCTCACCGCGTCGAACAGGCTGTCGCGACGGGCCTGCAGGGCCAGGCGCAGGCCTCGCAGGTGATGGTCGTAGCCGCCTTCCTGGAGGTACTCGGCCAGCGCCGCCTGCACCGGGATCGATCCCGACAGGCTCGTCATCACCTTCAACCGTTCGACATCGAGCGCCCACCGGCCCGGCGCGGCCCAGCCGACACGGTAGCCGGGTGCCAGGCACTTCGAGAACGACGAGCAGTGCAGCACCAGACCTCGGCGATCGTAGGCCTTGGCCGGCAGCGGCGCCGCGTTGCCTTCGTAGAGCTCAGAGTAGACGTCGTCTTCGATCAGCGGCACATCGTGGCGGGCGAGCAGTGCGACGAGGTCGCGCTTCTTCGCCTCGGGCATCAGGCTGCCGAGCGGGTTCTGGAAGGTCGTCATCAGCCAGCAGGCCTTCGGGCGATAGAGCTCGATCACCTGCGCCAGTCGGCCGAGATCGATGCCCTCGCGGACATGGGTGGGCACCTCGATGGCATGCAGTCCCAGGCGCTGCAGGGCCTGCAGCGCAACGTAGAACGTCGGGGACTCGACCACCACGGCGTCGCCTGGCCTGGCCACCGCGCTCAGGCACAGGTTCAACGCCTCCATCGCACCGTGGGTCAGGACGATCTCGTCGGTGGCTACGGCCAGGCCCTGCCGCAGATAGCGCTTGGCGATCTCGCGCTTGAGCTTCAGGTTGCCCGGCGGGAGGTCGTCGATCATGTCCCGGGGCTCGAGTCGCCGTGTGCTCGAGACCAGCGCGCGACGCAGTCGGTCGAGAGGAAAGAGATCCGGGCTGAGGAAAGCTGAACCGAACGGCACAATGTCGCGCGCGCGGGCGGAGCCGAGGATCGCGCAGACCAGGTTGTTGACCTCGACGGGCTGGGTCCCCGACTGTGGTTCGGAGATTCGCGGTTCCGAGAGCAACACGCCGTCTGCGCGTGCAGCGACGAAGTAGCCTGATCGAGGGACCGCGCGCACCAGGCCACGCGACTCGAGCAGGTAGTAGGCCTGGAACACCGTGCTTGGGCTCACGCCCCGTGTCGCACAAGCCTGGCGCACGGAAGGCAAGCGATCCCCGGGGCGCAACACGCCGGCCGCGATCTGCTGCTCGAGTTCTCGAGCCAGAAGTTCGAACCTCGTCGCGGCGGCGGCTGAGCGATTGCGCATGGTGTAGGCACCGCGCCTCGGTCGACTGCTGGCTGGGGGGTGGCTTGATTGCAGTCTACGGGTTGGGCGGCGCAATGCAAGCATCGGCGTCGGGACATCAGGCAGCCTACAGGATGCAAACGCATCCATCGGTCGGCACTGCTCGCGTTCACTGGCAATCCGCTGGACTCGCAGTCTTCATCAGACGGAAGGCAAACTGGACGCAGACGGCATCAGGAGCGTCAGTGGCGCGGAGGCGGTCGTCAAAGCGCATGCTGACGACATCGATCTTCGCAGCGAGCTACTCGCGCTCTGAAGCACTACAGTAGTTTTGCGGAAGCCAGGGATAGCTCGACGATCGCCTGCAAGCGCACTTCCACGCGCAGTTTCCACACTTCCGCTCCCCATGGCTAGGACGCGCGTGGGGGGCCCGCACTCCCCCAACTCTTTCCGACTCCCAAGACCCCTCAATCCCCGTGATAGCGGAGCGCCGAGGTCGTCGCCGCGATCTCGCACGCAAGCGGTGCGAACACCGACACGGGCGGAGCTGGCGACGCTAGGTACGCCAGGATCGAATCCTTGCATCCCAGGCCCGCGATGGAACTGGCGTAAGTGAAGTTACGCACGAAGTCAATGTGCGATGCGTCGTGAATGACGAACGGATACTGTCGCGGTCCCGCAATCGCGGGACCGGGACCCGCGGCGCCGTTGTCCCAGGAGGGCGGCGCGCCGAGCACGATCCGGTTGTCCGCGAAGACGATATTGCTGGCCGAAGAAACATTTATTAGTGCCTGCGGCTTGTCGGTCAGGAATGTGTTGCCGACAACCAGGATGTCCTGGTTGATAGGCGGCGCCGCGCTCGTGCTGCCGGCGACCTCGTCCTGAAAGTTCGGGAAGTTCGCCGCTTCTGCCATCAGGTCGAGCGCAAAGAATCCGCCCAGGTAGTCATGGCCTGCGGCATCAAACTGGTTGTCCGCAATGACGACCTCCTGCGCGCCGGCGCCTTCGCCCCAGTACTGGCTGGCCAGCATATAGATCTGCTTCAGAGTCTGGCCCAGGAAAGTGTTTCCACGCACCAGCCCGAACGGGGTCTGCAGGAGCAGCGCGCGCGCTCGGTTGAACTCGAAGCGGTTGTTGCGGACCAGGTAGCGCGCGCCGGCCGACGTGCTCAGGTCGCCGGCAATAAAGCCCGAGGCGGCGAGAGGTGCATCGATCGCCCGATCCAGGCTCAACGTCGCGGTGCTGCCGTCGGCCGCGTAGCTCGCGACGAGCACCGTTGCAACGCCATGGAAGCGCAACTGGTTGTCGAAGATCCCGATGAGGTCGCCCGCTTGCGCCAGGTTGTAGGGTGGCCAGGACAGCTGGGTCGACGTCGTCGCGTCGAAGGTGAAGGTATTCATCGGCGTGTCGTTGACGACGGCCGCGGGCGTATAGCGCGAGATCGTTGTATTGATGTCGAGTGCGTCGTCCGACTGGTAGCCGATCGTGCTGTTCTCGATGGCGATGTCGCCGCCCACATTGGTAATGAGCGAACCGCCGCCCACGGCCGACACAGGCTGCCCGCGCAGGCGCGTCAGGGCCAGCGCGTTGACGTGCAGGCCGCGACCCTGCGTGTACGCGAAGTCCGAACCGATCAGGTTCTGCAGCCCAACGTGGTCGAGCGTGAGGTCGTCGCCACTGAGCGATATTGCGGTCGCGAAGCTGTAGTAGCGCAGGAGCAGCGCTTCCCCGACGGTGAATCGCACACCGTACGAGGGGACACCCTTCACGGTGCACGTCGTCGCGGCCACGCCCTGCGGCGCCTCGCTGCAAACCAACGGCACCCCGTTGTTGATCCCGTCGCCATACGACACGTCGTCATTGGGATTTCGCAGGTCCCAATGGCCGGCCGCAGCATCCCAGGAAGTGACGGCGGCGATCATCTTCGGTCTGGGCGTGGTCGGCAGAGAATCGATCCGCAGATCGTAGGTGTAGCCACTGGTGCCGTTGCCAGCGACCGCGACAACCCTGGCCACTGACGCGATGCGGATATTGGGCCACGCGAAGTTGACGTTGCGCAGCGTGACGCGATGTGCCTGTGCCAGGTTCAGGCCCAAGCAAAAGTCCGAGAAATTGATGGTCGCCCCGTGACCGTCGATGACCATGTCCGACGCGTTTGCCACCTGCCAGTGGACGTAGGCGGGCTGCTGGCTGCCTTGGGGCGTGCAATTGGAGTACGGCGGGAAGTCGAAGTCGTACGTCGCGTTTGGAAGATTGATCACCGTCGCGTTGCGCGGATTGCCGGCCGCGTCGACCAGCGCGCCGTTCAGATACTCGGCAACACTCTGGCCTGGCCGGATCGGCGGCACGTCGTACACGGACTTCGTGTCCGGCGCCTTCACGACGACGGTGACGGTCTTCCCGCTCGGACTCGAAAACTGCGCCCGGAAGTCCCCAGCAGAGGCGTCATAGTGCGCAGGCGAAGTGGCAGCTTCCCGGCTCGCGTATTCCAGATCGGAGGTGGCCCGAACGAATCCCGGCGCCGCGCAGGCAAATGTGGTGTCCTCGCAGCCCCATACGGCCCCGGCCAGCGCAGTTGCTAGCAGCGCGAGGAGCCAACGCGTCAATCGTAAAGAGTTACACATTCCTGGAGCAAGTTTGTTCATGGCATGGACCGTCGGAGCCGGCCGCGCAGGCGGAACAAGGACCGCGGCGCCAATCTGGCACAGAAGCGGTGCCGCGACAAGAGCGGTGGATTGGCTGGCCTCAACACTCACTGCCCGACAGCCGAAAGTGACGATCGCCGCTGTAGCGCGGCGGGGCATCCCGATACCGGTCACTCACCGATGCCCGCTACTGGCCGACAAGCGTCTGCGGGTACCCCAACCAACTCCACGCGCTCCCGGAGCCGCATGCGCGTCCGGTTGGATGCCCATCGAGGCCGCGCCGGTTCGCCGCCCGGTCGATTCGCGAACCCAAAGATCGTTCTAGACTCGATCGCGCCCGCCAGGTCATCATCGCTCGATGATCCCAGCCACCCTTCTCACGCTCGCTGTCACGGTTGGCGCCACGAGCGCTCCGACCTACCGCGTCGACCTCGCCCGCTATTTCGCCAGTCCCGCGGCCGAGGCCGCGCAGCGCGCGACGCTGATGGCCGACCTCGACCACTTCGTAGCCGACTCGACCCATCCGCGGCGGCCGCCGGCGTGGCCGCACTGGCGACATTTTTTACGGGTGTCGCCTCGGCTGTACTAGCCATGCTGTTCGGTGTCGTCATGCTGCGCGTGACTCGTCTGCATGCAATCCCCGCACTGGCCATCGGGCTCCTGCCGCAAATCATGACTCATGCCGACTGGCATTTCGCACTCGCAGTCTGCTTGGTCAGCACGCTCTTGACAGCGAGCTTCCTGCTCTTCGAGAGATTGTCGAGAGCCTGTGGCCTGGTCGCGCAATGAAGGACGGTCTGCGATAAAGATGTCGTGTCGCCACCCGGCTTCGAGCATTGAGGGGCATTCAGACCATCCTCAAGTGCGTGGGACGGGCTTCTCCGCCTAAGACTGGTAGGCAACCGGCGCAGGCACGCGCAGATAAGTTTCGGTGCCTGAATAGAGCGCACTCCGGATCCGAAGGGCGGAGCGCATTGCGAAGGAAGAAATGTCTTCCGCGATCGCCAAAGTCAAGGACATCATGGCCGAGTTCAACCTCACCATCGAGCACCTGACTCAGACCGTTGCCGGCAAGGGTGCTACGAAGAAGACGAAGGCGAAGACCGCATCGGTGGCCAAATATGCCGACCCGAAGACCGGGAAAACCTGGTCTGGGTTCGGCCGCGCGCCGGGCTGGATTGCCGGAGCTAAGAATCGCGATGCGTTCCTCGTTGGCGCGAGTAGTCCGGCTGCAGTCGCCGCAGCAAAGGAACCGGCCGCCGCAAAGACGGCTTCAGCCAAGCCTGCGAAGGCGGTCAAGGTCGCCAAGAAGGCTGCGAAGGGGGCGGCTAAGAAGCCCGTTGCTACTGCCAAGAAAGCCCCCAACGCGGAAGCCGCACCAGTGGCCGCGAAGAAGAAGCCTGCGGCCAAGAAGGTTGTCGCCAAGAAGTCGGCGCCGAAGCGCGTCGCGGCGGCATCGGTTGAGCCGACCGCTATGCCGACGGCACAACGAGCGGGTAGCCGCTTCGATCTCGCGCGAACGCGCTTTGGTTCGGTCGAAGGACTCATGTCGGCCACAACCAGTCACTCGCCAACGTCAGCTCTCCGGTGCCCGGCAGCGCTTGAGTGGATGTAGCGCGGGCTGGAACTGGCGCGTGCCGCAGGCGGACCGCGTGCGATGGGCGTAGCGCTGCTGCAGACTGCGCACACGCTCGCCTGCTGGACAGGATCGACGCCAACCGCGAGACACTTCTTTGGGCGCTCGCGTTGATGGCGCCGTACGCGGTCTCGCGCAACCGCGCGTAAGCGATGTCGCAACTGGAGGAGGTGGAGCTCTCGGGACGAAGCGCTCGCCGCCGCGCGTGCGCTGGCGGAACGCGCGGACGCATTGCAGCAGTCCGACCTGCAGTCGCATGTGCGCTGCGGGCAGCCGAGTGCGGACTCGCGCTCGGCCCGCCGGCGCACGCACTGGCAACTGCCGAGGAGGCGCTTTCGACGTCACAGTCCTATCGCGCGCACGCACCAACGCCCGCGCACCGTCCAAATGGCTGCGAACCTAGCTGCCGAACACTTCCCGCGCCTTGCCGACGCCGAACCTCCACACTTGGCCAAGTTCAACGTGCGGCATCGACGGGAGTTCGTCCGGATCGACGGCAACATCGACAACCACCGGGCCACTCGTGGCCAGCGCCTGACGGACGGTCTCGCGTAGCGCCTCAGGCCTCGTGACGCGAAAGCCCTGGCCGCCGCACGCCACGGCGAACATCGAGAAGTCCGGATTCCGCATGCCGACACCCTTCTCGAAGGCCGGCATCGCGGCTTCTTCCATCTCGAGGTGGACGAGGCCCCAGCCGGCGTTGTTGAAGATGAAGACCTTGACCGGCAAACCGTGCTGCACGCTCGTCGCGAACTCCTGCATGAGCATGCCGAAACCGCCATCGCCGCACATCACGATCACCTGTCGCTGCCGATCGAGGGCTTGCACGCCGTTGCCCATGCCCAGTGCCGTGCCGACTGCCGCATTGTTGAACGACCCGGTGACGACCTGACTGCCGCGCGGACGGAGCCAGTTCGCTGTCCAGAGTGTCACCGTGCCGGTATCGACGCAGAACGCGGCGTTGTCGGCGGCGAGGTCGCTGACGATGCGAGCGAGCGCCTGCGGACGGATCCGGTCCTTGCTGCGTGCAGGATCGGCCTTCTCATCGAGCATCTTCTGCCACTTCGTCCAGTCCTTCTGAAGAGAACGAAGAAATGATGAATCGTCCTTGGCCTGAACTCGCTCGCACAGCGCTGCGACCGCAGGCCGACTCGAGCCGACGACGGCCTGCGCGACGGGCAGGCGACGGCCGATGGCGAACGCACGTTCGTCGATCTGCACCACCGTCGCGTTCGCCGGCAGGAAGTCTGAGTACGGGTAGTCGCTGCCGATCATCACCAGCACATCGCATCGATGCACCGCTTCGTACCCCGCCTTCGACCCGATCAGGCCGAGGCCGCCGACCACTTGCGGGTCGTCGAACGCGAACTGGTCCAGCGCACGGTAGGTGTGAACGATCGGCGC
>Ga0302317_10002865_pt1 | contig 11534 bp, 8 predicted proteins | sample III_Palsa_N3_3_FD_200450 | JGI IMG/M metagenome (GOLD analysis project Ga0302317, IMG submission 200450) | Peat permafrost microbial communities from Stordalen Mire near Abisko, Sweden - III_Palsa_N3_3 | ecosystem: Environmental > Terrestrial > Soil > Palsa > Peat permafrost | place: Sweden...
TGAAGAAGTTGAAGAAGGTCCCCTTCGCCACACCTGCGGCGGCGACGATTTCGTCCACGCTCGTCCGCGCATAACCCCGCTCGCCGATGAGACTCAGCGCCGCTGCCAAGATCGCCTCCCGCAATTCAGCGCGCGGACGCTTCCGATTGGATAGAGTGACTACGGTCATGACCGTGGTCATATCATCTATGAAGGGCAAGTTCAAGAGGGCTGAACGGTCATCGGCACGGAAGACGACACCCGCCGCGTGGCCTTCATCAAGCGCGCGGTTGAGGGCGTGCAGAACTGCCTGGCCGACGGCATCGACCTGCAATTGGGAGTGGACGCGCGGGTACGGACCCAAGTTCGGCCTGGTGGCGGTGGATCGCCAGACCTTTGCGTGGACGCCGGAGCCGAGCGCGAGCTATCTGGGGCAGATCGCGAAGGCTGGGCGGGCGGCTTAGGCCGGTCGTCGACGAGCCTGAGGCGGTTCGCGTTCGGCCATGACGGCAATATCCGCTTCCGACCCAAAAGGCCTAGCACGCGGATCCTCCCGCGCGCCGTCGCGCCATCAATTGCGACTTCGTTGCAGGACAAGATGTCGCACGCGCGATCGTCCACGGATTGGGGGCTCGTCTCCCTCGGTTTACCCTATTCGAACATCAGCCCGTCATAGATCGCATATCGCCGGCATCGCCTGGCGAACACGGGACTTTTGATGGCCACCGGAACGCATTCGATGTCGAAGGCCGAGGCGCACCCGTTTGACGCCGAGACCGCAGCGATCTTCGCCCGCCACTCCTCAGACATCCTGGTCACCGCCGATTTGCAGGGGGTAATCCTGTCAATCTCGGGCGGCTGCCGGTCGTGGGGCTGGGAGCCGGAGGAGTTGATCGGTCGGTCTGCTACATCCCTGGTCCATCCCGACGACCTGGCAAAGTTCCAGGCCAACATGGCTGGGCTGGCGAGCAACGACACCGCTGACCAAGGCGCCGATCGAGAAATTCGTTATCGCCGCAAAGACGGCGGGTGGGTCTGGCTGCAGGGCAATCCACACGTCATCGCTCGCCGTCGCGGCGGACTTAAGCTCATCAATATTTTCCGGGACGTAACCGATCGCAAGCGCGCAGAGATCGCGCTCGCCGAAAGCGAGGCGCGGTTCCGGAGAATGGCGGAAAACGCCCCGGACATGATCGCGGAGTGCGGCGTCGACGGCGTCATGACCTACGTGTCGCCCGCCTGCTTGGCGATCACCGGCTTCACACCCGAAGAGCTGGTTGGACGCCCGGCCGCCTCGTTGCACCATCCGGACGACTCCCACAAAATCTATGAGATGTGCCAGGCGGTGTTCGCGTCAAAGGGGACCATCGCGCCGTGGCCGGTGGAATTCCGGGCCACGCACAAGGACGGGCATGAAATCTGGCTGGAGTGTAAGCCGATCCTGGCCGTCGATCCGGTCACCGGTCGTTACACCGGCCTGAATGACATCATCCGCGACATCAGCAAACGCAAAGCCCTAGAGGTGCAATTGCGCCAGGCGCAAGCGGAGGCCGAAGCCGCCGCGGCGATCAAGAGCGAGTTCCTGGCCAATATGAGCCATGAAATTCGCACGCCGCTGACGGCAATCTTAGGGTTCACCGGTCTGCTGGCGGAACGTCCAAACCTTGACGAGGTGGCGCGCGGCCACCTGCGCCGCGTGACGACCGCCAGCCGCGCCCTGTACTCCCTTGTCAACGACGTGTTGGATTTTTCAAAGTTGGAGGCGGGGCAGTTCGACTATGCGCCGCAGACCGTCTGCCCCGTCGAATTCGCCCATGAAACGCTTCTGATGTTTTCGCCCCAAGCCGGCGCCAAGGGTCTGGCGCTGGACTTCATTGCAGAAGGCGAGCCGCCGGATTGGCTGTCCTTCGATCCGGATCGCATGCGTCAAATCCTGCTGAATCTGATCGGCAATGCGATCAAGTTCACCGGCGAGGGGTCAGTCCGCCTTCGGCTCAGATATGCACCGGTTGAAGAGCGCCTGTATCTGGCCGTCGAAGACACAGGACCCGGCATGGCCCCCGAGAACCAGGCCAAACTGTTTCAGCGGTTCGCTCAGATAGACGGATCGACCACCCGCAAGCATGGCGGCAGCGGTCTTGGCCTGGCCATATCAAAAGGGCTGACCGAAGCCATGGGCGGCCAGATCGGCGTAACCAGCGAGTTGGGCGTGGGATCGGTGTTTTCGTTTTTCATTATTGCGCCGAGAGCCCACGCGCCGGCGACGCCCGATGAGGCAGCTCCGGTCACCTTGGACGGCGTTCGGGTGTTGGTGGTGGACGACAACGCGGTCAACCGCGAGGTTGCCCGCGCCGTGCTTGAACAGGTCGGCGCCGAAGTTACCCTGGCCGAGGGCGGCGCGGAGGCGCTGCTGGTGGCGGCGTCCCAGCCCTTCGACGTGGTTCTGCTGGACTATCGCATGCCGGACATGGACGGTTCGGAGACCTTGCGCCGCCTGCGCACGAGCGAAGGACCCAATTGCGGCATCCCGGTGCTTGGGTTTTCCGCCGATTGCGAACTCGCCGGATTAGGCGACATGGGCGGGTTCGACGACTTCGTCGCCAAACCGATCAATCCGGCGCTGATGATCGAAAAACTGCTGACCTGGACCAGCGACGATGATCTCGGCGTGGAGGTGGCTCGTGTCGAACGTGCTTGAGCATGAACGCTATCGGGTTCTGATTGTCGAGGATGACCCGCTGATGCTGGAGCTGATCGACACGCATCTATCGCTTGCGGGGTACCAGACCTTTCAGGCCCGCGACGGCTACCAGGGCCTTAGCGCCCTGAGGGACACCACGCCGCATGCGCTGGTCCTCGACATCAACATGCCCAACCTCGATGGATTTGGCATGCTGACCAGCATGCGCAGACTTGGCTACCTGCCAAAAGTGCCCACGATGGTGCTGACGGCGCGAAACCAAACCAGTGACGTTCAGGAGGCGATCAGACTGGGCGCCAGCGATTTCCTGACCAAGCCTTTCGAGGACAAGCGCCTGCTGGCCAGAGTTGCGCGGCTGATCAAATCCAAAGCCCCACGGGCGCACGCCGCCGTTTGGATGTAGCCGCCAAAACGACCGAAATTTGGCTCGCCACCCGGCCCTGTCCTGACGCCTCGCCCTACCCCACCGCCGCCATCACCCAATCCCGGAACGCGGCGATCTTGCGGACGCGGCGGCGTTCGGCGGGGTAGGCCAGCCAGAAGCCGGCGGACTGGTCGACGGCGACATCGAAGGGACGGACTAGGCGGCCCTGGGCGATCTCATTGGCGAACAGGACCGGCGAGCCCAGGGCCACGCCGCGGCCGGCCAGGGCCGAGGCCACCTCCAGCACCTGAAGATCGGCGATCAGCCGGCCGACGGCCGAGGGCGGGCGTTCGGTGACGCCGGCCGCCGCGAACCAGTCGTTCCAGCCGGCGTCGAGACCGATCAGCGGCGCATGGGCCAGGTCCTCGGGCCGCGCCAGGCCGCCAAGCTGCTGGCGAACCTCGGACGTGCACAGGGGCGTCACGTTGGAGGGGAACAGGTACAGGCACTCCAAACCCGGCCAGTCACCGGCGCCCGATCGGATCGCCACGTCGAACCCTTCGCGGCCGAGGTCCGCCATGCGGGGCCCGGTGTCCAGCCGCACCGCCAGCTTCGGATGCGCCAACTGGAAGGCGCCCAGGCGCGGGGCGAGCCACTGGCTGGCCAGCGACTCCGCGGTGGTGATCGACAGCACCCCGTCGGACTCCTCCGACAGGTCGGCGATGGCGCCGCGCAACAGTCGCATGGCCTCAGCCGTCGCCCGCGCCAGCCGCTCTCCCGCCAGGGTCAGCTCGACCTCGCGCGGCAGGCGGCGAAACAGCGGCTGGCCGAGGCGCTGCTCCAGGGCCTTCACCTGCCAGCTGACGGCGGCCTGGGTGACGCCTAGTTCGGCCGCAGCCGCCGTGAAGCTCTTCAGCCGCGCCGCGGCGTCGAAGGTTCGAAGCGCGCTGAGCGGGATGGTGGCGAGGACGTCTGGCATAAGGCTGGTTTATGGATACAGCAGGAGGTCTCGTTTGTCACGGCTGCGCTTCGAGGCCAGTCTGCGTATTGCCAACAAGCCAACAAACGGAGGCGGCCATGACCACCATCACGCAAGCGCATAAGCCCCACTCTCTGTGGGCGCAGATCAAGGCCGCGATCGCCAGGTCCAACGCGGCCCGCCGGGAGCGGGCCATCGCCCTGTGGTGCGGCGACGCCGCGCCGGCCGGCCATTGGCGCGCGGACCGCATGTATCGGCTGATGCAGAGGGCCTACGGACCGGACGCGAAGGGCTAGACCGGCCCGCTGGCGCCGCATTCCGCGTCAGAACGTGTCAGCAGTGTTGCCTGTTCTCAAAATGTTCTTGCTGTGTGATCGACTCCGCGTACTACATTAAGGGGTCGAGCGCGCGGCCGGTCGCGGGCTCTTCCGAGCAGGCCTGAATGATCGATCCGAACCGCTTCATCCGCGTGCGCGGCGCGCGCGAGCACAATCTGAAGAACGTCAGCGTCGACATCCCGCGCGGCGAACTGGTGGTGCTGACCGGCCTGTCGGGATCGGGCAAGTCCAGCCTGGCGTTCGACACCATCTATGCCGAGGGCCAGCGGCGCTATGTGGAAAGCCTGTCGGCCTATGCGCGCCAGTTCCTGGAGCTGATGGGCAAGCCGGACGTGGACCTGATCGAGGGTCTGTCGCCGGCCATCTCCATCGAGCAGAAGACCACCAGCCGCAATCCGCGCTCCACCGTCGGCACGGTGACCGAGATTCACGACTACATGCGCCTCTTATGGGCGCGGGTCGGCATTCCGTATTCGCCGGCCACCGGCCTGCCGATCGAGAGCCAGACCGTCTCGATGATGGTCGACAAGATCACCGCCCTGCCGGAGGGGACGCGGCTCTATCTGCTGGCGCCCGTCGTGCGCGGGCGCAAGGGCGAATACCGCAAGGAGATCGCTGACTGGCAGCGCTCCGGCTACCAGCGGCTGAAGATCGACGGGGAATTCTATCCGATCGAGGACGCACCGGTGCTGGACAAGAAGTTCAAGCACGACATCGACGTGGTGGTGGACCGGATCGTCACCCGGCCGGACATGGAGCAGCGGCTGGCGGACTCGCTGGAGCAGGCCCTGCGCCTGGCCGACGGGATCGCGGTCGCCGAATGGGCGGAGGTGGCCGAGGGCGATGCTGAGCCGCGCCGGCTGCTGTTCTCCGAGAAGTTCGCCTGCCCGGTCTCCGGCTTCACCATCAGCGAGATCGAGCCCCGGCTGTTCTCGTTCAACAACCCCTTCGGCGCCTGCCCGGCCTGCGACGGCCTGGGGGCCAAGCTGAAGTTCGACGCCGAGCGGGTGATCCCGGACAAGGACAAGTCGCTGCATAAGGGCGCGGTGTCGCCGTGGTCCAAGGGCCCCTCGCCGCTCTACACCCAGACCTTGCAGGCGCTGGCGCGGCACTACGGCTTCTCGATGGACGAGCCCTGGTACAAGCTGCCGGAAGACGCGCGCCAGGTGGTGCTCTATGGCTCGGCCGGGCAGAAGATCCAATTCGTCTATGACGACAACGCCCGCAAGTACGAGGTCAACAAGACCTTCGAGGGGGTGATCCCGAACCTCGAGCGGCGCTGGCGCGAGACGGATTCGTCCTGGGTGCGCGAGGAGATGGCGCGCTACCAGTCGGAAAGCCCCTGCGAGGTCTGTGGCGGCTATCGCCTGAAGCCCGAGGCGCTGGCGGTGAAGATCGCCGGCAAGCACATCGCTGAAATCTCACTCTTGGCGATCCGCCAGGCGCGGGACTGGTTCGAGGGGCTGGAGCACACGCTCACCGACAAGCAGATGGAGATCGCCCGGCGGATCCTGAAGGAGATCAACGACCGCCTGCGGTTCCTGGTCGATGTCGGCCTGGACTATCTCAACATGTCGCGCAACTCCGGCACCCTGTCGGGCGGCGAGAGCCAGCGGATCCGGCTGGCGTCGCAGATCGGCTCGGGCCTGACCGGCGTCCTCTATGTGCTGGACGAGCCGTCGATCGGCCTGCACCAGCGCGACAACCAGCGCCTGTTGCACTCCTTGAAGGGCCTGCGCGACCTGGGTAATTCGGTGCTGGTGGTGGAGCACGACGAGGAGGCGATCCTCACCGCCGACTATGTCATCGACATGGGTCCGGCCGCCGGCATCCACGGCGGCCATGTGGTGGCCGAAGGCAAGCCGGCGGACATCATGGCCGAGCCCAAGAGCCTGACCGGCCAATATTTGATCGGCGCGCGGGAGATTCCCGTGCCGGTCGATCGTCGGCCGATTGGCAAGAAGCGGGTCAAGGTGATCGGCGCCCAGGGCAACAATCTGAAGAACGTCACCGGCGAGATCCCGGTGGGGGTGTTCACCTGCATCACTGGGGTCTCCGGCGGCGGCAAGTCGACCTTCACCATCGAGACCCTGTACAAGGCCGCGGCGCGACGGCTGAACAACGCCTCCGACGCGCCGGCCATGCATGAGCGGATCGAGGGGCTGGAGAATTTCGACAAGGTCATCGACATCGACCAGTCGCCGATCGGCCGCACGCCGCGCTCGAACCCCGCCACCTATACCGGCGCCTTCGGGCCGATCCGCGACTGGTTCGCCGGCCTGCCGGAGGCGAAGGCGCGGGGGTATGGGCCTGGCCGGTTCTCGTTCAACGTCAAGGGCGGGCGTTGCGAGGCCTGCCAGGGCGACGGGCTGATCAAGATCGAGATGCACTTCCTGCCGGACGTCTACGTCACCTGCGACGTCTGCAAGGGCAAACGCTACAACCGCGAGACCCTGGAGATATTGTTCAAGGGCAAGTCCATCTCCCAGGTGCTGGACATGACCGTCGAGGAGGCCGCCGACTTCTTCAAGGCGGTGCCGCCGGTGCGCGACAAGATGGAGACGCTGAAGCGGGTGGGGCTGGGTTATGTCCAGGTCGGCCAGTCGGCGACGACGCTGTCAGGCGGCGAGGCGCAGCGGGTGAAGCTGTCGAAGGAGCTGTCCAAGCGCGCCACCGGACGGACGCTCTACATTCTCGACGAGCCGACCACTGGCCTGCATTTCGAGGACACCCGCAAGCTGCTGGAGGTGCTGCATGAGCTGGTCGAGCAGGGCAATACGGTGGTGGTGATCGAGCACAATCTGGATGTGATCAAGACCGCCGACTGGCTGCTGGACTTCGGCCCCGAAGGCGGCGACGGCGGCGGCGAGATCGTCGCTCATGGCACGCCGGAGCAGGTGGCGGCCGACCCGGACAGCTGGACCGGCAGATATCTGAAGGAGGTGCTGGAGCGCCACGAGGCGCGCCGGCGCGAGCGGGTGAAGGTGTTGCAGAGGGCGTGAAGACCTGGGTCAGTCCTGCAGGCGCGAACCATGCCAGCAGCGAAACACAACGACGGTGTCGCCGTCGATCCGATATCGAATGAGATATGGACGAACGATCGCGAGCTGCCGGTGTCCCTTGCCGACCGGGCGGCCGCGTTCAGCGTGTTCTTTCAGCGCCTCAGCCGCCGCGATCAGGCGCACGGCCATTCTCTGCGCGGCGAGCGGATTGAATTGGGTGATGTAGGAGACAATATTTTCGAGGTCATTTGCGGCCTCGTCCGTCCAGACTACTCGCCGCACTTGGGCCGGGGAAGCTGGCCGGGTTTGCCCCACGACGCGAACCACCGGAGCATGGCTTCGTTGGTTATGACGCGTCCGGCGCGGTAGTCGGCTTCGGCCCGCTCCAACGCGCGAGCTTCAGCGTCGTCGTCCGGATCATCGAAGATTGACGGTTCAGCTTTCGCCATGATCGGACGCTAACATATTCCGCGCTTCTTCGCGAGTTCGGAGGTTTACCCCGGACTCGCGCGTCTTGCAGGTCTCCGTTAGAAACTGCGGCAAAGCTGCGGTCCAGCGGCAGAGGAGACACCCATGATTCTGTATGGCGCGCCAAACCCTGCCCCCAATCCGCGGCGGGTGCGGATCTTCCTGGCTGAGAAGGGGATCGATCTGCCGGAGACCTTGGTCAACATGCGCAAGCGTGAGCACAAGGCGCCGGAGTTCAAGGCCAAGAACTCGCTGGGGCAGCTGCCGACGCTGGAGCTGGATGACGGCACGACCATCTCCGAGACCGTCGCCATCTGCCGCTATTTCGAGGAGACCCAGCCCGAGCCGTCGCTGTTCGGCAAGTCCGCGATCGAGAAGGCCCAAGTCGACATGTGGGTGCGGCGGGTGGAGTTCATGATCATGACCCCGGTGGGCATGTTCTGGCGCCACGCCCATCCCTATACGGCCGCGCTGCTGACCCAGCACAAGGAGTTCGGCGAATCCAACCGCGAGACTGTCGCGGGCGGCATGCGCTGGATGGACCGGGAACTTGAAGGAAAGCAATTCGTCGCCGGCGACACCTACTCCATGGCCGACATCTGCCTGCTCAGCACGGTTGATTTCGCAAACTGGATCGGGCTGGAGATCCCCGAGGACTGCGCCAATCTGAAAGCCTGGCACGAACGGGTCACCGCCCGCCCCAGCGCCAACGCCTGATCAGGCGTCCATGGTTTCCGGGTCGGCCTCGGGCGCCGTCAGGTCGCGATAGGCCTGGGCGAAGGGCGCCAGGAAGATCACCGAGCAGCAGGTGGACATGAAGGCGTTCACCGCCTGCCCGGCCGTGGCGACCAGGAAGACCAGCGGACTGCGCAGCACCGCCGCCCAGCCGGTGGTCGAGCGACTGGCGAAATTGTCCAGCACGCCGAACAGAGCCGCGAAGATCAGCGTCATCAGGAACAGCACCACCAGCAGGATCGCCAGCGCCATCACATAGGCGCCCAGCAGCGCCCAGAAGTTTCCCCGCGTGCGCGGCCAGGCGCGAATCAGGATCAGTCGGCCTTCGGCGAAGCTGGCAGGGCCGGCGAGGGAGAGGCGGACAAACAGGAAGATCGTCACGACGAGGGACACAAGCGCGATGAAAAAGGTGTTGGCGCCCGCCGTGGCGGCGACGATCGAGATCAGCTCCGAGATAAACAGCACCCCGGCGATGATCAGGATGGCGACCACGATCAGAGCCGCCAGCCGCCATTCCTCATGCCCAAGCCGGAACCGCGCCGCGCCACTCTCGGGCTTCAACACCGCGCGATAGACGGCGCCCATCTGCATGGCCATGAACACCAGCGACAGCGGCAGGCCGACGGCGCAGAACGGCAGGGTCTGGCGAATCAGCTTCTCGGCTTCCGCCGGATCGTTGGCGCCAGCGCCGGCGCGCACCTCGGCGAGGATGTCCTGCGCGTGTGGGCCCAGGGTCAGGTAGGCCAGGCCCAGCAGCAGCAGGCCAAAGGCGAAGTTGTAGGCCGACCAGGCCAGGATGGCCTTCGGACGCTCACGCGTAAGACGGACGCCTTCCAGGGCGACATCGGTGGGCGAAAAACTCGACATGAGCCATCCATAGCCGAGTCGGTCCCGGCTAAGGGCCAAAGCTGGTGAGAGACCGCCGATTTGTAAAGCGAATGCACGGCGCGCGCGCGCCGCTTCGCCTCAGGAGAGCGCAAGTTGCTGGCGTTTTGCCGGCAACACGGGCGCCGGGGCGCTGTCGTCGCTCGACAGGATCTGCCTGCAGATCACCGCCGCCGGCGCCACCACCAGGACGCGGACGACGCCGAAATAGAGCGTCAGGATGGCGATCAGCTCGGCCCGCCGTTCGATCGTCGGGCCCGCAACCCACTCCGCCGCGGCGCTGGTCATGGTCAGATGGCCGATGGCGAACAACAGCCAGGTCCAGAGCCACAGCATCAGGACCGTGATGACGGCGACGCCGAGGATGGGCCCGAGCCGATCGCGGGTCGCGCGCCAGGACGAGGTCAGGCCGAACGCGGCGCGCTCAAAGGTGATGGGTCCGGCCAGGAACAGCCGCAAGGCCAGGATGGCCATGGCGTATCCGAGGGTGAGCGCCGCGATGAGGGTGACCAGCACCGCCAGACCTCGGCCCGCGGCGTGGGCGATCAGGCCGATGATCCAGGCGGCGGGGATGGCGGCGATCACGAGCAACACCGCCCACAGCAGGGTCTGGGCCAGAAAGTGGACCACCAGGCCCAGCTCGCGGCGGCGAACCCTGAGATAGAAGAAGCCGCGATTATCCGGCTCCAACACGGCGCGGTAGACCGCGGCGTCCACCACCGCCAACACGACCATGGCGAGCAGGCCCGCCAGGACGCAGGCCGCCGTCATGTGCGTCAGCAGCGCGGACGACGCGGTGACCTGTCCCGCCATCGCCGCCGCCTGGGCCGCGGCCATGGCGCTGGGGATGTTGGCCAGGGCTATCATGCTGATGGGCGCAAAGCCCGCCAGGGTAGTGACCAGGCCCCAGGCCAGCACCGAAAACGGCCGGCGCACGATCAGGCGCAGCGTGGCGCCGATCGCGCCGCTCACACGGACCTGACCCGTAGTTTTCGTCTCACCTGACATCGCCGTTAAGGATAAACGGCTTTGCGCGCGCGGCCCAGCCAATGCGTCCTGATGGGCGATCCGCAGGCGCGGGCTTTTTCCCGCCCGCATCCCCCGGTATGACGGGGGGCATGAAGCCAATTCACGTCATCGGCGGCGGCCTCGCCGGATCGGAAGCCGCCTGGCAGGTCGCCCAGGCCGGGGTTGCTGTGGTGCTGCATGAGATGCGGCCCGTGCGCGGCACCGACGCCCACCAGACCGACGATCTGGCCGAGCTGGTCTGTTCCAACTCCTTCCGCTCCGACGACTGGGAATATAACGCCGTCGGCCTGCTGCACGCCGAGATGCGCCGCATGGGCTCGTTGATCATGGCCGCCGGCGACGCGCACCAGGTGCCGGCAGGGTCGGCCCTGGCGGTGGACCGCGACGGGTTTTCCCAGGCCGTCACGGCCAGGCTGGACGCTCACCCGCTGGTGACCATCGTCCGCGAAGAGGTCGCCGGCCTGCCGCCGGCCGAGTGGGACAGCGTGATCATCGCCACCGGCCCCCTCACCTCGCCGGCCCTGGCCGAGGCGATCCTGGCGCGCACGGGCGAGAACGCCCTGTCCTTCTTCGACGCCATCGCGCCCATCGTGCACCTGGAGTCGGTGAACATGGACGTGAGCTGGCGCCAGTCGCGCTACGACAAGGCCGGGCCTGGCGGCGATACGGCGGCCTATATCAACTGCCCGATGGACCAGGCCCAGTACGAGGCCTTCATCGACGCCCTGATCGCCGGACCCAAGGCCGAGTTCAAGGATTGGGAGCAAGTGCCCTATTTCGACGGCTGCCTGCCCATCGAGGTGATGGCCGAGCGTGGGCGCGAGACCCTGCGCCACGGGCCGATGAAGCCGGTGGGCCTGACCAACCCGCACCGGCCCGACGACAAGCCCCACGCCGTGGTCCAGCTGCGTCAGGACAACGCCCTGGGCACATTGTGGAACCTGGTCGGCTTCCAGACCAAGCTGAAGCATGGCGCCCAGACCGACATCTTCCGCATGATCCCGGGCCTGGAGAAGGCGGTGTTCGCAAGGCTGGGCGGGCTGCACCGCAACAC
>Ga0302317_10002870_pt1 | contig 11523 bp, 7 predicted proteins | sample III_Palsa_N3_3_FD_200450 | JGI IMG/M metagenome (GOLD analysis project Ga0302317, IMG submission 200450) | Peat permafrost microbial communities from Stordalen Mire near Abisko, Sweden - III_Palsa_N3_3 | ecosystem: Environmental > Terrestrial > Soil > Palsa > Peat permafrost | place: Sweden...
CCGAACACCGCGCCCTGGCCGAGTAGCCACAGTAATCCGGCGCCGACGGGCAGGTAGAGTAACGGCAGTCGCGGCAGCTCGTAATACTTCATCAACCACAGGTTGAGTGCATAGGCCAGCAGCATACCCAGCACGATGCCGCCGCTGACGATCAGGAAATTTTCGGTCTGCACATAACGCAGGATGTCGCCGCGGGTGGCGCCGATGGCGCGGCGAATGCCGATCGAGCGTCGTCGCTGCTGCACCCAGAAACTGGCAAGGCCGGCGATACCCAGCGCCGTAACGAACAGCAGTCCGGTGGCTGCCGCCAGCAGCAGGCCGATCATGGTGCGGTTGCGACGGAAGTAGTCGTCACGCAACTGGGTGAACGTCTGCGATTTGCGCAGGATGCGATTGCCGTCGAGCTGGTTCAGTACATCGGCCGCCTGTTGCAGCACGCGTTCACGTTCCTGCGGCGCGGTGCGCAGGACATAGGTGATATCCACGGTGTCCGGCAACAGCGGAAGCAGGGTGCTGTACTCGCTGCCCACGGCCTCGCGCAGTTGCGGTCGCAGCAGATGATCGACCACGCCGACGATGCGTACCGGGTTGTCGCCGGGATAGATGTCCTTGCCCAGCGCGCTCTGACCCGGAAACAACCGCTCGGCCAGCGCGCGGGTAATGATGGTGACCGGTACATGGTTGATGCCGGCCCAGTCATGCGCACTGTCCATCGGCAGGTATTCGTCAGGCAGAAAATCGCGCCCCTCGAGCAGATGCAGACCCAGCGTGCCGAGCTCGTCCGGGGTTCCGTTGTAGGCGGTGGCGGTGAGGTCGGTTTCGGCGTTCGGCGTGGTGGCGATGCCATTGCTCCAGTCGTTGCCGTTGAACGGCAGCGCATCGACCGCAGCCACGGATCTCACGCTGGGGATCTGCCGCAGTGCTGCCACGTCGGCGGCATGTCGGGTCAGTGGATTTTCGTTCTCGTCCAGGCCGATGCTTTCGACCGTCACCAGCTCATCCTCGGCCAGTCCGCTGGGCTGACGCAGCTGGGCGGTGCGGTTGACGATCATGAACACGACATTGCAGACGATGGCGCAGGTCAGGCCGACCTGCAGCACCAGCAGCAGCACGGTGAGCTTGTGGCGGGTAAGGCTGGAAAGCAGTGGTCGCAGTGGCATGAATCACCTCATTGGGTCTTGAGCTGCAGGGCGGGGGCGATGTGGCAGGCGCGCCACGCCGGCAGCAGTCCGGCCAGCACGCTGGCGCATACCGCCAGCGCAAAGGTGCCGAGCAACATGGCGGCATCCATCTGGGCCAGTTGCGCGTAGCCATCGGGACGCTGACGCACGCTCCACAGGCCGAGTTCGGCGATGCCCAGGCCCAGCACGCCGCCGGCCAAACCGATCACCGACGACTCGATGCCGAACTGCAGGAAGATGTCGCGTCGCCGTGCGCCCAATGCCCGGCGCACGCTGACCTCGCCGCTGCGGCGCAGGAATTTCGCCAGCAGCAGGCCAACAATGTTGACCATGCATACGCCGAGGAAACCCAGCGCCAGCCATAGCTGCAGGCGCAGGTCGGAGGGGATCACTTGCTGCTTGGTGAGCCAGTCCATCAGGCCGTAGAGCTGGGCGTCCACGGAACGCGGAAAGCGGCCATGCGTCTGCTGATCGCGCCAGTAGTCGCCGAGGAACTCCTGGTAGGCGTGTGCCTTGGCCGGGTTGTCCAGCTGCACCCAGAACTGCAGCCAGTTGCAGTGGTCGCTGGTGCGGGCATCGCTGCCGTTGCCCCAGCACATGAAATTGCCGACGAAATTGAACTGCAGATCCAGCGCCGTCTGCAGCGGCAGGAAAAACTGGTCGGTCTTGCCGAAGGCGCGGTCGTTGACCTGGGTATAGAAGGTCGGCTGCGGGTACCAGTCATCCAGCACGCCGATCACACGGAAGTCGGTGTTCTTCAGTCGCACCGTGCGGCCGATGCCGGGCGTGTCACCGAACAATTTGCGGCTGAGCTCGGCGTTGAGGACGATCACTCGCGCATGCTGCTCGTCCTCCTGTGCGGACCAGCCACCGCCGGCACGGAACGGCACGTCGAACATCGGAAAGAAGTCTGTCGTGACGTAGTGTCCGGATTGGAAGAACGGTCGCAGCGAACCCTGCAGGGGGCGGATCGGTGCCGAACCCGAGGCCATTGCGGCCTGCCGATCCGCACGATGGGCGCGCAGCAGGTTCATTGCATCGGGCCAGGTCAGGTTGCCGTTAGGCGCACTGTCCTTGACGGTCTTGCTGCGTACTAGCGGGCGGGCGTCGAGCTGTGGCACAAACAACTGCGCGCTGCGTCCGGGCAACGGATCACCCGACATCACATGCAGCACGGTGATCATGGTCATGCTGGTGCCGATGCCCAGGCCGATGGCGAGGATCATCAGCGCGGTAAGCACCTTGCTGCGTTTCAGGCTGTGCAGCGCCAGTGTGAAGTAATAGCCAAGCATCGTGAGCCTCCCGGTAACCATGCAGGGTTTTGACGGACGCAGCCGCCCCGCCGCCTGCGAAAGCAGGCGGTATGTGTGCGTTCAAACGACTGGCGGCGGGCGCCAGTTCCTCAGCGGTGGCTGACTTCCTGCGCCACGCCCTTGCCAAGTGCCTCGTCGATCAACTGCGACGCCTGCAGATTGGCCTGGGCGACGACCTGTTGCTGGCGCTGTGTCATCGCAGCGAGCTGCGGCTGCAGCACGTCCAGTTGCTGGTTGAGATCAGCCGTCTGTGCGGTGATCTCGCGTTGTTGCGCATCCAGACTTGCCAGGCGCTGTGCGGCAGCGGGTGCCTGCGGGTTGGCGAGGAGGTCGCGACGCTGCTCCTCGACACTGCGTTGCCGGCTGAGCAAACCTTCCAGCGGCCCCTTGAGTCTCCACTTCTTACCTTCGAGCTTGCCCGCATCGCGCCAGTACGCGCTCACCGAAGCGTAGGTGGCGTTGGCGCGGTCGACATAGGCGGGATCACGGATCAGGTAGGCCTGATCGCCGCGGCGGAACCAGAACATCGGTGTCGTATCTGTGGTGTGCAAGCGCTTGGCCATCGCGACGTCGGCGCGGTCACCGTTGATCAGCACGGTTTCGCCGTGGGTGTTGCTGTCGTAAAGCGCATAGGCATACGTGCTGCCGGGTTCCACCGTGGTGATATCGCTGTCGCGGTGCCGGGTCTGGTTGGCGGATGTCGTTGTCGTGACGGCCGGCGGTGGCGTTGGCGCGATTGGAGTCGGTGGCGCGGGTGGTACTGCCGACAGCGCCGACATTTTCGCCATCGGGGGTATCGGTGGTGTGGGTGGCAAGCTGGGCAGCTGTCGTGTCTGTGTGGCGACGGGTGGCGGCATCGGGTTTATGCCGAGCTTTTGCGCGGCGCCATGGGCAATCGCCTCGTCCAGTAGTTTCCTGATCTGCTGATTTGCTTGTTCGCTAGCCTGTTGCTGGCGCTTACCCAGCGCTTCCTGCTGTGCGCCGAGGGCTTCCTGTTGCTTGCCCAGGACTTCCTGCTCGCGGCCGAGTTCATCCTGCTGCCGGCCCAGCTCGCTCTGGCTGGCTTCCAGCTTGGCCTGCTGCGCTTCATGCTCGGCCGAGGGCTGATTTTGGCTCGACTGCGCGGTTAGCGCGGCCTCCTGGCTAGCCAGCTGTCCTTGCTTGGTACCGAGCGCACCTTGGCGTGCGCCCAATGCGCCCTGTTTGCCACCAAGCTGGCCCTGCTGATCGCCGAGCTGACTCTGTTGCTTGGCCAGTGCCGTGACCGGCGCGTAGGCGGCCTTGGCGCGCTGGATGTAGCTCGCATCACGGATCAGGTAGGCCTGGTCGCCGCGGCGGAACCACAGCATCGGTTTGTTGCCTTGGTGAAGCCGCTGTGCGATGGCTAGGTCGTTGTCCGTACCGTTGAAGGTGACCGAATCGCCATCGAGCAGCGCAAAACCATCGCGGGCGTCGGTATGGGTATCAATGTTGACATGATGGGCCGAGAAGCCAGTGGCTAGGTGTGGTGGAGCGGGCGGCGGGGGTGGCGGTGCTGCGGGCAGTTCACTCGTCTGGGTGTCGGCCTGCACAGCGACCGTGCTGGTGGCCGTCACGCGGTAGGGCAACACGCCGACGAGCGCAATCAATGCGACGAGCCACCAGCCGCGTATGCCTAACTGCGAATAGTTCACGCCTTGCTGCAACATGGTCAGCCGCCTTTTCAGATTCTGGAAGGTGGGAGATGCCCCGGCGAGGCCGGAGTGCATGGGCTGGGCGACGCCGAGGCGCAGCAGCAGGCGGCCGTAGTCCTGCGGCGCCGCGCGATGCTGTTGTAGCACTTGTGCATCGCAGGCGGCTTCGCGATGCAGTGCGTACTCGCGCATGGCCCACGCCACCAGCGGGTGGAAAAAGAACAGCCGTTGCGCAATCGCCGGTGCCCAACCCAGCCAGAGGTCGCCACGACGCAGATGGGCCAGCTCGTGGGCGAGCGCCATCGATGATTCCTCCGGCGTGAGTACCTCGTTGGCCGGAAGCAGGACGGTGGGACACCACAGACCAGTCACTTGGGGAGAGGTAATTGCATGCGACACGCGCAACTGCGGACAGCGGCGCAAACCGAGCAGGCGAGCCTGCTGCGAGCACGTTGCCTGCAGCGTTTCATCGCGCAGTGGCATGGATTCGCGTAGCACCTGGCGCGTTTTACGCCATTGCCGCGTGACCAGCAGCAGCTGCACAAACAGGCCGGTGAGCCACAAGGTCACCACGAACGAGCGCAAGGGGAATGGGCGCGTCGACATCGACGTGTGCGTTGTCATCTGCGCAGTCGTCATCGCCGAAGCAGTTGGCAAGAACGGCGCGGCAACCTCCGAGGGCGTCATGGATTCGTCTGATGACGCGAGCGCAGCGGTCTGCCGGCTGGCCATTGCTGCGATTGTTACGGGCGGCAATGCCTGCGACAGCAGTGGCAGTTTCACGGGCGTGTTGACTACTAGGCCGACGATCAACTGCACGCTGAGTACCCACCACAGCATGCAGCGGATCGCCGGCGACAATCGCGGCATGCTGCGGCCCAGCAACCATAGCGCACCGATCAGCAATGTCGCCTGTGCGGATGTCCAGGCGAGACGGATGAGCAAGGTATCGGTCAGGGTATGAATCGCGTCCATCTCACGACTCCTTGCGCTTGGACTGCAGCTGCGTGACCAGCGCTTCCAGCTGTGCCAGTTCGGTGTCGGAGACTTCGGCGTGCTCGGACATCCACGCCACGAACGGCGAGACCGAGCCGCTCAGCGTCTTCTCGACGAAGCTGCCGACGGCGCTGCGCATCGCCTCGCCGGGTCCGGTAGCAGTGCTGTAGCGGTACATGCCCTTGACCTGCCGGCGCTTGAGATAGCCCTTGCCGCGCAGGCGTTCCATCATGGTCAGCACGGTGGAGCGCGCCAGTCCGCGCGGCTCGCCGTAGCTGCCGGCGACTTCGCCTACCGAGGCGTGGCCGCATTCGTCGATGTGATGCAGCAGCGCCAGTTCCTGGTCGCCGATGGTGGATTTGCGCATGGCCTAAGGTTCGTGTGACTACAGATGTAGTTACGCTACGCCATGGCTACACGTGTAGTCAATAGGCCGGGCGATGCTCCCAACGCCGCCGAGTGGCACAACTGGGCCGACCAACGAACCAGGCTCGTCAGAACGACATGTCGAACGCGACTTCGCCCTGTACGCCAACCTGATACGCCGACACCCGACGCTCGAAGAAATTGGTCACTTCCTGCACATCCTGCAGGTCCATGAAGTCGAACGGGTTCTTGGCGCCGTATTTCTTCGGCATGTCGAGCTGGGCGAAGCGTTGGTCGGCGCAGTATTCGAGGTACTGGCGCATCTCCTTCGCCGACAGGCCAACCACGCCGCCGGACAGCACGTCATCGGCGAACTGTGTTTCGCAGGCGATGGCGTCTTCCATCATCTCTTCTACCTGCGCGCGCATGGCGTCGTCAAACAGCTCCGGCTCCTCATCGCGCACGGTACGCACCACGTCGAAGGCGAAGGCCATATGGCCGCTCTCGTCGCGGAACACCCAGTTGGTGCCGGCGGCAAGGCCATGCAGCAAACCGCGCGAGCGCAGGTAGTAAACGTAGGCAAAGGCCGCGTAGAAAAACAGGCCCTCGATGCAGGCAGCGAAGCAGATCAGGTTGAGCAGAAACTGTCGACGATGTTCGCGTGTTTCCAGCCGTTGCAGATGCTGGATCGAGTCGATCCACTTGAAGCAGAACTCGCCCTTCTGGCGGATCGATGGAATGGTTTCGATCGCCGCGAACGCCGCGTTGCGCTCGGCCGGATCGGGGATATAGGTGTCAAGCAGGGTGAGGTAGAACTGCACGTGCAGCGATTCCTCATACAGCTGGCGCGACAGGTACATGCGCGCTTCGGGCGCATTGATGTGCTGGTACAGATTCAGCACCAGATTGTTCGACACGATGGTGTCGCCGGTGGCGAAAAACGCCACCAGCCGCTGAATCAGATGGCGATCTGCGGGCGACATTTTCGTGCGCAGGTCGGACGTGTCCATCGAGAAATCCACTTCCTCGACCGTCCAGGTGTTCTTGATCGCGTTGCGATACATCTCGTAGAACGCGGGATAGCGCATCGGCCGCAGCGTCAGTTCGAAACCGGGATCGAGAATCTGCGCGTGGCGAATTGGCTGGGCTGACATGGACGGCTATTCCTTGAATGACGATGGGTGACGCTGCGGAAGCGATCCAGTGCGTTGGCGCCGGATCGCTTCCTCACTTACTGACAGGCTTCGCAGTACTCGGGATTTTCCAGCGAGCAAAAAACCGCCGCGTTGGCCTGTGCCTGATCGTCCACGACCGGCTCCGGCGCGCTGGTTCGGCTGGCCGTGACTGTGGTCTTGGTGATCTTCGTGGCCGGTCGCGACCGCAGGTAGTAGGTGGTCTTGATGCCGGCCTTCCATGCGTACATGTACATCGAGCTGAGCTGACCGATGTTGGGGTTTTCCATGAACAGGTTGAGCGACTGGCTCTGGTCGATGAATGCGCCGCGCGCGGCGGCCAGTTCGATCAGGGCTTTCTGCGGCAGTTCCCACACGGTGCGGTAGATCGCGCGCAGGCGTTCCGGAATCGCGGCAATGCCCTGGATCGAGCCTTCGGCCAGCTTGATCGCATCGCGCACGTCAGGCGTCCACAAGCCGAGCGTCTTCAGCTCGTCGGCGAGATAGCGATTCACCTGCAGAAAATCACCCGACAGCGTCTCGCGTTTGAACAGGTTGCTGACCTGCGGTTCGATGCATTCGTAGCAACCAGCGATCGACGCGATGGTTGCGGTGGGCGCAATGGCGATCAGCAGCGAATTGCGCAGGCCGTGCTGCTTGATGCGCTCGCGCAGTGCATCCCAGCGTTCGCTGTCGTGCGCCTGCGCTTGCGGCCAGTAATCGAACTGCAGCTCGCCGTTGGCCGCTCGGCTTTCTTCAAAGCCGGGATGCGCGCCAACCTGTGCAGCCACTTCGTTCGACATCGACAGCGCGTGGAAGTAGATCTCCTCGGCGATGCGCGTGGAAAGCGCCAAGGCTTCGCTCGAGTCGAACGGCAAACGCAGCTTGAAGAACACATCCTGCAGGCCCATCACGCCGAGACCAACCGGCCGCCATTTGATGTTGGCGGTACGCGCGGTGTCGATCGGATAGAAATTGAGATCGATCACGCGATCGAGCTGACGCACGGCGGTACGCACGGTCGAGGCCAGCTGTTCGAAATCGAACGCGTGGCTGCCATCCGCAGCGCGTACCACGTGCCGTGCCAGGTTCACCGAACCGAGATTGCACACCGCCGTCTCGGTGGACGAGCTGACTTCCAGAATCTCGGTGCACAGGTTGGACAGATGGATCACGTTGTCGGCTTTGGCCGTCTGATTGCTGGTGGCGTTGCAGCGATCCTTGAAAGTCATCCAGCCGTTGCCGGTCTGCGCCAGCGTGCGCATCATGCGGGCGTAGAGCTCTCGCGCCTTCACGGTTTTCACCGCAAGACCGTCGGCCTCGGCCTTGGCGTAAGACTGTTCGAACACCGAACCCCAGCTATCGACCAGATGCGGCGTGACCTTGGGATCGAATAGCGACCAGTCGCCATCGGTTTCGACCCGGCGCATGAATTCGTCCGGAATCCAGTTGGCGATGTTGAGGTTGTGCGCACGTCGTGCGTCGTCGCCGGTGTTGTCGCGCAGCTCGAGGAAATCCTCGATATCGGCATGCCACGATTCCAGATATACGCAGGCTGCGCCCTTGCGCTTGCCGCCCTGATTCACTGCGGCAACCGAAGCATCCAGCGTTTTCAGCCACGGCAACAGGCCGTTGGAATGGCCGTTGGTGCCCTTGATCAGCGAGCCGCGCGAACGCACGCGCGTGTAGGCCAGACCAATGCCGCCGGCGAACTTGCTGAGCTTGGCGACGTCGGCATACTTGTCGTAGATCGACTCCAGCGAATCGGTTGGTGAGTCGAGCAGGTAGCAGGAACTCAGCTGCTCATGGCAGGTGCCGGCGTTGAACAGCGTGGGCGAGCTGGCGATGTATTCGAGTGAGGACAGCAGGCGATACAACTCCAGCGTTTCGCCGATCTCGTTGCCGCCCAGCGCGCAGGCGATACGCATGAAGAAATGCTGCGGCGTTTCGATCACGAAGCGCTTCTGCGGATGGCGCAGCAGGTAGCGGTCGTACACGGTGCGCAGGCCGAAGTATTCAAAGCGGCGCGTCGCCAGCGTATTGATCGCATCGTTGAGCTTGCGCGCGTTCAGCGCCACAAAGTCGCGCAGGCGCTCGTTGAGGATACCCAGTTCGGCACCGCGCACGATCGATTGCGAAAAGCTCTGGATCTCCTGGCCGCTCACTTCCTTGTCGATATAAGCGCCAAGCAGGCGGGCGGCGAGCTGGCCGTATTCGGGCTCCTCGGCGGTCAGCGCGGCGGCGGTGCGAATCGACAGCTGGTCGAGTTCCTGCGTGGTCGCGCCGTCGTACAGGCCACCGATCGTCTTCAGCGCCACGCGTAGTGGATCGACGCCATGCAGGCCTTCGGCGCTGCGGGTCACCGCGCGCACGATCTTGTTGACGTCGACGATCTCCTGGCCGCCGTTGCGCTTGGTCACGCGCATCTGGCCGGGGTTGTGTGGCGGCGTCAGCGCGAAAGCTTCATCGCTGGTTGCCGGCACGGTGTGTTCGACGACGGCCGCCTCGGCGACCGGCGCTTCTTCGATGGGGACGTTAAAAGCATCGACGCGGGCGACAACGCGCTCGCTGACAGCGTTTTCGAGAGGTTGCATGGCGGTGGCTCCGGGCATGAAAAGTCAAACACCTGCTCCCGCGCGCAGGGCCTGAAGCAACGACACCATGGACAGTCGCGAAACGAACGCCACGCGGCGATCTTCCCTCGACGTACCTCCCCACGGAAGTCGTCACTACGCACCGGGGCACGTTCGCCCCGATGTGCCGGCAGGTCTTCGGACTTGCGGACGTGGATCTTGCGATCCGCCTACTTGCCTCCGCTTCCCAGCCGTAGACGGCCAGTGCATGTGGAGGCGTTCGTTTCCGCTTTACCGCTGCGGGGCAGTTCCGGATTTACACCGGATTCCCTTTTAAGCCCGACCGACAAGATCGTCTGGACGGGCACCGACGGACACAACATATCGGGTGAATAGGGTCGGGTCAACCCAACAAGTTGTGGATGGTTCTGGGGATAAGTGGCGCGGAACCAGAGCCGGGGCGGGCTGCCATCCGGCTGGATTTATTTATCCGGTACAACTGGTGGTGGGCTCGGGCCGCTTGAGGCTTGGGTCGGCGGTTCAGAGTGCGTCGTGATCCATTTCACCGGTACGGATGCGGATGACCCGTTCCAGCGAGGTGACAAAGATCTTGCCGTCACCGACCTTGCCCGTGCTGGCGGAATGCTGGATCGCTTCGAGCACGCGCTCGAGCTGGTCATCGGTAATCGCCAGCTCCATCTTGATCTTGGGCAGAAAATCGACCACGTATTCGGCGCCGCGGTAAAGCTCGGTATGGCCTTTCTGGCGACCAAAGCCTTTGACTTCCGATACCGTCACGCCTTGCACGCCAACTTCGGCCAGCGCCTCGCGCACGTCATCCAGCTTGAATGGTTTGATGATCGCCACAACCAGTTTCATGGTGTTTCCCCGTCAGATGCATTGGCCAAAGAACATTCGGCCCAAAACAATTGGGTGTGGGCTGGATGCGGCATGCCATTTTGCCTGCAGCGCCACGAGTTGTCGCCTGGATAAGGATAGCTGTAGGACAATCCCTACAGTTTCTGACGGAGCAACCCGATGGCAGACCCGATTTCCATTCACCTAATATTGATCCCGACGAGCTTGAGGCGCTATCCATGATGGATAAGCAGGTTATCGACAAGATTGCCGCGCGACTTGTGTCGTTGGTACCGCCAGGATTGGCTGATGCGCAACAGGATTTGCGGGCTAACTTCCAGGATGTTTTGGCGCAGGGACTGCGCCGCCTCGATCTAGTCACCCGCGAGGAATTCGACGTCCAGAGCCAGGTGCTTGCCCGCACCCGCGCGAAGGTCGACGAGCTGGAACGACGTGTGGTCGAGCTTGAAGCCGCCGTAACTGCCCGCGGAAATTAGCTACAACCAATCTCCCGGGAGCCGCCTCCGATCCGTCACCCTCACCCCGAGAACGATCGGGGGCGGTTAGTTTTCGCCTGCTGCTGGAGTCGCTCGATGTCGGTAATCCTGAGCGGCTCGTCACTGCGGCGACGTCGTATGAGTCGAGTCGCGTGAGCCTTGCCGTCACTCTCAGTCGTGCGCAGGAAGGTATTTCTGCCCCACAGGTGATGGTGGAAGTGCACCTTTCTGGTGGCCTGCCGTCCACCAACATCGTTGGCCTGCCCGAGGCGGCTGTACGTGAGGCACGGGATCGGGTGCGCGTGGCGATTCAGAACACGGCGTTCGAATATCCCAATCGTCGCGTGACGGTAAATCTCGCGCCGGCCGAGTTGCCTAAGGACGGCGGCCGGTTCGATCTCGCCATTGCGCTCGGCATTCTGGCGGCCAGCGGCCAGGTGCCGCGCGAAAAGCTGGATGACTGCGAATTTCTTGGCGAGCTGGCGCTGACTGGTGCCTTGCGCAGCGTATCCGGTGTGCTGCCGGCCCTGTTGCGCGCGCGGTCGCGCGGCCGTCGAGTGGTGGTGCCGCGTGAAAACGCGCCCGAAGCAGCACTGGTACCTGATGTTGATGTACGGGTTGCCGACACTCTGGCCGAAGTTTGCGGCTGGTTGCGTGGTGCGCAGGAGCTCTCTGCACCGATCGGCATGCCGAGCAACGGCGGTGCCTACGATGGCCCGGATCTGCTCGACGTGCGTGGCCAGCAACAGGCGCGCCGTGCGCTGGAGATCACCGCGGTCGGTGGCCATCATCTGCTGCTGATCGGCCCGCCTGGCACGGGTAAAACCATGCTGGCCGAACGCCTGCCGGGCATCCTGCCGCCGCTGTCCGAATCCGAGGCACTGGAAACCTGCG
>Ga0302317_10002880_pt1 | contig 11500 bp, 8 predicted proteins | sample III_Palsa_N3_3_FD_200450 | JGI IMG/M metagenome (GOLD analysis project Ga0302317, IMG submission 200450) | Peat permafrost microbial communities from Stordalen Mire near Abisko, Sweden - III_Palsa_N3_3 | ecosystem: Environmental > Terrestrial > Soil > Palsa > Peat permafrost | place: Sweden...
GGCGGACATCCCGGAAACCAAGACAGACTAGCAGCTACCCAACAGACAAGGTGGCGCGGCGCAGAGCGAAGCGGCGCGACGTGACGGTGGGGGCCAGCGCCGGCGGTCGGATTCACTCCAAAGCCAACCTCCTCTAGTGAGCGTGGTGATGGCGGTGGTGCAGGTCTGGATAGTGCGGGTGGGCGTGCCTTAGCGGGGCGTGACTGTGCCGATGGGTGTGCGGCTCGCCGGCTGGGTCGCCGGCCACGTGCTCATGCTGGTGATGGGCGTCGTGCACATGCCTATGGTCGTGCTCCAGCGCCTCGTGCAGATGCTCGTGTTCGTGGCTTTCCGACAGGTGCAGCCAGACGCCGGCGCCCATCAGCGCCGCGGCGGCAAATAGTTGCAGGGTGACCGGCTCCCTGAACATCAGGATCGCCAGACTCGCACCGATGAAGGGCGCGGTGGAGAAATAGGCGCCCGTCCGCGCCACGCCGAGTTGGCGCAGAGCCAGCACGAACAGCACCAGGCTGACGCCATAACCGAACAGGCCGAGGGCCGCTGCGGCGCCGATAGTTGAGGCGTGGGACAGGGCCGCGCCGCGGCCTAGCGCCAGCGCGAGGTTCACCGCGCCCGCGACGACCCCCTTGATGGCGGTGATCTGCACCGGATCGGCGGACGACAGCTTGCGGGTCAGGTTGTTGTCGATGGCCCAGGCCAGGCAGGCGCCGACAATCGCCAGTGAACCCCAGCCGACGCCCATCGGTCCGCCGCGCCAGGATAGGACGACCGCGCCGGCCAGGATGGCGAAGGCGCCGATCAGCAGCCGCCGGTCGACGTTCTCGCGGAAAACGATCCAGGCGATGGCCATGGTCGCCAGCCCCTCGACATTGAGCAGCAGGGAGGCGGACGAGGCCGGCGTGGTCGTGAGGCCGACCATCAACAGCAGCGGCCCCAGGGCGCCGCCGAACAGCACCACCAGCGCCAGCCACGGCAGGTCGGCGCGGCGCAGCGGCGCTTCGGTGATGGCGGCGCCCGCCAGCTTGCGGCCCAGGAGAACCGCGCTGAGGCCCAGCCCCGATCCCAGATAGAGCAGGCCCGCGAGCAGGCCCGCATCCACACCGTCGCCGAGCAACAGCTTGGCCAGGGGGGTGCTGGCGCCGAACAGGATGGCCGAGGCCAGCGCCGGCGCGGCGCCGGTCCAAAGAGGCGGGGCGGTTCTCATCTCATATGACCTTACCGCAGCATTGTGCGTCCTTCGAGACGCCCTTCGGGCTCCTCAGGATGACTAAGTGGGGTGGGCTGTAAAATTCCTAGTCATGGTGAGGAGCGCGTCTTCGCGCGTCTCGAACCACGCACAAACGCCGCAACAGGCCTTCCGGCGTTGGTTGCTAAGCGTGAGCGCTTCCGATTAGCTCGTCACATGTTCCTGTCGAAGCCCCATCACCGCCGGCGTCCGCGCCACGAGGCGCATAGGCCTGGATGATGCGCGAGGCGGCCCTCGGAACGCTGCTGGCGCTGGCGATTCTGGCCGTTGGCGCACTTGTGCCGACGCGGGCGCCGCATCTGGCCCATGCCGACGCAGACCTGAAGATCGCCACCAATGGCAGCTGGCGGCCGCAGAGCTTTCTGGACGAGCACAACCAGCTGACCGGGTTCGACGTCGACGTGGCGCGCGAGATCGCCCGGCGGCTGGGGCGGACGCCCCGGTTCGAAACCCCCGATTTCGCCACCATGACCGGCGGCCATTGGCACGGCCGCTGGGACATCGCCGTCGGATCGGTGACGCCCACCAAGGCCCGCGCCCAGGTGGTCGATTTCGCCGGGGTCTATTATTTCAGCCCCTATGTGTTCGCGGTGCACAGGGACAGCCAGGCCAGCCGGCCGGAGGACCTGAACGGCAAGGCCATCGGCGTCGAGACCGGCACCACCTCAGAGGACTATATCCGCCGCCGGCTGCACATCGACGCGCCCGGCGTGCCGCCAGCTCAGTATCGGGTAACGCCTGGCAAGGTGCGAACCTATGCCGACTCGACCATGCCGCTGGACGACCTGCGGCTGGGCGACGGCGTGCGGCTGGACGCCGTCGTGTCGCCCGAACAGACGGTGCTGGGCGCCATCAAGAGCGGCTATCCGATCAAGATACTGCCCGGCGGCTACGCCTTTCGCGAGCCGCTGACGGTGATTACCGACAAGGGCAATCCGCAGTGGACCGCGCGGATCCGCCAGATCATCGCCGACATGAAGGCCGACGGAACGCTCGGCGCGCTGACCACCAAATGGTACGGCCGCGACTACAGTCACTGACTTTTTTCAAGGCGGCGGGGGCCGCGCCGGAACACCGCCGCATGGGCTATGTCGAGACCTATTACAGACCAGGCGCCGCGAACGACGCCCCGCGTCCGCCGCTGCGTGGCCAGGTCGAGGTTGAGGTCTGCGTCGTTGGCGGCGGGCTGGCCGGTCTGACCGTGGCGCTGGAGCTGGCGCGGCGCGGGCGCAAGGTCTGCGTGCTGGAGGCCGAACGCATCGCCTGGGGGGCGTCCGGCCGCAATGGCGGCTTCGTCAGCCCCGGCTATTCGCTCAGCTATCAGGCCATCGAGCGCCGGGTCGGACCGGACCACGCCAGGGCGCTGCACCGGCTGTCGATCGAGGGGGCGCAGGCGGTGGCCGACAATCTCGCCGCCCTGAAGGTCGCCGACGCCGGCCGGGTCGACGGATTGATGTCGACCGCACGCTACGAAGCCACCGATGAGCTGATGGCGCGGCGCGACTGGCTGGAGCGCGAATTCAACTACCGGCTGGAGTTTCGCACCCGCGAGCAAGTGCGCGAGGTGCTGGTGTCGGAACGCTACCACCAGGCGCTCTACAATCCGCAGGGCTTTCATTTCCACCCGCTGAACTACGCCCGGTCGTTGGCCCGGGAGATCGAGCGGCTGGGCGGGACCCTGTTCGAGGGCTCCCCAGCCACAGCGTTGACGCAGGACGGGGCGGTGCGCGTAGTCGTCACGGCCGGTGGCCAGGTGCGGGCCAAGGACGTGGTCATAACCTGCGGCGGTTACACCGGCGGCCTCGCGCGCCGGCTGAAGCGCAGCTACATCCCCATCGCCACCTATGTGATGCTGACCAGGCCGGACAAGGCGCTGATCGCCAGCGCCATCCGCACCAGGTTGGGGATCGGCGACGGGCGGCGGGCCGGGGACTACTACCGGCTGGTCGACGGCGGCGAGCGCGTCCTGTGGGGCGGCAAGATCACCACCCGCACCTCGGAACCGCGCAAGCTGGCCCGGCTGCTGCACCAGACCATGGTCTCCACCTATCCGCAGCTGAAGGACCTTCAGGTCGACATCGCCTGGTCGGGGCTGATGGCCTATGCGCGCCACCTGATGCCGCAGATCGGCCAGCTGGGGGAAGGGCTGTGGCATTGCACCGCCTTCGGCGGCCACGGGCTCAACACCACGGCCATCGGCGGACGGGTGGTGGCCGAGGCGATCATGGGCGACAGCGACCGCTACCGCCTGTTCGCCCCGTTCGGCCTGACCTGGAACGGCGGCGTGGCCGGCCGCGGGGCAGTGCAGGGGGCCTATTGGGCGATGCAGGCGATGGACCTGGTTAGGGAAGGGCGGGTGTTGGGGTGACGCGAACCGCCGGTGGACCCGAAATCCTTGTGCTTCGACAAGCTCAGCATGAGGATTTCTACTGGTCCCTCAATAGTCCTCACCCTGAGCCTGTCGAAGGGCGAGGACGGGCCATGACTCTGTCGGGGAGATCAGAAGCGGAGATGCAAAGGAGGGCCGCGCATGCCTGAAGCCGCCATGATCCGCGCCCGCGCAGCGCCGTCGACGTCGCCCTTCGCCGACAATGTCGACTACCCGTCGATGCTGGGCCGGCCGATCATCTTCCTGCCCGCGCTGGCCCTGCTTTTCGAGGCGCTGCGCTGGTGGAATTTCGGGTCGAGTGCGTTCGGGCGCGGGCTGGCAGGGCTGCTGCATCTATCCGGCCTCAACCCGGGCACGGACAATATCCTCGTCTCGGCCATCGCCGCCCTGTTCGTCGGCTTCAACCTCGCCGTGGTGATGCGCCTGCGGCTGCGCTGGCAGGTCTATGTGGTCTGGCTAGAGCTGGCCACGCTGATCCTGGTGTTCTTCTATTCCTTCAATCTGAGTTTCGAATTCATCGCCCGCAAGATCGGCTTCCTGATCACCCAGGGGCTGGTGATGACCCTGTTCATCTCGGTGGCGTCGATCGCCATCGCCTCAGTGCTGGCGCTGTTGGGGGCCATGGCCAAGCTGTCGTCGAACGGGATCGCCCTGGGGATCGCCAACTTCTACACCTCGCTGTTCCGCGGCATCCCGCTGCTAATGCAGATCTACCTGATCTACATGGGCCTGCCGCAGCTCGGCTATGTGGTCGACGCCGTCCCGGCTGGGATCGCCGCCCTGTCGCTCTGCTACGGCGCCTATATGACCGAAATCTTCCGGGCCGGGATCGAGAGCATCCCCCGGGGCCAGTGGGAGGCGGCGCGGGCGCTGGGGATGAAGCCGCGCAGCATCCTCATTCGAATCATCCTGCCCCAGGCGATGCGGGTGATCATTCCGCCCACCGGCAACCAGTTCATCGCCATGCTCAAGGACAGTTCCCTGGTCTCGGTGGTCGGGGTTTGGGAGCTGATGTATCTGGCCCGCACCGAGGGGCAGAGCGAGTTCCGCCATGTGGAGATGATGATCACCGCCTCGCTGATCTACTGGCTGTTCTCGATCCTGCTGGAGCTGATCCAGGGCCGTATCGAACGCTATTATGGCCGCGCCCATGTCCGCTGAAACCCCAGCCATCGAGATCCGGCGCCTGAGCAAATGGTTCGGCGCGTTCAAGGCGCTGGACGACCTGGACCTGACCGTGGCGCGGGGCGAGCGGCTGGTGATCTGCGGCCCGTCGGGCTCGGGCAAGTCGACCCTGATCCGCACCATCAACGCCCTGGAAGGCTTTGACGAGGGCGAGGTGGTGGTCGAGGGCGTGCGCCTGACCCGCGAGCCGGCCACGGTGGAGGCGGTGCGGCGCAGGGTGGGGATGGTGTTCCAGCAGTTCAACCTGTTCCCGCACCTGACCGTGCTGGAGAACTGCGCCCTGCCGCTGCGCCTGGTGCGCGGGCTCGCAGCCGCCGAGGCGCGCGAGCGGGCGCTGCACTACCTGGAAAAGGTGCGCATTCCCGAACAGGCCGACAAGTTCGCCGCCCAGCTATCCGGCGGCCAGCAGCAGCGGGTGGCGATCGCCAGGGCCCTGGCCATGGAGCCCAGCGTGATGCTGTTCGACGAGCCCACTTCGGCGCTCGATCCGGAAATGGTCAAGGAGGTGCTGGACGCCCTGGTCCAGCTGGCCGCCGAGGGCATGACCATGGTGGTGGTCACCCACGAGATGGGCTTCGCCCGCCAGGTCGCCGACCGGGTGATGTTCATGGACCGCGGCCACATCGTGGAACAGGCGCCGCCGGACGAGTTCTTCGCCAACCCGCGCGAGGAGCGGACGCGCGCGTTCCTGCAGCAAGTGTTGAGGATGGGGTGAGGGGGGCGTCGAAGTTCGCGGCTGATCTTGCGCCATCAACTCTCGCGTTGTTTGCGGCAACTGGGATATGTCGAACAGATGAACAGCGCCTCGATCGATCTGAGTGATCCTAGGATCATAATTTGCGGTGTGGCCGTCGTCGCAGCGACGCTCACCGATCTGTTCTTGATCAAGCGGCACTTAATTCGCTGGCTGCTGTGGACTGCCGTCTTTATCCCCTTGGCTTTCATTGTCGAACCCATCTCGGATCAGGATAATCTCTTTCTCTCGACAGCGGAGCGGGCGGTGTTCGGAGTGGTTTTGGCGGGTGTGCTTGTGCTTCGCGGGGTAGTTAGCGATGCGCTTCGTGGCTTGCGGCGCGACCGGCCAATCGACGATTGACCAACGCAACGGCGATGCGTCAGCCCTTCGCCACCACCCCTTGCGTCTCGTCGAACAGCAGCACCGGGATCCACGAGATGGGGACACGAAATGAGGGACACGCACCAATTGGGGCCTGTGCCCCACCCATCGCGCGGGCGGACGTCTCACTGTACGCACCACGAGATGCTGTTGGTGGCGTCGCGCCTGGACCAACCTGCGGGAAATGGTGTGTGTCCCCAGTTTCCGTCGGCTCAGGATGACGAAGGTTTTTGCTCAATCCACGTTGAGTGTGGGTAATATGGTAGGCAGAGGTCTGCTTCCGACCCATAGCGGTAGTTGGGGAAGTCCCCCATTCATCGGAGAGAGTCGATGAGATTGGGTATCGTAATCGTCATCGCGATCCTGTCTGCGACGGTCGCCCACTCCGAGACCGCGTCCGAAGATCGTTTTCCCTTTCTGGAAGCAAAAGATCCGGCCACCAGAGCGGCAGCGATAAAAACATTGAATGAATACCTGAGAGATTTCGGTCGCGGCGTCAGAATTCGAGACTGCTCGATTTTGCTTTGGTCTCACCGGGAAAAGTCGAAGACATGTACGCCGGCATCTGCAAATTGCAGACTGGACACGAGGTCGCCCTTTGTGGGGATACGGGTATCGGAGTGTTTGGCCTAGATGAGCAGGTCAACTCGACAATGGAAGCGGTCTCCGAATTTGCTCGGACTAATTGTCGAGGCTGATTTTCGCAGGAGAGGAACTACCGCTGTCCACCCGTCGAGGACACGGACCTCCGCGCGGTCGCCCAAACTCAACGCCAATTGAGCGAAGGTTTTTGGGTTCAACACCATTCGTCATGGTGAGGAGCGCGTCTTCGCGCGTCTCGAACCACGCACTGACGCCGCCTCAGGCCTTCGCCACAACCCCTTGCGTCTCGTCGAACAGCAGCACCCGCCCGGCGTTGCCCAGGCCCAGGAAGGTCGAGACGTTGTGCAGGACGGCGGCGATGATCGGGGCCTGCAGGCCCAGGGCGCCGGCGCTGGCCAGGGCGGTCAGGCCGAAGGTGAAGCCCAGGCCGATGGCGACGTTGACATAGATGGTCCGGCGGCAGCGGCGGCTGAGGCGGATGCAGGTGCCCAGGCGGCGCAGGTCGTTGGTCATCAGCGCCAGGTCCGCCGAGGCCATCGCCACGTCCGCGCCCTGGGCGCCCATGGCCACGCCCACCGCGCCGGCGCGCAGGGCCAGGCTGTCGTTGATGCCGTCGCCCACCACCATCGGTCGGTAGCCCAGGCGGATCTCCTGGCGCACCCGCTCCAGCTTGTCCTGGGGCAGCAGGCCGGCGCTGATGTCGTCGATGCCGACCTGGGCGCCGACCAGATTGGCCACGGCGGCGCGGTCGCCGGTGAGCATCAGCACCCGCTCGATGCCCAGGTCCTTCAGCTCGCGGATGGCGTCCGCGGCGCCGGGGCGCAGCTGGTCGGTGAACAGCAGCCAGCCGACGAACTTGGAGCCCAGGCTGACGCCGGCGATGGGACCGTCGTGGGCCGGCGGCTCGGGCGCCTTGACCCCGTGGCGCTCGAACAGGTCGGCGCGGCCCAGGGCGGCCTGCTGGCCCTCATAGGTGCCGATCACCCCGAACCCGCCAACCTCGCGGCCGTCCTCGACCTCGAAGCGCTCGTCGGCGGTGGTGGAGCGGGAGGCGGCGCGGCTCAAGGGGTGGTTGCTGATGGCGCCCAGGCTGGCCGCGAGGTGGCGCACCTTGGCGGCGTCGAACCCCTTCATCGGCCTGACGTCCACCAGATGCAGCTCGCCGGTGGTGATGGTGCCGGTCTTGTCGAACACCACGGCGGTGACGTCGGCCAGATGCTCCAGGAAGGCCGAGCCCTTGATCAATATGCCGTGACGGGCGGCCACGACGATGGCGGCCACCGAGGTCGCCGGCGCGGCCAGCACCAGGGCGCAGGGGCAGGAGGCGACCAGCACCGCCAGCATGGCCGGCACATTGTTGGTGACGAACCAGGTTCCCGCCGCCACCAGCAGCACCAGGATCATGTACTGGCCGGCGTAGCGATCCAGCAGACGGGTCACCGGCGGCTTGGCGTCCTCGGCGTCGCGCATCAGGGCGATGATCCGTCCGAGCGTGGTGTCCTCGCCGACGCGGGTCAGCTGGATTTCCAGATGGCCGTCGATGTTCATCGAGCCGGCCAGGGTCATGTCGCCCTCGTGGACGTCCACCGGCACCGACTCGCCGGTGAGCGAGGCCATGTCCAGGCTGGACAGGCCCTTCAGCACCACGCCGTCGGCGGGCAGCCGCTCGCCGGCGCGCAGCTCGATCACATCACCTTCGCGCAGCAGGGTAGTGGAGACCATCTCATAGCCGCCGGGCACCAACCGCCTGGCGTCGGCCTGGGTCAGCCGCCCCAGCGCGTTCACCGCCTCCTGCGAGCCCAGCATGCTGCGTTCTTCCAGGATATGGCCGACGGTCATGACGATGGGCAGCAGGGCGGCCGTCAGCATGTCGCCGGTGGCCCAGCAGGCAATGAGGGCCAGAGCAACCAACCGCTCGGTGACGCCGTCCAGGCTGGGGTGGCGCAGGCTTTCCCAGGCGGCGGCCAGCACTGGGCCAGCCACCAGCACGGCGGCGACGCCGGCGACCAGGTCCGACAGGCCCTTCTGGCCTGGAAAGATGAAGCGGATGCCCAGGGCCACGATCAGCAGGCAGCCGGAGGCGATCGACAGGCTGAGCCGCATGGCCAGCAGCATCCGTTCGGCGCTGTCGATCAGCGACGGACGCTCGCGCGGCGGCTTGGGCGCATACTCCAGCGGCGCGCCCAGGTGCATCGGCTGGCGGGTGATGTCGGCGGCGGTGGTCATGCGTCTTGCCTTTGCGCTCCGTATACCCCCGCACGAACCACCGAGGGCCCGAAATCCTTGTGCTTCGACAAGCTCAGCATGAGGATTTCTACTGGCCTTTCAGTCGTCCTCACCCTGAGCCTGTCGAAGGGCGAGGACGCATCCCCACTGTCGCCGAACTGGTCTTGAGAGACAGAAAGCATCATCTCTGCGCCCCGGGTGCGGCCTTATTCTGGCCGGCCATGATGAAGCGGGCGCCGCTCTTAGGGTCGACGACGATCACGGTCCCCGCCTTGGCCATCACCGGGCCGATGCCGGCGCGATAGGCTTGCTGCGCAAGGCCCGCGCGGGCGCCGGAGGTGCGTTCGATGGCGGTGATGCTGCTGGTGTCGACGTTGGCGTTGGTGGTGCGTTCCAGGGCGATCGCCTGGGCCGCGCTGGTCAGCCGGTCGGCCTCGCGCTCGGCGCCCTGGCGGCGCAGCTCTGCGGCGGTGTTGGCGGCGGCCACGTTCTGGTCGGCCTTCTGGGTCGCGGTCAACACCTGGTCGAAGGCCAGCTTGGCCTCCGGCGGCAGCCAGGCGGTCATGTCGATGCGGTCGACCTCGATACCCAGACCGTCGCCCTGGACCGCCAGCGCCTTAAGCCGGGCGTTGACGCCGTTCAGCAGGCCGTCGCGGACCTCGCCGCGCAGGGCGTTGATGCTTTCGCGGGTTTCCTGGCCGGCGGCGGGCTGGGCCACCAGGAAGTCGTTCAGCCCCCAGCCGGCGGCGGTGTGCACGGCGGAGGTGCGGAACATCCGGTCCAGCGCCGGGCCGACCCGATCCTGCGACAGCACATAGGCCGCCGGGTCGGTGATGCGGTAGATCAGGGTCGCGTCCAGCAACACCACATTGCCGTCGCCGGTCAGATAGGGCGTCGCGCCGGTCGGCACGGTGTCGCCGCCGGCGTCGGCGGCGGCGGGCGCGATTCCGCCCACCGGCGGCAGGCCGGGCACGGCGCGGCTGAGCTGGCGGTCGGGCCCCGGCAGCATCCGCACCTCCTCGATCGGACGCGGCCAGGCCAGCAGCAGGCCGGCGTGCTGGGTGCGGACAATGCGTCCGAACTGCATCACCACCACCTGGCTGTCCGACGAGATCACCCGAAAATTGCTCCCAAGCCACAGCAGGCCCAGCAGCAGGGTGACGATGTAGACCACGCGAAAGCCGATCGCCGCCGACTGCAGGATCGGCCCTGGCGCGGGCGCCGGCGGCGGGCCTTCCGACAAGGATCTGTCGAAGCCGGCGTCCGTCACTTCTTGCCCCCGCCCGGACCTTGGCTCAGCACCTTGAAGGGCGCCGCGTCGGTGCGCAGGATCACGCTGGTGTTGGGACCGACGATCTTGCCGGCGGCGTCCAGCGACCGAAGCGTGGTGTAAAGGCCCGGATCGGCGCGGTAGGCCTTGGCGTAGACATTGGCGGCCGAGACTTCGGCGTCCGCCTGGGTCTGGGCCGCCTGCTCCTGCGCCTTGGCGACGACTTCGCGACCGTCGCGGTCGGCGTCGGCCTGGATCTGGCCGGCGCGGCGCAGGCCATCGGCGGTGCGGGCGGCGGCCACCGTCTCCCGCTCGGCGCTCATGCGCGAGACGGTGGCGGCCAGGGTCGCGGCGGGCAGGGTCAGCCGCTCCACGCCCACCTGCCGCACCTCGATGCCGTAGCCCTGCAGCATCTGGCCGGCCACCTGGCCGCGCAGCTGCTGCTCGAAGGCGTCGATATGCACATGGCCCTGGTCGCTGTTGACCAGGTCGGCGAGGTTGAAGTTGCTGGCGGTGATGTGCATGGCCGAACTCACGAAGCTGCGTAGCTGGCGCGCCGCCTCGTCCGGCTGGTTGCGCATGGCGCGCAGGAACTGGCGGATGTGCTGGGGATCGCTGGGCACGCGCCAGGCAGTGTAGGTCTGCACCAGCACCCGCAGGCCGTCGCGGGTGCCGACATCCTGCAGGCCGGTGGAGGTGGTGTGCAGGCGCAGGTCGATCGGCACGGTGGTCTCGATCGGCGCGGGCAGTTTCCAGGCCAGACCCGGGTGGGTCAGCACGCGCACGGGGTCGCCCAGGCGGGTGATCACCACCGCCTCGTCGGCGGGGACCATGACCATGCATTCGGCGATGATGGCGACGATCACGATCACCGCGGCGACGACGATGCGGATCGTCATCCCATAGGGGTGCTCGGGCGGCTCGTCGGTCAGGTCGGTATCAAAGTCGTGCGCGGACACTTCAGGCATCACTCTATTGGGCGCCCGGCGGGCGGGTGGTCGGCGACCGTTCGGTCGCTTCCTCGTTGGTGGATGGCGGCGCCGGCCCCTCGGTGGAGGTCGACGGCAGCTGGTCGGGGGCGAAGCCTTCGGACAGCTCGTGTGTGGCCGGTGCGCCAGTCGCGGCGGACGGCGCCGCGCCAGAGACGGGCGCCCGCATGTCGATCAGCGGCATCTGGGCGCTGGTCAGGCGGCTGTCGACCACGATCAGGCGCTGGCCTTTCAGCGCCTGGGTCAGGTCGGTGTCGCGACGTTCCAGCAGGAAAGCCGGCGGGCTGGCGTGATAGGCCTTGCGGTCGGCGTTGAACTGGTAGGCGTCGCCGTTGGCGGCGGCGATCTTCTCCACGGCCACCGCCTGGGCGGAGTCGGTAAGGTGCTGCGCCTCTTCCTGCGCCTCTCCGGCGGTGCGCAGGGCGTGGCCGGTGGCGTTGGCGACGCTGGCGTCGGCGTTGATCTCGGCGGCCTG
>Ga0302317_10002882_pt1 | contig 11497 bp, 9 predicted proteins | sample III_Palsa_N3_3_FD_200450 | JGI IMG/M metagenome (GOLD analysis project Ga0302317, IMG submission 200450) | Peat permafrost microbial communities from Stordalen Mire near Abisko, Sweden - III_Palsa_N3_3 | ecosystem: Environmental > Terrestrial > Soil > Palsa > Peat permafrost | place: Sweden...
CACCCGCGACGACGAGGCCAGCCTCTATCGGCGCCTGTCGGCCCCGGTGTCGTTCGCCGACGGCGCCAGCGCCAGCTACGGTTTCGGCCTGGGACGCGGGCGCGAGCTGGACCGGGCGGTCACGGGGCACGGCGGCGGCCTGCGCGGCTGGCGCAGCCACCGCCTCTACGCGCCGGCGGAGCGGGTCTCCGTCGTGGTCATGTTCAACCACCTGGCCAACGCCCACGACGCCGCGTTGGATGTGCTGGCCGCGGTGCTGGAGGTGGATCGGCCGCCGCGCGCCTCCAGCCTGCCCCTGCCGGCCTGGCTGGGCGCTTATGTCGAACCGGAAACCGGCCTCCTGGTGCGTCTAGACTCAGCGCCAGAGGGCCAGGTCAAGCTTCGCTACGGCCACGGCGCCATGACGCTCGATCTGCAGCAGGACGGCACGGCGGGCGACGACGACATCCGGCTGCGGCCCGGCGAGGGCGGGCTCTGGCTGGACCTGCCGCACGAAAACCAGTCGTCGCTGCTGCGGCCTTGCTCCGGCGAGGCTGCGCCCGACAGCGCCGGCCGCTACCGCTGCGTCGAGCTCAACGCCGAGCTGACCCTTACGGATGGCGGCGGCGTGCTTTATGGCGGCTTCTCCGGCTTCCTGGGTCAGGGCCGGATGGAACTGCTGCAGCCGATCGGGACGGATCTCTGGGTCCTGCCATGCCCGCGCGCCCTCGACTACACGCCGCCGGGCGACTGGACCTTGGCCTTCCGCCGCGATGACGCCGGCCGCCCGGTGAGCATCGAAGTCGGCTGCTGGCTCGCCAGGCGCCTGACCTATGAACGCATCGACTGAGTGCCGAGCCGACCGGAGGGGCCCCGCGAACCGAGCTAAGGCGTGTTGTCGCGGCCGCGACCGAAGCGCGTCAGGCGCCGTAGCAGAGGTAGGTGTGGGCGATGTACTTGGGCGCGGTCTTCGTCGGCAGCCCGGCGTGGGGGAAGAGCCAGAGCGGCGGAAACGCGAGCAGGGCGCCGCGCACCGGCGCGATAGAAAGCTGAAGATCGGGGAAGATCGTTTCGCCGCCGTCTGGCGTATTCAGATAGATCATTCCGGTCATGAAACGCCTGGCCGACAACTGGTCGACGACATCGACGTGCGGAAGAAAGGCGTCGCGGCCGTTCGGGAGATAGCGCTTCAGCCGAATGTGTTCGAGGGCGAAGTTGGCAGGCCAGAAGCGCGTGCCCCGTTCCCGTCGGTAGATGTTGAAATGCTTCAGGAACACCGACCGCAGGAGCTCGCCTTCGTCCGGCCAATGCTGGGTGATGTCGAGCTGAGCGAAGCTATACCCGTGCTCGCGCTGACGCAGTTCTAGCTCGGCCGAGGCCTCGAACCCGTCGATCAGCCGCTGGCAGTGCGAGGCGTCAAGCGTATCGGCGAACACCATGATGTGGTCGCACAGGTCCGACCTCTCGGTGGCAGGTCCGGCGCGGGCGGGTTCCGGGGGCGGCATCGGGCACAATCGCGAATCGTCTAGGCCGGATGCTGCGAGCGTCAGATTTCAAGCGTTTGCCAACTCCGCAACGCGGCCCAGGTCACTGCAACAGCTCGGCGTCGTGCTCGCCCAGCTTGGGCGCGGGTCGCGAGATGCGCCAGGGGCTCGCGGGCAGCTGGTAGGGCGCGCCGGGGTAGCGGAAGGTGCGGCCGAGGTCCGCGTGCGTCACCTCGGTCTGGAAGCCGCGGGCGCGGAAATGTTCGTCCTCGAAGGCCTCCTCCGGCGAATAGATCACCCCGACGGCGACGCCGCGCCGCTGGAAGCCGACGAAGAAGTCGTAGGCGGCGACGTTCGCGGCGATCAGCGCCAGCGCTTCGCGGCCGGCGATGAAGATCGCGGTGGCCTCGGCGTCGACGCCGATCAGGTCGTAGGTGATCGGCTTTGGCATCGCCGCGCCGATCTCGAGGAAGATCGCGTCCGGGAACTGATCCTCAAGGCCAAGCTCACGCAGCCAGCCAAGGATGAAGCCGAACTCCGCCGGCGAGCGCGGCGGCACGCCGGTGTTCACCCAGCGCCCGTCCTGGCACAGCATCTGGGTGCCCTGGGTGGCGACCGCGGCGGCGTGGCGCCCTGTCTGGCGCTGCACGGTCTGCCGCGCGACCAGCCAGCTGTAGGACGCGGCCTCGGTGGTGACGTTCGAGGCGGCGTGCAGGCTGACGTCAATGAACTGCCCCTCGCCGGACGTGAGGCGATAGAACAGCGCGGTCAGCGCCGACATCACCGCGAAGTGGCAGCCGGTGTGGAAACCCTGGTTGCCCCCGCCGCGCACCGGCGGCAGGGCGTGATCGTCATAGCCGCAGCTCCACGCTGAGCCCGCGCCGGCGAGGATGGTCAGGTCGGTCACCGGCGCCGCCGCATTTGGGCTGGCGCGGCCGAATGGGGTCACCGAGACGAAGATGAGGTCTTCGTGGATCTGGCGCAGGTCCTCGTAGTCGAGCGCCAGCGCGGCCAGGCGACCATCGGGCTCGGACTCAAGCAGGATGTCGGCCTTAGCCACCAGCGCCTGGAGCTGGGCGCGGCCTTCGGCGCTCTCGAGGTCGATCACAACGCCGCGCTTGCTGGTGTGATAATGCCACCACCACAGGCTCCGGTCGGGGCCGGGCTGGTCGTCCAGGAACGGTGGATATCCGCGCGCCGGATCGCCGCCGGGCGGCTCGACCAGGATAACGTCCGCGCCCATGTCGGCCAGCAGCTTGCCCGCGAAGGCGATCCGCTCGCTCGCCAGCTCGATCACGCAGATGCCGGTGAGCGCGGTCATACCACCCCCTCCGCGCGAAGCTGCGCCACCTCTGCCACCGAGAGGTCGAGCAAGCGGCCGAACACCGCCTCGTTGTGCTCGCCGAGGCACGGCGCGCCTGTCTCGATCCGCCAGGGCGTCCGGGACATCCGAACCGGCAGGCCGTCGACCCGCACCTCGCCCATCGCCGTATGGGTGACGGTGGGCCACAGGCCCTCCGTGTCCGGATCATGGTCGACCCGTTCGCCGGGGATCTGTACGGCCGAACACGGAACGCTCGCGCGGCGTAGGCGGCGCTGTACCTCGAACTTGTCGCGGCTTGCAGTCCACTCGGAGATCGCCCCATCAAGCGCATCCTGGTTGGCCAGCCGTCCCTCCAGCGACGCGTAGGCGGGCTGGTCCGTCCACGAATCGCCGATTGCCGAGCTGAGCCGCGCCCAGTCGGCGTCTCCCCGGCAGGCGATCGCCACCCAGGCGTCGTCGCCAGCGCAGGCATAGATCCCATGCGGCGCCATCGGCGGCGAGGTGTTGCGGTTGGCGTGCGGCTGGCCCTCGCGGCGGCTCGGACGTCCGTTCACGGTCCAGTCGAGCAGCGTCGGCCCGTGCAGGGTCAGCGCCGCCTCGGTGCAGGCCAGGTCCACCCACTGCCCCTCGCCGGTGCGCTGGCGGTGCAGCAGCGCCAGCATCACGGCCATGACCATGTAGTAGCCGCCGGTGTGGTCCATGTAGGAGTAGCCCCAGCCGGCGGGCGGCTGGTCCGGCAGGCCGGACGAAAACGTCAGTCCCGAGACGGCCTGTACGATCGGCCCCCAGGTTTTGAACGAAGAGTAGGGGCCGACATGGCCGAAGCCGCAGTTGGACACATAGATGATGTCCGGCTTGATCGCCTTCAGCTGTTCGTAGCCGAAGCCCCATCGCTCCAGCACGCCGGCGGCGAAGTTCTCGGTCACGCAGTCGGACTGGCGGATCAGCTCGGTCAGCATTTCCTTGCCGCGCTCGGTGCGCACGTTGATCGTGACGCCGAGCTTGCCGGTGTTGTGGTTGTTATAGCCGCCGCCGAACTCAAGCCCCCGCCGCTCGTCCACGTAGGGGCCGATGCCGCGCAATATGTCCCAGCGCCCCTCGCGCACCGGGTCCTCTATACGGATCACCTCGGCGCCGAACGCGGCCAGCCATTTGGTCGCCCCGGCGCCGGCCAGCTGGCCACAGAAGTCGCAGATGCGAAGGCCGGCCAGTGCGCCGGGTGGCGGCGCCAGTTGCTTTTCCACCGTCGTCACGCCTAGGCGGCCACCACGCAGCCTTCGTAGCCCTTGGCGGCCACCTCGTTGCACTTGTCGCGGTAGACCGGGAAGCCGCCGATGTAGGGCATGAAGACGCGGGGCTTGCCGGGCACGTTGGCGCCGAGATACCAGCTGTTGGCCAGCGGGAAGACGGTGCCCTGGGCCACTTCATTGACGTGCGCCACCCATTCGTCCTGCGCCGCCGTGGTCGCCTCGATGCCGCCGGCCTGCCGCTCGTTCAGCCAGCCGATGCAGTCGGAAATCCACTCGACGTGCTGCTCGATGGCGACGGCCATGTTGCAGAGCACCGAGGGGCTGCCGGGGCCGGTGACCAGGAACAGGTTGGGGAAACCCGCGACCAGCAGGCCGAGGTAGGTGCGCGGGCCCGCCGACCAGGCGTCCTTCAGCGGCGCGTCGCCGCGCCCGCGGATATCGATCCTGTCCAGGGCGCCGGTCATCGCGTCGAAGCCGATCGCGTAGACGATGGCGTCGACAGCGTACTCCTTGGCCGCGGTCTTCACGCCGGCCGGGGTGATGGTTTCCAGCGGCTCCTCGGTCAGATCGACCAGGGCGACATTGTCGCGGTTGAAGGTGTCGAAGTAGCCGGTGTCGACGCATATCCGCTTGGCGCCGATGGGGAAGCTCTTGGGCGCCAGCTTCTCCGCCAGCTGCGGATCCTTGACGATGCCGCGGATCTTCTCACGCACGAACTCGGCGGCGGTGGCGTTGGGCGCCGGGTCGGCGACCAGGTCGTTGTAGGCGCCCAGCAGGGCGAAGCCGCCGTAGCGCCAGCGCGCCTCATAGGTCGCCTGGCGTTCTTCGGGCGTCGCCTCCAGCGCCGCCTTGTCCTGCAGGTCGACGGCGCGGATGCCGAAGCCGGTGTCGCGCGCTTCCTTGCGGTATTGCGCTCGGTTGGCTGCCCAGTCCGCCTCGACGGCCGGATCGATCGGGCCGTTGTGCGCTGGGACGCTGAAGTTGGGGGTGCGCTGGAACACGGTGACGTGCGTGGCCTGGGCGGCGATCTGTGGGATCGACTGGATCGCCGACGAGCCGGTGCCGATCACCGCCACGGTCATGCCGGTGAAGTCGACGCCCTCCTTCGGCCAGCGGCCGGTGTGCCAGCTCGGGCCCTTGAAGGTCGCCGCCCCTGGCAGCTCGCCGTCCTTCGGCACAGACAGGCAGCCGGTGGCCATCACGACGTAGCGGGCGCTGATCTCGTCGCCGCGGTTGGTGGTCACGCGCCAGCGCCGGCTGACCTCGTCGTAGAGCGTTGCGGTCACCTTGGTCTCGAGCTGGATGTCGCCGCGCAGGTCGAAGCGGTCGGCCACGTGGCCCAGGTAGGCGAGCAGCTCCGGCTGGGCGGCGTAGCGCTCGGTCCACTTCCACTCGGCGTCGAGCTCGGGCGAGAACGAGTAGGAGTACTCCTGGCTCTCAATGTCCACGCGCGCGCCGGGGTAGCGGTTCCAGAACCAGGTGCCGCCGACGCTGTCGCCGGCCTCGTAGACCCGCGCCGAAACGCCCAGCTGGCGCAGCCGGTGCAGCATGTAGAGCCCGGAGAACCCGGCGCCCACGATCACCGCGTCATAGGTCTGAGCCTTAGCCATCGTGACCTCCCTTATCGTTATGACCGCATGTTAAGCGGCTTCCGCTGGGGAACGGCCAGACCGGCTTGTCTGGCGCGCGGCGAGCGGGCATGCGGAGCGGCCCAGAGCACGATGAGGTCAGATGGGAATCATCTGACCTCTCAATCGTGCTCTAGATTCAACAGTGTAGAGCCTGATTCAGGGTTCGGAACGAACCCATCAGGCTCTAAGCATCGGAGAGCGCCATGCCCGAAGTCATCGTTCACGCCGTCGAGGGCCGCACGCCCGAGCAGAAGAAGGCGCTGTGCGCCGACATCACCGCCGCCGTCGTCAAGCACTTCAACGCCCCGCTGGAGGCGGTCACCGTCACCGTCGTCGACGCGCCGCGGGACTCGAAGATGAAGGGCGGGGTGATGTTCTCGGAGCGGTGAGAACCCATGCTCCAAGCCACACCCACATCAGACGGTCCTGGCCGGGCGTAAGCCCCGGCCATCCAAGAACACTGACCTAGCCGTAGCCGCGCCGAGCGCGGCTACCCACCGGCCAGCGTGCTTGATGGGTCGCCGGAACTGACGCCCGGCGATGACCGAAAAGAGAGGGACGATCGCGACGAGCGCTGCCGCCTACCCCTCTACCACCGCCGACTCCGAGCGCTCGATGAAGTCGCGGATGCGCGGGTAGATCTCGTCGTTGAAGCGGCGGCCGTTGAAGACGCCGTAGTGGCCGACGCGAGGCTGGACGTAGAGTTCATGCAGGGCGTCCGGCAGGTTGGGCAACAAGCCGTGCACCGCCTGGGTCTGGCCGACGCCGGAGATGTCATCGTTCTCGCCCTCGACACTCATCGCCGCCACATCGGTGATCGCCGCCAGGTTCACCAGCCGGCCGCGGTGGGTCAGCTCGCCCTTCGGCAGCAGGTAGCGCTGGAACACCACGTCGACGGTCTGCAGGTAGAACTCCTCGGTGAGGTCCAACACCGACAGATACTCGTCGTAGAATTCGCGGTGCTTCTCGGCGGAATCGCCGTCGCCGTCGACCAGGTTGTCGAAATAGCGCTGATGCGCCTCCTGGTGCTTCTCGGCGTTCATAGAGAGGAAGCTGTAGAGCTGCACGAAGCCCGGATAGACCCGCCGCAGCACGCCCGGATAGGGCCACGGCACGGTGTAGATCATCGCCTCCCGGAACCAGGCGAACGGCTTGTCCTCCGCTAGGCGATTGGTGGCGGTGGGGGCCAGGCGGGCGTCGATCGGCGAGCCGAGGAAGCTGACGCTGGCGGGGCGGTGGGGATCGTTCTCCTCGGCCAGCACCGCGGCGGCGGCCAGCACCGGCGGCCCGGGTTGGCACACCGCCACCACGTGGGCCCGCTCGCCGATGTGGCGCAGCACAGCGATGATCTGGTCGATATAGTCGTCGAAGTCGAAGCGGCCCTCCATGATCGGCACATCGCGGGCGTTGGACCAGTCGGTGACGTAAACGTCGAAGTCCTGCAGGAAGGTCTCCACCGTGCCGCGCAGCAGGGTGGCGTAGTGTCCCGAGAGCGGGGCGACGATCAGCAGCGGCGGGGCCGCCAGCGGGGCGCGGGCGCGGCGCAGATCGGTCGGCTCGCGCGAGAAGCGCCGCAGTTTCACCCAGGCGCTCGACCACACCACCTCTTCGCGCACCGCCACCGGGTGCTGCTTCACCGTCACCTGGTCGATGCCCCAGGCGGGCCGGCCGTAGCGGCGGGTGAGGTTGGAGAGCATCTCCGACGACGCATAGAGCGTGCGGCCGAATTTCGAGTTGCTGGCCGGGTTCAGCGGCGAGCCCCAGAAGTCGCGCGCCGCCCGGGCGGCGATCCGCACCGGCGTCGCGGTGTTGTAGGCGGCTTCGTGGAGGGAATAGAGCATCGGGACCCGTGATTGTGCAGTGCAATATATCGGTATTAACGTAGCCCAAGTCCAGCGAGTTGCGCCCGCGGGCCCCGGCGAGCCCCGTCCCCTGCAGGGAGAGGCTAAGGGTGGAGGTGCAAACCGGGCGCCAGCGACCGACCGGCTCACGCCCCGCGCATCGCCTCGGAAATCTGCCGCGCGTCCTCTTCCGGTTTCAGGCCGTCGGCGATCACGCCGTGGAACCTGCCCTGCGGGTCCATCAGGTAGAGGGCGGTGGAGTGGTCCATGCTGTAGGTCGAGCCTGACCCTTCCTTCTGGTAGTAGACCCCATAGGCCTTGGCGACCTGGGCGATCTGGGCCGGGGTGCCGGTCAGGCCGATGATGTTCTTCGGGAAGACGCGGCTCGAGATGTAGACCTTCAGCGCCGCCGGCGTATCGCGCGCCGGGTCGATGGTGATGAACACCACCTGGGCGTCCTTCGCCTTCGGGCCCAGCTGGTCCATCGCCCGGCCCAGGGTGGTGAGGGTGGTCGGGCAGAAGTCGGGGCAGAAGGTGTAGCCGAAGAAGACGATGCTCCACTTGCCGTTCAGCGCCGACTGGTCGACCGGCCGTCCGTCCTGGTTCACCAGGGTGAACGGCCCGCCGGGACCGGCGCCCTGGCTCTGCGCCGACTGAACCGCGCGCGGCGCGCAGGCGGTCAGCGAGACGGCCTGGAACGACACCAGAAGCAGCGCGCTCGCCCACAGCGCGAGCCTCACCATACGACTCCTTTGACGCGACGCCCGTCCGGGCCCAGTCTGCACGCACCTGATGGACATGGCATCCGCTTCTTCCGCAAGGTCAGCCGCCGCCAAGCCGGCTTCCGGCAGGCCGGGTCCGGATACGCTGGGCTCCGCGGCCGCGCAAGCCGCGGCGGCGATGGCGATCCGGCGCCCTGGACGGCTGCGCGCGCGCACCCTGATCACCCTTCGCTGGCTGGCTTTGGCAGGCCAAGCGATCGCCCTGATCGTGGTGGCCCAGGTGCTGAAGTTCCCGGCGCCCTACCTGCCCTGCACCGTGATCGTCGGCATCGGCGCCTGGCTCAACCTGCTCCTGACGGTGACCCCGATCAGCCGCCGCACGGCGACCGACTGGGAGGCGGCGGCGCAGCTCTCGTTCGATATCCTGCAGCTGGCGGCGCTGCTCTATCTGACCGGCGGTATCGCCAACCCGTTCGCCCTGCTGATCATCGCCCCGGTGACCCTGGCCGGGGCCAGCCTGCCGGTGCGCTACGCCGGCGCGGTCGCGGCGCTGGCGATCGTGGCGGTGCTGGGCCTGGCGGCGAACGCCCTGCCAATCCCCTGGCATGCGGGCGAGACGCTGCACCTACCGGCGATCTATCGCATGGGGCTGGCCGTGGCGCTGGGCACCGGCATCGCCTTCTCGGCCGGCTACGCCCACCAAGCCGCCGCCGAAGCGGCGCGGATGGAGCTGGCGCTCAACGTCACCGAGACGGTGCTGGCGCGCGAGCAGAAGCTCTCGGCGCTGGGCGCCCTGGCCGCGTCGGCCGCGCACGAGCTGGGTACGCCGCTGGCCACCATCGCCGTCGTGGCCAAGGAGATGGCGCGCGAGGTGCCCGAGGGGCCGCTGCACGACGACGCCGAGCTGCTGATGACCCAGGCGCAGCGTTGCCGCGATATCCTGCGGCGGCTCGGCGAGATGCCGGTGAGCACCGACGATGTGCACGAGCGCATGAGCCTGCTGCAGTTCCTGCGAGAAGTGGTCGAGCCCTACGCTAAGGAAGAGGCGGTGCGGGTCGAGGCCGTGGTCACCGGCGCCGCCGGCGTCGAGGCGCCCGACGTCTGGCGCTGGCCCGAGGTGCTGCACGCCATGACCTCGATCGTCGAGAACGCCTTCGACTTCGCGCGCAATGAGATCCTGGTCACCGCTCGCTTCGACGCCGAGATGGTGTCGGTGGAGGTGCGCGACGACGGTCCGGGATTTTCGCCGCAGGTGCTGGCCAAGCTCGGCGAGCCCTATGTGACCAGCCGTCCGGGCGCGGAGGGTTCGCGCACCGGCCACATCGGCATGGGCCTGGGCTTCTTTATCGCCAAGACGCTGCTGGAGCGGACCGGGGCGGTGGTGGAGTTTCGCAACGGCCGGCGCGGCGGGGCGATCGTCGCCGCGCGCTGGAATCGGTCGCAGATCGAGGCGCCGCCGTTGGGCGACATACACTGGCGCACTTGAATTGCCGACAAAAGGTGCGACATTCCGCCTCAGCCACGCAAAGGTTGACCGTATGGCGAAGCTAAACGGGAGCGCGATACGCCCATGAGCAGTCTAGAGTCTGCAATCGCCGATCTGCCGGAAAAGACCCTGCTGTTGCTCGACGACGATGGACCGCTCCGTAACCGCCTCGGCCGCGCGCTGGAGAGCCGCGGGTTCCAGACCACCCTCTGCGAATCCGTTTCCGAGGCGCTGACGGCGGTCCGCAGCGTCCCGCCCGCTTTCGCCGTGCTGGACATGCGGCTTGAGGACGGCACCGGGCTGAAGGTGGTCGAGGCGCTCAGGGAAGCGCGGCCCGACGCCCGCATCGTCATGCTGACCGGCTACGGCAACATCGCCACCGCCGTCGCGGCGGTGAAGGCCGGGGCAGTGGACTACCTCTCCAAGCCAGCCGACGCGGACGACGTCGCCAAGGCGCTGCTGGCCCAGGCCGGCTCGTCGCCGGCGCCGCCGGACAACCCGATGAGCGCCGACCGGGTGCGCTGGGAGCACATCCAGCGCGTCTACGAGCTGTGCGGCCACAACGTCTCCGAAACCGCCCGCCGCCTCAACATGCACCGCCGCACCCTGCAGCGGATCCTGGCCAAGCGCGCGCCGCGATAGGGCGGCCGCACCTTACGCTGACCGTCCCCGCGCGCTCACCGGCCAGATCGCTTCCAGCGTATCGCCGCGCACGACGTGGAAGGCCTCGTAGAGGTTGACGGTCGGGTCGCAGTGGGGGGCAGCGAGGGTCAGCCGCTCGCCAAGCTTCGGCGGGGCGACCCCGCGGGGCGGGATGATGGCGCCCTGTTCGTCGCCCATGAAGGCGTAGGCGCTGCCCTCGGCCGCTCCGGCCAGGATCGGCGGCGCGCCGGCCTCGGTGGCGAAGGCCTTCAGGCCGGCGTCGATGGTGACCATGAACGGGTGGCTGGCGCTGATCACCCGCGCGTCGATCGTCAGCGAGGTCTCGAACGGCGCGGGGGCATCCTCGCGCAGGGCGCAGTCGTTGTACTGCCGGTCCATGAACACGTAAGAGCCGACCTGCAGCTCGGTGAAGACGCCGAGTTCCCCGTCGATGGCGTGGCTGCCGGTGCCGCCGCCGGTGACGATCGGCGGCGCGAGGCCGGCCGCCGTCAGCGCCGCGATGGTCTCGGTCAGCTTGGCCGTCTTGGCGATGATCGCTTCGCGTCGGTCGGCGTAGGCCTCGATGTGCTGCTCGGCGCCGCAGTAGAACTGCAGCCCGCCGAATTGCAGGGCCGCATGGCCGGCGATCTGGCGGGCCAGCGCCACAGCGTCCTGCGCGCTCGCAACCCCGGTTCGGTGCAGGCCAGGGTCGAGGTCGACCAGCAAAGTGAGGGTGGCGCCGGCCGCCTTCGCCGCCGCGCCGATCGCCGCGACCGCGTCGGGGTGATCGCAGGAATGCATCAGCCTGGGCGACCGCGCCGCCAGGGCGACCAGCCGCGCCACCGCTGGCTCGCCGACGATCGGCGAGGTGATCAGCATCCCCTCGATCCCGCCCTCCGCCAGCGCCTCGGCCTCGCCCAGCTTGGCGCAGCAGACGCCGAGCGCGCCGGCGGCGATCTGCCGCCGCGCGATGTCGACGCTCTTGTGGGTCTTGGCGTGGGGGCGGAGCCCCAGCCCGTTGGCGGCGGCGAAGGTCGCCATCGCCGCGATGTTGCGATCCAGCGCCTCGATATCGAGCACCAGCGCGGGCGTGTTCAGCGACCGCCGCGAGCCCTGGCGGCCGATCAGGTGCGCATGG
>Ga0302317_10002884_pt1 | contig 11489 bp, 11 predicted proteins | sample III_Palsa_N3_3_FD_200450 | JGI IMG/M metagenome (GOLD analysis project Ga0302317, IMG submission 200450) | Peat permafrost microbial communities from Stordalen Mire near Abisko, Sweden - III_Palsa_N3_3 | ecosystem: Environmental > Terrestrial > Soil > Palsa > Peat permafrost | place: Sweden...
CCGCGACGCCCAGGCCAACGGCGCCTCGGTGCGCAACTTCGGCTTCATCACCGTCACCGGCCAGGAACGCGGCGCCATGTGGCGCAGAGCCATGCGCAGCCGCGACGTGTGGGCCGAGGTGGCGGAGCAGGCCCAGGTCCCGGTGCATCATCGCGGCCTCTTGCTCACCGCCCGCCGGCCGGAATCTGTCGCGGTGATGGAAGCCTTCCTGAAGACCGAGATGGGCGCGGGCTGCCGGCTGCTGGAGGCGGGCGAGCTTGCCAGCGGCCATCCCGCGCTGGCGAGCCCCTCATCCCTTGCCGTCCTCTGGAGCCCGCATGAGCTGCGGGTGGAGTCCCGCGAGGCGATTCCGGCGTTGGCGGCCTGGCTGGAGGCGCGCCACGGCGTAACCTTCCTGAGCGAAACGGCCGCTTTGAGCGTGGAGGCGTCGAAGGTCGCCACCACCCGCGGCGTGGTGGAGGCCGAGGCCATCGCCGTCTGTCCTGGCGATGACCTGTTCAGCCTGTTCCCGGACCGCATCGGCGCCTATGGCGTGACCCGCTGCAAACTGCAGATGCTTCGCCTGGCCGACCCGGGGTTCAAGCTGCCCGCGGGCGTGATGTCCGATCTGGGTCTGGCGCGGTATGCCGGCTATGCCGCCCTGCCGGAGGCCGAGGCCCTGCGCGTCCGGCTTCGGGCGGAGCAGCCTGATCACCTCGAGCACGGCGTCCACCTGATTGTGGTCCAGAGCGCCGACGGCAGCCTGGTGGTCGGCGACAGCCATCACTATGCGACCACGCCCGACCCTTTCGCGCATGAGGCGGTCGACCGGCTGATCCTGGACGAATTCGAGGCCGCCCTGGGCCGACCTGCCCCACCGGTGCTGGAGCGCTGGACCGGAACCTACGCCTCGGCGGCGGACCGCACCGTGGTGATCGATACGCCGGCGGATGGGGTCCGGCTGGTCATGGTGACCACGGGCGCGGGCGCCTCGACGGGCTTTGCGCTCGGCGAAGAGGTGGTGGCGGATCTTTTCGGAGGAACGGACGCGTGACGGATTTGAACAACGCCAGGGGCCTTGAACGCTTCAGCCTGGTGATCTTCGACTGGGCCGGCACCATGGTCGACTTCGGCTGCATGGCCCCCGTCGCGGCGCTGCTGGAGGCCTTCGCCCGCCACGGCGTCGCCCTCGATGAGACCCTCGCCCGCGCGGACATGGGCAAGGCCAAGGCCGATCATGTGCGCGCCCTGCTGGCCTATCCCCAGGTCGCGGAAGCCTGGACGGCCGCCAACGGCGCGGCGCCCGGCGAGGCGGATGTAGCGGCGCTGATGGACGACCTCGGCCCGCTGATGCGGGATGCGGCGGCCCAGGCCTCCGAACTCATTCCCGGCGCGGCGGAGGCGGTGGCGGCGCTGCGGGCGGCGGGGCTGAAGATCGCCTCCTCCACCGGCTACACGCGCGAGATGATGGCCCCGGTCCTCGTCCGCGCCGCCGCGCAGGGCTATGCGCCCGACCACCTGGTCTGCTCCGGCGAGACGCCGCAAGGCCGCCCTTCGCCACTGATGATCTACAAGGCCTGCGCCGAACTCGGCGTCTGGCCGCTGTCGCGCGTGGTCAAGGTGGACGACTCCGAAGCGGGCGTCGAAGAAGGCGTCGCGGCCGGCTGTTTCACCGTCGGCGTCTCTGCGTCAGGCAATACGGTCGGCCTGTCGCGGGAGGCGCTCGCTGCGCTGGCGCCTGACGAACGCGCGCGACGGATCGCCGACGCGGAAGCGCGCCTGAAGGCCGCCGGCGCCGATCTGGTGATCGAGAGCGTCGCCGATCTGGTTCAGGCGCTGCGCGTCACGCCAGCGCGGGTTGCCAGAGCCTGAAGGGGCGTGTCGCCAGATTGCTGTTGCTGTAGCGGAAATCGTCCGACACTTCGCTCGTCGCCCAGGCCGGCAGGGAGAATGTCGCCGCGGCGTCCGGCAACTCGATCTCGGCCATCACCAGGCCGGCGTTGTCGCCGTGGAAGACATCGATCTCCCAGACACCGCCGTCATGAATTTCGCGATGACGGGTCTTCTCGACGATCCGGCCGGCGCACAGCTCGTCCAGCATCATTCGGGCGTCGGAGACAGGGATGGCGTACTCGAACTCAAGCCGGCTAATGCCCGTTGTCGGACCCTTGATGGTCAGCAAGGCGGCGTCGCCGGCGATGCGGACCCGCACACAGCCGCTGACCTCATCGGAGATGTAGCCCTGGCGGTAGGCCGCGCCGGGCGAGGTCGGCCGCCACAGGCGGACATCCACCAGAAACTTCCGCTCGATTTCCCAGGCCATCGGCGACACTAGCCTCGTCGCCAGTGAAATTGGAAGCGCGCTTCACGGTCGATCATCGATGGCGGCTTGTCGCCTGGCGCCGGATGAGGGACTCGAACCCCCGACCTTCGGTTTACAAAACCGCTGCTCTACCAACTGAGCTAATCCGGCATTCCCAGGAAAATCAGAGCGTTACGCCGCGCATCCGACGAACCTGTTCCCTTCAGGGAGGGATGGCATACAAAGCCGATCCTAGACAATCCCCTTTGCCCGCCTCGAGCGGCGGCGCGAGGCGGCCCAGCGGGGAGGCGAAGATGCTTGAGCATTGGACTTGGCCCGGTCTGCGCCTTCTGTTGGCGACCCTGGTTCTGCTGGCGGGCGTGGCCGGTCGCCCGGCCCTGGCCGCCGATCGGGCGCCGGACTTGGTGCTCACGGGTCAGGTCGCCGGCGCCGACAACCAGACCTATCGGCGGGTTGCCTTCGACGTCCCGGCCGGGATCAAACGCCTGACGGTGGTGTTCAGCTACACCGGCAAGACGGACCGCACCGTGATCGACATGGGCCTGTGGGATCCGGCCCGGTTCCGCGGCTGGAGCGGCGGCGCGCGCGACCGATTCGCCCTCTCGGCCGAGGACGCGACCCCCGGCTACCTGCCGGGCCTGCTGCCCGCCGGCAAATGGACGCTGATGCTGGGCGTCCCCAATATCCGCAAGGCCAGCCACGCCAGTTTCGAGGCGCGGGTCTTCTTCGACCGGACGTCCGGCGTCGACGCCGTCGCCAACGCACCTCTGAGCGACAAGCCAGGCTGGTATCGCGGCGACCTGCACATGCACACCGCCCATTCGGACGCGACCTGCGCGGGCCAGGACGGCGTCCGCGCGCCCTGTCCGGTCTATCGCACGGTGGAGGCCGCGGCGGCGCGGGGCCTGGATTTCATCGCCATCACCGACCACAACACCACTTCGCAGGTCGACGCCGAGCGCGAGCTGCAGCCGGCCTTCTCTCACCTGCTGCTGATCCCCGGCCGCGAGCTCACCACCTTCAAGGGCCACGCCAACCTGTTCGGCCCGACGGCCTTCATCGACTTCCGCCTCACCGACAAGGCGGTCCCCGACATGAAGGCGCTGGAGGCGCAGGCCATGGCGTCCGGCGGACTGTTCTCGGTGAACCACCCGATGCTGCCATCCGGGGAGACCTGCATGGGCTGCGGCTGGACCGCGGCTGATACGGACTGGCGCCATGTGCAGGCGATCGAGGTCGTCAACGGCGGCGTGCTGGCCTATTCCGACGCCGGCGACGGCGTCTTCTCCGGCCTGCCGTTCTGGCAGGCCAGGCTCAATGCCGGCTATCGCATCACCGGCGTCGGCGGCAGCGATAACCACGACGCCGGCATCTCGCCCAAGGCCCCGGCGGCCATCGGTCGACCGACCACGGTGGTGTTCGCACGCGCCCTGTCGACGCCGGCGATCCTGGATGGGATCCGCTCTGGCCGGGTGTTCATCGACATCGACGGCACGCGGGATCGCATGCTGGACATCTCCGCGACGGCGGCCGCCAAGTCGGCGGAAATGGGCGGCGTGATCGCCGCGCCAAAGGGCCAGCTGGTCCATCTTGCGGTCCGCATGGAGAACCTGCCTGGCGGTTCGCTTGAACTGGTCGAGGACGGCAAGCCCGTCGCCTTGGCGGCGGACGGCGGCCTGGACTGGACCAGCGACGGCGCCCGCCACTGGTTCCGTCCCGGCGCCCGCGACGCCAAGGCCCGTCTGGTCCTGATCGGCAACCCGATCTATGTGAACTTCGGGCCGTAGCGGGTTTATCGCGAAATTTTCTTCGTCATCCCGGCCGCAGTGCAGCGGAGAGCCGGGACCCAGGGCCGCGCGCCCGGTCCCCTGGGTCCCGGGACGCCCCTTCGGGACGCCCGGGATGACGATGGAAAAAGGATCGTCTCAAGTCGGCGCCAGCGCCCTCGCGCCGCTCCGCCGCCCCAGGACGAAAAACCCCGCGACCCCCGCGGCGACCAGGCCGATCATCAGGGTGCAGACGGCGTTGATCTCCGGCGAGACGCCCAGCCGCACCTGGCTGTAGATGCGCATGGGCAGGGTGGTGGCGCCGGGGCCGGAGGTGAAGCTCGCCACCACAAGGTCGTCCAGCGACAGGGTGAAGGCCAGCATCCAGCCGGCGATCACCGCCGGGGCGATGTTCGGCAGCACCACCTCGATTAACGCGCGCCAGGGCGGGCAGCCCAGGTCCCGCGCCGCCTCCTCGATCGACCGATCGAAGGTCAGCAGCCGCGCCTGCACGACGACCGCGACGTAGCCCAGGGTGAAGGTGACGTGCGCCAGCACCACGGTCCAGAACCCCCGCGCCATCCCCGCCGCCACGAACAGCAAGAGCAGCGACAGGCCGATGATCACGTCCGGCATCACCAGCGGCGCGTAGATCATGCCGGAGAACAGGGTGCGGCCCCGGAACCGGCCGCCCCGTGTCAGGGCGACGGCGGCCAGGGTTCCCAGGACAGTCGCCACGGTCGCGGCGATCAGGCCGACGCGCAGGGTCACCCAGACCGCGTCCATGAACTGGTCGTCGTGGGCGAGCGTGGCGTACCACTTCAGCGAAAACCCGCCCCATACCGTCACCAGCCGGCTGGCGTTGAACGAATAGGCGATCAGCAACAGGATCGGCGCGTAGAGGAACGCCAACCCCAGGGCCAGCGAGGCGCGGTTGAACAGGCTGAGGCCCCGCCGCATCAGTCGGCCTCCGCCAGGGCGCGGGCCTGATGGCGCTGATAGAGCACGATGGGGATGACCAGGGTGGCCAGCAGCACGATGGCGACGGCCGAGGCGCCGGGCCAGTCGCGGTCCGAGAAAAACTCGGTCCAGATCACCCGCCCGACCATCAAGGTGCCCGAGCCGCCGAGCAGGTCGGGGACCACGAACTCGCCGACGATGGGGATAAAGCAGAGCAGGGCGCCGGCGACGATCCCCGGGACTGACTGCGGCAGGACGATGCTCCAGAAGATGCGCCAGGGCGGGCAACCGAGGTCCGCCGCCGCCTCCACCAGCGCCGGATCCTGCCGCTCCAGCGAGGCGTAGAGCGGCAGGATCATGAACGGCAGATAGGCGTAGACCAGGCCGATGTAGACGGCCGTGTCGGTGTTCAGGATGTCCAGAGGCGCCAGGCCGAACAGGTGCAGCGCCGCGTTCAGCAGGCCCTCGGGCTTCAGGATGGCGATCCAGGCATAGATGCGGATCAAAAAGCTGGTCCAGAACGGTAGGATCACCGCCAGCAGCAGCACCTGCCGCGTCCTCGGCGAACAACGCGCCATGCCGTAGGCGATCGGGTAGCCGACCAGCAGCAGGATGGCCGTGGAGATCGCCGCCATCTTCAGGCTCGACAGATAGGCCGTCAGATAGAGGTGGTCGCCGCCCATCCGCGAATAGTTGCCGAGGTCGAGCTGCCGCACGAAGGCGGCCATGCCCGCCGGCCCCGCGCGCCAGTCCAATTGCGGTGCATAAGGCGGCATCGCCAGCACCGTGTGCGACAGTGATAGTTTGAACACCAGGGCAAAGGGGAAGAGGAAGAAGACGAGGAGCCAGAGGTAGGGTGGGAGGACGAATGGGAACCCTCTCCCCTGCGCTGTCGGTGCGTGGTTCGAGACGCGACGAAGACGTCGCTCCTCACCATGACTAGGTTTTGTGCCGCCAAATAAATTAGTCATCCTGATGAGCCCGCAGGGCGTCTCGAAGGACGCATTTGGCTGATGCAGTTCCCCCGCTCATGACTTCAGCATCACAGCATCGCCGACAGCGTAGCTCAGCCAGACCTTGTCGCCGATGTTCGCGCGCCTGCCGCCGCTCACTGCGCTCAGCACCAAACCGCCATCCACCTCAACCCGATAGCTGGTCCGATCACCCAGATACGCCGCCTGGCGCACCACGCCCTCGAACACCCTGTCGCCGGCCTTCACCGGCTTGATCGACAGCTTCATCTTCTCCGGCCGCACCATGATCCAACCGCCGCCGGACTCGATGAAATTCGCCTCGCCCAGAAGGCCCGCGACCTGGCGGCTCACGGGGCGCTCATAGACCTCGGCCGGCGTCCCGACCTGGGCGATGCGGCCGGCGTCCATCACCGCGATCCGGTCGGCCATCACCATGGCCTCGTCGCGGTCGTGGGTGACGATGACGAAGGTCGCGCCCAGCCGGCGTTGCAGGTCCTTCAGCTCGCCCCGCGTCTCGTCGCGCAGCTTGCGGTCCAGCGCCGCCAGCGGCTCGTCCAGCAGCAGCACCTTCGGCCGCCGCGCCAGGGTCCGCGCCAGGGCCACCCGTTGTTTCTGACCGCCGGACAGCTGGTCCGGCTTGCGGGCCGCGAAAGGCTCGAGCCGCATCAACGCCAGCAGGTCGGCGACCCGCGCGGCCGTCTCCGCCTTGGCCAGCCCCTGCATCCTCAGCCCGAAGCCGATGTTCCGTTCGACGCTCAGGTGCGGGAACAGGGCGTAGGATTGGAACATCATGTTCACCGGCCGCTGGTGCGGCGGCGTGGCGGCCAGGTCCTCGCCGTCCAGCAGCACCCGTCCGGACGTCGCCGTCTCGAACCCGGCCAGCAGCCTGAGCAGGGTGGTCTTGCCGCAGCCGGATGGCCCCAGCAGTGCGAAGAATTCGCCGGCGTGGATGTCCAGGTCGACCCCGTCCAGCGCGACCTGATCAGGGAATGTCTTACCGACGCCCTCGAACCGGACAAGGGGCGCGGGCGCGCTCATTGCCCCGTCAGCACCTGGGTCCACAGCCGGTTGACCTGGCGCAGCAGGGCCTGGTCCTTGGTGGTGGTGACAAACAATCGCTTGAAGGTCGCGGGTGGCGGATAGACGTTGGGATCGTCGCGGATCGCAGGATCGACCAGCGCCCGCGCCGGCGCATTGGCGTTGGCGTAGTGGGTGTAGTCGGACGCCCTGGCGATCACCTTCGGCTCCAGCATGTAGTTGAGGAAGGCGTAGGCCTGCTCGGGGTCCGGCGCGTCCTTCGGCATGGTGAAGACGTCGAACCAGACCTGGCTGCCCTCGCTGGGGATGGCGTAGGCGAGGTGCACGCCCTTGCCGGCCGCGTCGGCCCGGGTCTTGGCCTGCAGCACGTCGCCGGAGTAGCCGATGGCGATGCAGATATCCCCGTTGGCCAGGGCGTCGATATATTCCGACGAATGGAACTTGCGCACATAGGGGCGCAGCGCCGCCAGCTTGGCTTCGGCCTTCCGATAGTCGGCGATGGACTTCGAGTTCGGATCCAGGCCCATGTAGTCCATGGTCACCGCGAACATGTCCTCCGAGGCGTCGAGGAAATAGACCCCGCAATCCTGCAGCTTGGCCAGGTTCTGCGGCTCGAGCACCACGGCCCAGGAATCGACATTGACCCCCGGCAGGCGTTTGGCGATGGCGTCGCGGTTATAGCCGATGCCGATGGTGCCCCACATGTAGGGGACGGCATACCTGGCCCCCGGATCGAACGGCGCCATATAGGCCATCACCTGTGGCCAGAGGTTCTTCGCGTTGGGTAGTTTGCTCTTGTCCAACGGCTGGATCGCGCCGGCGGCGATGTAGCGCGGGACGTTGTGGTTGGACGGGACCACCAGGTCATACCCCGTCCCGCCGGTCAGCACCTTGGTCTCCAGCACCTCATTGGAATCGAAGGTGTCGTAACTCACCTTGATCCCGGTCCTGGCGGTGAAGTCGGCCAGCAGCGCCGGATCGATATAGTCCGACCAATTGTAGATATGCAGGACCTTGGGGTTGGGCTGGCCGCAGGCGGCGAGGCTCACGGCGCCGGCGACCGCCGCGATGAAGGCGCGAATCCAACGATGTTGCCTCATTTCCGGGCCCCCTCAGCCGAAGTTGCCCGGCCAGTTTTGGGCGCCGTGGAGCACTGCCAGCAGTTCGACGACTTGGTCTCGAACCTGGTAAGGAACGATATAGGGCGTCGACGTGATGACTAGCTCCCGTGTGCCTGGAACCCGCCCTGGTCGGCCCAGGTGCGGATGAAGCGCCAAGGCGTCAGTCTGGCCAAAGATGGCGGTCGAAACCCGCGTCGCCGCGGACGGACTGTCCAGGGCGATGTAGGCGTCGATTTCCTCCAGGTCGCGGCGTGCGCCCGGCGTCCAGCGAATCCTCATCTGTCGCGCGTGAGCCTGGCTCGCAGTTCGGCCATCTCTTCATCGGTTGCAAAGTCCCCGCGATCGGCGGCGGCTATGCCTTCCTCGATCTTGGCGATCTGCCACGCGTTCAATGAGACGTAGGACTCGATGGCGCGCGACACCAACCAGTTGCGCGACCGCTCGGTCTTTTCCGCGAGCGTATCCAATGCGCTCAAGGTTTCTTCCTCAAGGCGGACGGTAAAAGGTGCGGTCATGACGATAATCCGATGCGACGCGGTTCGCTTGTAATCCTAACACACCACAAGACCAAATCAACGCAACCCGGCTTTGGCTTTCCGGCCTCGGCGCCCTATATGACCGCTCCCTTTTAAGCCTCGAGCGTCGCCATGGCCCGCATCCTGATCACCTCCGCGCTGCCCTACATCAACGGGATCAAGCACCTGGGGACCATGGCCGGCTCACAGCTGCCTGCGGACGTCTACGCCCGCTTCGAGCGCGCGCGGGGCAATGAGGTGCTGCATCTGTGCGCCACCGACGAGCACGGCACGCCCGCCGAGCTGGCGGCGGCGGCCGAGGGCATGGACATCCTGACCTATTGCGAGACCTATCACCGAATCCAGCACGATCTCGGCCGCCGGTACGGCCTGACCTGGGACTGGTTCGGCCGCTCGTCATCGCCCCAGAACCGGCGCCTGACCCAGCACTTCGCCGAGGTGCTGGAAGACAACGGCTTCATCGAGGAACGCGTCGACAAGCTGGTCTATTCGCTGGAGGACAGGCGCTTCCTCCCGGACCGCTATATCGAGGGGATCTGCCCTCATTGCGGCTACCCCGCCGCGCGGGGGGACCAGTGCGACAACTGCGGCCGGCTGCTCGATCCGATCGACCTGATCGAACCCTATTCGGCGATCTCGGGGTCGAAGAACCTGGAGGTGCGCGACACCCGCCACCTCTACCTGCTGCAATCCAAGCTGCAGGCCCGGATCCGCGAATGGGTCGATTCGAAATCCGGCTTCCCGAGCTTCGCCCGATCGATCGCCTACAAACACCTCGACGAAGGGCTGATCGACCGCGGCATCACCCGCGACCTGGCCTGGGGCGTGCCGGTCATCCGCCATGGCGAGCCGAGGCCAGGCTTCGAGGACAAGGTGTTTTACGTCTGGTTCGACGCCCCGATCGAATACATAGCCGCGACCGAGGAATGGGCCGACGCGGGCGGCGGCGACTGGGAGCGTTGGTGGCGCACCGACAAGGGCGCGGACGACGTGCGCTACTTCGAATTCATGGGCAAGGACAACGTCGCCTTCCACACCGTCAGCTTCCCCGCCACCCTGCTGGGCTCAGGCGAGCCGTGGAAAAGCGTCGATGTGCTCAAGGCCTTCAACCATCTCAACTGGTATGGCGAGCAGTTCTCCACCTCGCGCAAGCGCGGCGTCTTCATGGATTCGGCGCTCGACTTGGCGCCTCCGGACACCTGGCGCTGGTATCTCACCGCCAACAGTCCCGAGCACTCCGACTCGAGCTTCACCTGGGAGCAGTTCCAACAGGCGGTGAACCGCGACCTGGCCGACGTGCTGGGCAACTTCGTCAACCGGATCATCAAGTTCGCCGAGACACGGTTCGAGGGCGTCGTCCCGGCCGGCGGCGAGCCGGGGCCGCTGGAGCAGAAGCTCTATGCAGATGTGGCCGCCAAGATCGCCGAGCTGACCGAGCAGATGGAAGCCATCGAGGTGCGCAAGTCGACCCAGGCGCTGCGGGCGCTGTGGGTGCTCGGCAACGAGTACCTGCAGGAAGCCGCGCCCTGGACCGCGATCAAGACCGACCGCGATCGGGCGGCCGTGGTCGTGCGCACGGGCCTGAACCTGGTCGACCTGTTCGCGCGGGTCTCGGCGCCCTTCATCCCCTTCGCCGCCGAAAAGATCGCCGAGGCGGTGGGCGAGCCCTATCCGCCGTCCTGGCCGTCCCTGGACGCGGCGAAAGAGCTGTCGCGCCTGCCCGAAGGCCGCGTGATCGCCGCCCCGCCGGTGCTGTTCGCCAAGATCGAGGACGCCCAGGTCGCCGAATGGACCGAACGGTTCGCGGGGGCGGCCGGCTGATTATTTCCCGTGCTGATGCTGCGCCACTTCGGCGGGCTTGATGTCCAGCAGCTCGCCAGGCATCAGCGCATTGTAGGTGTCGACCAAATGTAGATCGACCACGTCGCCGCGATAGCCCTGCCAGATCATGTGCAGGGCGACGTAGACCACCACCACCACGCCCACATAGCTCAGCCAGCGGGCGCGATGCAGGACCCCGGCGATCAGGTTGGCGGCCACGCCCATCAGGCCGATCGACAGCAAAAGGCCGAACAGCAGCACGATCGGGTGGCTCAAGGCCGCGCCGGCCACCGCCAGGACGTTGTCCAGGGACATGGCCAGGTCCGCCAGCAGGATCTGGAAGAAGGCCTGCCAGAAGGTCTTGGCGGGCTTGCCGCCAGGCTCGGCCGCGGCCTTGGCTTCCAGGCGCAGGTCGCGCCACATCCGCCAGCCGACCACCAGCAGGATAAAGCCGCCGGCCAGCTTCAGGCCGATGAAGCGCAGCAGCTGCTGCGCCAACAGCGCGAACACCAGCCGCATGATCACGGCCGCGCCGAGACCCGAGGTGATCACCCGCCGCCGCTGGGCCGGATCGAGCCCGGCGGCCGCCATGCCGACGGCCACGGCGTTGTCGCCGGCCAGGACGAGGTCGATCAGCATCACCTGGAGCAGGGCGACCAGCATCCCGATCCAGTCGACGCCGAGGGGGCCGGCGGTCAAGGCGTGCGTCATCCGCGTTTCATGCCGCGCCGGGCCTGGGCTGGCAAGCCTTCGTCAGCCTGAGCCCTCAGATCGACTCCAGCTCGAGATGCCGGTGCTCATCGCGTCCATGATGGTGGTCATCGGCTGCGTGATGGTCCGCCGCGGGTTCGGCCGGCGCGAGAGTCGGACCGGCATGCGCCTCGGCATGATGGTGGTCCGTGTGTGCCGGTTCGTCGTGGTGAGCGGGCTCGTGGTCCGCGACCGGAGCGACCGCGTGAACAGCCTCTGCG
>Ga0302317_10002886_pt1 | contig 11480 bp, 8 predicted proteins | sample III_Palsa_N3_3_FD_200450 | JGI IMG/M metagenome (GOLD analysis project Ga0302317, IMG submission 200450) | Peat permafrost microbial communities from Stordalen Mire near Abisko, Sweden - III_Palsa_N3_3 | ecosystem: Environmental > Terrestrial > Soil > Palsa > Peat permafrost | place: Sweden...
TCTCGTAGCGGGGGTTGCCTTCCATGATCCGCTGCTCCCAGGTCACCTCATTCAGGTCTTCGTTGTTGAGCACGCACACGACGAACCGCGGATCCGCCCACTGACGCCAGTATTTCTGCACCGTGATCAGCTCGGCCATGTTGTTCATTTGCATCGCGCCATCGCCGACCAGCGCAACGACCGGCCGTGAGGGCTGACTGAACTTCGCCGCGATGGCAAACGGAACCGCCGCGCCCATCGAGGCGAGTCCTCCGGACAGGGTGCCCCGCTGACCCTTTTTCAGCCGGTAATAGACGGCATAGCATGGCGCGCTGGTCCCGGAGTCACTCGTTACCATGGCATCGGCAGGCAGTGCGGCGGACATTTCCCATATGACGCGCTGCGGGTTCACCGGATTGGCAGGTGACATGGCGCGCTCTTCGACGATGCGCCACCAGTCCTTGACACCGGCAATGACGGAGTCGTGCCAACTTCGGTCCTGCTTCGCTTTGAGAAGAGGCAGGAGCGCGCGCAGCGTTTCGGTCGAATCGCCGTGCAGATTCACGTCGACGGGGTAGCGCAGCCCCAGCATTGCCGCATCGATATCAATTTGTACGGCCCGCGCCTGGCCATCCTTCGGCAGAAACTCGGACCACGGGAAGCCGGTGCCGATCAGCAGCAGCGTATCGCACTTCATCATCAGGTCGTACGAGGGCTTCGTCCCCAGCAGGCCGATTGCCCCGGTCACGAAAGGCAGGTCATCGGGCAACACATCCTTGCCCAGGAGGGCCTTTGCGACTCCAGCACCAAGCACCGTCGCCGCCTCGATCACTTCCTTCGCAGCCTTTCTGGCGCCGGCGCCCACCAGGATCGCAACCCGTTTTCCCTGATTGAGTATTCGTGCGGCCTCGATCAGATCCAGATCCTGGGGGACCACTCGAGGCCGGGAATAACCCGGACCTGAGCGGGTGAAGCCATGTGCATGGGGCGGATCCCGCCAGGGCTCGTCCTGGATGTCCTTGGGCAGAATGATCACCGAGACGGCATTTTTCGCAATGGCAGTCCGAATCGCACGATCCGTGAGGTGTCTGACCTGGATGGCCGTACCGGCTTCCTGAACGAACTCGGCGACATCCGTAAAGGAGCGGTCCAGGTTCAGCTCCTGCTGGTAACTCGCGCCGCGGACGGTTGCTTCGGCCTGGCCTGCAATGGCCAGCACCGGGACGTGATCCAGTTTCGCATCGTAGAGGCCGGTGAGCAGATGCGTTGCCCCCGGACCGCCGGTCGCGAGACACACCCCCAACTCGCCGGTGAATTTCGCGTGTCCGCTTGCCATGAAGGCGGCCATCTCTTCATGACGCACCTGGATGAACTCTATGGCGTCTGCCGTCCTCTCCGCGCGTTGTAGCGCGCCCAACACGCCGTTGATCCCATCCCCGGAATAGCCGTAGATGCGCGTGACGCCCCATTCGCGCAGGCGCTCCACGAACCAGTCACTGGTCTTCTTGGCCATTCTAAAGTTGGGAAGTCATTTTGGGCGGGGCTCCTCCGAAGCGATCGATGGCTAGTGCCGAACAATGCCGGCCGGTTTCAGAACCACTTTGGTGACTTCATTCTGTCTTTCCTTGAACATCTTGTAGCCTTCAGGGGCTTCCTCCAGCGGCAGGCGATGGGAAATCAGAAAGGTCGTATCCAGCTTGCCCGCCAGGATGAGCTTCAGCAGGTCCGGCATGTACTTCTGTACGTGTGTCTGGCCGCTCCTGATGGTGAGTCCTTTCTCCATCATCGCGCCGATCGGGAACTTGTCGGTCACACCGCCATAGACACCGGGAATCGATATGCGCCCACCCTTGCGGCAGGCGATAATGACCTGTCGCAACCCGTGGGTCTCGTCGGTGACGAGCTTGATCGACGCTTTCACCTTGTCCAGCACGCTATCGGCGGTAAAGCCATGGCTCTCCATCCCCACCGCATCAATGCAGGCGTCCGGACCGATGCCGCCGGTCATCTCCACGAGCGCCTCGCGCACATTCGACTCTGCGAAATTAATGGTTTCCGCGCCCATCGATCGGGCCAGCGCAAGCCGGTGCGGATAGTGGTCAATGGCGATGACGCGGTGGGCGCCCAGGGCGAAGGCACTCTGGATCGCGAACAGCCCTACGGGCCCGCATCCCCATACGGCCACTATCTCTTCAGGCTTGATGTCGCAATTGACCGCGGCCATCCAGCCGGTCGGCAGGATATCTGACAGGAACAGGACCTTCTCATCCTCGATACCTTCCGGAACGACGATGGGCCCGATGTCAGAGTAGGGCACTCGGGCAAATTCGGCCTGCCCGCCCGCATAGCCTCCCGTGAGGTGCGAGTATCCGAAGGCTCCGGTCATGGGATAGCCGTAGAGAAACTCCGACATGTCAGCGGATTCTGCGGGATTGGAGTTGTCACAGGCGGCAAACTGCAGGTTCTTGCAGAAAAAACAGCCCCCGCAGGCGATAACGAAGGGTACGACCACACGCTGCCCGACCCGCAGTTTGGTGTTTCCCGGACCGACCGCGACCACTTCACCCATGAACTCATGACCCAGCACGTCCCCGCTCTTCAGGGTCGGGATCGTGTGATCGTAAAGGTGCAGATCTGAACCGCAGATTGCCGTGGATGTAATCCGGATAATGGCATCCCTGGGATTGACGATTCGGGGGTCCGGAACCGTGTCCACCCGAACATCATGCTTGCCGTGCCAGGTCAGTGCGCGCATCGCTTGGTGCTCCTGCGAATGTACAAACGAGGTAGGACGCTCAGGCGCGAGGCGCGGCATAGGGAGGCGCAGCGGTGGCGACTTCGCCGGTTTCCATCAGCTGCTTGAACCGCCGCAGGTCGCGGCGCGCCTGGATCTTCGGCTCCTTGTGAAAAAGCTTCGCGATCAGCTGCCCGACCGTACCGCCAGGGGGATCATACGAAAGAGTGACCGTCACGACTGTGCCGCGCCGTTCGGGAGAGTCCTTGAATTCGACCACTCCGCTGTTGCGGATGCTTGCGCCTTCCTCCGACTCCCAGGCGATCATGTGCCCGGGTTCGTCCACTGTTATCGCGGAGGGCCATTCGACGCTCTTGCCGGCCGGAGCTGCCACCAGCCAACGTGAATGGGTGGCATCGAGCGCCGTCACACGCAGGATGTTGTGCATGAACTTCGGCAGATTCTCAAAATTGCGCCAAAAGGCGTAGAGCTCCTCGCGTGGCCGGTCAATGGTCACGCTGCGGCCCACGAGTACGTCACCTGGCCGTGCGGCAAGATGCTCCGCGTGGACGATATCCTCAGTATCGCTGATCCTTTCATTCATCACGGCATCCTCGCAGAGCTACAGAGCTGGTGAGACGCAGCTTCTTCGCCCCGTCGACAATCCGCAATGACTCCCAAGCGCCATGTGACTGTAGGGAAACTCCACTGGCATGCGTAGCGGGCGTCGGTGCCGTCTGGCGTGCGTTCAGGTGCAGCGCGGCTGGCGGGGTCGCGGCAGCCGTTCTTTGCTATCCACGCAAGGCAAATCATTATCGTCCGCTGATCCGCAGGAGCCATCATGAACCCAATTCCCCGCCAGCTGGCAGTCGTCACGGGCGCCTCCACTGGCATCGGTCTTGAACTGGCACGCCTTCCTTGATCAGGACCTGAACGAGGCCCTGAGAGTCATTCACACCAACGTTGACGGAACGGTGCGGCTTATTCATGCCGTGGGGTCAGATATGCGTGCGCGACGGCAAGGCCGGATACTCATTACCGGCTCCGTTGCCGGTCTGATGCCCGGTACCTTCCAGGCAGTCTACAATGGCTCCAAGGCATTCCTCGACTCCTTCTCCGTTGCGCTCAGCAACGAGCTTAAGGATACCGGCGTTACCGTGACCTGCCTGATGCCAGGAGCCACGGAGACCGACTTTTTCGAGCGCGCGGATATGATGGACACCAAGGTTCGGCACTTCGGAGAAGATGAGTGCCGCCGAGGTCGCTCGGAATGGTTTCGATGCCATGATGGACGGTAGGCTGGAGGTCGTCGCCGGCGTTGCCAACAAATTGCGAGCCGCAATGACGCGCGTGGTTCCGGACTCGACGCTGGCGCAGATGCATCGCGACACGGCCGCTCCAGGGACAGGGAAATCGGAAACGCCGAAGTCCAAGAAGACGCGCACTGATCGCCCACGGGCTTAGCGCAACTCAGGCCCCGCCCACGAGCGGCGCCAGGTACCGTGCGGTTTTGCTGCGGGGGTGAGCCGCAATGGTACTCGGCGTCCCGGTCGCGACAATCCGGCCGCCCGCATCGCCGGCACCGGGACCGAGGTCGATGATCCAGTCTGCTGCGGCCGCCACATGCATGTCATGTTCGGCGACGACGACCGTATTGCCGGCCTGTACCAAGGCTTCAAGCTGGATCATCAGTTTATCGACATCCGCCGGGTGCAGACCCACTGTCGGCTCGTCGATGACGTACAGCGTGGCACCTCGGGGGACTCGCTGCAGTTCCGTTGCCAGCTTAACGCGTTGCGCCTCGCCTCCAGATAGTTCCGTTGCCGGCTGGCCCAGGGTCAGATAGCCGAGGCCGATCGCCTGCAGGAGCTGCAACGGTCGGTGAATGGCGGGGGAGTCCTCAAAGAACCGGCTGGCCTGATCCACGCTCATGGCCAGTACCTCCGCAATACTCTTCTCACGCAGCAGCACCTGCAGCGTCGCTTCGGTGTAGCGCGTTCCCCCACAGGCGGAGCAGGGGGCATAGACGCTCGGCATGAACAGCAGCTCGACGCTCACGAACCCCTCACCGCTACAGACCGGACAGCGCCCACCCTCGACATTGAAGGAAAAGTGGCCCGCGGGGTAATGCCGTGATCTGGCCAGTCGCGTGGCCGCAAATTGACGCCTTACTTCGTCGAAGAGCCCCGTATAGGTCGCCACGTTTGACCGCGGGGTGCGACCGATGGGCTTCTGATCGATGGCGACGACCCGCCGAATCAGGGCGTCGTCGCCCGCGAGCGTCCCGCGCGTCGCCTCAAGTTCCTGTTGCGGGGGTTCATCGGTGGGTTCGTCCTGTGTCGCTGCCCTTGCTCCGGCCAACCGATCCGCCATTAGGTCCGTCAGGGCGCTGCTCACCAGGCTGGACTTGCCGGCTCCGGACACGCCGGTCACCACCGTGAATACCCCTAGCGGAATTGCCACATCGACCCCGCGCAGGTTATTGCGTGTGACGGCGGTCAGCTGCAGCCATCCCTGTGGAGTGCGCGGCGTACGGGTCTGACGTCGCACTGCTGCGAACAGATACGGTCGGGTTGCCGAGTCGGCCACTTCGCGCAGCCCCGCGGGGGGGCCACTGAAGATGATCCGGCCGCCGTGGGAACCGGCGCCGGGTCCGACTTCCACCAGCCATTGTGCCCGTCGCATCACCTCGAGGTCGTGTTCGATGACGAACAGCGAGTTGCCGGTAGCCTTCAGCTGTTCCAGGGCGTCCAGCAGCGCCTCGGTATCCGCAGGATGCAATCCTGCGGAAGGTTCATCGAGCACATATACAACCCCAAAGAGGTTGGCTTGCAGTTGCGTCGCGAGCCGCAGGCGCTGCAACTCACCTGGCGACAAGGTCGGCGTCGCCCGTTCCGGAGCGAGGTATCCAAGTCCGAGGCGCTGCAGCGTACCGATGCGTTCAGTGATGTTACCGATGATGCGCGTCGCCACCAGCTGCCGGTCTGCGGACCAGCCTTTGATCCGCAATGGGGCGAGCGAGTCGCGCAGCAGGGACGACAGCTCGTTCAGCGAAAAGTGGGCGACGCTCGAGATATCGAGGCCCGCGTAAGTCACCGCCAGGGCGGACGCCTTCAGGCGTTTTCCGTGGCATATGGGACAGATCGCAGCACTCAGGAAACGGGCCGCGCGCTTCTTCATCATCGAGCTTTTCGAGGTGCGAAACGTCTGGAGTACATATTTGCGCACGCCCGTGAATGTACCCATGTAGCTGGGCGCCATTTTCCGGCGTAGTGCCTGCCGCACTTCGGCGGCCGTAAACCCGGCATAGACGGGCACTGTGGGCTGTTCATCGGTGTACAGGATCCACTCCCGGCTTTTCTTCGGCAGCTTGCGCCAGGGCGTATCAATGTCATGGCCCAAGGTGACCAGGATGTCCCTTAGGTTTTGGCCATGCCAGGCGGGCGGCCAGGCCGCGATTGCCCGTTCGCCGATGCTCAAGGACGGATCCGGCACCATTGCGGTCTCGGCGACATCGTAGATGCGTCCGAGTCCGTGACAACGAGCGCAGGCGCCTTGCGGAGTATTGGGCGAGAAATCCTCGGCATGAAGCAAGTGTTGCCCGGCGGGATACGCTCCCGCGCGCGAGTACAGCATGCGCAGCAGATTGGACAAGGTGGTCACGCTGCCTACGGAGGATCGGCTGCCGCCCGCGCCGCCGTGCTGCTGCAGGGCAACCGCAGGGGGCAGGCCCTCTATCGAGTCGACCTCGGGGACCGCAACCTGATCAATGAGTCTGCGTGCATACGGACTAACCGACTCGAAATAGCGGCGCTGCGCTTCGGCGTAGATCGTACCAAATGCGAGCGAGGACTTGCCTGAACCGGAAATCCCGGTGAAGACCACGAGCGCGTCGCGCGGCACATCGACATCTATGTTGCGCAGATTGTGGGTGCGGGCACCCCGGACACGGACCATGCCGGTGGCTGACATCAGGTGATTATCGATGCGCGAACGCCCCTGCCTTGTCAGGCGAAGACGGTTGCTGGTGTGAGAGTCGGCTGCTCCCCACAAACAGACGCGGCGCCGCTCTGACGCCGGACCTTCCGCCCTCGGCTACCGTGGTCCCATGCCCGCTACGAGAAGCGCCTCGTTGAAAGTATGGGAGAGACCGGCCAGAAGACTTCCGGCAATCCCACGGCGCAGCAAGCCTGGGACGTGCGCGCACCGACGGTGCCGTTCTGATGCAGCGGCGATGGTCAGCGGCGCCGAGTACGAGGCGACGGGTGGGGATAGCGCGAAAGATTATGCGGAATTCGTGGCTCTGCCACGCGCCCTGTGCATCCTGAAGCCGAAGAACTTGAGCATGGACGAAGCTGCTGCTGTGCCGCTGGCCGCCATGACGGCCTGGCAGGGCCTCTTTCAGTACGGTCATCTGCAGAAGGGGCAACGCGTCCTGATCCACGCCGGTGCCGGGGCGTCGGCCACTTTGCCGTCCAGTTTGCCGCGGCGTGTGGGGCGGATGTCTTTTCTACAGCCTCGGCGAAGAACATTGGATTCGTCAGGGAATTGGGAGCAGAGAAGGTTATTGATTACGCCAAACAGCGCTTCGAGGACGAGATTTCTGATGTGGACGTGGTGTTCGACCTCGTCGGCGGGGAAACCCGCGACAGATCCTGGAAAGTGCTGCGACCAGGGGGCATCCTGGTCTCAACTGTGGGTCAGCCGGATGAGGTGAAAGCCAAAGCGCATCGCGTGCGGGCCAGGGGCTACATGACCGCCCCGAACGCCAGCCAGCTGGAGGAGAATCATCCTCGCGGCAAGGTCGTGCTGGCCGTCTAGACTAGGGAGCCTCGGCAGCAATTGTCGGTCTCGTCTGGCAACCGATCGGGACTTTCAGCAGTGCCTTCCATTAGCCCCGGTCGGTTATGACATTGGATCTTCCCAGCATATCAATTACCGCGTGGAGTCAGCATGAATGAAGCATCCAGTTCGCAGCCGTTTCTGAGCGATATCAAGACGCTGCGCGAGCGAGCCCGCAAGAACATCGGTACCGGAAATGTCACTTTCACCTATACCGGCGATGCCAAGAAAACCATCGAAATCCTGCAAAGCGTTCTCGCTACGGAAATCGTCTGCGTTTTGCGGTACACAATGCATGCCGTCGCGGCGGCCGGGATCAACAGCGAAAGCGTCAAGGCGGAATTTCAGCAGCACGCGGATGAGGAGCGCGCTCATATGATGAGCGTTGCCGAGCGCATCAACCAGTTGGGTGGAACTCCCAATTTCGATCCCAAAGGCCTGGAGACCCGTTCCGCTTCAGAGTACGGCTCGGCCAAAAATCTGGTGGACATGATCAGGGAGAACCTGATCGCCGAGCGCATCGCAGTGGACCATTACCGGGAGCTGATTCGCTATTTTGGCGACTCTGACCCCACCACCAAGAAAATGCTCGAAGCAATCCTGGCGGTCGAGGAAGAGCACACGAACGATATGCACGACCTTCTGGTCGCGCATCAGGGAACGCCCACGCTCGCCGACTGATCCGGACCCGAAGCGCGGCGCATGCCACACAGAATCCAGCTGCAGCGCCGCGCCGGCTGGCGCATGCCGCCGAATACCGTGAAAGTGGATCGCTCCACCCGGTGGGGCAATCCCATTCGAATCGGTCCGGGATGTACAGCGGCTCGGGCGGTCGCAGATTTTGCTCTTTGGGTCAATGGCGGGACCCAGGTGCAACCAAAGCCAGTGGGAGTGTCGCCGCCCTCCATCGAAGAGATCCGGCAACACCTGTCAGGCAAAAACCTGGCCTGCTGGTGCCCGTCAGGCCAGCCCTGTCATGCGGATGTGCTGTTGAAGTTGGCCAACGCCACGCCGGGCAGGGAATCCCCGAAGGGCGGTCACGCCCAACAGGCATGACCGCTGCCGCCTCAGGTCTTGGGTGGGTCACTGTCACGGCGAGGATGGCGATGCTTCGCCACGGCCGAAATGAAGGCCTGTGCGTCCTCATCGATCAGCAACCCGGCATCCGCTTCGCCCGAAGGCAGGTTCGACTCGATCCCGGCCTTTTCCAACAAGCGGGACGCTGCTCCAAGGACAAGAATGGTCTTGCAATGCCGGTAGTGGTCCTTCAGGAATTCCAGAGCTTGGCCCTCCTTGGATAGTGCTGCGATGGCCTCATCGCCATCCGGTAGCACCAGCGCATCGAACAGCACCGAAGGGGAGTTCTCCAGGGTCGCATCCACCTCAAAATTGTCACCCTCGGCGCTCTTGACGGTGCCGAGGCGGCTGCCCAGAAGCCGTACCACTGCGCCCGCCTTATTCAGGGCACCCATCAGCGCTGTGATTGGGCCGCCGTCAATGCCATCGGCCATGAAGATGGCAATTTTGCGGGTCGCGATTCCTCCGTCACCCGGCAAGGCGGTCAAGGAGAGCGCCTTGGATATCCTCACTTCGGGCTGCGCCGCAGTTCTGGCCGCCTTCGGCATGGTCTCGGGCAGTTCCATTCCAAGGCCGCTTGCCACAGCTTTTGCCAAGGTCGCGGAGACATTGCGCAACGATGCGACAACGCGCTGGCGGATGGCAGGAACGCTCACCTTGCTCAATTCAAACCGGAAGCCGCCGATGATGTGGGCCTGTTCGTGGGGTGTCTGACTGTCAAAGAACAAAGTCGCCTGGGCATAGTGCTCGGCGAACTTCTCGGGTTTTCCGCGTACCTTGTCGACCGGGGTATTGCCCGGTTCGATGGCTTTCGGGAATGAAACGAACCCCTGCGCGCCGGCCTGAAACGGACACCCGCCGGCGAGTGAATTGGGCTCGTAGGCCACGCGCCCCCGTGCAATCCCCTGGCGGTGCAGACCGTCCCGCTGGTTGTTGTGGACCGGCGCAATGGGAGCATTGATCGGGATCTCGTGAAAGTTCGGCCCGCCCAAGCGGGTCAACTGGGTATCCATGTAAGAGTGGATGCGCCCGTGCAGCAATGGATCGTTGCTGAAGTCGATGCCCGGGATCACATGCGCCGTGCAGAAGGCGACCTGCTCGGTCTCCGCGAAGAAATTATCCGGATTGCGATTCAGCACCATCCTGCCGACGGGACGGACCGGGACCAGTTCCTCGGGGACCAGCTTGGTCGAATCGAGGATGTCGAAGCTGAACTTGGCGGCATCCTCTTCCGAGAATGTCTGTAGTCCCAGTTCCCACTCCGGATAATTGCCGGATTCGATGGCCTCCCACAGATCGCGCCGGTGGAAGTCCGGATCGGCCCCGGCGATCTTGACCGCCTCGTCCCACACCAGGGAGTGTGTTCCCAAAATGGGTTTCCAGTGGAATTTGCAGAAAGTTGACTCCCCGTCGCCGTTCACCAGGCGGAAGGTGTGAACTCCGAACCCCTGCATCATCCGATAGCTGCGCGGAATCGCTCGATCTGACATGACCCACAGCAGCATGTGGGTTGACTCTGGCATCAGGGACACGAAATCCCAGAACGTGTCATGTGCCGAGGCGGCCTGCGGCATCGCATTGTGCGGCTCGGGCTTCACGGCGTGGATCAGGTCGGGAAATTTCATCGCATCCTGGATGAAGAAAACGGGGATGTTGTTGCCGACCAGATCCCAGTTACCCTCATCGGTATAGAACTTCACGGCAAACCCACGCACGTCGCGCGCGGTGTCGGCTGAACCACGCTCGCCGGCCACCGTGGAAAATCGGACGAATACCGGAGTGGTCTTGCCGGCCTCGGCAAATACCGTCGCCCGCGTCAGTTGGGGTATAGGCTTATAGGCTTCGAAGTAGCCATGGGCCGCGGAGCCCCGGGCGTGCACGATGCGTTCGGGGATGCGCTCGTGATCGAAGTGCGTAATCTTTTCCCGAAGGATGAAGTCCTCCAATAGCGTCGGACCCCGAAGTCCCGCCTTCAAAGACGACTGGTTGTCGCTTACTGCAACGCCCTGGTTCGTTGTGAGCCTCTCACCTGGGGAATTCACGCGCTTTGCCGTGAGGACGCCATCCACGGATTGTGAACCTGCCGGCGGCTCCCCGGTTTTCGCCGATGCATTCACTTCGCTCAGCGTACTGGCGCCGGCGGTAGGTGAGGGCAGGTCCGCGTGGACCCCTGCCGCAGGCTGCGTCGGATCCGCTGGCGCGTATTCACTGCCTTTGCTGCCGTTATAAGGAAACTTCCCGACGACGGCGGCCACTTCCGCGGCATGGTCCGCCAGCGCGGTGGTGGGGGGTCGGGGATGGGATGGACCGCTCACGGTGGTTCCCGCGGCACTCTCGCTTCCACGAGACGATTCAGTTTCCGATTTCGAGCGCGTTGGCGCGCGCCCCCCGCTCTTTCGCGTAACCATGAGTGAACTCCATTGGTAAATGAGGGGGCACGCCAGGTGCTCCGTGAAGCGAGCTAGAACCTACTCTCACAATTCCGCTGCTGGATGTCGCGCAGCGCGCGATGCGATGTAAGCCGCCGGCCTACCACCGCAATGCGTGGCCTCACGGGCGGCTTGTCTCACATGAGCACCGGCAGCCGCCTGACATGAATGGGCGTGCCCGCTTCCCACACGGGGAAGCCTCCAATCCCGACTGGACTGGACTGGATCTGATACGGCGATAAGAGCTTCGGGATGCGTTGCGAATCCTGACGCCCGGTCACGTGCGGATCGAACGGCTCGCGATACCGGATGGGCAAGTCCGTGACCATGCCAATCGCTGGTCCGGCAATATGCGGCACTCACCGTCTACATTCGGCAGTGCCATGCTGAACGCGATCTGGAGAGCATTTCAGAACGTC
>Ga0302317_10002896_pt1 | contig 11466 bp, 7 predicted proteins | sample III_Palsa_N3_3_FD_200450 | JGI IMG/M metagenome (GOLD analysis project Ga0302317, IMG submission 200450) | Peat permafrost microbial communities from Stordalen Mire near Abisko, Sweden - III_Palsa_N3_3 | ecosystem: Environmental > Terrestrial > Soil > Palsa > Peat permafrost | place: Sweden...
TGTTCAGTACAGCCGCCATCTTTACGTCAGCCTGGCTCCGCTCGCGGGCGCACCCGTGGAACCGCAATCGTCGATCCCAAACCCGGCGCCCAGAGCGACCCCTTCGGGTCTTTTGAGCGAGCAGGAACTCTGGCCGATATCTTGTGCATCCTTTGCCATCGATCTTAACTCCTTAGTAGGCCCCAGATCAGAGCGGGCCTAATTAATTAGGAAGATTTAGGAGCTGGTTTAGGAAGATTTAGGCTCTGCCATAGATGGAATCGGTATAGACCACTTTTACGAGTTTCGCTTGGGGGAACCGCCCCAAGACGCCCGAAAACAGTTGTCGATTTTCCATGAGGCCGCAGCCGGCGACCGATGGGTAATATTGGCTTGATCCGACGTCCGGGCGTCAAGGCCGAATGTATTGTTTTGCGATTATAACGGGATAAAACGATCGACGCCCCGCCGATCCGAACCGCGGGACGATCATCGACAGCCGGGGCACGAACCCCGCCCCGCTTTCAAGATGCCCGAACCGCAGACGATCCTGGTCCGGAAGGCATCGCTAGAGTCGAGCGCCCGGCTAATTTCGCGACACTCTAGATAATATGCTCGCCTATGCCGACGATCCCTCTAAGGCCATTCCAAGGGAGGGCCGATTGCTCGAATCCACTGAAATAACTGCGCATTTCAACGCAATAGATAGTGATCAACCCGAATCATTGTGGTATTGGAATCTAGCGGCAAATCAGCGCGCGACGCCCCGACAGGGAACCTTTCGCGCTGAGTCTGATCGCCGGTCATTTCGCGGGGGAATGATCGGAAATTGGCGTGGCGCAGTTTGGTGGAACTCCCTTGAGCGCCGCTTCATAGGTAGGGGCAGATGAAGAGACCAAGCACGTTCCTGGGGATGCTGGTCGCCGCTCTCTTGCTAGCGGCACTGCCGGCCATCGCTCAGACGCCCCCCTCCACCGACGTGCATCTGGGCGTGGCCTCCTGCGCCGGCGGCCCGTGCCACGGCAACACGGCCGGCGTGAAGAACACCGGCGTTCTCCAAAATGAATATTTGACCTGGCAGCGGCTGGACAAGCACGCCAAGGCCTTCACCGTTCTGCAAGGCGAACTCGGCAAGCGCATCGCGCGCAATCTGGGCATTCCGGCGGCCGAAAAGGCCGAGGTCTGCCTGAATTGCCATGCCGACAACGTGCCGGCCGAACAGCGTGGCGTGCAATTCCAGATCGCCGACGGCGTCGGCTGCGAATCCTGCCATGGCTCGAGCCAGAAGTGGCTGGGCGCGCATGCCACCGGCAAGGTGCCGCATGCGCAGCTGGTCAGCGACTACGGGTTGTATCCGACCGACGACCCGATGGCGCGCGCCAAGCTGTGCGTCAGCTGCCATGTGGGATCCGGCAACCGCTTCGTCACGCACCGCATCATGGGTGCCGGACATCCGCGCATGCCGTTCGAACTGGAGACCTTCACCCAGATCGAGCCGGCGCATTACCAGATCGACGCGATCTATAAGAAGCGCAAGACCGTCGCCGCCGGCGTGCAGTTCTGGGCCGTCGGCCAGGCCGTGGCGCTCGAGACGCTGATGACCTCGCTCCAGGACCCGGGCCACAAGGGCGACGGCGTATTCCCGGAACTGGTCTTCTTCGATTGCGACGCCTGCCATCACCCGACCAGCTCGCTGCGCTGGGAGAAGCGCGCGAGCTCCGGGCTCGGGCCAGGCCTGCCGCATCTCAACGACGCCAATGCGGTGATGCTGCGGGCGATCGCCGCCCGCATCGACCCCGCGGCCGGCGCCGAGCTTGAGAAGACCATCCTGGCGCTGCATGGCGCGCTGTCCGAAGGCAAGGGCGTTCCCGGCACCGATGCCAAGGCGGTCGGCGACATCGCCCATCGTCTGGCGGTCTCCTTCGCCGGGCACAGCTTCACCCGGGACGACATGAAGGCGATGGTCGGCGCGCTCGTCACCCGCGGCACCGCCGGCGACTATGCCGACTATGCCGCCGCCGAGCAGGCGACCATGGCGTTCGCCTCGATCATCTACACGCTCAAGACCGACAATCTGGTCGATGCCGGGCAGGCCGCCAAGCTCAAGACCGCGCTCGATCAATGCTACGCCGCGACCCAGAAGGAGGAGGCTTACGAGCCGGCCAAATTCATCACGGCGGCCGAGGCGGTCGGGCGGGGCCTGCCATGACCGAAACCTACGACATCGCCATTCTGGGTTCGGGGCCCGGCGGACTTTCCGCCGCGGTGACCTGCGCCAAGAATGGCCTGTCGCATATCCTGCTGGAACGCGCGTCCCACCTGTCCGATACGATCTTCAAGTATCAAAAGGGCAAGGTCGTGATGGCGCATCCGCTGCGCCTGCCGCTGCAGAGCGAGCTCGCCTTCGACGCCGGCGTGCGCGAAGGCATCCTCGGCATCTGGAACGACCGGGCGACAGAGACCGGCATCAATGTCCGCTATAGCGCCGAAGTCACCGGCGTGGGCGGCCAGGACGGCGAATTCAAGATCGAGGTCAAAGGCGGCGAGATCGTCACCGCCAAGAAGATCATCCTGGCGATCGGCATGCAGGGCAACCTGCGCCAGCTCGGCGTTCCCGGCCAGGACCGGCCGTGGGTGCAATATCAGCTCGACGATCCCGACGAGTATCATAACGAACGGATCATGGTCGTCGGCGCCGGCGACGCCGGTATCGAAAACGCCCTGGCGCTGGCCGACCACAACGAAGTCACCATCATCAACCGCGCGCCGGAATTCATGCGCGCGAAGCCGGGCAACCTGGCCGATATCGAGCGCGCCTGCCGCTCGGGCCTGACCCAGGTGTTCCACGATTCCATGCCGATCAAGGTCGAGGATGACGGGGTCATCCTGCAGACGCCGAGCGGCGACGTGAAAGTGCTGGTCGACCGGGTCATCGCCCGCGTCGGCGCCATCCCGCCGCGCAAATTCATCGAAAGCTGCGGCATCGTGTTTCCGAGCACCGATCCGGCCGCCGTGCCGGAGCTGTCGGAAACCTACGAATCCAACGTCAAGGGCCTCTATATCATCGGGGCCCTCGCCGGCTACACGCTGATCAAGCAGGCGATCAACCAGGGCCATGAAGTGGCGCTGCGCCTGGGCGGCATCGACGTCGCCCCGGCCGACGAGCCGCTGCTGACCCAGCGCTTCTCCCAGGCCTTCCCGGGTTGGCAGGTCGGCCGCGTGCTGGAGACGCTGCGGACCGCCGTGCCGATGCTGAGCGGCCTCACCACGCTGCAATTGCGCGAAATGATGCTCGACAGCACGGTGCAACGCGTCGCCGCCGGCTCGACCATCTTCCGCCGCGGCGACTATACCAGTTCGCTGTTCAACGTGGTCGAGGGCGAGGTCGGCGTCGTGCTCGACGACAAGAACCCGTCCAACCTGATCCGGATCGGGGCCGGCGAATTCTTCGGCGAACAGGGACTGGTCTCGGGCCGCCGGCGCAGTGCCACGGTCGTCGCCATCGCCGAGACGCTGCTGGTCGAATCGCCGCGCCGCTCGATCCTGCGCCTGCGCAGTTCGGTCGAGGCGGTCAAGGAAGTCATCGACACGATCAACGTGCGCCGCCTGATCCATACGGCGCTGGGCCGCGGCCTGCCGGTCGAGGAAGTCGCCGACCTGATCGCTGCCGCGGAACTGAAGCGCTTCAAGGCGAACGAAGCGATCATCACCGAGGGCGAGGAGTGCGACGCGCTCTACATCATCCGCTCCGGCTCGGCCACGGTCGGCCGCGATGTCGACGGCAAGCATCAGGCCCTGAACTATATTCCGGCCGGCCAGCTGGTCGGCGAGCGCGGGTTGCTCGATCCCGACGCGCGCCGCGCCGCGACCGTGCGCGCCGCCATCTCGAGCGAAGTGGTCCGCATCAGCGCCGACGCCATGAAGGTGTTCATGACGCGGCATCCGGAACTGCGCGAGACGTTCCGCGCCCAGATGCAGCAGCAGTTCGACACCAAGATCAAGATCGACTTGGCCAGCGCCGAGAAGACGTCGGACTTGGCCGCGGCCAGCACCGCGATCTCGTTCCTGGTGTCGCAGGGCATCGGCGAGTCGACCAACGCGCTGGTGATCGACGAATCGCTGTGCACCCGCTGCAACAATTGCGAGACCGCCTGCGCCAGCACCCATGGCGGCGTGGCACGGCTCAACCGCGAGGCCGGCGCCACCTTCGCCTCGATCCATATCCCGACCGCCTGCCGCCATTGCGAGCAACCGCATTGCATGAGCGATTGCCCGGTCGATGCCATCACCCGCTCACCCAATGGCGAGGTGTTCATCAACGACACCTGCATCGGCTGCTCCAACTGCGCCAACAACTGCCCGTATGGCGTGATCAAGATGGACTATCTGGAAGGTCACGGCGGCCATGGCGGCGGCCTGGTCGGCTGGCTGATGTCGACGTTGGGTCTGGGCAAGCACGAAGAGCATGCACCCCATCGCAAGCTCGCGCTGAAATGCGACCTGTGCAAGGACGTCGGCGGCGGACCGGCCTGCGTGCGCGCATGCCCGACCGGTGCCGCGACCCGCACGGCCCCGGACACTTACATGGCGTTGATCCGTGAGGGTCAATTGCCGAACAAGCTCGGGGCGTGATGGCCGCAGTCCCCCAGCCCCCAGAGATCCACAAGTCCGTTCTGACCTATCGTCACGGGCTGTATGGCAAGATCGCCCTGTTGCTGGTGGCGGTCTCGATCCTGATCTACGCGCTCCATGCGCCGTCGGGCGGCATCGCCAACGGCGGCACCTGGCTGGGCTATACGCTGGGCACCATCGGCTTGGCCCTGATCGTCTGGCTCGGCTGGTTCGGCATCCGCCGCCGGCACTATGGGCCCGCCAAGTTCCTGCTGGAGGAATGGCTGTCGGCCCATGTCTATCTGGGGCTGGCGCTGGTGGTGGTGGCGACGCTGCACACCGCCTTCCGCTTCGGCTGGAACGTCCATACGCTCGCCTATGCCCTGATGATCATCGTCATCGTCAGCGGTGCGTTCGGGCTCTACGCCTTCCGCCGCTACCCGGCGGCCATGACCAAGAACCGCAACGGCACCGCTTACAAGACCCTGATCGAAGCCATCGTGGCGCTCGATTTCGAATGCCGCGAGCTGGCGCTGAGCTTCGACGACGACACTGCGGCGCTGGTCTACAAGGCGACCGGCACCCTGCCGGAGTTTCGCTTGGCCGACCTCACCAGCCGCGGGCGGGTGAGCGCTGCCCTGGATGCGCCGGCCCAAGCGGCGGTCGCCCGGTTGCGCTCGCTGGTCGGACAAGCCTATTCCGAGGACCAGGCCAACGTGATGCCCCTGGTCCAGGCCCTGACGAACCGGGCGCTTGCCGTGGCGCGCCTGCGCCGGGATCAGCGCTATCGGATCCTGATGCAGATCTGGCGAGTGATACATCTGCCCCTGACCATTGGATTGCTGGCCGCTCTCGGCATCCATGTCCTCGCCGTCTTCTATTTCTGGTAGCCCGATGGCGACGTTGATCCGGTTCAGCCCGCGCAAGGGCGCCCCCGCCGACCCCACTCTCGATCTTCCGATCGATGGCGAGTTTTCGATCGGCCGCGCGCCATCCTCGGTGGTTCGCCTGGTCGACCGCCGGGTGCGCTATCGCCACGCGATCGTCTGGCCGATGGAGCATGGCTTCACGGTCGAAGCGATCGAAGGCGGGACCATTGTCCAGAACGAGCGCGTGGTTCAGACCGCCACGCTGATCCATACCGGCGACCAGGTCACGATCGGCGCCCACACGCTGACGCTGCAGCCCTCGACCGAGGCCGGACCGGTGCTGCTGGTCGAGGCGGGTGCCGCCGAAGGCCCCGGCGAAGCCGAGATCTACGCGCTCTACGACAAGGCGCTCAGCTACAAGCTGCCGCGGCTCAAGGGCTGGTCCTGGGCGATCGCGCTGGTGATCCTGGCCCTGATGCTGGTGGCGCCGCTCGCCTCGTCGCTGATGCCCCGGTCCCATGAGCCGGTCCCGGCCAAGACCGCGTCGGCGGCGCCGACCCAGGCGACTCCGTCGAATTTCCGGCCGGATCGTCTGTGGATCGTCGGCCATATGTCGAACGCCCATGCCGCCTTCGGCCAGGATTGCACGACCTGCCACGAGAAACCGTTCGTCTCGGTCCGGAATGAGGCTTGCCTCAACTGCCATCAGACGACCGGCCAGCATGCCGACGCCCATGCTTTCCCGGCGGTCGATCTGACCAAGGAATCCTGCGAGAACTGCCACCGCGAGCACAAGGGCGCCACCCAGGCGACCAGCAGCGCCGAGGCCGATTGCGCCGGCTGCCATGCCAACATCAAAGGCACGGCGGAGAATGCGACGGTACTGAACGTGCGCGATTTCGGCGGGGCGCATCCCGAGTTCGCGCCGACCGTGATCACCGACGCCTCGACCGGCGCCACCAAGCGCGTGCGCATGGACAGCGGCACCCCGATCCTGAGCCAGACCAACCTGCGCTTCACCCACGGCAAGCATCTGGTGCCGGGCGGCATCAAGAATGCGGCCGGGCAGACCGAAGTGCTGGGCTGCGCCGAATGCCACAAGCCGGACCCGGCCGGCGGCGGCCGCATGTCGATCCCGACCTTCGCCGAAAATTGCGCCAGCTGCCATGAGCTGAAATTCGAGCAGAAGCATCCGGAATGGCGCCTGCCGCATGGCGCGCCGAACGATCTCGCCAGCCGCATCCTGGGCTTCTACTCCCAGGCGGTGCTGTCGGGCGAAAGTTTCGGCACCCAGGTCGATCCGCTGTTCGCCAAGCCCGGCCAGGAGCCGCTGCCGGCCGAGCTGCCCGCCGCCATGGCGCGCAGCCAGGCCGCGGCCGCGATGGCCTCGTCGGTCGCGAAGGCGGCCTGCGGCACCTGTCACGTGTTCGAGGTCCCGGGTCCGGGGCTGGACGCGCTCAACCTGAAAATCAAGCCGGTCGTGGTCAACGCGACCTTCCTGCCCAATGCCCGTTTCTCCCATCCGAAGCACGAGACGATGGATTGCGCGGGCTGCCATGCCGACATCCGTACGGCCCAACTGGATCAGGTCGTGCTGCCGGGCATCGAGAGTTGCCGGAACTGTCACGTCGGCGAAACGCCGGTGACAGGCAAGGTCGCGTCTACTTGCGTCTCTTGCCACGATTTCCACCAACACGAGATGCCGATGCTGCCTCAAAAGAAGCAGGCCAATGCGAACCTCTGGAGGGAAGCCAATGCCGAAGCGCATTGATCCGTCGGCCCGGTCAAAGTCCCGGGCGAAATGGGTCTGCGGTCTGCTGGGGCTTGGTGCCTGTCTGATCGGATCCGCGGCCCGCGCGGAGCATCTCTTGGCAAGCGACGTGCAGCAGATCATCGCCCAGGCGGCCCTGGAGGCGACGGCGCGCAAGGCGCCGGCGACCGTCGCCGTGGTCGATCGCGACGGCAATGTGCTGGCGGTCTATCGGATGACGAACGCCAATCTGCCGTTCTTCTTCGGCCTGCGCGTGGTCGACGTGGCGTCCAACGATCATGGTCCGAACACGGGCCTGAACGGCGTGCCGATCCTCGATACCGGTGCCGTCATCACCAAGGCGATCACCGGTGCCTATCTGTCGTCCGGCGGCAACGCGTTTTCGACGCGCACCGCCAGCCAGATCGTCCAGGATCACTTCAATCCGGGCGTCGCGAACACCCCGTCCGGCCCGCTCTATGGCGTGCAGTTCAGCCAGCTGCCCTGTTCCGACGTGATGCGGCGCAGCGTGACCGTCGACCCCACTGCCCTCACGCTCGGGCCGAAACGCTCGCCGTTCGGCCTCTCGGCCGATCCCGGTGGCTTCCCGCTCTATAAGAACGGCCAGAACGTCGGCGGCGTCGGCGTCATCGCCGACGGCGTCTATGGCGACGACGAGAACATCTTCAACGTCGACAAGAGCACCGACGAGATCATTGCGCTGGCCGCGACCACCGGCTTCAGCGCGCCGACATCGATCACGGCCGACAAGATCTCGGCCGGCGGCGTGACGTTGCGCTATTCCGATGCGGTCGCGACCGACATCATCAGCAAGCCCGCCCAGGCGACCCTGGCCGCGGCGCTGAGCGAAGGGTCGCTGGTCGACGTCAACGGCTATTACGCCGCCGCTCAAGGCTTCCAGGCCGGGCAGGAGCACGGCACCGCCCTGTCGGGTCTGGCGCCCGACACCTCCGGCGTCTACGACACGGTCACGCCGCCTTTGCTGATGCGCAACACTGACGGCTCGGTCCGCTTCCCCGCCCATGCGGGGCGCGTCCCCAGCGGACTGTCCGCGACCGAAGTAGCGACGATCCTGCGCGACGGGTACCAACTCTCGCTCTCGGCCCGCGCCGCGATCCGCAATCCGCTGGGTAGCCAAGTCGCCATCACCGTCTCGGTCGTCGACGGCAACGGCGAGATCCTGGGCTCGGTCACCAATCCGGATGCCCCCGTGTTCGGCATCGACGTCTCGGTGCAAAAGGCGCGAACCGCCCTGCTGCTGTCGGGCCCCTATGCCCACGGCGTGCTGCAGGAACCCAACTTCCAATCCTATCTGGCCGTGGCGCAGAGCTTTTTCGGCGCCAATATCTTGAACGGCACACTGGCGTTCAGCGCGCGCGCCACCGGCAACCTCGCCCGCGACAGCTACCCGGACGGTATCGCCAACACGCCGTACGGCCCGTTCGGCGCGCCGGCCTCGACCAACACGCCGTTCGCCGACGGCCTGCAGGAGAAGCTGATCGAGGGCGATATCGTCAATCACGCCCAGTTCCTGTCGAGCGGCGTGCCCGACGTCGGCGGCGCCTGCAGCCGCTTCATCGTACCGGCCGGACCGAATTCCCTATCTGGCGCGCCGATCCTGGCCGATGGCCTGCAGATCTTCCCGGGCGGCTTCCCGATCTATCGCGGCACCACGCTCATCGGCGGTGTCGGCGTCTCCGGCGACGGTGTCGACCAGGACGACATGACCGCCTATCTCAGCGTCTATAACGCCGCACTCGACACCAAGACCGGCTTCGGACACGCGGCTCAGGCCTCGCGCATCAGCAATTTCGCCGCCCACGGCGCGCGGCCGATCTATGTCAATTGCCCGACGAACCCGTTGCTGAACAACAGCATCCAGAATCTATGTGCCGGGAAATGACCTTGCGGCTGCCCTCGGCCCTGCTGACGCTCGGCGTTCTGCTGGCGCCGACGATCGCGATGGCTCAGGAAGAATTCCAGCGTCCCGGCACCACCGTGGCGGCACCGGAACCGGCGCCGCCCGACAATGGCGCGATCCCGGCGCCGTCGCCGAACCTGGATTACCAGTCCCTGCCGCTGCCTGACCGCAATCGCATCATCGAAGCGCTGGGCGTGAAGGACAATCCGCTCAACCCCTATACCCAGAGCACGCTCAAGGGCGATCGCCCGGTGTTCGACGACTGGTTCATCACGATGGACCTATTGTCGGATTCGCTGGTCGAACCGCGGTCGTTTCCGGTGCCGTCCGGCGCCGTGACGACGGCCCGGAACGGCGAGCAGGACAAGTTCGGCGACCCGAACCAGCTGGTGATCAACCAGACGCTGCTGCCCAGCCTGACGATCACCAAGGGCGATACGACCTTCATGCCGCCGGAGTATGAATTCGTTTTCACGCCGGCGATCAACTACAACTACGCCCATGTCGAAGAGCTGGGCCTGCTGCGCGCCGACCCGTCGAAGGGCACCAACCGCGACGACACCTTCATCGGCATCCAGGAAGCCTTCTTCGACTATCATTTGCGCAACGTCTCGGACCGCTTCGATTTCGACTCGTTCCGCATCGGCATCCAGCCGATCAATCTGGATTTCCGCGGCTTCCTGTTCCAGGACGACCAATTGGCGGCGCGCCTGTTCGGCAACCGCGCCAACAACCGCTTCCAGTACAATCTCGACGGCATCTGGCGGATCGAGAAGGACACCAACAGCGGGCTGAACGACCTCAGCCAGCCGCTGCGCCGGGACTATACGATCGCGGCCAACCTGTTCGTGCAGGATCTGCCGGTCGAAGGCATGACGACCGAATTCAGCGCGGTGCATAACTGGAACCGCGAAGAGGCGTTCTATTACGACAAGAACGGCTTCATCGTGCGCCCGGCCGCGATCGGCGACCAGCGGCCGCACAAGTACAACGTCACCTATTTCGGCCTGAACAACGACGGCCATCTGGGCCGGATCAACCTGTCGTCCTCGGCCTATTACGTGATGGGCAACGACGATCACAACGTGTTCAGCCAGCAGAAGGCCAATATCCGCGCCTATTTCGCCGCTGCCGAGCCCTCGATCGATTTCGACTGGATCCGCCTGCGCGCGACCGCGCTCTATGCCTCCGGCGATGACAAGCCCTACGGCAAGACCGAGAGCGGCTTCGACGCGATCCAGGAAAATCCGCAGATCGCCGGCGCCGATACCAGCTATTGGATCCGGCAGTCGATCCCGCTGATCGGCGGCGGCGGCGTCAACCTGTCGAGCCGCGACGGCGTGCTGCCGTCCCTGCGCTCGTCAGGCGACGAGGGCCAGTCGAATTTCGTCAACCCGGGCCTGACCCTGTTCGGCGTCGGCACCGACCTCGACCTGCTGCCGGAGCTGCGCCTCAGCTTCAATTTCAACCATCTCTGGTTCAACAATCCGGAAGTCCTGGAAGTGCTGCGCCAGCAGCCGACCGTGCATAAGGACATCGGTTGGGATCTGTCGAGCGCGCTGACCTACCGGCCGTTCGACACCCAGAACGTGGTGCTGCGCCTGTCCGGCGCGATGCTGTTGCCGGGCCAGGGCTTCAAGGATCTCTACACGAGCGAACCGAACAATCAGGTATATTACTCCGTCCTGACCAACATCATTTTAAAGTACTGATCCCGCCATGCGCGCTTGGCTCATGCTCTCGCTCCTGCTGCTCGCGGCCCCGGCATTCGCCGAGGAGGCGCCGCCGGCGCCGCGCACCCAATCGGCCGAGGCTGTTCAGGACAAGAGCGCCGGCTGCGAGAGCTGCCACACCAAATCCGACGCGCCGTCGATGCACAGCAATCCGGCGGTGATGCTGGGCTGCGCCGACTGCCACGGCGGCAATGCCGCGATCTTCAAGCCCGAAGGCGCGCTCGCCAACGTCGGGCAGATCGGCCCGGTCGAGGCCACCAGCGAAGGCCACGCGCCGGCGATCGCGCGTAATCCGGACCCGGCCTATCGCCACGCGATGGAACAGGCCCATGTCGTGCCGGAGAACAAGGAAGCCTGGCATTGGCCGTCGAGCCAGAAGCCGGAGCGCAGCTACACGCTGCTCAACAAGGAACGGCCGGAATTCGTCCGCTTCCTCAATCCCAGCGACTATCGCGTCGACCGCGAGGCCTGCGGCGCCTGCCATCTGCCGATCATCCAGGCGGCCGAACGCTCGCTGATGGCGACCGGCGCCATGCTGTGGGGCGGTGCCTCGTACAACAACGGCATCGTACCGCTGAAGAA
>Ga0302317_10002898_pt1 | contig 11461 bp, 14 predicted proteins | sample III_Palsa_N3_3_FD_200450 | JGI IMG/M metagenome (GOLD analysis project Ga0302317, IMG submission 200450) | Peat permafrost microbial communities from Stordalen Mire near Abisko, Sweden - III_Palsa_N3_3 | ecosystem: Environmental > Terrestrial > Soil > Palsa > Peat permafrost | place: Sweden...
TCTGCCGCAGTTAATTTCGGTAGGGCATGCCTGAGCGCCAGCACCTCCAGCGTCGCCCGCATCTCCGCCACTTCCAGAATATCAACCGGGTCGAGACGGGCGACGCGCACGCCGCGCCGCGGCTCGGTCACGACCAGCCCTTGCGCCTCCAGCCGGCGGAAGGCCTCGCGCACCGGAACGTGGCTCGCCCGGAAGTTCTGGGCGATCTGGTCTTGCAGCAGCCGTTCGCCTGGCTTCAACGCGCCCGAGACGATCTGGCCCGCGAGCGCGCGCGCGATCTGGCCCGCCAGCGACCGGTCGTCGTTCTCTTGAGTGTCCATCAACATAGGATTATAGATAATCTATTGTTTGGGAGATGTCGCATGGATCGTGTCCGCCCCGCGAGGCTACAGCATGTCGCCGGCATCGGCGTAGATCGAATGGGATCGATCGCCGACGCCTCGGGGCGGGATTTCCTGCGGCTGGAAAATCTGGACACGGACATTCCGCCGGACGCTGAAGCGGTCGAACGGACCCGCGCCGCCGTGGCCGAAGATCCGGCGAACAGCTATCTGCCGTTCGTCGGGCAGGACCGGTTGCGCGACATCGCGGCTCATCACGTCTCTGCGATGTCGGGCGTCGCCTACACGGGCAGCCGGAATTGCGTCATCTCGGCCGGCGGATTGTCGGGGATCCTGAACGCGCTGCTGGCGACAGTCGAAGTGGGTGACGAGGTCATCGTCACCGACCCGACCTATGCCGGCTTGCTCAACCGGGTGCGCCTGGCCGGTGGCGTGCCGCGCCAGGTGCCGTTCGTGTTCTCGCCGGGGGCCGAATGGCGGCTCGACCGTGAGGCACTCAGGGCCGCGATCGGGCCGCGCACGCGATCGATGCTGCTGATGTCGCCGTCCATGCCGTCCGGCGGCGTGTTCGATCGGGCGGACTGGTTGCTGATCACCCAGCTCTGCGTCGAGCACGACCTGCTGCTGATCCTCGACAGCGCCATGGAGCGGCTGCTGTTCGACGGGCGTGCCGTGATCCATCCGGCGAGCTTTCCGGGCATGGCCGAACGGACGATCACGGTCGGGGCCGCGTCGAAGGAGTTGCGCATGATCGGCTGGCGCGTCGGCTGGACGGTCGCACCGGAATGGCTGATGCCGGATCTGGTCGCGGTATCGCTCGCCAATGTCGTGGTCCCCGTCGGTATCGCTCAGGACGCGGCGGCGACGGCGCTCGAGCAATCGCCGCGGACGCTGCCGCCCTATCGCGCCGAATTGCAGCGCCGGCGCGATGCCGTGGCGTCGCAACTGGAGGGGCTGCCGTTCGGACTGCCGGCCGGTGGCTGGTCGATGCTGCTGCGCGTCTCCGACTTCGGCCTGGACGGTGCCGGCATGTCCGAGCGGCTGTTGGATCACGGCGTCTGCGCCACCGGCATGGTCGGCTGGGGTGCCGAACATGGTGCGCAATATATCCGCTTCGTCTTCGCCAACGAGCCGGTCGAGCGATTGCTCAGTCTCGGCGCCCGCGTCCGCGCGGCGCTCGGCCAATGACCCGCCCGGTCGCCGCTTGGCGGGCGCAACGGCCCTGGCTCGGCGATGCGCTCGTCTGCGACGGGCTGTTGCCCTGGGCCAACAATTTCCTGCCGCCGGGTTCCGACCTCGGCCGGCAGCTCCATCGCTTCTGGGCGGCCGGCGGCGTCGATCATATTTCGCTGACAGCCGCGGCCGGCAAGGAGACCGAGGTCGAGGCGCTGGAACGGTTGGGGCTGCTGCATCGTGAACTGGGTCCGCATGCGGACTGGATCCGGATCGCCCATGATCCGGCGGCAATCCGCGCTGCCCATGCCGACGGCTGCCTGTCCGTCTCGTTCCATTTCCAGTCCGCGACGCCGTTCGCCGCCAACCTGGATCTGGTCGAGGCCTTCAAGGCGGCCGGCGTGGGTCGGGCGATCCTCGCCTATAACGAGGCGAACGTGTTCGCCGACGGCTGTCACGAGCCCCGGAACGCCGGCCTGTCGGCCTATGGGCGGCGGCTGATCGAACGGATGGATCAGGTCGGCATGGTCGTCGATCTCAGCCATTGCGGCGAGCGGACGAGCCTCGACGCGCTCGAAGCGCCGCTGAGGCGCTCGCCGATCTTTTCCCATTCCAATGCCCGCGCCCTGTTCGACCATGAGCGCAACATCACCGATGCGCAGATCAAGGCCTGTGCCGCGCGCGGCGGCTATATCGGGGTGAATGGCGTCGGCATGTTCCTGGGCGTCGATGGCCCGCGGCTGCCGGAGGCGATGGCCGCGCATGCGGCGCATATCGCCGGCCTGGTCGGTGCCGACCGGGTCGGGCTCGGCCTGGATTTCATGTATCTGGAAGGCAGCGACTACGGGTTCTTCCACGCCGCCCGCGGACGCTGGCCGCGCGGCTATCCCGATCCGCCCTGGGATTTTCTCCAGGCCGAACAGTTCGGCGATCTGGTCGCAGCCCTGGAAGCCAAAGGCTTCACCCGCGACGAACTGCGCGGCGTGCTGGGCGAGAACTACCTCCGGCTCGCCATCTGACCCGACGGAGAATTTTCGGCCTTCTCTTGACTCTCTGACATACGTCAATTATTTCTGACATATGATAGAGAAACAATCATGCTGAGCGCGGGTGATCGATTGCTGGCGATGCTGGCGGCGCTGGCCAATCCGCATCGGCTGCGCATCATCGCGGTGCTGACCGCCGGCGGCCGCAATTACATCAGCCAACTCGCCCGCGAGATCGGCATCAGCCGGCCGCTGCTGCATCTGCATCTGCAGAAGCTCGAAGAGGCCGGCCTGGTCACCAGCCAGCTGGAGCTGTCGCGCGACGGCAAGGCGCTCAACTACTTCGAGGTCACGCCGTTCGGCATCGAGCTCTCGCCCGCCGCCATCGCCGAGGCGGCGCCATCGCTCACGATCAAGTCCGAGAAATAGAGGAACCCCCGATGTCCGAATATATGTACCTGCTGACCATCTGCCTGCCGCTCGGCACGCTGCTGGTCATCTTCGCCATGAAATACTGGTCGGCGGCCCAGCAGGCGAAGGCGCTTGCGGCCAGCCAATCCGAGATGGCGAACGTGCTCGCCTCGATCGATGGAGCGCTGTCGGACGTCCGGACGCGGCTCAGCGCGGTCGAGAAGATCCTGAAGGACGTCGAATGACCCCGGTATCGCTGGCGAGCCTGTACGCGCTCCGGGCGGGCTATCTTCTGATTGTCGTCGGGCTCGGCATCGAGGTCTGGCCCGGCCTGCTGCATCACAACCAGCCATGGGAGCTGATGCAGGGCGTCGTCACCTGCGTGCTGGCCGCCGTCTCGCTCCTGGCGCTGCTCGGCCTGCGCTATCCGTTGCAGATGCTGCCGGTGCTGCTGTTCGAACTGATCTGGAAGTCGATCTGGTTGGGTGTCGTCGCATACCCGGCCTGGGCGGCCGATCGGATGGACGCCGGCACCACGGCGACGGCGTTCGCTTGCTTGATGGGCGTGGTGTTCCTGGTCGTGATTCCCTGGCCCTACGTCTTCGCCACCTACGTCGCGCGGCCCGGTGACCGCTGGCACTGAGCTCAGCCGAACAGCGGCATCAGCGCCAGGCCGGCCGCGGCCAGGAAGATCGGCCAGGCCAGGTGCCGGCCGCGGCTCATGGCCAGGATGATCAGGCCGGTGAGGCCCAGGGTCGCCGCCACCGCGATCAGCACGAATGTCGCTGTCTGTCCCGGTGCTGCCAGGGCGACCGCGGCGAGGACGGCGCCTAGGCCCCACCAGGCGAGGCTGGTCAGATGCCAGGCGAACCGCAGGATGCCGCGCGCGAACGCGCTCTTCGCCAGGAAGCCGGTGCGATGCGCCGGCGCCAGCAGCGGTCCGATCAGGCGCGCCTCGCCCAACCCGGAATGGGCGATTCCCAACAGGCCGGTCAGGCCGGCCGCAACGAGCAGGGCAACTTCCATGATCTCGCCTCCATACGGATACGTATGGACCATCTTTGAGCCGATGGCTTGAGCGAGTCAATACGCTAGCGTATGGTCCTTGGATGGAAGATCGTTTGAGCCGACAGGATTGGTTGACCGCGGCGCTGGGCGCCTTGGCGCGCGACGGCGTGGCGGCGCTCAGGGTCGAGCCGCTGGCGAAGAAGCTCGGCGTCACCAAGGGCAGCTTCTATTGGCATTTCGCCGACCGGCCGGCGCTGCTGACCGCGGTGCTGGTGGAATGGGAACGGCGTGCCACCGACGCCATCATCGTCGAGGTCGAGGCGGCGGGCGGCGATGCCGCGGCGCGCCTGGCGCTGCTGTTCCAGATCACCGCCGCGGCCGACGGACGGCTCGACCGGGCCATCCGGGCCTGGGCCCAGAACGATGCCGAGGCCGCGACCGTGCAGGGACGGGTCGATGGCCGCCGGTTCACCTATCTTGAAGCACAATTCGCCGAGCTGGGTTTCCCGGCGGCGGAAGCGGCGTCGCGGGCGCGCCTGTCCTATCAGGCGTTGATCGGGCGCTTCATCCTGGGCTTCGAGCGCACGCTCGAAGAACGCCGGGACGATGCCCAGCGGTTGCACGCGCTGCTGGTGCGGTGATAGCACAGGGGCCATGACCTCCTTGCCCCGAACGACCCTGGTCCTGGGCGGCGCGCGCTCCGGCAAGAGCGCCTATGCCGAAGGGCTGATCCGCGACGCGGCGCCGATCGCTACATATCTCGCGACCGCCGAGGCCGGCGACGGCGAAATGTCGGACCGGATCGCGCATCATCGCGCGGTGCGCGGCGCCGGCTGGATCACGATCGAGGAGCCGCTCGACCTGGTCGGCACGCTCCGCCGCGTGACCCGGACGGATCGGCCGGTGCTGGTCGATTGCCTGACCCTGTGGCTGTCCAACCTGATGCATGCCGAGCGCGATATCGCGGCCGAGACGGCGGCGCTGGCCGGCTGTTTCGCCGGTCTTAGCGGTCCGGTCGTGCTGGTGTCGAACGAGGTCGGTCAGGGCATCGTGCCCGACAATGCGCTGGCCCGCGCGTTCCGCGACCATGCCGGACGGTTGCATCAGGCGGTAGCGGCGACGGCCGACCGGGTCGTGTTCGTCACCGCCGGCCTGCCGATGGTCCTGAAATCAGCCGAAACATAATTTGTCAAGTGAGCATCATGGTTTGTGCAACCCAATGGAGACTTGTGCGTTAGCAGGCACGAGACACCAGCCGCCAAGCGCGGTATCAAGAACCATGAAGAGGGACGTGCCATGTTGAATGTCTGGAAGCGCGCATTCTGCGCCGTCGCAGCACTGGGCCTGATGACCGGGACCGCGACCGCGGCACTGGCAGCAAGCGACCAGCAGGATCTGATCGAGCATTCGCGCATCGTGCTCGACGATCTGCACAAGGATAAGGAATTCGGCAACGGCGCTCAGCTGCTGCATCGCGCCAAGGGCGTGCTGATCGTGCCGTCGCTGATCAAGGGCGGCTTCTTCCTGGGCGGCGAAGGCGGCACCGGCGTGCTGCTGACCCGTGGCATGAACCATGAGTGGAGCTACCCGGCGTTCTATACGCTGGCCTCCGCCTCGTTCGGTCTGCAGATCGGCGGCGAAGAGGCCGAGCTGATCGTGTTCGCGCTGACCGAGAAGGGCCTGCAGGCCTTCATGAAGGATCAGTTCAAGATCGGTGCGCAGGCCGGCCTCGCGGTCGTCACCCTGGGCTCGACCGCCGAAGCCGACACCACCGCGGCGCTCAACGCCGATCTGGTCGTCTGGTCGTCGTCCTCGGGTGCCTATGCCGGCCTGACCTTGAACGGTTCGGTCATCAAGCCGCGTGACAGCTGGAACACGGCTTACTATGGCCATGCCATCTCGCCGGCCGGGATCGTCAATCGCCATGGTGCCAAGAACCCGGGCGCCGAAGGCCTGCGGTCGACGCTTGCCAACGCCAGCTAGTCAACACGCGGACGGCCAGGCACGGACCCCGGCCCTGATGTTTCAGGGTACGGGATCCGATGTCGGGAAATCATTGCTCGTTGCCGGCTTGGGCCGCGCCTTCACCAGGCGCGGCCTTTCCGTTTTGCCGTTCAAGCCGCAGAACATGTCGAACAATGCCGCGGTGACAGCCGACGGCGGCGAGATCGGCCGGGCCCAGGCGTTGCAGGCGCGCGCCTGCGGGGTCGAACCCCGGGTCGACATGAACCCCGTGCTGCTGAAACCGCATTCCCAGACCGGCGCCCAGATCATCGTGCAGGGTCGCGTCTGGCGCGATGCCGAGGCCCGACAGTATCAAAGCCTCAAGCCCGAGCTGTTGCCCTTCGTGTTGGAAAGCTTCGATCGCCTGGCGGCCGCGGCCGACCTGGTGCTGATCGAGGGGGCGGGCAGTCCGGCCGAGGTCAATCTGCGCGCCGGCGACATCGCCAACATGGGATTTGCCGAGACGGCCGACGTGCCGGTCGTGCTGATCGGCGACATCGACCGCGGCGGCGTCATCGCCTCGATCGTCGGCACCCACCTGCTGCTGCAACCGTCCGAGCAGGCACGGCTCAAGGGCTATCTGATCAATAAATTCCGCGGCGACGTCAGCCTGTTCGGCTCGGCGACCGACATCATCAAGGCGCGAACGGGCTTGGATTGCCTAGGCATCGTGCCGCACTGGCCGGATGCGGCACGTCTGCCGGCCGAGGATGCGGTGGCGCTCGACCAGGCTTTGGGCCAGCGCGACGGCGGTGCCTATCGGATCGTGGTGCCGCGCCTGCCCAACATCTCGAATTTCGACGATCTGGATCCGCTGTCGGCCGAGCCGGGCGTCTCGGTCACCTTCGTGGCGCCGGGCATGCCGTTGCCACGCGACGCCGATCTGGTGCTGCTGCCAGGATCGAAGGCGACGCGCGCCGATCTGGCGGCACTCAGCGCCCAGGGCTGGGACATCGATATCCTGGCCCATGCCCGCGCCGGTGGGCGGGTGCTGGGCCTGTGCGGCGGCTATCAGATGCTGGGCCGGACCGTTGCCGATCCGCACGGCATCGAGGGACCGGCCGGCACCAGCGACGGGCTGGGGCTGCTGCAGATCGAGACGGTGCTGGGCGACGACAAGCGGCTGGAACGGATCGATGCGCGCGACGATCGCTCGGGCGAGCGGTTGACCGGCTACGAAATCCATCTTGGCGCCAGCACGGGTGCCGACCGGCAACGGCCGTTCCTGGTGCTGGATGGGCGCGACGAGGGCGCCGTCTCCGCCGATGGCCGCATCGCCGGCTGCTATCTGCATGGGGTGTTCGCCGCCGACGGCTGGCGCCGGCGTTTCCTCGAAAGCCTGGGCGCCGGCGCTGATGCCGCGCTCGGCTACGAGGCGATGGTCGAGCGCACGCTGGACCGCCTGGCCGATCATCTGGCGGCGACGGTCGACCTGGACCGGCTGCTGTCGATCGCGCGGGCGCGCTGAAAATCGCCATTGCCGTCGTCCGGGGTTCGGGCTCATCTAGATCGGTAGAAGAATTGATCCCGGGATGGACGCCATGGCCCAGCATTCCCCGCAGACGGTGCGCTCCTTCGATGTCCGCCCGACCGGAGCGGCACTCGGTGCCGAGATCCGGGGCGTCGATCTTGCCCGCATCGACGATGCGAGTTTCGCTCTGCTGCACCAGGCCTGGCTCGATCACGGCGTGCTGCTGCTGCGCGATCAGCATCTGACCGACGACGATCTGGTGCGCTTCAGCCGCCGGTTCGGCACCCTCGACGAGGCGCCGATCCAGGAGACCGGCCGCCGCTTCGTCGAGGGCTATCCCGAGATCTATGTGGTGTCGAACGTGCTGGGCCGGGATGGCGAGCCGATCGGCAGCCTCGGCGCCGGCGAGGCGGTCTGGCACACCGACATGTCCTATCTGCCCGAACCGCCCAAGCTCAGCATGCTCTATGCGCTCGAAGTGCCGCCGGCCGGCGGCGAGACCGGGTTCTGCACCATGTATGGCGCCTACGATGGCCTGCCCGCGGCGCTGAAGCAGCGGATCGAAGGAATGCAGATCAAGCACGACGGCACCTATAACAGCGGCGGCTATCTGCGCCAGGGCGTCACCGCGACCGACGATCCGCGCACCTCGCCCGGTGCGCTGCATCCGCTGGTCTGCACCCATCCGGAAACCGGCAAGCGCGGGCTCTATCTGGGCCGGCGCCGCAACGCCTATCTGCCCGGCCTGTCGCTCGACGAGTCCGAAGCGCTGCTCGACGAGCTGTGGGGCTACGCTACCCGGCCCGAGCTGAGCTGGTACAACGACTGGCGGGTCGGCGACGTCGTGATCTGGGACAATCGCTGCACCATGCATCGGCGCAACCCGTTCCCGGCCGACAGCCGCCGGGTCATGCACCGGACCCAGGTCAAAGGCCAGACCCGACCGACCGCTTGAACCAAACCCGATCCTGACCAACGTTCCCGGCAAGAGGACGACGACATGCGGGCGAAATTCGGCGATGCGGGGAAGATACTGTCCGTCCTCTGCCTGCTCTACCTCGTGCTCTATATCGATCGGGTCAACATCTCGACCTCGGCGCCGCTGATCAAGGCGGACCTTCGCCTCAGCAATACCGAGCTGGGCATGGCCTTTTCCGCCTTCGCCTATCCCTATGCCTTGTTCCAGCTGTTCGGCGGCTGGCTCGGCGACCGGTTCGGGCCGCGGCTGGTGCTGATCGTCTGCGGGCTGGTCGTGGCGGCGGCCACGGTTGCGACCGGCTTCGTCGGGGGTCTGGGGTCGCTGATCGCCGCCCGGCTGGTCCTGGGGCTGGGCGAGGGGGCGACCTTTCCGACCGCGACGCGGGCGATGGCGACCTGGATCCCGCGGGCGCAATGGGGCTTCGCCCAGGGCATCACCCATTCCGCTGCCCGTATCGGCAATGCGCTGACGCCGCCCCTGGTGGCGCTGCTGGTCGGATACGTGTCCTGGCGCGGCTCGTTCTTCGTGCTGGCGGCGCTCAATCTGGTCTGGATCCTGCCGTGGCTCTGGATCTCGCGCGGCCAGCGCGCCAAGGCGACCGCCGCGACCGGACCCGGACCTCGGCCGCCGACGCCCTGGCTGGCGCTGACGCTCCGCATGTTGCCGGTGACCGCCGTCGATTTCTGCTACGGCTGGACGCTCTGGCTGTTCCTCACCTGGATCCCGTCGTTCTTCTACGACAGCTTCCATCTCGACCTCAAAAGCTCGGCGCTGTTCTCGACCGGCGTCTTCACCGCGGGCGTGCTCGGCGATCTGGCCGGCGGCCTGATCACCGACAAGATCCTGAAGCGGACCGGCCGGCTGGCCACGGCCCGCTGCACCGTCATCATGGCCGGGTTTCTGGGCGCGTTCCTGGCGATGATCCCAGTCGTGCTCGTCCATGACCTGACCTTCGACGCGATCTTCCTGTCGATCGCCTTCTTCCTGGCCGAGCTGATCGTGGCGCCGATCTGGTCGGTGCCGATGGACATCGCGCCCGACCATGCCGGTGCCGCCAGCGGGCTGATGAACACCGGCTTCGGCATCGCCGGCATCATCTCGCCCTTGGTCTTCGGCTATCTGATCGACCTGACCGGCGGCTGGGTCACGTCCTTCACGGTCTCGATGGGGCTGCTGCTGCTGGGGGCATTGCTCGCCGACTACATGCGACCCGAGCGGCCATTCGTCACTCCTGACATGACGCTGTCAGGAGGCGTCGGGTAGTATCTCCCTCAAACGAGGCCAACAGGGGATACGGGACATGACGGAAATCACCTTCTACCATTCGCCGAACACCCGCTCAGCCGGCACGCGGATCCTGCTGGAAGAGCTGGGCGTGCCCTACGAACTCAAGGTCATCAACATGAAGGCCGGCGAGCAGCGCCAAGCGGAATATCTGGCCGTCAATCCGATGGGCAAGGTGCCGGCGATCCGCCATGGCGACGCGCTGATCACCGAGCAGGTCGCGATTTATCTCTATCTGGCCGACCTGGCCCCCGAGGCCGGGTTGGCGCCGGCGATCGGCGATCCGCTGCGCGGGCCCTATCTGCGCTGGATGGTCTATTACGGTTCCTGCGTCGAGCCGGCGATCGTCGACAAGGCGATGAAGCGCGATCCGGCGCCGCTCGCCATGTGCCCCTATGGCGATTACGACACCATGCTGAAGACGCTGACCGACCAGTTGGCCGCCGGCCCCTATGTGCTGGGCGAGCGCTTCTCGGCGGTCGACGTGCTGTGGGGCACGGCGTTGACCTGGATCACCAATTTCGACCTCATCCCCAAATCGCCGGTGATCGTCGACTACCTCGCTCGGGTGAATGCACGGCCATCGGTCGCCAAGATCAAGGCGCTGGATGCGGAGCTGGCGGCGACGCTCGTCGCTTAAGCCGTTAACGCCAGGGCCGTGACGCCCAGTACCAGCACCTCGATCAGGCAGGCGACCTGGAACACGCGCAGCGCCGCGCGCATGTCGGCCACGGTGGCGCGCGCGCGGCCGCTGCCCATCCAGGGGTCGGTCACCACGATGTCGCCGTAACGCCGGGGGCCGGCCAGCGCCAAATCGAGCGCACCGGCCATCGCGGCCTCCGGCCAGCCGGCATTGGGCGAGCGATGCTTGCCGGCATCGCGCAGCATGGTGCCGAGCGCCTTCAGCGGCGCGCCGCGCGGCACGAACAGGGCGGAGACGCCGACCAGCACGCCCGCGAGCCGCGCCGGCACCAGGTTCAAGAGATCGTCGAACCGCGCCGACGCCCAGCCGAACGCCATGTGGCGCGGCGTCTTATGGCCGATCATGCTGTCGAGCGTATTGACGGTCTTGTAGACCAGCAGGCCCGGCAAGCCGGCCAGCAGATAGAACAGCACCGGCGCCACCACGCCGTCGGAGAAATTCTCGGCCAAGGATTCGATGCCGGCGCGCGCCACGCCATGGGCATCCAGGCTGGCCGGATCGCGCCCGACGATATGGCTGACCGCGACCCGACCGGCGACCAGGCCCTCCTGGTCCAGCGCCCGCATCACGCGGGCGACATGGTCGTAGAGGCTGCGTTGGGCGACCAGGAGTGCCACCACCAAAATTTCGAGGATACCGCCCCAGCGGCCGTAGTGCGCCGCAGCCAAGCTCAGGCCGAAGCCGATCAGCGCTGCCGCACCCACCAGAAACACCAGGGTGAACACGCCGCGCCGTCGGCGGGTGGCACTGCTGCGCGCCTCGCGATTGAGCCGCCGGTCGAATAGGGCTATGGCTCTGCCGATCAGCACGACCGGGTGCGGCACGAAGCGGAACAGGGCCGGCAGATCGCCGATCACCCAATCGAGGCCTAGCGCCAGCACCAGGATGACGAGGCGATCGACCGTATGGCCGGGCAGCAGCAGGAGAGATCCGAGATGGGGCATCGCGGGCGGAGCATGACCAGCACCGGGCCGCGCGGTCAATGATGCTGCGCATCATGACTCGTCAATGATCTCCGCCGGCTTCCTGCTGTGCGGTCACGGCAGCCGCGATCCGGTCAGTGTCGCGGGCTTCGCAGATATTGCCGCCGGTCTGGCGCCG
>Ga0302317_10002905_pt1 | contig 11443 bp, 8 predicted proteins | sample III_Palsa_N3_3_FD_200450 | JGI IMG/M metagenome (GOLD analysis project Ga0302317, IMG submission 200450) | Peat permafrost microbial communities from Stordalen Mire near Abisko, Sweden - III_Palsa_N3_3 | ecosystem: Environmental > Terrestrial > Soil > Palsa > Peat permafrost | place: Sweden...
GCTCTCGATCCTCGATCTTTCGCCGATCCCCGAAGGCCATGACGCGCGCACCGCGCTGATGAACTCGCTGGATCTCGCCCGCCATGCCGAACGCCTGGGTTACCGGCGCTATTGGGTGGCGGAACATCATAACATGCCCGGCATCGCCAGTGCGGCGACCGCGGTCGTGATCGGCCATATCGCCGGCGGCACCAAGACGATCCGCGTCGGTGCCGGCGGCGTCATGCTGCCGAACCATTCGCCACTGGTGATCGCCGAGCAGTTCGGCACGCTCGCCTCGCTTTACCCCGACCGCATCGATCTGGGTGTCGGCCGGGCTCCCGGGTCCGACCAGGCGACGGCGCGGGCGCTGCGTCGCACGCTGGAGGGCGAGATCGACGCCTTCCCGCAGGACGTGATGGAGCTGATCAATTATTTCGGCCCCGGTGCCCCGAACCAGCGCATCTTCGCCGTGCCGGGTGTCGGTACCGAGGTGCCGGTCTGGATTCTGGGCTCCAGCACCTATGGCGCGCAGCTGGCCGCGGCCTTCGGGCTGCCCTACGCCTTCGCGTCCCACTTCGCGCCGGACCAGATGGGCGAGGCGATCGACATCTATCGCCAACGGTTCCGGCCGTCTGCCTATCTGGCGAAGCCGCATCTGATGCTGGGCCTGGGCGCCTTCGCGGCGGCGACCGACGAGGAGGCGCAGTTCCTGTTCACCTCGCAGATGCAGGCTTTTGCCAATCTGCGCCGCGGCCGGCCCGGCCCGTTGCCGCGACCGGTCGAGAATATCGCCGAGCATCTGTCGCCGGCCGAGCTTGCCATGGTCGAGCATTCGCTCGCCTGCCGGGTCGTGGGCTCGCCGGAAACCATCCGGCGCGGGCTGGAGCGCATCATCCAGCAGACCGGTGCCGACGAGCTGATGGTGACGGGGGCCATCCACGATCATCACGCCCGGCTGCGCTCGTTCGAAATCGTCGCCGAGGCCCATGCCTCGGTGACTGGCAAGCATGGCGTGGCGGCGGACTAACTCACCGGATAATAGTTGATATCCTCGTGGTGATGATCGATCGCGGCGCCGACGCGTTTGGCGTCGCCGATGTTCAGGCGATATTGCGTGGCGCCGATCACGCCGTCGCCGTGGACGCCGTCTTCGCCCAGCGGCAGCACGATGCGCTCGCCGATGCCATGGCGGCCGGTCTTCATATGGACGTGCCCGGTCGTGTGCATGATGCGGGGACCGATCATCACGGTCTTGTAGCGCTCGAGCACCACCTGGGCGGCATCGGCCGGAAAGCACTGCTCCAGCGGCCGCCCGCGGATCTCCTTGCCCAGCACCGACACGATCTCCTCACCCGCCAGCCGGCCGATGAAGGTCCCCAGAGCGAAGTCGAAGCGCCAGGCCCAGACCATCGGCAGATGCTTGCCGATTTTGGCGGCATCGATGTTCCGCCACGCCGGCATGGTCCGATTGCCCCGGGCATCGAGCCAATGGGCAAACACCACCTTCAAGGCGGGGCTTTGGATCGCTGCATCGAGGGTCTGAAAGTGCGTCATCGCGATATTCCGGGGTGCGGGCTCACGCGAGTGGATAGTGCGTGACGGTTTCGTCATCGTGATCGATCGTGGCGCCGCCATGGCGGGCGTCCGCCATGTTCAGGTGGTAGTCGGTGACGCCCAGGACACCGTCGCCGGTGATGCCGTCGGCCGCCAGCGGCAGCACGATCCGCTCGCCCAGGCCGAATTTGCCGGTCAGCAGATAGACGCGACCGATGCTGTGCATGATGCTCGGCATGCCGATCACCTTGCGCTGGCGGGCCTCGACCTTGGCCACCGACGCCGCCGGGAAACACTCCGCAAACCTGCGGCCGCGCATGCCGCAGCCCATGATCGCCAGGATATCCTCGCCCGCCAATCGGCCGATGAACGTGTCCTGCGCCGGGTCGAAGCGCCAGGCCCAGACCTTGGGCAGGTGCGTGCCGATCGCGACCGCGTCGATATCGCGCCAGGCCGGCATCAACCGGTTCCCGCGCGCCGCCTGCCAATGGGCGTAGACCGCCCGCATCGCCGGGCTTTGGATCTTCGCTTCGAGATCGTCAAGGGTCGCCATGGCCTAGTGTCGCTGTCCCGGGCCGTGCCGTACAGGGAATTAACCGTTGTCGGCCGCGTCGAACGCCTGGGAGAATTCGGGTGAGGCGATGACGTCCAGGGTGGCACGCAGGGCCGCGGCCTGATCGGGGCCGAACGCGGCCTCGAACCGGTGCTGGGCCTCGTGCCACAGCGCCATGGACTGGTCGAGCTTCGCCCGGCCCAGCGGCGTCAGTTCGACCAGCCGGCTGCGCTTGTCGGCCGGATCGACCAGGACCCTCACCAGCCCGTCGCGTTCGAGCGGCTTCAGATTATGGGCGAGCGCCGAACGGTCGAGCACCAGGGCGGCCGCCAGCGCGCCCATGGAGGGTGTGCCCGCCCGCGCGATATGGATCAACAGCGAGCGCTGGGTACTGCGCATGCCGCTCGGTGCCAGCACCGCGTCATAGAGTTGCGACACGCGCCGCGTCGCCTTGCGCAGCGCCGTGCCGTTGCAGATCCCGGCTTCGGGAAGGGGGATTTCGTCGGTCGTCATTCGTCCATATTTCCGCGTCGTTTCGTCGGGCTTGACCGATAGTAGCATATGCACCTAAATAGAGATATGTGCATATGCCAAGAAATCCTCGACGAGGACGCTCCGCCGCCGGTACCGCCGGTCCGGACCATCGATGCGCGCACGCGTCAGCTGCTCGATGCGTCGATCGTGCCGCTGCTGCTGCGGCTCGCCTGGCCCAACATCCTGGTCATGCTGGCGCAGTCCAGCACCGGCCTGATCGAGATGTGGTTCGTGGCCAAGCTCGGCACCGACGCGCTCACCGGCATGGCGCTGGTCATGCCGGTGCTGATCCTGATGCAGAACATGTCGCTGGGCGCCATGGGCGGCGGCATCTCATCGGCGGTCGCCCGGGCGCTGGGGGCTGGACGGCGCGACGATGCCGACCGCCATGTGCTGCATGCGCTCGTCATCAACGTCACGCTGGGCGGCGTATTCGCGATCCTGGGCATCGCCTTCGGCCCGATGCTCTATCGGTTGCTGGGCGGCGAGGGCGCCTCGCTCGATGCGGCACTGACCTATTCGACCATGGTCTTCATCGGCATGATCCCGCTGTGGCTGTTCAACGGGTTGACCAGCGTCATCCGCGGCACCGGCAACATGCTGGTGCCGGGCGTGGTCACCTGTCTCGGTGCCGTGCTGCTGATACCGCTGTCCCCGGCACTCATCTTCGGCTGGGGGCCGTTTCCGGCACTCGGCGTCGCCGGCGGCGGCGCGGCGCTGATCCTCTATTACCTGGCCGGCACGATCGTGCTCGGCTGGTACGTGGCGAGCGGCCGCAACCTCGCGCGCTTCCGTCTGGTGCGGGTCCGCTGGGCGCCGATCAAGGAGATCCTGCGCGTCGGTGCCGTGGGCGCCGTCAATACGGTGCAGATCAACGTCACCATCGGCGCCACCATGGGCCTGGTCGCGGCCCATGCGGGACCCACCGCCGTCGCGGGTTTCGGCACCGGCACCCGGCTCGAATATCTGTTGCCGCCCTTGGCCTTCGGCATCGGCGCGCCGCTGGTGGCGCTGGTCGGTGCCAATATCGGCGCCGGGCAGAATGCGCGCGCGCTCAAGATCGCCTTTATCGGCAGCGCGCTCGCCTTCGTCATGACCGAACTGGTCGGACTCAGCGCCGCGATCTGGCCGGTGGCCTGGCTGAGCTTGTTCGGCACCGATCCGGAATTGCTGCGGGTCGGCACGACCTATTTGCGCATCGTCGGTCCCTGCTACGGTTTGTTCGGCATCGGCATCGCGCTCTATTTCTCGTCGCAGGGCGCGGGGCGGCTGGCCTGGCCGCTGGTCGCAGGCCTGTTGCGCATGAGCATCGCCATCGGCGGCGGCGCGCTCGTGCTGCATTTCACCAACTCGCTGTCGGCACTGCTCGCCGTCTACGCGACCGGCATGGTCACCTATGGCCTTGTCATCGCCGTTGCCGTCGGCTCCGGCCGCTGGTTTCGATCCTGAAGGGAGAATTCCGATGCGTATCCTGATCGTCGGCGCCGGTTCGACCGGTGGCTATTACGGTGCCCGTTTGGCTGAGGCTGGGCGCGATGTGACCTTCCTGGTCCGTCCGGCCCGTGCCGCGCAGCTGCGCGCCAACGGGTTGCAGATCCAGAGCCCGCACGGCGACTTCACGCTGCAGCCGAAACTGGTCGTGGCCGGCGCAATCGACGGGCCTTATGACGCGATCCTGCTGACCGTGAAGGGCTTCGGGCTCGCGGCGGCATTGGAGGATATCGCGCCGGCGGTCGGGCCCGAGACCATGATCCTGCCGGTGCTGAACGGCATGAAGCATGTCGATGCGATCGTCGCCCGCTTCGGCACCGAGGTGCTGGCCGGCTGCGTCGCCAAGATCGCGACCATGCTCGACGACGGCGGCCGGATCGTGCAACTCACCAAGATGCACGACCTGGCCTATGGCGAGATGGATGGCAGCCGCTCGGCCCGGATTCTGGCGCTCGATCAGGCGATGCAGGGCGCGGGGTTCGACGCGCGGCTCAGCGACACGATCGAGCGCGACATGTGGGAGAAATGGGTCCTGCTTGCGACCGTCGGCGGCGTCACCAACCTGATGCGCGGCGCCATCGGCGAGATCGAGGCCGTGCCCGGCGGTGCCGAATTCGCGCTGGCCTTCCTGGACGAGGTCATCGCCGTCGTGACGGCGGAGGGCCATCCGCCGAGCGAACCGTTCGTGACCGCGACCCGCGCGGCCGTGACGCAGAAGGGTTCGCCGCTGACCTCGTCCATGTACCGCGATCTGATGCAGGGCCGCCCGGTCGAGGTCGACCAGATCCTGGCCGACCTGCTGGCGCGCGCGAAGCGCCTGCATATGAAGACGCCGCTGCTGGCGGCCGCGACGGTCAATCTGCTGGTCTATCAGAACCATATCGCGGCGTCGTAAAACCGGCCGCGCATGGTGTGCCCAACCGTGACTTTTCGCCGCGCTGACGGCGGATTTGGTGCCGTACCGATTCTGATCCTGGTCTCGATTCTGCGCGGGATTTGACGACCGGAGCGCCAGCGCGTCGGCTTTGGTGCCGAGAATGCCGCACCCCCAAGAGCCGCCAATCGACTTGAAAGCGGCGCGGCAGCCTGCCAAATGGGGCGGGTCGATTCATGCTGCGACGCAACAACAGATCGCAGCAATCTCGTCGACACTCAATTCTTACGCATTGAGATACCTTGGCCAATTTCGGCGGAGTCTCATCTTGTTGCAATGCATCAGAAAATTTCGCCGTCCTTACTTTGCTCCGGTGGTCGGGCTTCTGCCGGCTTGCTGGGACGGTCCCAATCTGAGACCGCTTCGGACAGGTGATGCAGCATGATCGGCATCGTCAAAATTGCGCTAAGCCGCCCCTATACCTTCGTCGTCATGGCGCTGCTGATCCTGATTTTCGGTGTTTCCTCGGCGATCAAGACCCCGACCGACATCTTTCCCAATATCGGCATTCCGGTCATCAGCGTGGTCTGGTCCTATACCGGCCTGCCACCGGACGATATGGCGAACCGGGTGATCTCGCCGTACGAGCGGTCGCTCACCACCGTCGTCAACGATATCGAACATATCGAATCGCAATCGGTGCCGGGTTTCGGCGTGGTCAAGGTCTTCTTCCAGCCGACGGTCGATATCCGGGCGGCACTGGCCCAGGTCACCGCGTTCTCGCAGACCATCCTGAAACAGATGCCGGCCGGCATCACGCCGCCGCTGATCTTGAGCTTCAACGCCTCCAGCGTGCCGATCCTGCAATTGGCGCTGTCGAGCTCCCAGCTGTCTCAGACCAAGCTCAACGATCTGGCGCAGAACGTCATCCGGCCGCAATTGACGACGGTGGCGGGCGCATCGCTGCCGTATCCCTACGGCGGCAAGGTCCGGCAGGTTCAGGTCGATCTGAACCAGCAGGCGCTGCATTCCTACGGCCTGTCCGCCAATGACGTCGTCAATGCGCTGTCGCTGCAGAACCTGATCACGCCGGTCGGCACGGAGAAGATCGGCACGTTCGAATACACGGTCAATCTCAACGACGCGCCGCGGCAGATCGCAATGTTCAACGATCTGCCGATCAAGACGGTGAACGGCACGGTCGTCTATATGCACGACGTCGCCTATGTCCATGACGGCAGCCCGCCGCAAACCAACATCGTCCAGGTCGCCGGCAAGAATGCCGTGCTGATGACGATCCAGAAGACCGGCTCCGCCTCGACCCTCGACATCATCGCGGGCGTGCGCCGGCTGCTGCCCGACATTCAAAAGACCTTGCCGGACAGCCTGCAACTGACCGTCGTCGGCGACCAGTCGACCTTCGTGAAGGACGCGGTCTCGGGCGTGATCCGGGAAGGCCTGATCGCGGCGGCACTCACGGGCCTCATGATCCTGCTGTTCCTCGGCAGCTGGCGGTCGACCCTGATCATCACAATCTCAATCCCGCTCGCCGTGCTGGCGTCGGTCACGGCGCTCTCCTTGCTGGGCGAAACGATCAACGTCATGACACTGGGCGGCCTGGCACTCGCCGTCGGCATCCTGGTCGACGATGCGACGGTGACGATCGAGAACATCAATTGGCACCTTGAGCAGGGCAAGCCGATCGAACCGGCGATCCTGGACGGCGCGCAGCAGATCGTGGTGCCGGCGACCGTGTCGCTCCTGTGCATCTGCATCGCCTTCGTGCCGATGTTCGGGCTGGGCGGCGTCGCGGGCTATCTGTTCCGTCCGCTGGCCGAGGCGGTGGTGTTCGCACTGATCGCGTCCTATGTCCTGTCGCGCACCCTGGTGCCGACGCTCGCCAACCATCTCCTGCGCAACCAGGTCCATGGCGAGGGTCACGGTCATGTCGCGGCACCCAGCCGCAATCCGCTGGTGCGGTTCCAGCGCGGCTTCGAACGGGGTTTCGAGGCGGTCCGGTCGACCTATCAGGGCCTGCTGCAGCTCTGCCTGCGCAATCCCGGCAAGCTGATCGTGGGCTTCCTCGGCTTCACCCTGCTGTCCTTCGGGCTGGCGCCCTTTCTGGGGCAGAATTTCTTCCCGGATGTCGACGGCGGCCAGCTCAAGATCCATGTCCGGGCCCAGACCGGGACCCGGCTCGAGGAGGCGACCCGCCTCAACGATCGGATCGGCCAGGCCATCCGGCAGATCATTCCGCCGGCCGAACTCGACAGCATCGTCGACAACATCGGCCTGCCGATCAGCGGCATCAACATGGCCTACGGCAACTCGGGCACGATCGGCAACGAGGATTCCGATATCCTGATCGGGCTCAAGCCCGAGCATGCGCCGACGGCGAACTATGTCGCCACCCTGCGCGACCGGCTGCCCCGCCTGTTCCCCGGTACGTCGTTCGCCTTCCTGCCGGCCGATATCGTCAGCCAAGTGCTGAATTTCGGCGTGCCTGCGCCGATCGACGTTCAGGTCGTCGGCGACGACACCGGTGCCGACCGAAAATACGCGAACGAGCTGCTGGGCCGGATTGCCCGGATCCCGGGCGTCGCCGATCCCCGGATCGAACAGGCGTTCGTGCAGCCGACGCTCAACGTCGACGTCGACCGGTCGCTGGCCGGCTTGGTCGGCCTGACCGAGCGGGATGCGGCCACCACCATGCTCGACACGCTCGGTGGCAGCAGCCAGACCGCACCGACCTATTGGGTCAGCCCGGACAACGGCGTGTCCTACCCGGTCTCGATCCAGACGCCGCAGCACGACATCGACACGATGCAGGGCCTGCGCAACATGCCGCTGACCGCCGGCACCTCGGCGCAGCTGCTGGGCGGCCTCGCCACGATCTCGCGCGGACGCAGCGACGCGCTGGTCACCCATTATAACGTCCGGCCGATCATCGACATCTACGCGACACCCCAGGGCCGCGACCTGGGCGCGGTCGCCGCCGACATCCAACAGGCGATTGCGGCGACGGCCCATGACCTGCCGCGCGCCTCCCACGTCGATCTGCGCGGCCAAGTGACGACGATGGTCGGCGCCTATCATCAGCTGTTCGTCGGCCTCGCCTTCGCCATCGTGCTGATCTACCTGCTGATCGTGGTCAATTTCCAGTCGTGGGTCGACCCGTTCGTCATCGTCATGGCCCTGCCGACGGCGCTGGCCGGCATCGTCTGGATGCTGTTCTCGACCGGCACGACCCTGTCGGTGCCGGCGCTCACCGGTGCCATCATGTGTATGGGCGTCGCGACCGCGAACAGCATCCTGGTGATCAGCTTCGCCCGCGAGCGACTCGCCATCGGCGTCGATGCGCTGACCGCCGCGATGGATGCCGGTGCCACCCGCTTCCGGCCGGTGCTGATGACGGCGCTCGCCATGATCATCGGCATGGCGCCGATGGCGATCGAGCCGGGTCAGAACGCACCGCTCGGCCGGGCGGTGATCGGCGGCCTGATCTTCGCGACCTGCGCCACGCTGTTCCTGGTGCCGACGGTGTTCTCCCTCGTCCATGGGCGGACGCGCAAATCGCCCGCGACCACGTCGCCGGCACCCAGCCTTCCCAGCCACGCCTGAATCATCGGAGCGTCAGATGTCCTCGGAAATTGTGAAGACGCCGAGCCCGCGCCGGCTCTGGTTGATTGGCACGAGTGCCCTCGTCATCGCCGGCGTGGTGGTCGTCACCGGCATCATCGGCCGGGCTCGGAGCGACCAGGCGCTGGCCCAGGTGAGCGACGAACAGGCGATCCCGACCGTCGCCCTGGCCCAGCCGATACACGGCAACGACGTCCAGAGCCTGGCGCTGCCCGGCACGATCCAGCCCTATTACAAGGCGTCGATTTTCGCCCGCGTCCCAGGCTACCTGAAGAGCTGGCAGCAGGACATCGGCGCGCATGTGACCGCAGGCCAGGTCTTGGCCTCGATCGACACGCCGGACCTCGATCAGCAGCTCGACCAGGCGAAAGCCGATCTGGCGACCGCCCAGGCCAACGAGCAGCTGGCCGCCCTGACCTCCAAGCGGTGGCACGCGCTCGTCGCCTCTCAGTCGGTGGCGCAGCAGACCGCGGATGAGAAGGCCGGTGACGAGGCCGCGAAGAAGGCGACCGTCGATGCCGCCCAGGCCAACGTGCGGCGGCTGCAGGCACTCGAAACCTTCAAGAGCATCGTGGCGCCGTTCGATGGCGTGGTGACGGCGCGCAACACGGACGTGGGCGCGCTGATCAACGCCGGCAGCGGCGGACAGGAGCTGTTCGAGGTGTCGGACCTGCACAAGGTCCGGATCTATGTGCAGGTGCCGCAGGCGTTCGCGGCCGAGCTGCGTCCGGGGCTGAAGGCGAGCTTCGACCTGCCGCAATATCCGGGCCGGCATTTCGCGGCGGTGTTGGTCACCACGTCGAACGCGGTCAACGAGAATTCGCGCTCGATGCAGGTCGAACTGCAGGCGGACAATCCGGATGGCACGCTGTTGGCCGGTACGTTCTGCGACGTGCATTTCGAGATTCCGAGCGACCCGAATGTCGTCCGCCTGCCGGCGACGGCGCTCGTCGCCAGCGACCAGGGCATCCAGGTGGCAACGCTCGGGCCCGACGGCAAGGCGGTGCTGAAGACCGTCCAGCTCGGCCGGGATCTGGGCGACAGCGTCGAAGTCGTGTCTGGTCTGGCACCGACCGACCAGGTGATCGACAGCCCGCCGGAAACGCTGGAAAGCGGCGACGTGGTTCGGCTGGCCGCGGGGGCGGCGGGCGCGCCGCAGAAAGTCGCGAGCCGGGCGGCGCAGGTGAAAGCAGACTGACATGAAGGCTCGGTTTCTGCTGACGACCACTGCACTGCTTTCCCTGACGGCGTGCAACCTGGCACCGGACTATCACCCGCCGCTGGTCGCCGTGCCCGCCGCCTACAAGGAAACCGGGCCGTGGCAGCCGGCGCAGCCCGCCGACGAGGCGTCGCGCGGGCCCTGGTGGCAGCAGTTCGGCGACCCGACGCTCGACCGGCTCGAACCGCTGGTCGACAAGGCCAACCCGGATCTGGCGGCCACGGTCGCGCGCTATGACCAGGCCCGGGCCGCCGCGGTCGAAGCGGAGGCCGGGCTCTATCCGCAGATCAGCCTCGGCGCCAGCTCGATCGCGAACCGGCAATCGGATCGCCGCCCGCTGCGCGCCGGCGGCCCGACGAACTATACCGCCAACACGCTCGATACCCAGGCGAGCTACGAGATCGACATCTGGGGCGACGTCAGGAACAAGGCCGCGGCCGGGCGCGCGCTGGCCCAGGCCAGTGCCGCCGATCTGGCGACGGTACGCCTCAGCCTCGAAGCCGAACTGGCGAGCGACTATTTCACGCTGCGCGGCCTGGATGCCGACGCCCAATTGCTCGCGGATACGGTCGCGGCCTTTCAGAAGGCGCTCGACCTGACCCAGACGTTGTTCAACGGCAAGATCGCCGCCGGCACCGATGTCTCGCGCGCCCAGACCCAGCTCGAGACGGCCCGCGCGCAGGTCTCCGACGTCGCCGGCCGCCGGGCGCTGCTCGAACATGCGATCGCGACGCTGGTGGGCGAGCCGGCCTCCGGCTTCTCGATTCCGGTGGCACAGCCGAAGATCCAGATGGCGACCCTGCCGACCGCGGTGCCGTCCACCCTGCTGCAGCGGCGGCCCGACATCGCCGCTGCCGAGCGGACCGTGAAGGCGGCGAATGCCGAGATCGGCGTCGCCCGGGCCGCGTTCTACCCATCGCTGTCGTTGAACCTGCTCGGCGGCTTCCAGGATACCCGCCTCGATGCGCCGAGCCTGCCCTTGAGCTTCTGGTCGGTCGGGCCGGACGTGACCTTGCCGCTGTTCACCGGCGGCGAGCTCGATGCCCAGGAGTCGGCGGCCTATGCCCAATTCCGCGAAGCCAGCGAGGACTATCGCTCGACCGTGCTCGGCGCGCTGCAGGAGGTCGAGGACAATCTGGCCCTGATCCATTGGCTGGGAACCGAGGGCGGCAACGAAAACGCCGCCGTCACCGCGGCACAGCACACGCTCGATTCGGCGCTCAATCTCTATCGCCAGGGTGCGACCAGCTATCTCGAGGTCGTGACCGCGCAGACAGCCCTGCTGCAGGCCCAGCAGGCCGCGATCGATGTCCAGACCCGCCAGACCGTCGCCGAGGTCGGCCTGGCGCGCGCGCTCGGCGGCGGTTGGCGCCAAGAGGACCTGCCGTCCGATGAGGCCGCGACGAAGCTGGCGGCCAACGGCTGACCTACCGGCTCGATCTTGGATCGAACGCGTGCTGCAGCCCGTCGCCGATGAAATTGACGGCGATCACGGTGATGAAGATCAAGAGGCCCGGATAGACCGCCAGCGCCGGTGCGGTCGTCACCAGTTCCTGGGCGTTGTTCAGCATGTTGCCCCAGGACGGGGTCGGTGGGA
>Ga0302317_10002907_pt1 | contig 11439 bp, 8 predicted proteins | sample III_Palsa_N3_3_FD_200450 | JGI IMG/M metagenome (GOLD analysis project Ga0302317, IMG submission 200450) | Peat permafrost microbial communities from Stordalen Mire near Abisko, Sweden - III_Palsa_N3_3 | ecosystem: Environmental > Terrestrial > Soil > Palsa > Peat permafrost | place: Sweden...
TAGCAGAAAGTTCAGCTCCCGGGACTCGCTCAGATGTTCAAGATTAGGATCGCGAAACCCAATCGCGATGGTTCTACGTTTACGGCTGTGGCTGCGTCCGTACCAAGTCCTGCGATGAGCCCTTGCCATTTCCTGAAGAGACATCAGCACCCGGAATCGGCGCAGAGTTCGCATCCGTCGGTCCGAGGCCAAGCTTAATCAACGCGCGCGAGTCCGGCGTGATCTTGGTCTGCCAGCCGTTCTCACCCTGCAGCCTCTGCATCGCGGAGACGCTCTGGTCATCCCACCGGCCGGTCGGTTCGCCGGTCAGATATCCCTGCCTGATCAACGCGGACTGAATCTCCGTAGCGCGCTCAGTGGGCATCTCCATCGGCGCCTTCTCTTCGCGCGCCGCATGCAGGTGCAGACCCTTCCTGTGCTTTGCGGAGGTTTCCTTTATGTTCGCATGAGTGTGGTTGTGCGATGAGCCAGCCTTGGGATGAACGGATGCAAAGGCCGGCACCGCCATCACCAGTAGACCAATGGGGACTATCTTAAGGATAGAGATACGCATCGTGCGGCTTTCCTCCGTCTCGCTTATTTGAGCTCAAGTACGCAACACGATCATTCACGTAGTGCCATAAAGCCTAATCGAATGCTATGTCTCGTGCAAGAGCTTGCACAGTGAGTGTTATCACAATAGGTTCACCTTTGGAGTACCCAGAAGGTGCTAGACCAAAGGGCGCAGACCCGCCGTCTGCGCCCAGCCCCCGTTTTTCGCCTACGGCAGCGTTCCGCCGACGAACGAGTCACCACCATTTGGACGCCGCGGATCGCGGATCACGAACGCCACATCGTCGCCCGACTTCAGCGAATTCGCAATGGCGTTGTAGCTCGCAATATCCGTTACCGGCTTGCGATTGATCTCCACAATTACTGCGCCCTGGCTCAGCCCGATGGAGTCAGCAAACGATCCCGGCTTCACGCTGGTGATCGCAACGCCGCCCGTCAGGTGCAGACGGCTCTGCAGCTGCTGCGGAACTCCCTGCACCGTGATGCCGAACTTGCTCTGCCCGGCATCTGCGGGGCCCGACTCATTGGAATCGTCCTCTGCCTTGCCCTGGTTTTCGTAGAGCCTGGAGCGATCCGCGATGCCGCAGGAGATGGTCATCTGCTTGCCGCCGCGGAGAACGCCCAGGCTTACCGTCGATCCCGGATGCTTCATCGAGACGATGGAGATGAGTTCGTCGCCGGTCTTGATCGACTTCCCATCCACGGAGACGATCACGTCGCGTGGCTGGATGCCGGCCTTGGCCGCCGGTCCGCCCGGAACTACCTCGCTCACAAACACGCCGCCATTCTGGAATCCGTATTCTCTCGCGACAGCGGACGACGTGGCCGCCTGGAACTGAATGCCGATCGAGCCGCGGATCACCTTGTGGTCCGGTGCGATCAGTTGGTTGTAGACGCCGATGATCACGTTCGACGGCATCGCGAACCCAATGCCTTCGTTGCCAGCCGACTGAGTAAAGATAGCGGTGTTCATTCCAATCACTTCGCCCTGCATATCCACCAACGGTCCGCCCGAGTTGCCGGGATTGATCGCCGCATCCGTCTGGATGAACTTCTGGAACTCATTCTTTGCAACGCCATTCGCATCGCCGCCTTCATCGATGGAACGGTTGCGCGCCGAGATAATACCCGCCGAAACCGTCTCCGACAAACCAAACGGTTCGCCGATCGCCAACACCCAGTCGCCCACCTGCGCGCTATCCGAGTTACCCAGCTTCACCGTCGGCAGGGGGCTATCCGTCTTGATCTTGATCACCGCAATGTCGGTCTCCTTATCCACGCCCACCACCGTCGCCGGCCGGCCCGGATCGGTCGAGTCCTCAGAGTCCGTCGACAGCTTCACGTAGATCCGGTCCGCCTTGTCGATCACATGGTTGTTGGTGATGATGTAGCCGCGCGGGTCAACGATAAAGCCAGAACCCAGCGCCCGGCTCGGACCCTGCTCTTCCTGCCCGCCGCCCGGCTGTCCGCCGAAAAAGTGGTTGAAGAAATCCTGCATGCCCTGGTCGCCTTGACCGCCATCGGGATTTTGCCCGCGTGGCATGCGTCCCATCGGGCCTTCCTGCCCGGCAGCCGCGCCTTCCTTCGGCAGGATTTCCGTATTGATGTTCACGACCGCAGGTCCCACCTGCTTCGCAATCGCCGAGAAGCCATTCGACAGCGTGACCGGGTTTGGAACCTGCAGCGGCTTTGCATCGCTGCTATCAACGGAAGCTTGCTTGGCACTGACGCGGCCGGTCAACATCGACCCGGCAAGAACGCCGGCGGAAAGTGTTGCAAGGATCGTAAAAGTGGGTAGAAGGCGTCCGCCGCGGATCTTGTCCCGCCAGCCCTGCCCGAATCGATTCGATGAGTCCATTGTCGTATTTATCCTCGTGATTGCTTCTGATTTCCTGCTAGATGTCGTGAACTTCTACACCTGCGCGGTCCTGCTCTCCAAAGGGTCAATGCGGCCCGCAGCTTGCGTATTTCGTTCGCCACCGTAATAGACGCGAACGGCGAAGAAAGGTCGCTGGCGTGCTGAGGCCCGGGTTGCCTTGGTCCCAGCCTTTTTTCGTTACCGTCTTTCAGTATGCCTCTTCTAGATTACGCGCCCGCGATGGGTAGGAGTTGGCTCCTGCCCCGGGAGGTTGGCCGCAGCTCCGCCAGCAGGATTCCGGCCAGGATCAACCCTGCCCCCAGCATCGCCCGCCGACCCAGTTGCTCGCCAAAGAAAAGCAGGGAAGTCAGCCACGCGAACACCGGCTCCAGCGTGAAAATCAGCGCAGTATGCGAGGCTGGCAGGTGCTGCTGCGCCCAGCTCTGAATCGTAAACGCCGCTGCCGTCGCCAGCACCGCCGTCACCCCCAGCGCGACCCACAACATGGGCGTCCCATGGAAATACGGCCGCCCGCCCAGCGGCAGCGTCACCAGCAAAACCACCGCCGCAAACCCAATCTGCAGCGTCCCTAATCTTCTCGCGGAGACCCTCGGCGCCGCCCGCGCCAGCATCAGCAGATGCGCCGCGAACGCCACCGCGCACGCCAGGCAAAGCCACTCTCCCAACCCAATGCCCGAAAACAGCGCATACCCCGCACCCGGCGGGGTCGTCAGCAGCACCAACCCCACAAACGCCAGCCCAGCCCCCGCATAGGTATCGAACGTCGGCTTCAGCGACCCCGGCAGCGCCACCCCCGGAATCGCGCTCAACAGCGGCACGATCACCACAACCAGCCCGGTAAGAAACGCAGCCTTCGACGCCGTTGTGAACTTCAACCCCGTTGTCTGAAACTGGTATCCCAGGCCCAGGAACAATCCCGCCGCCGCTCCCAGCGTCAAATCCGTCCGGCTCAATCCCCGCAGGCTCGACCAGTTCACCGCCGCCAGCAGGGCAAACGCCAGCGCCATGCGCACCAGGTTGAACATCAGCGGCGTCGTCGCGGTCAGCGCCGACTTGACCAGCGAAAACGTGACTCCCCAAACCAGCACCACCGCCAGCAGCAGGACATGCGCCGCCAATGCCCGCGATCCCTCAGTCCTCATGGCGCCTGGTACACCGTTTCGCCGCCCAGCACCGTCCGCAGCACCCGCGTATGCAGCAGTTCCTGTGGCGACGCCTTCGTGATATTCCGATCCAGCACCACCATGTCGGCCAGGTACCCGGGCGCCAGCCGCCCCTTGATCGTCTCGCGAAACTCCGCAAACGCCGACGCCTGCGTGTACGCGTAGATCGCCTCATCGATCGTCAGCTTCTCCTGCGGCTGGAACGTCTGCGTCCCCTCCACATTCTGCCGCGTGATTGCCGAGTACAGCCCACGGAACGGAGAGATCGACTCCACCGGATAGTCGGTCCCAAACGCCACCGTCACACCGTGATCCAGAAACGACTTCCACGCATACGCCCGCTTCACGCGCTCCGGCCCCAGCCGCGCTTCAGCCCACGCCATGTCGGTCAGCAGGTGCGACGGCTGCATACTCGCAATCACGCCCAGCTCCGCAAACCGCTCAAACGCACCCGGCGACACCACCTGCGCATGCTCAATCCGAAACCGGAAATCCCGCGGCTTCACCTCCGCCGCCGGCCCCGCCATCACCATTCCCCCGCCCGCATTCTTTGGCGTGGGGGAAACATTCGCTGGCCGCCCCACCTGCTCCGCGGCAGCCATCGCATTCAAGGCCATATCGTTGGCCAGATCTCCGATCGCGTGGAACCCCAACTGAAATCCATCCGCAGCCCGCGCCGTCGCCATCTGGTTCAGCTTGCCCTGGTCGTAGCGCGCAATCCCATAGTTATTCGGATCATCCGCGTAGGGCGCATTCATCGCCGCCGTGCGCGAACCCAGCGACCCATCCATGAAGCCCTTCAGAAACGTCGGGTGCAGCAATAGATCATCCGCCGGATGACTCACCCGCCGCTCGTCTAAAACTCCAATCGGCTGATTGAAATCGATCCACTCCGCAATCCGCAGGTGCAGCGTCCCCGCATGCTCCATCTCCTCCATCGCCAGAAAGTCTTCCCAGTCGGAGAAGTCCTGGATCGATGTGACTCCATGCGACAGCGCGTCCTGCATCGACAGCTCAATCGCCTCGCGCCGCGTCGCCAAGCTCGGCGGCGGAATCACCTTCTCCACCATCGCCAGCGTCGGCCCCTCGCGAAGGATCCCCGTAGCATGCCCATCCGCATCACGATCGATCTGCCCGCCCTTAGGATTGGGCGTCGCGTCGGTTATCCCCGCAGCCTTCAACGCCGCCGAATTCACAATCGCGATATGACCGTCCGTGCGCTCCAGAAACGCCGGATGCCCACCACTCACTGCATCCAGATCCTGCCGCGTGGGCAGCTTTACTCCCGGCCACTTCGTGTGGTCCCAACCGCCGCCCAGGATCCATTCGCCCGGCCCCAGCTTCACCGAATACGTCTGCACCTTCGCCAGCATCGCCGCCAGCGACGCCACGTTATCCAAATCCACGCTCAGCCGCTGCCGCCCCGCCGCAGCCATATGCGTATGCGCGTCATTGAATCCCGGCATCGCAAACGCGCCCTTCAGATCGATCGTCCTGGTATGCGCATCCTTCAGCCGCAGCATCGCCGCATCCCCACCGACGGCCAAAATCTTCCCCGCGCGAATCGCGACCGCCGACACTCGCCCCGGCGTCGGATCTGCATCGCCGGCCTTCAGCCGCGTCCCGGTAAGAATGTTGCCATCGTAAAAAATCGTGTCGGGCGCCACTGAATTGCCAGCCTTCGCAATCTGCCCCAACGCCGGTAGCCCAGCCACAAACCCCAGGCCCCATCCTGCCAGCACGCTCAATCGTAAAAGTGTTCTCACGCCCCAAAGTTTATCCTGCATTGATCCCAGCATGGACCCCAGCGTTTTCCGAGTCGCTCTCCGCCGTCAGCGTGCACATATCCAGCAGCAGCAGCAACACCCGCCGCAGCGCCAGGTCGCGCCCCGTCGGATCGTACCCCTCCTGCAGCGTATGAATCCCCCAACCCACGCCGCCCGCGCCAATCGCCAGCGCAGGAACCCCCAGCGACAGCGGCAGGTTCGCGTCGGTTGAACCAATCCGCGCCTCGGTCGCAATTCCCAGATGCCGATCTACCGCCTTCAAACTCATCGCCAGCCCCGAGCTCGCCGCCAGCGCCCCAGCCGCACGATCCCCAATCCGTTCGACGTGCAGCTTCAGCGCGGCCTCACCCCTCCGCTGATTCTCCACCTCCACCACACGCGTCAGCGTCTCCAGAACCCCCAGCTCAATTCGATCCAGCTCTATCCCCGACACCGACCGCAAATCCAAATCCGCCGTCGCCAACTCCGGAATCGAATTCACCGACGTCCCCCCGCGAATCACGCCGCAATTCAGCGTCGTCCGCGGCCGCGCCGGCAGTCGCAGTTTCCCGACCTCTACCAGCGCAGCCGCCAGCGTCATGATCGGATTCGCCCGCCCTGCATCCGCCCAGGAGTGTCCCCCCGGCCCCGCAATCGTCACCCGCAATCGCCGACTCCCCAATGCCCGATCCACCACCATCGCATCGCCGCCACCTTCCAGTGCAATCGCGGCCCGCACTCTCCCTGCATACGGCGCCTCCGCGAACAGATGCCGCATCCCGCGCAGATTCCCCTCACCCTCCTCACCCACATTCGCCGCAAACACAATCGCACATCCCGGCAGAATCTCCGCGTGCTTCAACGCCGCCGCCAACCCCAGCAGCGCCGTCAATCCAGCGCCGTTGTCGCAGGCCCCCGGCCCCAGGATCTTCGCCTCCTCCTCGCGTGGCGCGCAATCCGTGCCGGCAGGGAAGACTGTATCCAGATGCGCCGACAGCATCACCACCGGCCCCTGCTCTTCTGCGCCGTCCGCGTGCAACTCCGCAACCGCATTCCCCGCCGCGTCCACCCGCGCCCCCACCAATCCCATCTCACCAAACCGCTCACAGAACCATGTGGCCCGCTCCGCCTCGCCAAACGGCGGTGCGGCAATCCCCAAAAACTCCAACTGCCACCGCCGCATCTGCGCCTCATGCAAATGCAGCCACGCAAACGCCCGATGCACCGCGCGATCACTGGCCAGCGCTGCAATCCTCCGATTGTTCACAGCGCTCATGGCTCCGCCCCCTCATCCCCATACTCGACTCTCACCAAAAACAAACCCTGCGCCGGAGCCGTCGGCCCTGCGGCCGCCCGATCCTTCGCCGCCAGAATCCTGCGCATCTCTTCCGCTTGCAAACTCCCGCGCCCCACCTCCACCAGAGTCCCCACAATATTCCGTACCATGTGGTGCAAAAATCCGCTTCCCGTCACCCGATACCGCAGCAACCCATCCTCCCGCGTCACTTCCGACGCAAAGATTGTCTTCACGGGATTCGGCCCAGCCGCCCCATCCTCTCTCTGCGCCCTGTCCGGATCGGCCGCCGCGAACGAAGTGAAATCGTGCCTCCCACACAGGATCGCCACCGCCTGCTTCATCGACTCAATCTCGAGCGTCCAACGGCAATCCCACACATACGGCGCAAGGAACGGAGGGCAAACGCTCTCTTCATCTATTTCTTCCACTCTTCGCTCAAAGATCCTGTAATCATAGGTCTTCCGTACCACACTATGCCGCGCATGGAACGCCTCTGCCACCTCTTCCACCTTCAGCACCCGAATGCTCTGCGGCAGTGACCGGTTTAGCGCCCTCCACAGGTTTTCCGCCGGGATCTCCGCCTCCAGGGCAAAGCTCGCCACCTGCGCGAGCGCATGGACCCCCGCGTCGGTCCGCCCCGACCCCTGCGGCAGCACCCGCTCTCCCGTCATCTTTTCCAGCACCGCCGCCAGCGTGCCCTGCACCGTCGGCCGCCCCGGCTGCACCTGCCATCCATAGAACGCCGACCCGTCATAACTGAGAACAATCTTCCAGAAAGTCATCGTCGCGCGTCGGCCTCCACACCATTGTAAGGAGCATCACCCTCTTCGCTGGATATACTTGAAGTGTTCTCCCACAACCGTCTGGAACCAACCAGCCCATATCGCCGTATCTAAAGTTGATCGACAGCTCTACAACCCATTCAAGCTGCACGCTGGAGAAGTGAATCGTGAATTTGAGGCATTGGCAGGCGAGCGTCTGCGTGGCACTTACGTTGGTGAGCACCATTCCCCCAGCCGCCATTGCGCAGGCGGCCGCTCAGCAAACCACTCTGACCAACCAACCGGCGAGTCCGACCGCGCCCGCAGCTCCCCAGACGGTTCAGAACGACACCACGGGAACTCCAGGCTTTCCCCAGGCGCCGACGCCAAAGTTCACCGAGCCTCTGTACCTTCGCTCAAGCCTCAAGGATTACAGCAAGGGCAAGTCTGGTTTCCCTAACCCGCTGCTGGTACACAGCGACCAACTACCCCGCGCCGCGCCTCGGCGACACCCCGCATCTCAACGACCTGCTGCGCGACGGCAAAATCTATCTCAGCCTTTCCGACGCCATCACCCTCACGCTTGAGGACAACTTCGACATCGCCATCGCCCGCATCAATCTCGATATCGCCGACACCGATATCCTGCGCGCCCGGGCCGGCGCCAGCTTGCGCGGCGTCTCCGCCGGCCTCATTACCAATACCCTCGGCGGCACAAGCTCCACCATCACCGGCGGCGGCGGCCCCGGCGGCACTTCCACCGGCACCGGCGGCACGGGCAGCGGCGCAAACGGTCTCGTACTCAGCACCAGCGGCGGCGGTCCCGTGCCCTACAACATGGACCCCGTCCTCACCGGCAATCTCGAGTACCAGGCACAGAGCCAGCAGCAGTCCAACCTGCTCTTCTCGGGCGGTCTCCCCTCGCTCTACACCGACACCAGCACCTACAACTTCACCTACCAGCAGGGCTTCGGCACGGGAACTCTCTTCAACGTTGGCTTCAATAACAGCCGCATCAGCTCCAACAATCCCTTCGACACCTACAGCCCGTCGATCACGACCGGATTCACCGCCACCGTCACACAGCATCTTCTCCAGGGCTTCGGTACCGGCATCCAGGACCGCTTCATTCTGCAGGCCAAGAACAATCGCCGCATCACTGACTCAGCCTTCCGCCAGCAACTTCTCTACACCGTCAACCAGGTCGAAAACATCTACTGGGGACTGGTCAGCGCTTATGAGGACGAGCAGGCCAAGGAGCGCGCCCTCGCCCAGTCCACCCAGCTCACCGAGGACAACCGCAAGCAGCTCCAGATCGGAACACTGGCCCCGCTCGATGTGGTCAACTCCGATGCCTCCGTCGCCGCCGATAAGCAGGCGCTCATCGCCTCGCAGACTAACCTCGAGTATCAGCAGCTCATCATGAAGCAGGCGATCGCGCATAACCTTAACGATCCCCAGATCTCCGCTGCGCCCATCGTGCCAACCGACCGCGTAGCCCTCGATCGCCTCCCCGAAGAAGACCAGCCGGTCGAAAGCCTGATCGCCGACGCCTACGCCAACAACCCCCAGATCGAGCAGGCTGTTCTCAACATGAAGAACAACCGCATCACTATCAAGGCGGAAAAGAACGGCCTCCTTCCCGTACTCGACGCCTTCGCCTTCTACGGAGGCACTGGCCTCGCCGGCGCCCAGAACCCCGACGCTATCGACTTCAATACCGGTGAGCCGTACACTCCCGGTTACTTCCCGAGTATCAGTTACGGCACGGCGCTCAACAACCTCATCAACAACAGCTCGCCCAACAAAGGCGTTGGCGTCAACCTCACCATCCCCCTGCGCAATCGCACCGCACAAGCCGATCAGGTTCGCTCCCAGATGGAGCTCCGCCAATCAGAGATGCGCCTGCAGCAGCTCTACACCCAGATTCGTATCCAGATCATCAACAGCCGCTACGCCCTCACCAACGACCGCGCCCAGGTAGCCGCCGCGCAGGCCCAGCATGACTACGCCGGACAGAGCCTCATCGCCGAGCAGAAGAAGTACAAGCTCGGCGCCTCCACCAGCGCCAACGTTCTGCAGCAGGGAAGAAACCTCGCCATTGCCGAGAACTCCCTCATCTCAGCCACTGCGGCCTACGCCAAAGATCGAGCCGCGCTGCTCCAACTCATGGCCACCACCCTCGACCGCTACAACATCAGCATCACGGACGCCGCCTCCGGAACCATCACCCAGGCTCCGGCCATCCCCGGCCTCACCGCCCCTAAGCCCGAAGCCGCGCCCGAGCCCATCACCAACACGCCACCCCCGCCGCCTAACCAGTAGCCGCGAGCAGGGAACAAGCCATCATCGTTCCGCTTGCCCGCGCGGCAGTGGCAGCGTAATTTCCATTGCGCCGGTGCGGTCGTTCGTCGCATCCCGCACGGCCACTCGCAGCGAGGTCGCCCCCACCGGCACCTCCAGATCCTGTTCCACGCGGAAGAACGGCAACGCGTCAGGCGTACCCGGCGTCTGCTCCAAATCTTTCTTCGCAATCCTGACGACCGCGTTCATCAGCCGACCATCCGCGTCATACGCCGCCGCCGCCAACTCCAGGTTCAAAGATCGTTCCCCCTGGAACTGCCGCGTAGGAATGTTGAAGCTGAATTCATCCTTCTGCAACGGGATCGGATGCAACGGCACGGCCGGCGCTGACTTCCTTCGCGACTTGAAGTACGCCGGCTCGGTAGCCAGCTCGGCCATCTGCGCCGTCGTGCCCGCCGCCGGGACTCCCACCGCCTGCGCCTCCACAACGAACACCAGCTGATGTTCCTCCGGCGCGCCATACTCCATATTGGCTGATAGAGAATCTTTCACCACGTTGGAAGCCGCAGAGTCCTTCCGTGACGTCTCTCCAGCCTTCGCCTTTTGCGCCACCGGCGCGGCGTACTCGTCCGCCGTCGCCGTCACAGCCGCCTGCTGCGTCTCCGTCCCGTAATACGATCGCCGATACGACAACGCATAGCCCTTCTTTGCCAGCGTTACGTGGATGTTGCGCACCTTGCCGTTGTAGTTCAGATTCGTCGGCGCATATGCGAGGGTATAGTACATCTCCCCGCCTTCGGTCGCCTTCACCAGCTCCTCTGCCACGTCGTTAAAGCCGTAGAACGCCTGACCTCCCGTCTCCCGCGCAATACCGTCCATCGTGTTGAAGCTGTCATTCACCACCGAGCTCCCCTGCACAAACGAGCTGCTCGTCGTAGGTGAGTTACCCGTTGTCCCCGAACCAGTCGGACCTCCCGTGCCCGCCTCCTCCGGCGACGTCACCGTATCGCTGTGCGGACTATTCCCGATCTGCGCATGCGAGTCCTGATACGGCACCCCGCGGCCGTCCACCGGGTACAGCGCAATCTGATCGTGCGCCAGCAGATCAAGCGTCTCCTTTGTCTCCGCCTGGAAGTTCACCCCATCGGTATCCGCTGCAAACAGCGACAAGGGAAACTGCGACGCAAACCAGATCAGATTCTTGCGCCCACTCATCCCATCCAGGTACGTTGCAATCGAGTGCAGCGTATCCAGCGCGGAGATCCGGTCCCCCCGCCCAAAGTTCTCCCCATTCAAAAACACCACCGGAATATGCCCCTTAGGATTATGCGGATCGACGGCGCGATACAGCAGCGCTTTATCGGCCGTGAATCCCTGCACTAGATGCAGCCCATCCGAGCGCACAAAGATGGCGAACCTTGTCCCCTCCGGTTTGCTCTCGATAAACTTGATCAACTGTTTCCGCGCGAACAGCTGCGCACTGTGATCCATCGGCGTGTTCATCTGGTCCGCGCTATCCATATTTACCAGGTCATAGAGCAGCACGTAGAGCGGCCCCTTCTCCGGCGTCGCAGGTAGATTGATATACGTCCCTGCAGGCTGCGGCGGCAGCCTCGGCGGCTCATAGTCCATGCTGTCTGAAAACCCCACAGCGTCAAACGCCACAATCTTCTGCGCCGTTCCATCTTCTGTAACCTTGAAATCGCCTTCGTTCAGA
>Ga0302317_10002911_pt1 | contig 11436 bp, 12 predicted proteins | sample III_Palsa_N3_3_FD_200450 | JGI IMG/M metagenome (GOLD analysis project Ga0302317, IMG submission 200450) | Peat permafrost microbial communities from Stordalen Mire near Abisko, Sweden - III_Palsa_N3_3 | ecosystem: Environmental > Terrestrial > Soil > Palsa > Peat permafrost | place: Sweden...
CAGCACCTGGCGTCCAGAGCCTACTGATAAGTCTCGAAAAGCTCTGCTAGGCTCTCCTGGCGATTTGGGGAGAGCGGCTTGCCGGCTGACGGGGGGATGACGGCGAAGGCTTTGGCCGAGGCCCACGCGCGTCTCCTCGCCGATCGCTCGCTGCAATTCGCCCTCGGCCAGCCGCCGGCACAGCCGAAGTTTCAGCCGCCGGACTGGCTCAAGACCCTGGGTCACTGGATCGGCGAGGCAGCCCGGTTCCTTGCCCCCTACGCGGTGTGGATCTTCTGGATCGGGGTCGGCCTGGCCCTCCTCGCCGTACTCTATCTCATCGCCCGCGATACACTCGGCGCGCGCCTGCCCTTCCGTCGCCGTCGGCCGGCGCGCGTGAAACCGGCCGACTGGCGGCCCGAAGCGCTCAAGGCCCGGGCGCTGCTGGCCGACGCCGACCGCCTTGCCGACCAGGGCCGCTATGACGAGGCGGCACACCTCCTGCTTTTCCGCAGCATCGACGACATCGAAGAGCGCCGGCCACGCCTGGTGCGCCCCGCCCTTACCGCCCGCGACATCGCCGGCCTGGATCAGGTTCCATCGGCCGCCCGAAACGCCTTCGCCAGGATCGCCGCCATCGTCGAGCGGAGCCTGTTCGGCGGCCGGACGCTGGATGCGTCCGCCTTCGCCGACTGCCGCGCCGCCTACGAGGCCTTCGCGTTCGGGGAGGCCTGGCGGTGAGCGAGGAACCGCCGCTGATCGGACCGGCGGCGGGCGCCTTGATGGCGGTGGTGGGCGTCGTGGCGTTCTGCGCCCTGCTCGTGCTCCTCACCTACGCCTCGTCGCTGGAGACCGGCAACAATGGCGGCGGCCATGCGCTGTCGAAATCGGCCATCGGCTTTTCCGGCCTGGCCCAGGCGCTGCGCGACCTGAACGAGCCGGTGCTGATCAGCCGTCACCGCCTGCCCGAGGGCCGCAACGCCGGCCTCTATGTGCTGACGCCGCCGCTGCAGGCGGCCGCGAAGGACATACTAAAGCCTCCGAAAGACCTGGGCGACGAGACGACGCTGATGGGTTTTGAAGGGCCGGTGCTCGTCGTCACGCCCAAGTGGATGGCGGCCCCCGACCCCAAGCATCGCGGCTGGGTGAGCGGCGGCCAGCCGGCGCCGTCGATCTTCTTCGGCAAGGAATCGATCATCGGCAAGGCGCGTGTCGCCCGCCGAACCGGCGTCTCGCGACCGACGCTCACCCCGCGCGCCGGGCCATTCGTGCGGCCCCTGACCTTCGGGGCGATCGACTCGTTCCAGACCATGGACCTCGCCGACTGGAAGGGCTGGACTCCGGTGCTGGTCGACGAAACCGGCAAGACGGTGATGGCCAAGGCGCCCTGGGGCCCCGCCTATCTGCTCTCCGACCCCGACCTTCTCGACAATCAGGGTCTGAAAGACATGGCCGGCTTCACCGGCGCCGTGACCCTGGCGAACGGCCTGCGGGCCGAAAACGGCCCGGTGATGTTCGACGTGACGCTGAACGGCCTCGGCGTCGACCGCTCGGCCCTCAACCTGATGTTCGATCCGCCCTTCCTGGCCGTGACCCTGTGCCTGGCGGTCGCCGCGGCGCTGGCCGGCTGGCAGGCGTTCTGCCGCTTCGGCCCCGCCCGGCGCGAGGGGCGGGCGGTGGCCCATGGCAAGGAAGCGCTGGTCGACAACACCGCCGCGCTGGTCCGCCTGGCGCGCAAGGAGACGGCGCTCGGCGGCGACTATGCCGAGCTGACCCGGCAGCTGGCGGCGCGGGCCGTCGGTGCGCCCCGCACGCTGACCGGCGAGGCGCTCAACCAATTCCTGGACCGCCTTGCGGCGCGCCGCGGCGCGGCGGAATCGCTCAATCTGCTGACCCTTGCCGCGCGCACGGCCGCCGATCGCGGCCGGCTTACCGACGCGGCCAGGAAACTCTATCGCTGGAGAACGGAGATGACGGGTGAAGGTTGACGAGGTGAAGGCGCTCGCGGACGCCTTGCGGGCCGAGATCGCCAAAGCGGTGGTCGGTCAGCGCGAGACCGTCGACCTGATGCTCAACGCGCTGCTGGCCGGCGGCCATGTGCTGCTGGAGGGCCCACCCGGCACGGCCAAGACCTTCCTCGCCCAGTGCCTGGCCCGCACTCTGGAGCTCGACTTCGGCCGCATCCAGTTCACGCCCGACCTGATGCCGGGCGATATCCTGGGCGCCAACCTGTTCAACTTCCAGACCGGCGCCTTCGCGCTGACCAAGGGACCGATCTTCTGCGAGCTGCTGCTGGCCGACGAGATCAATCGCACCCCGCCGAAGACCCAGGCGGCCCTCCTGGAAGCCATGCAGGAGCGCGTCGTGACCATCGACGGCAAGCCGCATGCGCTTGGCGACCGCTTCACGGTGGTCGCCACCCAGAACCCGATCGAACAACAGGGAGTCTATCCCCTCCCCGAGGCCCAGCTCGACCGCTTCCTGTTCAAGCAGGTGCTGGCCTATCCGAGCCTGGAGGAAGAAGCGCGGATCATCGCCGAACACGGTTCGCGCCATGGGCTGCCGGACCCCGCCTCGCTCGGCGTCAGCAAGGTGGCCGGGCGCGAGGCGATCGCCGCCGCGGTCGAAGCCGTAGGGGAGATCCGCTTGGCCGACGAGATCGTCCGCTACATCGCCGCCCTGGTGCGGGCGACGCGCGAGACGGCCGACCTCGAGACCGGGGCCAGCCCGCGGGCCGGGGCCATGCTGGCCCTCGCCGCCCGCGCCCGAGCCGCCCTGGAAGGCCGCGACTATGTGGTGCCAGACGATGTCAAGGCGCTCGCCCTTCCGGCCCTGCGCCACCGCGTGATCCTCTCTCCGGCCGCCGAGATCGAGGGCCGCGGTGTCGACGACACCCTGACCTCGCTGGTCGGCCGCATCGAGGCGCCCCGATGATGTCGCGATGCTGAGGCGCCGATGATCTATCCCACCCGGCGAGCGATCGTCCTGGCGGCGGCGGGCGCGCCGCCGGCGCTTATCGCCGGACTGGTCGCGCCTGGCTGGTGGGCGGCGGCGGGCGGCTGGGTCGCCCTGGTGCTGGGTCTGGTGCTGGTCGACGCCCTGATCGGCCCGGCGCGCGACGAGGTCTCCCTCATCCTCGATGCGCCGACCCAGCTAGGCATCGCCGGCGTCGGCGAGGCGCGCATCGCCGCCCGGTTCGCGGGCGCGAGACCCCGCCGCCTGGGCCTCGCGGTCGAGACCAACGATCGTCTCACCGCCTCGCCCGACCGCCTCTACCTGCAGCGGGGCGAGGGGACCGTGCGGCTCACCCCGGTGCGGCGCGGGGCCGGCGAGATCACCGCCCTGTGGCTGCGCTGGCCTGGGCCCCTGGGTCTGGTCTGGAAGCAGATGCGCGACCCTGTCCGTCGGCCGGTGCCCGTCACGCCCAACATCGAGGCGATCAAGGCCGAAGCCGTGCGCCTGTTCTCGCGTCAGGCGCTCAGCGGTGTGAAGGCGCAGCTCGACCTCGGCGACGGGTCCGACTTCCACGCCCTCAAGGAACTGACCGGCGAGCTCGACACCCGGGCCATCGACTGGAAGCAAAGCGCCCGCCACATGAAACTGCTCGGCAAGGAGTTCCGCGCCGAGACCAATCATCCGATCGTCTTCGCCATCGACGGCGGCCGGCAGATGACCGAGCCGCTGGCCGGCGCGCCGCGCGTCGACCTGGCGCTGAACGCCGCCCTACTCACCGCCTTCGTCTGCCTCAAGCTCGGCGACCGAGCGGCGATCTTCGGCTTCGACTCCCGGCCGCGGCTCTACACCGGCCTGGTCAGCGGCGCCTCGGCCTTTGAGCGCCTGCGCCGCGCCTCGGCCGCCATCGATTACAGCCCGGAAGAGACCAACTACACGCTCGGCCTCACCGAGCTCGGCGCGCGTCTGCAGCGGCGCTCGCTGCTGGTGGTGTTCACCGAGTTCACCGACCAGACCACCGCCGAACTGATGATCGAGAACATCGGTCGCCTGGTCCGGAGGCATCTGGTCCTGTTCGTGGTGTTCCGCGACGAGGAGCTCGAGGCGCTCGTGGCCCGCGAGCCGGTGACGGCCGAAGATGTCACCCGCGCGGTGACCGCCCAAATGCTGCTGAAGAACCGCGAGGTGGTCATCGAGCGTTTGCGCCGGCTGGGGGTGCACATCGTCGACGCGCCGGCGGGGCGGATGGGACCGGCCCTGCTCGACGCCTATCTCGATCTCAAGCGGCGGGAACTCCTGTGAACGGCGACCTGCGCAGTCATCGATTCCGCGCCGAGCGCGAGGCAGACTGGCGGGCGCTGGAGCGCCTGCTGGCCAAGGCCGAGCGCGGCGCGGTCTCCAAGCTCACGCCCGACGAGCTGATGCGCATTCCCCTGCTCTACCGCTCGGTGATCTCCTCCCTGTCGGTGGCGCGGGCGACCTCGCTCGATGCCGGTCTCGTCGCCTATCTCGAGGCCCTGGCCGCGCGGGCCTATTTCTTCGTCTATGGCGCGCGGACCAGCCTCGGCGCGCGGCTGGTGAGTTTTTTCCGCCACGACTGGCCGGCGGCCGTGCGATCGCTGTGGCGGGAGACCCTGGTCGCCGTGGCGATCCTGGCGCTGGGGACGGCGGCCGGCTTCGCCCTCGTCTGGACCAATCCCGACTGGTACAGCGCCATCCTGCCGGACGCCCTGTCACAGGGCCGCGATCCCACCGCCACCACCGCCTTCCTGCGCGAGACCCTCTACAAGGACCCCAAGGGCCAGCCGCTGTCGTTCTTCGCCACCATGCTCTTCACGCACAACTCCGGCGTCTCGATCCTGTGCTTCGCGCTCGGCTTCGCCTTCTGCCTGCCCACCGCCCTGCTGGTAGCCCAGAACGGCCTGACGCTCGGCGCGCTCATGGCGCTGTTCGCCTCGCGGGGCCTGCTCCCGTCCCTCGGCGGCTGGCTTTCGATCCACGGCACGACGGAGCTCTTCGCGGTCACCATCGCGGCGGCGGCCGGCTTTCGCATCGGCTGGGCGGTGTTGTTCCCCGGCCGCCTCACGCGTCTAGAGGCGGCGAGACGCGCGGGCCGCACCGCCGGCGCGGCCATGGCCGGCGTCGTGGTCATGCTGGTCTGCGCCGGCATCCTGGAGGGCGTCGGGCGCCAGACCATCCGCCTCGACTGGGCGCGCTACGCGGTCGGGGGGGGCATGCTGACGCTGTGGCTGGCCTACTTCTATTTGCCTCGCCGCGGGGAGGATCCGAAATGACCTCGCCCGCCGCGCCCAACGACAACGCTCCCTTCGCCCGCCGGTTCGTGACGCCGGAAGGGGCCGACCTCGGGCTCGTCCTCGGTACGGCCGGCGACCGGGCCGCCGCCTTCCTGCTCGACATCATCTTCATGGTGCTGAGCCTGATCCTCTTCAGCCTGTTGACGCTGGCGATCGGCGCGGCGGCAGGCGCCAAGGACTTCGAGCCCTGGGGCATCATCTGGCTGCTGGGTTTCTTCGTGCTGCGCAACGGCTGGTTCATCGTCTTCGAGACCGGTCCGCGCGCCGCCACGCCCGGCAAGCGCGTGCTGGGCCTGAGGGTCGCCGCCCGCGATGGCGGGCGCCTGACGACTGAAGCAGTGCTGGTGCGCAACTTCCTGCGCGAGATCGAGGTCTTCCTGCCGGTGATGTTCCTGCTCGCCGCCCAGCAGGCCGGCGATCCGGTCGAAGGCTGGGTCGTGCTGCTGGGGCTCGTCTGGACCGGCTGCTTCCTGCTCTTCCCACTCTTCAACCGCGATCGCCTGCGGCTGGGCGACGTCGTGGCCGGCACCTGGGTGGTCAAGGCGCCGCGCGTGAAGCTCAGCGCCGATCTCGCCGCCGGCCAGACGTCAAACGGCTTCGCCTTCAGCCGCGAGCAGCTCTCGGCCTACGGGGTGAAGGAGCTGCAGGTGCTCGAGGCTGTGCTGCGGGCCCGCGACAAGCGGACGATGGCGGCCGTGGCCGACCGCATCCGCGGCAAGATCGGCTGGTACAAGGCGCCAGACGAGCGCGACGAGGCGTTCCTCCAGGCCTACTACGCCGCCCTGCGCGGCCGGCTCGAGCACCGCCTGCTCTTCGGCCATCGCCGCAAGGACAAGTTCGACAAGGCTTAGGCGGAGCCCGCGCCCAGATCGCGGAACAGCGGCAGGCTGACCTCGACGCGAGCGCCGCCGAGCGGCGAGTCGGTGATGGCGACGCTTCCGCCGTGCGCTTCGGCGAGGTTACGGACCACCGCCAGGCCAAGGCCGGCGCCGCCCGACTCGCGGCTTCGCGAACCCTCCAGGCGCACAAAGGGCTCCAGCAGCAGCTCGCGCTGGTCGACCGGAATGCCGGGTCCATCGTCGTCGACCGCCAGGATCGCCTGGTCGCCGGCTATCGAAACCGATACGACGGCCGTTCGGCCGAACTTGACGGCATTGTCGATGAGATTGGCGATCACCCGCCGGAGCGCCAGGCGATCGCCGATGAGGCTGGCCGGACTCTTTGGCCCCGCGAACGTCACGCTGCGGCCAGCGGCGTGGCGGTCGGCAACCTCGGCCGCGGTGAGTTCATCGAGGTCCAACAGCTCGAGTGAGAGTTCGCCGGCGCCCGCGCGGCTGGCGAGCAAGGCGTCGTCGAGCAACCTGATCATGTCGGTGATGTCGGACTCGATGCGGTCGCGGTCCGGACCTTCCGGAACCAGGTCGGCCCTAAGACGCAGGCGCGTCGCGAAGGTGCGCACATCATGGGAAATCCCGCCCAGCAGCGCCATGCGCGCCTTGAGGAGCATCGCCAGACGGCTCTGTAGACGATTGAAGGCGGCGGTGAGCGCCCGGATCTCGGGCGCCAGGCTCTCGCTCTGAGGGAGAAGCACGGGCTCAGACGTCAGGTCCATGCGATCCACCGCCGCCGCCAGTTTCACCAGCGGTCGCGTCTCGCGATGCATGATCCACAGCGCGATAAGGGCGACCAACGTGCCGAACAATCCGGCCCCCATGCCGCGCGGAAGCCCGGAGACGGTCATCGGTACGGCGCTGCGCGAGCGGATTACGAGCACATCGCCGGTGCGCAGGCCGATCTGGAACTCCAAGGCGTTAGGAAGCGCGCCAAACGCCAGCGGGAACAGGCGCGTGCGTCGCAGGGAAGAAATGATCAGAGGGCGGCCGTTCAGGGCCTGCTGGTAGGCGTCCACGCTGCGATCGCCAACATCGAGTGGCGGGATCGTGTCGCCGGAGGCTCGCCATGGGCCTGGCAAGACCGCCACATCGAGTGTGTCCGAGGTAACGGCGGCAATGGCGACCTCGCGGCCGGCCACAGGCGTGGCCTCGAGCAGCTCAGCGATGCCGGCCACCTGGGCCGGCGGCGGCCGCGCCCCTCCGCCGGCGTGGTTGCGCGACACGATCGATAGCGAGAGCAACCCCACCCAGAGGAGCGAGAGGCTCAGGATGACGATGAGGCCGATCCGAGCGAAAAACGAGACGCGGTTCACTCTGGCCCAGCCAACGGCTTGACCGGCGCGGTCAACAGGTAGCCGCCATTGCGCACCGTCGCAATCAAGCCAGCCCCGGGGTTGGCGGCTTCCAGCTTGCGCCGCAAGCGGGACATCAGCATGTCGACGGTGCGATCGAAGGGGCCGGCCGAGCGCCCGTGCGTCCAGTCGAGTATCTGATCGCGGCTCAACACCCGCCGAGGGCGCTCCACCAGGCAGGCCAGGAGGTCGAACTCGGCCGTGGTGAGCGCAATGGGCGTGTCCGCCTTGGTCGACAGCCGCCTGGCGTCGAGATCAATTACGAAGTCGTCGAACGCGAAGCGTCGCTCCGGCTTCGGCCTGGCGTCTGCGTGACCCCGACGAAGCAAGGCGCGGACGCGAGCGACCAGTTCGCGCGGGCCGAACGGCTTCACCAGGTAGTCGTCGGCGCCCATTTCCAGGCCGATTACGCGGTCGACCTCTTCACTCTTGGCGCTGAGGATGAGGATCGGGACGCCGTCGCGGGCCCGGAGACGGCGGCAGATCGACAGGCCGTCTTCGCGCGGCAGCATCAGGTCGAGGATCACCAGATCTGGCTGGGCGCGGGCCAGCACTGCGTCCATCGCATCCGCGTCCGGAGCCAGCTCAACGGCAAACCCCTCACGCGCCAGGAGGTCGGCGACGAGGCGGCGAATCTCCGGGTCATCCTCGACGATCAGGACGGTCGGCTCGGCTGCGGACATGCTGTCTTATCCGGCCAAGCTCGCGCCAGGGCAAGCGCCCACGTCCCGCCTGTTACACGCTGTTACGCAATATAAACAAACACTTACCAATTGGCGCCGGGCGTTCACACGCCGCCGGCCTGGGTGGCTTAGCTTGTCGCCACGGCTTTGGTCCGGCGAGGGACCTTCGGCAACAGGAGAGTTTCGAGTGTTCAAGTCACTTGCTACCGCCGCGCTGGTTGGGGCGATCGCCCTGGCGGCCGGCGGCTCTGCCGACGCCCGTTTTGCGCGTCATGTCACGACCACCGGTCCGCGCGGCGGCGTCTTCACACGTTCCGCCCAATGTTCAGGCGGCGCCTGCACCTGGAACCGCGCCGGGACTGGCCCGGCGGGACGCGGCTTCTCGAGTTCGGGCGCAGGCTCGTGCTCAGGCGGCTCCTGCTCCTGGCAGACCAATGGCGCCGGTAGCGGCGGCCGCACCTGGGAAAGGGGTGGCTCCGCCAATTGCGCGGGAGGTTCCTGCGCTTGGCAGACCGCGGGGTCCGGCAGCGGCGGCCGAAGCTGGGGGAGCCAGGGATCAGCTTCCTGCTCGGGCGGCTCCTGCTCGTCCACCGCCAGCGGCACGGGGCCCTTCGGCGGGACCTGGAGCCAGAACGGCTCGAGCTCCTACACCCCGCCCAACTGATCCTAGACGGCGACGTGGGCCGGGCGAAGCGCCTGGTCCGCGTCCCGCAAAATGCCGCCATGCTGACCCACCTCGCCCCCCAATTCCGCGCGATCCTGCCGGCGACCGCACTGGCGCTCATGGCGCTGGAGTTCGGCTTCGCCCGCTTCGCCGGCCGCGCCACCCACGATCTTCGCGAGAGCGCCGCCTCGCTGGGTGTCGCGGCTGGACAGCTGGCCCTGCGCGCCGTCGAGGTGGGAGTGGTCGCCGCGCCGGCCGCCTTCGTCTATGCACATCGGCTATTCCACTTCGAGGAGACCAGCTGGCTGGCGCTCCTCGGTCTCTTCGTGGGCGGCGAGTTTCTCTACTATTGGCAGCACCGGGCCGCCCATCGCGTGCGCTGGTTCTGGGCCTCGCATTCGGTCCACCATTCCGCAACTCGCCTCAACCTGACCGCCGCCATCCGTCTGGGCTGGACCGCCAAGATCTCGGGGATGTTCCTCTTCTTCCTGCCCCTCGCGCTGATCGGCTACAGTCCGCTTCTGTTGACCGCCATGCTTGGCTTTAACCTCGCCTATCAGTTCTTCATCCACACCGAGCTGGCGCCGCGGCTGGGCGTACTGGAGTGGGTGCTCAACACGCCAACCCACCACCGGGTGCACCACGCCGCCAACCAGGCCTGCCTCGACCGCAATTTTGGCGGCGTACTGATCGTCTTCGACCGGTTGTTCGGCACCTTCGCAGCGGCGCCGGACGGCGAACCTCTGCGCTACGGCCTGATCGGCGAGTCGCGCACCAACAACCCGGTCCGCATCGCCCTCGGCGGCTGGGCGCAGTTGCTCTCCGATCTCCGCAATTCCGGCAATCCAAACCGCGCATTCAGCGTGTTGCTCGGCCCGCCGGGCGCTCTCAAGACTTCGAAGGAGACATCATGACTCGCCTCGCCTTTCCGGTTTCCGCGGCCCTCGCGCTGGCCGGCGCTGTCCAGGCCCAGCAACCCACCCCTGAGATGCGGGCGCAAGCGATAGCGCTGTATCGCGTCTGCCACGCCGACGTCGCCAGGCTGTGCGACGGGGTGACGCCCGGCGGCGGCCGCATCATCGCCTGCCTGAAAAGTCACGCCCCCGATGTCTCTTCCGACTGCCGCGACGGCCTTCTCAAGGCCAAGGCGATGCGTGACAAGTCGTCCGCGCCCGCGACCCCGCCTAAATAGCGACCGTTAGGTGAACACCGACGGGGCGATTACGCGCCGCCGCCCTGCGCGGACGCCTGGAGCACCGCCTGCTCTTCGGCCACCGCCGCAAGGACAAGTTCGACAAGGCGTGAGCGGTCAGGCCGACAGGGCCGGAACGATGTCGGTCTGGCCGAAGTCATCGCCCTTGAAGAGAAGCGGCTCCTCGACCCACTTTGCTAAAGCATAAGCAAAGCAATCGCCGATGTTGAGGCCGGCCTTGTGGCGGCCCTTGCCGAAGCGCCGGAACGCCTCGATCGCGAGGTCGGCTTGACGCGCATTGACGGCCGCGACCTCGAAGCCGCCTTCACGCAACAGCCGCTCGACGATGGCGCGGCCGTCCTCTCCCTTGCGGGTCTCGATCACCATCGAAAGTTCGACGCGGGAGACGGCCGAGATCAGTGGAAGCGACGCGCCTTCGATCGCCCGCGCGAAAGCTTCGGCTTCCGGCTCCTCAAGCAGGAGCGCCACCAGCGCCGAGGTGTCGACGACCATTCAGCGCCACAGGCCGTTTTCGTCGTAGCCGAGAATCTCATCAGCGCTACGCGCATCGAGATCGGGCAGAGCGGCGCAACTGGCGCCGATAGAGAGAAGCCGACCGGAGACTCCGGTTCGCTCTCCGCGCCGCAGGCGCTCCCGCTCCAGCCGCTCGCCAAGCGCGGTGCGGACTGCGACCGTGAGACTTTCCCCAGTCAACGCCGCCACTTCGCGCGCGAGGCGGTCGGTCTCCGCATCCTTGAAGCTGAGGGCCATGGGAATCTGATCGTATAGAATTTGACGCGTTTTATATACGCACCCACTGAGCGTCGTCCAATAGGTATTTCGGGGACAGTTCACTTAATTCCCGCGCGCTGACGCCGCCGCCGGTAACGCCGGATGGGGAATTAAGTAAACTGTCCCCGAAATCCCCGGCCACCGCCGCAAGGACAAGTTCGACAAGGCCTAAGCGAAGCGTTCAGGCGAAGATCTCGGCCGTGGCCGCGGCGCCCACGCCGCCGCCCTTTATGCGCAGAAGCTCAACGTAGACGCTGCCTGAGATGGAGGTGAGAAAGAGCGCGTTGAGGCCTGTTACCAGCACCAACACGCCCACCGCCGCCGGGCTGCCGGAGTTTATTAGGACCCCGGCCATCATCGACGCGAGGTTGATGATGATACTCAGGCCCCAGTAGATCAACGATGCGACCAAGAGCACGAGGAATAGCCGCCATCTTTGGCCACGCGTAAGAAATAGGCTCCGGCGAACTGCTTCTTGAACTGACAAACCCTCGACCGCGCAAGCTGAGATGGCGGTGTATAGAGCCAGAACCGCGATAATTCCTGGGATTACTAACAGCAACATACCAACGTATTCGGCGATCAAGACCGCGATGTTGAGCAGGAGGATCGGC